>LBJMC04202__coassemble_1504_pt1 | contig 11506 bp, 14 predicted proteins | sample LBJMC04202__metabat2_low_PE_018 | metagenome-assembled genome bin LBJMC04202 | reverse complement strand
AACCGAACGTGTGTGCGAGGATAATTCCTCTGGAGACTCATCAGCTCTTCAATCAACTCCGGGCCTCTCTTAAAAAAATGATAGTTATTTTTGACAAAAACAGGTAAACAAAGAGCAGGCGGAGAACCTTCGTTTCTACGCCTGCTCTTTGTTTGAGGCTAGCTAAAAAAATAGTCCTGCCCCTGATTATACCAGAACTTATTTCATGAACAGCATTTCCTGATAGCTGGGCAGGGGCCAGAGATCATCGGCCACCATCATTTCCAGCCCGTCCACAATACTCCGCAAATCCTGCATGGCAGGCAGAACTTTAGACTGGCAGAAGCAGGCTTCTTCCTGCATATCATGTTGCGGAGCGGCTTCACGCAGGCTCTCCAGATCGCGTATGGCTCCATCCAGCTTCACAAGACCGGAGGCGACTTCTTCAAGCAGGGAACGTTCCGCCGTAATACCGAGATCCTGAGCCCTTCCCGCAGATTCGGCAAGCTCCCGCTGGTAACGGCTGACGGCAGGGAAGATCTGTGTGCGTGCCATACGCAGGGCAAGGTTGGCCTCCGTACGCACCGTCTTGACGTACTGCTCCAGATAAATATCCTGACGAGCCTTGAGTTCCTGCCGGGAAAAGACGCCGTAGCGTTCGCACATGGCCACAACTTCAGGATCCGTAAAACAGGGCAAGGCATCCGGCGTAGAAGGATAGACGGGCAGCCCCCTGCGCTCCGCCTCGCGCTGCCATATCTCCGAGTAGCCGTCTCCATTGAAAATCACGGCGCTGTGTTCTTCCATGACCTCTTCAATGAGTTCACGTACCGCCTGACCGAGACGGGATGAGTCTCCCCCCATGCGTTCTTCCAGGAATGTCGCGGCAAAATCAAGAGATTCCGCCATCATGGTATTGAGAACTACCAGTGCGCCGGCGGCAGAAGAAGCGGAGCCGAGCGCACGGAATTCAAAGCGGTTCCCCACAAAGGCAAAGGGGCTGGTACGATTGCGATCCCCCGGATCGGCGGGCAGGGGCGGCAACGTATCCACTCCCACGTTCATCATGCGCTTTTTCTTCGCTCCCTTGACCTGCCCCACCCGGAACTGCTCCAGCACGTCGGTGAGCTGGTCGCCGAGGAACAGAGACATCACGGCCGGCGGAGCCTCATGGGCTCCGAGCCGGAGGTCATTGGAAGCCGTGGCCACAGAGGCGCGCAGGAATCCGGCATGTTTATGCAGTGCCCGAATCACAGCACAGAGGAACACGAGGAACTGAGCATTTTCGTGCGGAGTTTCTCCGGGATCGAACAGGTTGCCCAGCTCGGCATTGCCCATAGAATAATTGATGTGCTTGCCCGAACCGTTTATTCCGTGAAAAGGCTTTTCGTGCAGCAAACAGGTCAGACCATGCTTGCGGGCTTTCTTGCGCAGCACGGTCATGATCAGCTGATTGTGATCGCTGGCAAGATTGGAAACCTCAAAAACAGGCGCGATTTCATACTGACTGGGAGCGGCTTCGTTATGTCTCGTCTGCACAGGAACCCCCAGACGATACAGATCCCGCTCCACGTCGTTCATGAAAGCCAGCACGCGGCTTGGAATGACGCCGTAATACTGGTCGTTGAATTCCTGCCCCTTGGGAGGACGCGCACCGAACAGGGTACGTCCGGCAATAAGCAGATCCGGTCTGGCCGTGACGAAATGCTTGTCGATGAGGAAGTATTCCTGCTCAAGGCCGCCGTTGGAAAGAACCGGCAGCGAGCTTTCCACGCCAAAGAGCTTGAGGACGCGCAAGGCCTGTTTGCTGAGGGCCTGACCGGAACGCAGCAGGGGAGTTTTCTTGTCCAGGGCCAGCCCGGTCCAGGAAAGAAACACCGTGGGAATACACAACACCATACCGCCCGAACTTTCCATCAGATAGGCGGGACTGGTCACATCCCATGCCGTGTAGCCTCTGGCTTCAAAGGTGGAACGAAGTCCGCCCGAAGGAAGACTGGAGCCGTCGGCCTCGCCCTTGACCAGCGTACTGCCGCTGAACGAGGCGATGACTCCTCCGCTCCCGTCGGGAGAGAGAAAACTGTCATGTTTTTCAGCCGTCAACCCTGTCAAAGGATAAAACACATGTGTATAGTGCGTGGCTCCCCGTTCCATGGCCCAATCTTTCATGGCATTGGCAACGACGTCGGCAACACCGGGATCAAGCTGTTCTCCGCAATCCATGGTTTTGCGCAGAGAACGATACACTGCCCGGGGCAGATAACGACGCATGGCCTTGTCGTCAAAAACATTGGCTCCAAAGGTGTCCAGCGGGCTTTCCTGCCCTCCCTCCCGGACCGGAGCAAGGCTGGACGTGAGATCGGCTATGGCAAATACGGCCTTCGTGCGGGCGTTGAGTTCGCTCATGTTTTTCTCCTTAAACAGGGTCATAAGGCAGTGCCGGAACGCTTCAGATTGACTCTGGGCAAAACGGCAGGATTCAGCGGACGTCCACAATGGTCAGGTCAAAGGTAAGAGCCTGCCCGGCCAGAGGATGGTTGGCGTCCAGCAATACGCCGTCGTCATCTACCGCGGCAACGATAACCTCCAGTTCCCCCTGATCCGAAGAAAGGTGCAGTCTCTGCCCTACGGCAGGAGTGAGTCCCGGAGGAAAACGTGAAGGATCCACTGTGAAGCGATACTCTTCATGCACAGGCCCATAGGCCTCTTCAGCCGGAATGGTCACGGTAAACCGCTCGCCCTTTTCTCTGCCTTCCATGGCCTTCTCGAAGCCGGGAATCATTTGCCCCGCTCCCTGACGGAAACTGAGCGGATGCCCTTCCGAAGAGCGATCAAATTCACTGCCGTCGGCAAGGGTTCCCACATAATGCACAACTACGGTATCGCCATTTTTTATGGGCATGAAGCTCTCCCGGCGCGACACACGCGCCAAAAACGGTGAAGGAATATCCGAAAAATCCGGGGCGCGCGTCAAGTTGACGCTGCCATTACAGGGCGATACTTACCATGGACGCCCCATAACTCCAACCATTATCAGCCATGTCAGAAAAAAAGAATTTCCGCTTTTCCGACCCAGCCTCCCCCTTCGGTCTGCTTGGTATAGCCAGCACAATGGGCATGCACATGGTTTCCGGCCCGCTGGTCGGCGGCGGCCTGGGCTGGCTCGTCGATCACTGGCTCGACTCCTGGCCGATAGGATTCGGCATCGGAATCCTGCTCGGCATAGCGGCGGGCTTCCGGAACGTCTGGGCCGACGCCAAACGCCTCGAACGCGGGCAGGCGGAACTGGACGCCGCCCGCGCCGCCGGGCAGGAAGCTGGAGCCATGCAGCAGGCGGACGAGTGGAGAACGAAAGGCATTTTTGTTCCCAAGCGTCCGATTCTGCCTGAACAGAACGATGCCCCTCTTCCTCCGCGAGAAGAAGCAAAAACATTCAGACCTGCCGACGATGTCGATAAGGCATGGGATGCCTATACCCGGCTCGAACAGGAACTGAAAGAGGAAATCGACGCATCCGCATCAGCCGACGACGCGGATAAGCCCGGCAAACATAACAACTCCATGCCTGGGAGCATGTCATGATCTCAACACATCTGACCAATCTGAATGAACGTGTGGAAGGGGCTCTGTGGAAAAAAGGGTTCCCGCAGGGACTCACCCGCGACGCAGTAAAAGTCTCCATTCTGATCGCTCTTCTGCTGATCATTGTCGGAACAATATTCCTGCCCGTCTCAACAAAACTCTTCTGGGGCGGCTTTGGAGCGGTACTTGCCGCCTGGAATTTCTACAGTCTGTCCCATTTCATACTGCACCGCCTGCCTCAGGCCTCCCGGGAAGATGCGGGAGAAGGCGCCCGCAAATCTTTTTTCACGGGGCAGCTCCTTCGATCAAATTTGAGGCTTTTCATCACCGGAATTTTGTTGTATGTTGCTCTGGTTGTCTGTGAAGCCGACGTTTTTTCACTTCTTGCGGGACTTTCTCTCGTTGTCCTTGTTATTCCGGCGCTTCTTTTTTTCCGGAAGGCAAGAACTAAACGATAAAGAAATCCGCAACGGTACAGAGTTCAGATTTTCAGGAGGCCCCCATGGCTGCAGCAGGATTGCCCGAACCGCTTTTGCTTTCCACCGTGTTCAATATGGATAGTCTGAACATCGGCGGCAGCACCGTGGATTTCAAGTATGTCTTTTTCACCTGGGTCGGCATGATTATTCTGGCTGTAACCGGCCTCGTGCTGCGCAAACGCATCAGCCTGAACGAACCCGGCAAACTTCAGACCTTTTTTGAAGCTCTGATCGGCGGGCTGGAAAACTTCATCATCGACAATATGGGGGAAAAGGGGCGTCGTTTTGTACCCCTCCTCTGCGGTATCTTCATTTATATCTTTGCCATGAATCTCCTTGGCCTCGTGCCGGGCTTCGACGCCCCCACGGCCAACCTCAACACCACGGTTTCCGTGGCGCTCTGCGTGTTCATCTATTATAATTATGTCGGTATCCGTCAGTGGGGGCCGCATTATATCAATCACTTTACCGGGTCCAACAAGGCCCTGATACCCCTGATGTTTCCGATCGAAATCATTTCCCACCTCGCACGGCCGCTCTCCATGTCCCTGCGTCTGTTCGGAAATATTTTCGGTGAAGAAATGACGCTGCTTATCTTCTTCAGCTTCGGCGCAAGTGTCTTCGTGGGCGTGCTGTTCGGTACTGTGCCGCTGTACTTCCTCTTCCTGCTCGGCAAGACGCTTCAGGCCTTCATTCTGTTCATCCTCACCATGATATATCTTCAGGGTGCTGTGGAACACGCACACTAGGCCCGGAAGCCGTATTTATTTCGGGGGAATGGCCTTCGGGCCCAACAATATAATCCAATTAGGAGTTCGACATGCGTAAACTCGTCGTTACCGCTCTGAGTACCGTGATGATGGTCGCCATGGCTTCCGTGGCCTTCGCTGCTGACGACACCTCCGTCGGTATGGGCATCAGCGCCCTGGGTATGGCCATCGGTATCGCCATCGCCGCCGCCGGCTGCGGTCTCGGACAGGGCATGGCCATCAAGGCCGCCTGCGAAGGTACCGCCCGCAATCCCGACGCCAGCGGTAAAATCTCCCAGTCCCTCATTCTTGGTCTGGCCTTCGTGGAATCTCTTTGTATTTATGCCCTGCTGGTCGACCTCATCCTTCTCTTCGTGAAGCTGTAAGAGACAGGGCCGATTTCGGCTCCGAGGCGGGCAGGAGCTTTCTTGCCCGCCTTTTCCCTTTTTGCAGACAAAATTCCTGATGCCTGAGTCATCACTTCCAAATCAGAGTTGAAAGACTCCGAGAAGCACAATGTCAGGCCTATGCCTCAAGGAACAAGCAATGAACGTATCCCCGAAAAATGAGCATATTCCCAGAGCCACCATCCAGAGGCTGACAACCTATTTGCAGGTTCTGGAGGCCATGCATAAAGAAGGCGTTCAGGTTATATCTTCTGAACCGCTTTCCCGCGCATGTGACGTAAACGCCTCCCAGGTTCGCAAGGATCTTGCTTACTTCGGAGAATTCGGCGTGCGTGGTGTAGGTTATTATGTTTCGTACCTGCTCGAGGCGATCAAGGTTTGTCTTCACGCTAACCGCGAATGGCGGGCAGCTCTCGTCGGCGTTGGCAATCTCGGCCGCGCCCTGCTCAATCATCGGGAATTCCGTCGTCGCGGCTTTACCATCGTAGCGGCCTTTGATTGCGATCCCTTCAAAATCGGAGAAACGGCTTACGGTCTTGAAGTCTATTGCACCAAAACACTCGTAGACAAGGTGCCTGAACTCGACATTGAAATCGGCATCATCACTACGCCGCCGGAACGGGCTCAACGCGCCGCCACACAGCTTGTCGAAGCAGGGATAAAAGGAATTCTCAACTATTCGGCCGCCCGTATCAGTGTACCGGATACTGTCTTTGTCGAATATGTCGACTTTTTCCATCAGATTTATTCCCTGACCTTCAACATTTCCAATCGCCATTAATGTTTCAGGGGTAAGACCTTTCCCTTCGGAACACGGCGTAGCATCTTCCCTTTTATGGCCACGGTGTGTGCAATCCGGTTCTGCACATACGTTGAGACGAGATACTTCTTTCAAGGCGCAGGCAATGCCGTTTTGCAGAGACAAGACGGCAGGCTTCTTTCCGGCCCCTCCGGCTCAATATCAGCGAGCCGTTCCCCAATATAAAAATCGCCTCGCGAACGACATCATCTCACGAGTAAAGATTGTCGAGAGTTACAGGTACTGCCTGCATATCATTGATGAGAAGCTCCTGAAGCAAGGACTTTACGCCCTTTTCCGCTGGAACGTACTCCATGAAACTCCTGCCCCTGTGGGCTTCCTTTTCTTTTCTCAGCAGGCTTGCCCCTCCCCGCATGTTCAGCGAGCAGGATATGGCCTCTTCCATGTTTTGGGCTCCTGTTGTCGGGCTTGTTCTGGGACTCATTGCGCTCCTGCCACCCCTTGCAGGTCTGGCTCCGCATGTTCCAGAACTTCGCGCTCTTATGTGGATCGCAGTTATGGCCTGGACTACACGGGCACTGCACTGGGATGGATTGGCGGACTGCATGGATGCATGGGGAAGCGGCGCCAGAGGGGAGCAGTTTCAGCGCATACTTAAAGACAGCCGCTGCGGCAGTTTCGGTGTTCTCGCGCTGGTTCTGACGCTGTTACTGCAGGAACTTTCCCTCTCGCGCATGTTCTCTGGCAGCTTTCCCTCTGCCTGGTGGCCGGCCCTTCTCGCTCCGGCCTGGGGCAGAGCAAACATGCTGCTTCTTCCTGCCCTGCTGCCGCCCCACCCGGTCTCCACTCTCGGCCGTCTCATGGCTCCCGGATGTACCCTCAGCCGGGCAGTGTCATGGTTTGCCGTTCTGTTTGTCCCCATGCTTCTGCTCATGGGGGCCCGTGCCTCACTCATCACCCTGCTGCTCAGTTTTGCCATTCAGCTTTTTCTGTACCGTCTGGCCCGACGGGAAAACGGCTTTAATGGCGATTTTCTCGGGACATCCTGCATACTTTGCGAAAGTTCTCTACTGATTGCGCCGCTGCTGTGATCCAATTCCCGAAAAAAGCCTTCTCTACCCTTGATTATCTGACAAAAGGGCGTTAGTTAAGAAGCCATGGAACTACTGGAACTTTTGGAACAACGAGTGGAAGCCCTGCTTACGGAAGTAGATGGCCTCCGCGACGAGAATCGCCGTCTCCATGCGGAGCTGGCGACTCTTCAGCATAGTGTTGAGGATGCCGATGAACTGCGTCGTCAGCTGGCACAGGAACAGGAAGTGCGGGCCGACGCGCTGGACAGGGTGGACAGGCTGCTGAAGCGTATTGAGGGCTCTCTGGCCCACAATGAAGTTTCGGCGCAGGCCTAGCGCCGCCACAGGGCGGTACTGGCATGCAAACTTACAACCTCAACATTTTCGGGCTGGAAGTCTCTTTCAAGACGGAAGCGGAGCCGGAGCGGGTGCAAAAAGCCTGCACCTACGCCGAAACTCTGTATGAGGCGCTCAAGCTCCACGGAAGCCATTTGGGCAGAGACAGACTGCTGACGATTCTCATCTTGGGAATCACAGACGATTTGTTACAACTGAAACAGCAGACGGCTCTTCGAGACTCGCGTCTGAAAGCCCTGCTGGAGTTCATAGACAAACAGGAACGTCCGGACGGACGAAAAGTCTGATTTCCGGATGCGGGAATTCCCTGAAATGTTCGTGGGGATGCGACGGTGCCGGCCTCACATTCGTCGTTAGGGAGCCGGTCGCCGAAGTGGTGTTCATGCCCGGTCTGCCGGGAAGTCTGAAGCTTCGGCCAAGCCCCCACCCTGGGACACCAGGTCTCGTGCTCGCGCATGCTCACGGCATTTTGGGGACTTTATCCATATCGTCTTATTAGTCGTTTGAAATTCGCATTTGCGGATTCGTTCTCTCTTACCCTCGTTTCCCGGCAATGCCATGGTTCCAGCCCGTTTCGGGAGCATCTGTTCACGGAGCCATTCCGGTACGCAATCGGGCTTGAGCCCGTCAAGATAACGAGGGGAAGAGAGTCATGACAATCAGTGTTTTTTTTCTCGGCCTGTGCATTGCCGGCGTTCTTGTAGCCGGTCTGCTTGCAGGCTGTTTTATTCAGCGTCGCATGAGTACCAAACGCATAGGCGACGCCAACGATCTGGCGCGTCGTATCGTCGAGGAAGCGCGTAAGGAAGCCCAGGCCCAAAAAAAAGAAATACTCGTTCAGGGCCAGGATGAACTGTTCAACCAGAAGAGGGAACTGGAAAACGAGTATAAGGAGCAGGAGCGGGAGCTGAAAAGCCGCGAAAAAAAGCTTCAGGATATGAGTGAGCGCATGGAAGAAAAAATGGAGCGACTCACCCAGAAAGAACAGGATCTGCTGCTTCAGGAACGCGATCAGACACGGAAGGAACGCCAGCTTGAAGAACAGGGAGAAAAACTTTCCGCTCAGCTGGTCGAACAGGAGCGGCGTCTTCAGGAAGTTTCCGGCCTGACGGCGGAAGAAGCGAAAACTCGACTTTTCGAAGAAATTGAGGCCCGCACGCGCCATGAAGCTGCCAAAATGATGCGCCACATCGAAAGTGAGGCCAGAGAGGCAGCGGATCGCAAGGCCAAGGAAATTCTGGCCTGTGCCATTCAACGTTATGCGGGCGACTATGTAGGCGAGCAGACCGTTACCGCCGTGACGCTCCCGAGCGAAGATATGAAGGGGCGTATCATCGGGCGCGAAGGACGCAATATTCGCGCGCTTGAAGCCGCTACGGGCGTTGACTTGATCATCGACGATACTCCGGAAACAGTCATCCTTTCCGCATACAGTCCCATTCGCCGTCAGGTAGCCCGCATGGCCCTGGAGCGACTTATTCAGGATGGACGTATCCACCCGGCACGCATAGAGGACATTGTGCATAAATGCGAGCAGGAACTGGACGTACAGGTTCGGGAAGTGGGCGAACAGGCCACGTTCGACGCGGGCGTACACGGCATTCATCCAGATATCGTGCGTCTTCTCGGTCAGCTGAAATATCGGACGAGCTTCACCCAGAATGTTCTCCAGCATTCACTCGAAGTCTCTGCTCTGTGCGGAATGATGGCCGCAGAACTGGGTATGGACATAAAGCGCGCCAAACGGGCAGGACTGCTGCATGACATCGGCAAGGCCGTAGACCACGAAGTCGAAGGGTCTCATGCCGTTATCGGCGCCGATATCGCAAAAAAATACGGCGAAGGAAAGGATATCATCCATGCCATTGCCGCCCATCACGAAGACGTGCGTCCTGAAACGGCTCTTGCCGTTCTGGTGCAGGCGGCAGATTCCCTGTCCGGCGCACGCCCAGGAGCCCGTAAGGAACTGCTCGAAAATTACGTCAAGCGTCTGGAAGATCTGGAAAACATTGCAACAGCATTCGACGGAGTTTCAAAGGCCTATGCCATTCAGGCGGGGCGGGAACTGCGGGTTATGGTGAACTCGGACAATGTCGACGACGATTCAACCTATCTGCTGTGCAAGGACATTGCCGGCAAGATAGAAGAAAACCTTACCTATCCCGGCCAGATTCGCGTCACGGTCATTCGTGAGCGTCGCGCCGTGGGGTATGCGAAATAAGTCCTCTTGCTCCTCCGCAACACAACTCGGAGTATAGTATGTCATCTGCTTCAAACGTCGTTTCATTGTCCGACTTCAAGCCGGACTTCCAACACCCCAGTGCCCCAAAATGTGCGGGGCGCAGCCTGATTGCGGCCATTGCTCAGGACGCTGCAAGCGGCGAAGTTCTCATGCTGGGCTGGATGGACGAGGAAGCCTGGAACGCCACTCTTGCCACGGGCGAAGCACATTACTTCAGCCGCAGTCGTGCCAAACTCTGGCATAAAGGGGAAAGCTCCGGCAATGTTCAAAAAGTCCGGGCCATACGTCTGGACTGTGATGCTGATGCCGTAATTCTGGAAGTTGAACAAATCGGAGGGGCCGCTTGCCATGAAGGCTACCGTTCCTGTTTTTTCCGCAGGATGGAACTTCCTTCGGATGGAACACAGCCAGGCATCTGCTGTCCCCGGCTCTTTGACCCGGCCGACGTCTATGGTCAGGGTTCTTCACATTAAAAAAAGCTGCGGAGTTCTGCTTCCGCAGAATCAGATCCAACGCTGAAAGACCGTACAGCACAACGTTGTTATTTCAGGTAAGGAGTTCAGCTCCGCCTTTTCTCATGTATAAGGAGTACGTTCATGTCCGCCCCACGTCAGATAAAGCTGGGTATTCCCAAAGGTTCCCTTGAAGAGGCGACCATCTCCCTTTTTGAAAGAGCCGGTTGGAAAATCCATAAGCATGTACGTAACTATTTTCCGGATATCAACGATCCCGATATAACGGCCCGTCTCTGCCGGGTTCAGGAAATTCCCGGTTACATACGCGACGGCGTACTTGACGTTGCGCTTACCGGAAAGGACTGGCTGCTGGAAACAGGGGTGGAGTTTGCCGATGACAGAAACGGCGACACTAAAGAGGAAGCTCCCGTACGTCTGGTGTCGGATCTTGTATATTCCAAGGTTTCCAACCGTCCCGCACGCTGGGTACTGGCCGTGGCAGGTGACTCCCCGTATCAAGCCCCAAAGGATCTGGCCGGTAAACGCATCTCTACGGAACTCAAGGGCGTAACAACGCGCTACTTTGAAGGCCTGGATATCCCCGTACAAATCAACTATTCCTGGGGAGCGACGGAAGCCAAGGTCGTGGAAGGTCTGGCAGACGCCATTGTAGAAGTGACGGAAACGGAAACGACCATCAAGGCGCACGGACTGCGTGTCATTGATGAAGTCCTGGTAACCAATACCGTCTTGATTGCAAGCCGTGACGCCATGCTTGATCCATTCAAGCGGGCGAAAATCGATCAGATCAATTTACTGCTTCAGGGGGCTTTGCGGGCCGAAAGTCTGGTCTGCCTCAAAATGAATGCGCCATCTTCCCGTCTGGATGATATTCTGAATCTTCTTCCCGCGCTCAACTCCCCCACTGTAGCAAGCCTGCGCGATCCGGCATGGGTCTCGCTGGAAACCGTGGTGGACAGCCACCTGGTTCGTGATCTTATTCCCCGCCTGCGTAAACTCGGCGCGGAAGGCATCCTTGAATACAGCCTGAACAAGGTGATCTGAGTTTTAGCGGCAACAGTGTTCGTTCCTATTAAGCTATCACCTAACCGCAGTTTTCGGATATCTTAACACTGATATCAGTGTTGACGTGAATCTGAACTTCCAATATGCCAAAGCGAAAGATAAAGCACGGCATCTCTGTATTGCGGCACTTCGTAAACGATAATTGAAGAATCAAAAGCCACTGACAAATCGGTGGCTTTTGTTATACACCTCTGAGAATAGCCATTTGTCTTCGTAGATTCAGAAAATTTACCAACTCAGCATTCAGCAAAAAGTATTGCATAATTTTTCCACGCTATTTTCAGCATCTTCCTGAAAAAATGTCATAAATCAATACCACTTCAAAACTATCTAAATA
>LBJMC04202__coassemble_1474_pt1 | contig 11723 bp, 9 predicted proteins | sample LBJMC04202__metabat2_low_PE_018 | metagenome-assembled genome bin LBJMC04202 | reverse complement strand
GTTTTTCAGAAATAAAAAAAACAAGTCTGACGATTCCTCATATTTAAAACTATATGAGGAAAACCCCTATCTGGCAGGTCGCCAAGAGTGGCTGGAACGCTACGGCTCATATATCAGCCGTGCTAAACAATGGCGTTTATTCGCCTTGCTGGCGCTGTGCGCGCTGCTGCTTTCCGGTACGGGCAACATAATCCAAGCGCAAAAGGCGACGGTCGTTCCCTATTTTGTTTCCGTGGATTCGCTGGGGAGGGCCGCTGTAACGCGCATTGAAAACCCCGGCGCTCCGCCACGGGCACTTGTTCAGGCGGAGCTGGGGAACGTGGTGATCAACTGGCGTACCGTGACGGCGGACGCCGATCTCCAGCAGCGCATGGTGCAACGCCTGTCCATGTTCACAGCAGGCGCGGCTCGTGGCGTTATCCAGAACTATTTTCAGGAGAACAATCCTTATCGCCTTGCGGCGGACGGCAAGCTGGTGTCCGTGTCGCTGGCGGGAGTACCTCTGCCGGTGAGCCAGGATTCCTGGCGGGTGGAATGGACAGAAACCATACGGGATCACGCCGGAACAGAGCTTGAACGCCGCCGCTGGCAGGCCACGATGCGCCTGCGCTTTCAGCCTCCTTCAACGGATACGCAGATCATGGTCAATCCCGGAGGGATTTACGTCACGGAGCTTAATTTTTCCGCCATGTTGGAGCCAAGATGAAAAAAAAGATTCTGCCTGCTGTTGTGCTGCTTTTACCCTGTCTTTTACCCTGTACCACATGGGGAGCAGCACAGTCTGAAGATGAACTTGCAGCCCTGCTGCAAACTCCGTCCACACCGTTCCCGGAAGCGGCCACGCTGCCGGACTACATGCTTTCCCGTCCTGTACCTCTGACAGGGGCGGAAAAGGAATCGCTGAACATGGCCAACGAGTGGGCGAAAAAATACGCGAAGCCCATGCTGCTCGGTAACGGCAAGCTGGTGTGGATGTACGGGGTCAGCAGGCCGACCATTGTCGGCGCTCCAATGCAGGTCTGCGATGTGGAATTGCAGCCTGGGGAGCAGATCAACGAAATTCTGGTGGGCGATACGGCACGCTGGCATGTTGAGATCGGACGCGCCGGACACAGCTCCGGCAATGTCCCACATGTCTTCGTCAAGCCTCTGGATTCAGGGCTTGAAACAACAGCGGTGATCACCACGGATCGCCGCGTGTACCACCTGCGGCTCATATCGCAGAGCAAAAGATATACGCCGTATGTGGGCTTTCTGTATCCGGAAGATCAGTTCAGACAGTCTTCTCCTCTGGTGTCCCGGAGGGATTCCCTGCCTCTTGACGGGACAGGTGTCGCTCAAGGCGGAGTGCATGATCTGTCGAACCTCTCATTCAACTACAGCATCAGGGGGGACGCAAAATGGCGTCCGGAACAAGTCTACGACGACGGAAAACAGACCTTCCTGCGTCTGCCTCCCTCAACTCAGAACATGCCGATCCTCCTGGCCCGTGATTCCCGTTCCAACGATCTGCTGGTGAATTACCGCGTTCAGGGCACGACATTCACGGTTGACGGCGTGTTTGATCACCTCGTCTTGCTCCTTGGAGTGGGGAAGGATCAGGAAGTCGTCGATGTGAGGCGGAATCATGGCTGACGAAGCACGTCTCAAGCTGCATCCGGATGTGAACACGAAAACAATGAAACGGGGGCCGCTCTATATCCTTGTTGTTATCGGTGCATGTCTGTTCCTGTACCTGGCCGACTCAATGGGACTTCTGGAAGACGCGACAAAGCCAAAACCGGCTCCGGAGCCGGAAGACGTTGCACCGGCAAAACAGACGCCGCTGATTCCGGAAGCGGAAGCTCCATCCGGGATTCTCGGCAAAAAGGAAGAAAAGTCCTCTGAACCGGAAGAATCTCTGGAAGATGAGCCGATCAGTATCACGGTTCAGGTTCCTGATAACGGCACGGGAAGACAGGTGGAAGCATTCCAGCAGCAACGCGCTGCCGCCGCGCTGGCGGCCCTGTCTGCCCCGATGAGCGTACAGACGGTCAGCCCCAACGCTGCTCCGGAAGCAAATCTCGTTTCCAGCTCCGGACAAAAAAACGACGGACAGGACGGCCTTGCCGACACCGATCCGGCACGACGGGCCGCAATGGACAGGGAAGAATTTATGTCCCGATCGGGACGGGATGACTGGACTTCCGATTATACCCGCGTTCCTGGCCATGCCTGCGAACTCCAGACGGGCACAGTTATCCCCGGGGTCATGCTCACCGGGATTAACTCGGACTTGCCGGGTGCGCTTATCGGACAAGTTGCTCAGGATGTTTTTGACAGCGCCACGGGCCGCTTTCTGCTGATTCCGAAAGGTTCCCGTCTCTATGGCGTTTACGATTCGCGGATAGCCATGGGACAGCGCCGGGTGCTTGTCGCATGGCAACGCATCATCTTTCCAGACGGAAGTTCCGTCACACTGGAAGCCATGCCGGGGGCTTCCCGCGACGGATATGCGGGATTTCAGGATCAGATCGACAACCACTCCCTGCGGATTTTCGGCAACGCGATCCTGATGAGCATGATCAGCGGCGGCATGGCCTATTCCCTGGACACTCTGGATAACAGCAATTCCTCGGACGACAATCCCTCTCTGCAAAATGAAATGGGTTCCGCTCTGGCCTCACAACTGGGGCAGGCATCCCTGCAACTGCTGCAACGAAACATGAATATCAGCCCCACGCTGGAAATACGACCGGGGTATCGCTTCAACATTGTATTAACAAAAGATCTGAGATTTGAGGCCCCCTATGCAGGCTGAATATGGACTCCAGATAAAGAAAAGCAAAGGGCGTCTGGGCTGGTGGTATCTTGTTTTCATGGTGGTTCTGGCTCTTGGCTGTTCCTCCTGGGTGACGCAGCATATTGCCGCAGCCCTGCACTATCATGACGCGCTGGGTTCGCCTCTTATCCTTTGGGGACAACCTCTCTACGCGCCCTGGGCATGGCTGATCTGGCGAAGTCAATACCCGTCCAGCGTCACGCTTGCACAGCTTCTTGACGAGTACGGCGATACGGCCATGCTGGCATGGATTGTTCCCCAGCTCATTATTCTCGGCTATTTCGCAGTGACAAGCCTCAAACCGAAAGCCCGGAACGATCTGCACGGTTCAGCACACTGGGCGACAAAAGAGGAAATCAGGAAAACCGGCCTGCTTAACGGCAAAGGCATTTTCGTGGGCAGTATCCTCATGAAAAAAACGCCGTATGCCCTGCGGCACGACGGGCCGGAGCATGTGCTGACCTTCGCTCCCACACGTTCCGGAAAGGGGATTGGCCTCATTCTGCCAACGCTGCTGGCCGGATGGGATGAGGGTTCCGTTCTTGTCCTTGATATCAAGGGGGAAAACTTCGCGCTTACTTCAGGATACAGGGCTTCGCTCGGCCAGAAAATTTTCCGCTTTGAACCCACGGATGAAACGGGAAAAGCCGCAAAATACAACCCGCTGGAAGAAATACGCATTGATCAGCCGCAGGCAATTCAGGATGCACAGAGCATCGCCTCCATTCTGGTCGATCCGGACGGCAAGGGCCTGAAGGACTACTGGGATCTGGCAAGTTTCTCCTTTCTGGCCGGGGCCATACTCCACTGTCTGCTGCTGACGAAACACAGAGAAAAACGCACGGCGACCATGACGGATCTGTCCCTCCTGCTCGCGTCTCCGGATCAAGACATTCATGAAGTGTACACCGAAATGGCGGAAACTGATTATGTCAGTATTGTCAGCGAGTTATGCCCTGAACTGCCGGAAAAATACCGGACGGCCATGCGCCTGTTCATCGCCTCCAGCGGACGGGAAATGCTGAACAAGGGGGACAACGAGCAGAGCGGCGTGCTTAACTCGGCGCTTGTCCGCCTGTCGCTGTATCGCGATCCTGTCGTTACCGAAAATATTTCTCGATGCGACTTCCATGTCCGCGATCTGGTGGACGGGGACAAGCCCGTCTCGCTGTATCTGGTGCTGTCGCCGGGGCATATAGACCGGCTGCGCCCTCTGATCCGGATCATCATCAATCTGCTCATTTTCCGGCTTACGGAAAAGATGGAGTTTCGGGACGGCAAGACGGTCAAGCCGAAACACCGGCTGCTGCTTTTGCTGGACGAGCTTCCCGCGCTGGGGAATCTGGCCATTCTGGAACGCGCCCTGCCCTACATGGCCGGATACGGCATGAAAGCCTTCATCATCGTCCAGGACGTGGAGCAGCTGAATGCCGCCTATGGCCAGCACAATTCCATCATGGCGAACTGCCATATCAGAAATGCCTATGCGCCGAACAACATCGCGACGGCGGAACTGCTCTCGAAAATGGTCGGCACGACGACTGTTGTCGAAAAGAAAACATCCCTGTCGGGATCACGCATGGGAAGTCTCGGCCATGCCTCGGTGAGCATTGCGGAAACGGCACGTCCCCTTCTGACTCCGGACGAGTGTTCGCGCCTGCCCGGCCTTCAGAAAGATGATCAGGATCGGGTGATCGGCGGAGGAGACATCCTGATATTTGTAGCGGGACACGCACCGATTTACGGACATCAGATTGTCTATTTCCTGGTTCCCATGCTGCTTCAGAGATCCCTCATTCCTCCAGTGGGAGCCTCGCCAGCGTTCAAGGATGCGCTGGAAAAAGGCGAAGCACATCTGCCTCCGGGCATGGAATCGCTGCCCGCAGAAACCAAAACTCTGGAACAGGAGGAACCGGAATATGAAGATCTGCTTGACTGATGTCTGTCTGGCGACTGTCGCTCTGCTGACCTTTGGCTGGCTTGTGGGATTCAGGATTAATCTGACGGATTCCATGCCTCCCGGCCTGTATCTGGAAACAAAGGACATTCCGTCTCGCGGCGATCCCATTTCTTTCTGTCTGGCGTCAAACAATGATCAGGCGGCCCGTTATCTCAACAAAAGCCTGCTGTGCCCGAACGGCTTGCAACCATTGCTGAAAAGGCTTGCGGCTCTCTCCGGAGACAGGGTTGATGTGCGTCCGGAAGGACTGCTCATCAACGGCCAACCTGTGCCGGAATCAGGAATCCGGAAGGAAGACTCCAAAGGAAGAAGGGTCGTATCCTGTCTGATTTCCGGCCCTGTGCCGGACGGTATGGCTCTTGCTCTGGGGGACAAGGCCGGGAGTTTCGACGGGCGGTACTTCGGATTCATCCCTCTGCGGTCATGCCGCAAGGTCATCCCCATACTCACATTTTAAAAAGGAGATCTGTCATGGATAAAATTGATGAATTGCGTGCGGCTGCGGACATGGTTGACAGTCAGAGCAGTGAAAATCCCAGTCTGGGTGTGCCTGTTGATCCGGACGTAGCTGATTTTATGGGAGCCTTTTACGACCCGGCGGCTGAAGCCGATGCCAAAGCCATGAAAGGGCTGAACGGGCAGGAAGATGAAGACGTGGCGAGGAGCTGAACATGGCAGAAGGGAACATAAAAAAGGACGTTAAGCCTTATCATGTCCAGTTCGCTGAACAGGTCATTTCCATGCTGGAAGAAGGAACCGCTCCCTGGCAGAAACCCTGGAAAGGCGGTGAACTGGATATCCCCCACAATGATGCAAGCGGCACGGCGTACAACGGGATCAACAGAATTATCCTGTCATGGCTCAGTGCAATGAAATACGAGGGAGAGTCTCGGTATATGACGCTCCCACAGGCGAATGAAAAGGGATATCGCGTTAAAAAGGGAGAACACGGACAAACCGTTGTTTACTGGCAGTTCCATGAGGAAAAAGAGAAACTTGATAACGGTATTCCTATCCTCGGAGCTGACGGCAAACCTGAAAAGGAAAGAGTGCCTCTTGAGCGACCCCGTGTGAAATACTGGCGCGTCTTCAATGTCTCCCAGCTTCAGCATGGGGAAAACGGCTCCCCCTATCCGGCAAAGGAAGACAATAGACCCCGTTTTTCCTGGAATCCCGAAGAGAAAGCGGAAGCAATACTCAGAAATTCCGGAGCGCACATCGAACATAAAAAGGGAGCCAGAGCATATTACAGACCCTCTCAGGATATTATCGTTCTTCCGGAAAAAGAGCAGTTTCCCGATCCAGCGGGATATTACGGCACTGCCCTGCATGAGCTTGGGCACTGGACGGGGCATGAAAGCCGCCTGCACAGGGATTTCCACGGAGGGTTCGGAAGTCCGGCGTATGCAAGGGAAGAACTGCGGGCGGAAATAGCGTCGTGGATGCTCTCTCAGGATCTGGGCATAGCTCATGATCCGGGCCAGCACGCGGCTTATGTGGATAGCTGGATACAAGATTTGAAAAAAGATCCTTACGAAATTGTAAGGGCGGCCAGAGATGCCGAAAGGATTAAGGAATTTGTTATGGAGCTGGATCTGCAACAAAAGCAGGAGCAGCAGAAAAAAGAGCCTCTGGAACGAAAAGAAGAAGTTGGGCTGGGAGCAATAGCTCCAGCGCAGGGAAACCAGAAAGAATCTCTCCCCGCACCGGAGCAAGCAAAAGTCGATACCTGGCTCTCTGTACCCTATCAAGAGAAAGAAGCAGCAAAAAAAGCCGGAGCACGATGGGATCGGCAAAAATCTCTTTGGTATGCCCCTGCCGGAACGGATTTGACTCCATTGAAAAAATGGCTCCCGGTAAAACAGGTCGTTTCCGAACCCAAAATGAATCCCCGTGAAGAATTTGCCGTCGCGATCCAGGAAGCCGGACTGGATTTGGGCGGCAGACTTCCGGAAATGGACGGTAAACTCCACCGCGTGCCTCTTGCGGGACGCCCCCAGGGAAAAGACGGGGCCTATCTCGGCTATCTGGATGGCCGTCCCTCCGGCTATATCCAGAATTTTGTCACTGGCGAAAAAAAGAACTGGACGGTCAGCGGACACCGCCTTTCGGAAGAACAGCTTGCCGCCCTGCGTGCGGAAGCCGCCGAACGCCAGAGAAAACGGGATGCGGAGCGCAGGGCGGAACAGGATCGCGTTGCGAAAATGTGCGCGGAAATTTTCGAGAATCGCGAAAAAGCCGCAAGCTCTCACCTCTATCTCCAGAGGAAAGGCGTGTATCCTCACGGGATCAAACAAAGCCCGGACGGGAAAAAACTCATTATTCCCCTGCGGAATATAGAGGGAGAAATCCGCACTGTGCAGGTTATCAATGAGGACGGCTCCAAGTTTTTTGAAAAAGGAGGGCAAAAATTCGGCTGCTTCCATCTTATCGGCCAGGACAAGGTGACGCCGAACGGGGAAATCCTGCTTGCGGAAGGCTACGCAACGGGCGCGTCGCTGTACGAATGCACAAAAAAGCCGGTTGCCGTCTGTTTTGACGCCGGGAATCTGGCTGCGGTCGGAAAGGCTCTGCGGGAACAGTATCCGCAGGCGCAGCTGACGTTCTGCGCGGACAACGATGTCCGGAGAGAGGTCAACATTGGTCTGGAAAAAGCAGAACTGGCAGCAAAACACGTCAATGGACGAGTTGTTATTCCGCAGTTCAGTGATTCGGAAATCGCGCAGGGGCTGAAAGATTTTAACGATCTGCATCAGGCTCATGGGGAAAAGGCTGTCCGCGAACAGGTTGCCCTTCAGCGCAAAACGGAGAGGAGCCTGGAACGATGAAGCTCCTCATTTTTTCCCTGCTCGCCCTCATGATAGCGTGTACCGGTTGCTCTCTGCACCGCTCTTCTCTTATGGCGTCCTATGATGAGCTTTCAGGACTCGGCCACGCCGAACAGATCAAGACACTGGCCGCCGCCGTATCGGAACGGCTCAGTATCCGATATCCCCAAGCCCTCATCTATGTGGAAGATCCGGAAGGGAACGGCATGTTCGGGGATGCGCTGCGCTATGCACTGGGCCGGAACAATGCTCTGGCCATGCGAAAGGAAATGGCCAATGTATCTGTCATCTATGCGCTCGGAGAGCTTACTCCCGGTACGGGATATCTCAATTTGCAGTTCAGTGACGGCACGGCAATGGCGCAGAGCTTTTCCATATTGCAGCCGGTATCAGAGGAGATTCTGCCGCTGGAAGCCCCTCGTCCTACATATCAACAGGCCGCATGGCGAACGGAAGAAAGTTGGTCATTTTCCCCACCTGCGGAACCTCAACCTGCTCTCCTTCCCGCAGTAACAGCGCAGGTTCAACCCACGCCTTCCCCTACCCCAGCGGCTTTACCGCTGGGGAACCAGAATCGTCCTCTGCGGGAAGCTGTACTCTATAATCTCCAGAGAGGCTGGAAATATACAATCCCCGATGAAAGCAAACGGGAGATCAGGGTGAGCTGGCCGGAAGACGCATCCTGGCGCAAGTCGATCAGCGTGGCCGCTGAACAGGCCGGATGCCGTGCGGAGTTTGATGAAAACGCACGCCGCGTGCGTATCGTCACGGTTTCCATGCCTCCAGCTCCCGCACCGACGGAGACAGGAGTGCAACCCGACTCTGAAGTCCAGCGGGAACTGGCCAAAATAAAAACTTTCAAGACGGTTAAAGGGGAACCTTTCTCCCCCACAGCTGAAACGGAATGGGAACTTTCTCCGGGAAGTCTCGAAGAACAACTGCGCGAGTGGTGCGCCAAAGCGGACTGGCAGCTGCTCTGGAAAGCTGACCACGATATCCGTCTTCAGGCACACGCCATTATGCGTGGGGATTTTGAAAAAGCTGTGAACGGGGTGTTCCAGGCTCTGCATACACAGGGCAATTCCCTGCGTGCGACCCTGTACAAAGCCAACGCCGTTCTGGAAATCAAGGATAACTGATATGAAAAAAGGTTTCAGTGTCACCCTGCTTCTCCTGATGTTGCTCATATCGGCCTGCGCCGGTGTATGGCATCCGAACGAGCAGACGGCGCAGTCTCATATGACAAAGGCTGAAGAGCAGTCTACATCGCAGGTCGTCACCAGTATTGACGCTCCGTATCTGGGAGGAACGCCGGTCATGCGGCAGAAAAAGCAGTTTCCCGGCCTGAACGAACAAATCACGCTCCGGCGCACAGGAACGCTGGATGAAATGTGCGCCGCTCTGGCGGGTGTGCTTCCTGACATGAAACTTCGTGTGGATCACGGGACTCAGGATGAAGGGAAAGCTCCGCGCCAGACGCCGTTTTCCGTCAACTTTCAGGGAGAACTGCACCAGCTTCTGGATCTCATGGCTGCGAAAAGCGGCTCGGAATGGGACTGCGATTCCGACGGCGTGACCTTCAGCCTTTTCCAGACACGGACTTTCATCATCTACGCCTCCCTCGGACAGGTAAACTACGACAACACCATCACCAGCAAAAGCAGGGAAGCGTCGGGAACTGATGTCATCGGCGGCTCCTCCACCGGGGACAGTTCCTCGGAAAGCCAGACAGCGCAGACAAACAGGGAGCGCGTCCAATTTGACACGCTGAAGGAAGTGGAAACGGCGGTCAAGGATATGCTCTCCCCCGCCGGGAGCGTCAGTTCCAACCGTGCGGCAAGCAGCATCACGGTTTCCGATACTCCCGCCGTTATCAGGCGGGTGGCAAAGATGGTTGACGACTACAACTTGCGTCTTTCCCGGCAGGTTTCGCTGACCGTCCGCGTCTGGCAGGTGGAAATTAATGAAGATTCCAGCGCGGGGCTGGACATTTCGCCAAGCATCACTTCCGGCAATCTCTCAATCGGCGGGATTCCTCTGAATCTGGGAACTTCCGGTTTCAGCGCGACATTGATTGACGGTTCCGGCAGGGGAAGCAGAGCGTTGATCGACGCGCTTCACAGTTCCGGAAAGGCGACGCTGCTCAAGGCTTCCAGCGGCATCACCATGAACAATCAGCCCATGCCCATACAAATTGTGAAGAACAAAACCATTCTGGCCAGAGTGAGCCGGGATACCAGCGAATACTCGGAAAGCACCACGATTGAGCCGGGAGATCTTACTTATGGCTTCTCGGTGACGCTGATCCCGCTGATTCTGGATCGTCGGCGTCTGATTCTTCAGTACAATCTGGCGATTTCCAGTCTGGACGCAATGGAAGAGTTCACCACGGACGATATCAAGGTTCAGCTTCCGGAACTGTCTTCCAAGAGCTTCAGGCAGCGCGTCCACATGCAGATGGGGCAAAGCCTTGTCCTTGCGGGCTTCCAGACGGACGACATGTCCACGGACGGTTCGGCGGGACTGCTCTCCTTCGGAACATCGCGACAGCATGAACGCACGCTGATTGTCATCACCATCGACGCGGAAAGCATCGGCGAACCGCTGGTTGAAACCGCCGAATACGGAGCCGCCGCATGATCCGCACCGTCACAATAGGTAACCGTGATTATGCGATTGATCTCTGGTGGCAGGTTCCCAAGGGCGGCATGGCCGGGGCAAAGGTCATGCGGACGCACGCCCGCGCCCGTGCCAGGGAAAGGGAAGCCGACGATCCGGAACATCCCTATAACGTCGTGGCTCTGCGCCGTCACCAGTTCGGTCTGGGATATATGGAAGGACAGATACGCAGGATTCCCTCCCTTGCCGCCGCGCTGAATCCGAATGTCCTGAGTTTTGTTGGCGTCTTCTGTTTTGAGGGGACGGAAGAAGACGGCGTATGGTGGCTGTGCGCCATTAGAGAGGGAAGCGTGGCCGGGGATGGGGACAGAGTATATCCATCTCTGGCTGATGCGCGGGAAGGAGTGCGGAAGTTGCTCAACTATATGGGGACAAGCGGCGTTTCCCAGATCGAGAAGACAACGCCAGAAGAAAGTCTCTCATACATCATGCCGCTTCTCAGACCGGACGCACGGCTGGAACCCCTTTTTCAGGATGTCGCCGCTCGGGCCAGACTACGCAGGGGCATTGCCTTCTGCCTGTTCATTGCCGCTGCCGGATACGCCGCGCTTTCCTGGTGGAATCACAGGACGGAACAGAGGGAAATGCTCGCCTTCCAAGCGGAGCAGGCAAGAATCCGGAAAGAGGGACAGCTCATACAGGATTCCATAGCCGAACAGTTTCCGCGTCCCTGGCTCAACGCCGTCGATAACGGCGCGATGCTGGCCGCCTGTATGAAGACAGCGGGAGAACAACCCCTGTATATCAACGGATGGCGTCTGCGCGAGACCATATGCGGCCCAAAGTCCGTCACGGTCAGATATGAGCATCGTCCCGGCGCAAGCTATGTCAATCTGCCCGAGTTTCTGACGCTGACAGGAGACGGAACGGATACGGCGGAAAGAAAAATTCCCATTGCTCCGGAAAAAAGACGCGAACAGGCCGCGCTGCCGACGCTTTCCTTTGTGAAACGCTCTCTGTACCAGCTTGCCCAAGATTACCGCCTGCGCGTGCGGGATTCATGGAAGGCTCCCGCAAGCAAGGTCGTCAAAAAAACGGAAATAACGGCTCCCTGGCAAGCAGGACGATTTGAACTTCACAATGTCCCTCTCGCCTGTCTGCTCTCCGGAGAAATCGGCGCACGGCTGGATCTGCCCGGCTGCATCGTTGAAAGCGTCGTTCTGGAAACCGGAAAGAACGCAACCATCAAAGGGGTTGTCCATGCGTATCCCTAAAAACATCAACAAATACAAAAACCTTATCGCATTTCTTTTCCTTGGTGTCGTTCTGAGTCTCTTCGGCTGGAAATGGGCGAAAGAAAACGGATATTTCTCCTCTCTTGAACAGTCCACGCCGCTCATCAGCATTTCCGAACTGAAAAAAGACGGGGACGCCAAAGGAAAAAGGCAGGAAACGGAAGAAAAAAGTCCGTCCTCCAGCGAGGCGGGAACTCCGT
>LBJMC04202__coassemble_1444_pt1 | contig 11916 bp, 5 predicted proteins | sample LBJMC04202__metabat2_low_PE_018 | metagenome-assembled genome bin LBJMC04202 | reverse complement strand
TGTCCCCCGCCGAAAACCCCGCCCGAAGGCCCCGGAACCTCCCGCCGAAAACCCCGCACGCGCCGATGATTCCGCCGCTTCTCACGGAGACCTCCGCCGGAACTCCGCAAAGCTCCCGCCGGAACCGATCTTCCGCACCTTCCCGCGAAGGCCCCCGTCGCTCTCCTCCACAGGTTCCCCCGCCGACCTCCGGACGACAAAAAGCGCGCCCCCGCGCAACGGGAACGCGCCCCGGACACAAGAGGGACACAAGATGAAGGCAAGCCGTAAACAGGAGGGCACGACAGGCCCTGTCAGCCTTGCCGCGCCCTCGCTTCTTGCCTTTATTTGTCGCCTGTCGGCCTGAGTTGTCGTCTACATATCGTCGGAGGAACCGCGCGACACTTCCACAACGCCGGGAACGCCGCGCAGTTTTTCGATGCTCTGATACAGATGCACGGCGTCGCGCACTTCGACGGTAAAGTCCATTTCCGCCCGACCGTCGACCATGGAGTACACCTGAAGGGAATCGATATTGATGTCCTGCTCATAGAGCGCGCGGGTGAGGCTGGCAAGCAGACCTTTCTCGTTCTTCCCGATAAGATGGATCTTTGCGGGGAAGGGTTTGCTTTCCTGATTGCTCCAGTTCGCGGAGATCAGGCGTTCCGGCTCGAGATTCTGCACGTTGGGGCAGTCGAGCGTATGGATGATGACGCCCCTGCCCCTGCTGATGAATCCCACGACGGCATCGCCGGGGACGGGGTTGCAGCAGCGGGCGAAGTGTATGAGCGTATCGTCCAGGCCCTGAATGATGATGCCCTCGGAAGACTTACGGGAAGGGGTATCCTTGGGCACGGGGGCTATGGGACTTTCTTCCTCCTGCGGTCTGGTCAGGGCGATGAAGCGGTTGAGAACCTTGCGCGGGGTGATGCGCGCATATCCGACGGCGGCATAGAGATCTTCCAGAGAGTTCAGGGAATATTCCGGAAGCAGCAGTTGCAGGGTTCCGTCCTTGGCGGCCTTGCCGGCGTTGACGCCGAGCTTTCGGCCTTCCTTTTCCAGCATGTCCTTGCCGAGTTCGACGGCGCGGGTGCGTTCTTCCGTGCGGATATAGTGCTGGATGCGGCTGCGGGCCTTGGCGGTTTTGACGAGCTTGAGCCAGTCCCGGCTGGGCTGACGGTTCTTGTCGGTGATGATTTCCACGGTATCGCCGCTGACAAGGGGGGTGGACAGCGGCATGAGCTTGCCGTTGATCTTCGCCCCCACGCAGTGCGAACCGATGTCGGAGTGAATGAGAAAGGCGAAATCAAGGGGAGTCGCGCCCTCGGGGAGCTGCTTGACCGCGCCCCGCGGGGTGAAGACATAGACCTCATCCTTAAAGAGATCCATGCGCAGCGACTGCATGAACTCCTTGGAATCCGATTCGTCCCGCTGCCGGTCGAGCAGATCTCTCAGCCATTCGAATTGCGGCATGTCCCGCATGTTCATGGCGTGATGCCGCTCCTTGTACATCCAGTGAGAAGCGACGCCGTGTTCGGCAAGATTGTTCATCTCTTCCGTGCGGATCTGGATTTCCACCCTTTCGCCTTCCGGCCCGATGACCGTGCTGTGCAGGCTCTGATAGCCGTTGGCCTTGGGCATGGAGATATAATCCTTGAAACGCCCGGGAACCGGCTTCCAGAGAGCATGCACAAGCCCGAGTACGGCATAGCAGTCCCTCAGCTCGTTCACGATGACCCGGAAGGCAATGATGTCGTGCATTTCGTCAAGGGTGGTGCCCTGCTGCTGCATCTTGCGGTAAATGCTGTAGATCTGCTTGATGCGCCCGAACACGCGCCCCTTGATGCCGTTTTCATCCATGATGCCGCGTATCTTGTCGATAACCTTGGAAATGAGCTGCCGCTCCTCCATCCTGTTCTCTTCAAGCCAGCTTGTGATGTGCGCATACACGTCCGGCTTGAGATAGCGGAAACTCAGATCCTCCAGCTCCTGCTTGATCAGATGCAGACCAAGCCTGTTCGCCAGCGGCGCATAAATGTCCATGGTCTCCCGGGCAATGGCAAGCTGCTTGTGCGGCTTCTGAAACTGCAAGGTGCGCATGTTGTGCTGACGGTCCGCCAGCTTGACTATGGGCACCCGGATGTCGTGCGACATGGCAAGGATCATCTTGCGGATGTTTTCCGCCTGCGCCTCTTCCTTGGTGTCGAAGGTCATCTGACTGATTTTCGTGACGCCGTCGACGATATCCGCCACCTGCTCGCCGAACTCCGCTTCAAGCTCGTCGATGGACGCGCTCGTGTCCTCAACGGTGTCGTGCAGCAGCCCGGCCGCAATGGTATGCTCGTCAAAGCCCATCTGCGCCAGCGTCAGAGCCACGGACGCGGGGTGCATCATGTACGGCTCGCCGGAAAGACGCATCTGCCCCGCATGGGCGGCGGCGGCATAATCATAGGCCTTGCGCACCATGGCTTCATCCGCGCCGGGATGATGGTGCAGCATGGCATGAACAATCTCGTCGGCCTGCGGCATGCTGCCGCGCTTGTGATGCGCCGCCGAAGCGTCTTTAGCCCCCGCCGGATTCACCACGCCCGTCACAAGCGTCGCGCCCGCCGCAGTCCCGGGAGCCGCCGCGCCCGCCGTCTCATCCGCCGCGCCGCCGGAGAGCGTCGTCTGATTTGTTGCGCCGCCGGGAGCCGCGTCGGAACTTCCCGCGTTTGCCGCCCCGGATTCCGCGCCCGTCGCGTCGGAATCCGTTGTCGGATGTGCTTTTTCCGGGGATGATTCCGCCGGAGTCGTCGCAGAAGGCCCCGCAGACGTCGCCGGAGCCGGAGAGGGATTCAGTTCCTGAGTGCGAAGCTTGTTCATGCGTCACCTTTTTACCGTTGCAGTGCCTTGGGAACCCACCAGCGATCGAAGTTATAGCTTATACCGGCCGGAGCCGGTTCAATACCGCGGAATCTGGCCTGCACCATGGGCAGGGCATAGGGCACATACAGGAAAAGATAGGGCTGATCCTCGTGCAGAATTTCCTGAAAGCGGTCATACATGCGCTTTCTTGCGGCGCGATCGGCGGTAGCTCTTGCCTGTTCAAGGAGGCTGTCGACTTCTTCGTTACGGTAATGAACAAAATTCAGTCCGTTTTCGGAAATGGCGGAGGAGTGCCACACGTCGAATATATCGGGGTCGTCAAGAATATTCCAGGCCAGAATGAGGGCGTCGAAGCGGCCGGGATGCACGAATTCCTTGAGGAAGGCCGCCCATTCCACGGTACGGATGGACACCTGAACGCCGATGGCCTTGAACTGCTGCTGCAATATGGTTGCGACCTTGATCCGCTCGTTGTTCCCCTGATTCACAAGGATGGTGAAGCGGAAGGGCAGTCCCTCCCTGTACAGCACGCCGTCCTCGCCGGGCAGCCAGCCTGCCTCGGCAAGCAGGGCGCGGGCCTTTTCCGGGTCGAAGGGATAGGGCTTCACCCTGTCGTTATACACCCAGGTACCGGGCTTGTAGGGGCCTATGGTGCTTTCGCCCATACCCCACAGCGCGCCCTTGATGATGTCCTCGCGCTTCACCGCCATGGAGAGGGCCTGACGAACCCTGCGATCCTTAAAGAGCGGACTTTCCAGATTGAAGCCGAGATAGGTATAGCCTGCGGAAAGATATTTGTATTTTTTCCATTCCCGATCCCATTCCGGGCCGGAGGTCTGGCGCAGATACTGCTGCGGGGTCAGACCGAGGAAGTCGATTTTCCCCGCCCGGGCTTCCAGAAAGATGGTCGAAAGGTCGGGAATGATGCGGTAGACCACTTCGTCCAGATAGGGCCGCCCCTTGAAATAACGCTCGTTGGCTTCCAGCACGATGCGGCTGCCGCTTTCCCATGATTTCAGTTTGAAGGGGCCTGCGCCTATGGGATTGCGCGCAAAGGAGGTGGTGACGATATCCTGCCCCTCAAGAATGTGCCGGGGCAGAATGGGGTGCATCCAGGTTATCGCAGCCCGCGCATAGGGCGCGTCGTAGCGGACTTCAAAACTCAGCGGGCCTGTCTGCCTGTATTCCTTAACATTGAGAAAGTCCGCCGCGTAGGCCGTCGGCGTTTTCGGGTCGGTCATCAGATTGTAGGTGAAGGTCACGTCGTCCGCCGTAAGCGGCGCGCCGTCCTGCCACTTCAAATCGTCCCGCAGCTTGAAGCGCATGAAGCAGCCGTCTTCGGAAACTTCCCACTCCTCCGCCGCGAGCTTCACAATTTCCAGATCCCTGTTGTATTCGAGCGGAGCCGTGTACAGCAGCGCGGCCACTTCCTGAGAGGCCGAATCCGAGGCAAGATAGGGGATCAGGTTGGAAGGCTCCCCGATGCTGCCCATGAGAATACGCCCGCCGAAGTCGGGTTTCCGCTCCGAAGAATCCGCCCCCGCCGCAGCGGAAGAATCAGCCCCGTTCTCCGCGGCAGGAAGCGCGCTCCCGGCCTCGGCAGGAGCGTCCGTGACAGCCGTCCCTTCCTCTGTCCCCGCCGTGCCGGACTCCGCCTCCGGAGCAAATTCCGCCGCAGCGGCCCCTTTCTCCGCAGCCGGGGAGTCCGTCCTCTCTGCTGCCGTCAGTTCCGCCGGGGCCGGCCCCGTCACGGCGTCGGAGCCTTTCTGAACCGGAAGCGGCGCGGAGGCCGAATCGGAAAGTTCCGCGGCATGAAGTCCGGAGCTTCCCGTCGCGACGGTCAGACAGAGGGCGGCCGGAAGCGCGACGCACAGGCCGGAAAGCAGGAATCCCAACATTCCGAGGATACGAAATGAAAAAATACGCATAAAAAGTTCATAACATAGTTCACCCCCCTTGAAAACTACCGTCATATGTACTAGTGTACAATTATTGTAATATTTAAGGCCCTCTGTTTCAGAGGGTCTTTAAGCCGTAACCCTCGCAGAAGAGGTCCGTTGTTATGAATCGCCGAGAGGAACTGGCCGCCCGCAACCTGACCCAGAAATACATTGACGGTACGCTGCCGGAATATATTGCCGATTTCGGGAGGCAGATACTGGCCGAAGGAGGCGTCGGGAAATTCACTCTGCGGGAGGAAGAGGAAGTCTGGACGGCCGAAGCCACGGTTCAGGGGGAAGACTTTCAGGCCTACCGACCGGTGCTGACCGTCAACTTTCGGGATCAGCGCGTGGACGGCGCGTGCAACTGCATGGAAGCTTTCAACGGGCCCTGCCGCCACATTGCGGCGGTAGCGCAGAAGCTGGTATCCTCGATTGCCGCTTCGGAAGGTGAGCCGGAAGAGGAAGCCAAGCCGAAAGAGGAATGGCGTCAGAGCTTCCGCAGTTTTTTCAGCGGCACCTTCGAGCCGGAAACGGGGCGTCATTATTTTCTGTTCCGCTTCTATCCCGAGCCGGGTCGTCTTTCGGTAGCCTTTTTCCGTGCGCGTCAGAACAAGACCGGCCTGTCCTCCGTCCGGCAGGAAATCACGCTCGAGCATATTCTGCGCAATCCGGAGTGGTGCGAACATTCTCCCGAGCTGCCGCAGGTAGCGCGTCAGATAGCGCAGTATCTGGACTATTACGGCCACCGCGTGGAAATTCCCGACGGGCTTCTTTCCTGGTTTTTCTGGGCCATACGCAACGAGGATTATCTGTACTGGCAGGATACGGAAATACCCTGCCGCATCGAAAGTTCGCCCATGGCCCTCAAGCTCAAGCCCACGCTGGACGAGGAAGGCCTGCGCTTTGACGTGATGCTCCAGCGGGAGGGCAAACAGCCCTTCTCCATCGTGGACGACAGCGACGACGAGGGGGAAGCAAACGCGCCTCACCGCGAATGCGCCACGTTCCACGGGCAGATGCCGCTGTGGGTCTGCTGGAATCAGGGTTTCTATCCCGTCCAGACCTGCCTGAATCATGAGGTCATTCAGTCGCTGGTGCATAACGGCCCGCTGATCCCGCAGGAAGACATTTCGGAATTTCTGGACAGGGTATGGACGCGCCTGCCCTCGTCGGAACTGTACGAGCAGGACGAATTTCTCAAAATCATGGAACCCGCCTTCCAGCCGGCGACGTATAATCCCAAGCTCTTCCTCGACGAGGAGGGCAGTCTGCTCACGCTGGAAGTCCAGAACATTTATGAAACGGTACACGGCGAGTTCACCCTGCCCGGCCCCAATCCCGATTTCCAGACCGGCAGTTATGTCTTTGAAGGCAAAACCTTCCTGATCCGGCGGGATCAGACGGAAGAATCCTCGCTGATCACGCAGCTTGCCGACATGCGCTTCCAGCCGCGCAGCAGCAAACTCTGGTTCATGGAGCCGGAAGAGGCCATTGCCTTCCTGCTGGATTCCTACCCCACCCTTGTGGAAAACTGGCGCGTGTACGGCGAGGCCACCCTGTCGCGCTACAAGGTGCGCGCCTCCACGCCCGTGGTCAACGCCAGCATCGAAAGCAACGAAAAGGACAAGTGGTTCTCCCTCGACATACAGGTGGATTACGACGGCCAGAGCCTGCCGCTGGAACGCATCTGGAAAGCCTGGCTCAAGGGCAAGCGTTACGTCCAGCTCAAGGACGGCTCCTATGCCAGCCTGCCGGAATCCTGGCTGGAAAAGCTCGCGCACAAGCTCAAGGTACTCGGCCTCGATCCGGCCAGACCGCCGAAACGCCAGTTCAAGCAGTACGAAGCGCCCGTGCTGGACAGCCTGCTGGAAGATCTTCCCGCCGCGCAGGAAGATTCCTTCTGGAGCAAACTGCGGGAAAGCATACGCAACTTCCAGGAAGTCAAGCAGGTTCCCATGCCGAAGGGGCTTACGGCAGAGCTGCGTCCCTATCAGCTTCAGGGCGTTTCCTATCTGAACTTCCTCAACGAATACGGCTTCGGCGGCATCCTTGCCGACGAAATGGGCCTCGGCAAAACCATACAGACGCTGGCCTTCATCCAGCACATGGTCAACAACGGCGCAAAAGGCCCGAACCTGATCGTCGTTCCCACCTCCGTACTCCCCAACTGGGATCGGGAAGCGTCCAAATTCGTGCCGCACCTTTCCCGGGTCATCGTCTACGGAACCCGGCGGGAAAACATCTTCCGCAAAATTGCGGACGCCGATCTGGTCATCACGACCTACGCCCTGCTGCGCCGGGATCTTGAAGAGCTGGAACAGCACAATTTCAACGCCATCATTCTGGACGAAGCCCAGAACATCAAAAACCCCAACACCATCACGGCCCGCTCGGTACGCAATATCCGCGCAGGCATGAAACTCTGCCTTTCCGGCACGCCCATAGAAAACAACCTCTTCGAGCTGTGGAGTCTGTTCGAGTTCCTCATGCCCGGCTTCCTCGGAAGCCAGCACGCCTTTCAGCGCGGCGTGATCAAACCCATTAAGGAAGGCGACGCCGAAACGCTGGAATACCTCCGCTCCCGCGTCAAACCCTTCATCCTGCGCCGTACGAAATCGGAAGTCGTCAAGGATCTTCCGCCGAAAATCGAAAGCGTCACCTACTGCGCCCTTGCGGAAGAACAGGCCGAACTCTACGCCGCCCTCGCCCGCAAACTGCGCGATCAGGTGCTGGCCGACGTCGAGGAAAAAGGCATGGCCAAGAGTCAGATGTCCATCCTCGACGCCCTGCTCAAGCTGCGGCAGATCTGCTGCCACCCCAAACTGCTCAAAATGGACATGCCCGGCTTCAATTCCAATATGGTTTCCGGAAAGTTCGAAGCCTTCAAGGACATGATCCTCGATATCGTGGAAGAAGGACACAAGGTTCTCGTCTTCTCCCAGTTCGTCCAGATGCTCCAGCAAATCCGCGGCTGGCTCCAGATGACGGACATCCCCTTCTGCTATCTGGACGGCTCCAGCAAGGACAGACTCGAACAGGTGGATCGCTTCAACAACAATCCGGATATCCCCATTTTCCTCATCTCGCTCAAGGCAGGCGGCACAGGCCTCAACCTCACCAGCGCGGATTACGTCATCCATTACGACCCCTGGTGGAACCCCGCCGTGGAAAGCCAGGCCACAGACAGAGCCCACCGCATAGGGCAGGCCCGTCAGGTCTTCTCCTACAAGCTGATCTGCCAGAATACGGTGGAAGAAAAAATCCTCAAACTTCAGGATATGAAACGGGGCGTCGCCGAAGCCGTCATCCCCGGACAAGATTCCTGGAAATCCCTGACGCGGGAAGATCTGGAAATGCTCTTCGAAGTCTGATCCCCGCGCCGGAAAGAGGCGGGAGCCGCTCTCCCCGTCGGCCCCGCCTCTCCCCCCTGCTGCGGGGAACTCCGCGCTTGCCGGACTTCCCCGCACAGCTTCTCTCCCCTCCTCCCTCCGCCGTCCTGCTTCCCCCTTGTGCCGCGCCCCTGCCTCCTCCGGCACAACTCCTCCCGTCCGCCTGCCGACAAAAAAATGACGCCTGAAGCACACTGTTCAGGCGTCATATCTTTGGAGTAAGGGCCTACTCGCAACAACCTATAAAAAGCGACTCCCCGGAAGAGGGATTCCCTCCGAGATTCCCTCCGGAAAGGTCACACGAAAGAACGGACTTCAGCCGGCAGGGAGATATTGCCGGATCTGCTGCCCGACACTCAGGATTCCCAGACGATATCTCCCGTTCTGTCGACGCCGTATCCGCCCATGGCGAGAACGGATTCCTTGAAGGCCTGGGAGCGTATGACCTCGAACAGGGCGATCATGCGTTCGTCGTTTCGGTAGCGGCGGGGGATGACCAGATCATATTCCTCCACGCCCACCGGCACGAAGTCCAGGCCCAGCGCGTTTGCGGCGGAGCGCACGCCGAGGCCGACATCCGCCCTGCCGGACAGCACGGCGGCGGCCACGTTCATATGCGTGTATTCCTCGTCTCTGTATCCTGCAATGCGGGTCACGGGAATTCCCCGCTTTTTCAGCTGATAGTCGAGCAGCACGCGCGTGCCGCTGCCTCTCTGCCGGTTGATGAAGCGCACGCCGTCCCGGGCGAGGTCGTCGAAGCTGCGGATTCCGCAGGGGTTCCCCGGCATGAGGATGAAGCCCTGTTCCCGGTCGACGAGCCGCACCAGCATCACGGGCAGATCGGGCAGTTGTTCCCGGATCGCGCGCTGATTGTACACGCCGCTCTCTTCGTCCAGCAGATGACAGCCCGCCAGATGACACTGACCGCGCTGAAGGGCGAGGAGTCCGCCCAGCGAGCCGACGTGTGCGGAGGTGAGCCGAAAGCGCGGATGCGTGCGGCGCAGAAAGCTGTCGATGAGGTCGAGCGTATTGTCATGACTGCCAATGGCCAGCAGCGCGCCTTCTATCTGTTCGCGCGTCCGCAGAAGTTCGGCTTCCACGGCTTCGCCCGCGCCTATGCCTTCGCAGTCGCGCGGGATGCGGATAATGCCGTCCGCCCGGGAAAGGCTGGTCACCGTACCGGCTCCGCGCGGCAGAGGCACGGCATAACATCTGCCGTCCACCACGCCGAGCTTGACGCGCACGCGCTCTTCCATGCCGGGGCGCGAGGGAATGGGATTGCAGGGCAGAGCCTCGACCTTTTCCCGGTGGGGAGCTTCCCGCTTCTGCCACAGACAAAGGAGCGGCACGACAAATTCTTCCATGGCCACAATGGCGGACACGGGATAGCCCGGCGTTCCGATGACGGGCACTTTGCGTTCCCCGGCATGGATGATGCCGAGAGCCGCGGGCTTTCCCGGCATGACGGCGATGCCGTGAACCAGCACTTCGCCCAGTTCGCCGATGACCTGCGCGGAATAGTCATGACTGCCCGCCGAAGAACCGGCATTGAGTACGACAAGATCCGCCCCCTTCTCGACGGCCGCAAGCAGGGCCGCCTTCAGTTCGGAACGGTCGTCCGGCACGACGGGATGAACGTCGGCAAGGCCTCCGGCTTCGCGAATCATGGCGGAAAACACATGGGAATTGAATTCGGGAAGGGCGCGCCCGGCCTGAATGTCTTCCTCCCGGATCTCGTCCAGCGCGACGATTTCCGAGCCGCTGGGGATGATCGCAACGCGGGGCTGCCTGCATACCGGCACGGAGGTCACGCCTGCGGCGGCCAGCGCGCCTATTTCATAAGGCCCCACGCGAGTACCGGGAGCCAGAATGATTTCCGTAGCAACCATGTCCTCGCCCAGTTTACGCACATGCTGCCAGGGAAAGGCCGCCTTTTCGATGACAAGCGTCTGCCCCTCGTCCTCGACGTTGACGTTTTCGACCATGATCACGGCGTTCGTGCCTTCGGGCAGGGGATGCCCGGTATTGATCCAGAAGGCGTCGCTGTTGAGGGTCAGCCGCAGGGGGCTACGCAGCGAGGCGGAAAAGGTGCGCTCGGCCTTCACGGCAATGCCGTCCATGGCGGCCCCGTGAAAGGCGGGCGAGGAACGCCGGGCCTCCACAGGCCGGGAAATGACCCTGTGCAGGGCCTCCGAAAGCGGCGCAAATTCTTCTTCCGGTTCCGCGCACAGTTCCCTGATGCGGGAAAACCAGCGTTCGCGGGCTTCTTCCGGAGCCGTCAGCGTAAGGTAGGTATGTCGTTCCATAGTCGTCTTCCTGTTTCAGAGCAAAATAGTCCCCGGTCAGTCCAGCAGTTCCGCAAGAACCCGTTCCCCGGCGTACAGTCCTTCCCGATTTTCCGGACACAGCACCAGCGCATCCGCAGCCACAAGTCCGGAAATCAGCCCGGAAAGCCCCATGACGGGTTCCGCAACATATCCTTCCGGCCCCTTTGTCAGACGCACGCGGATGAAATCCCGGCGACCCTGCGCCGAGGCAACGGCGCGGGAAAGAACGGCCGGTACGGCAGGCGCGATTTCCTCTTCCTTCCTGCCCTGCAATCTGTGCAGCAGCGGCAGCAGAAAAACCCGCGCACAAATCAGCGCGCTCGTCACATGCCCGGGCAGACCCATAAGACACCTGTCCCCCGCCCTTGCGAGAATGAAGGGCTTGCCGGGACTGATGGCCGCACCGTGAGCAAGCAGCGTTCCGCCCTCCACGGAGGTAAACACGTCCACGGTGTGATCTCTCATGCCTGCGGACGAACCTCCGGATACCACCACAACATCCGCCGAGCCGAGCGCGTCCTCCACCTCCGCACGCAGCCGGGCGGGATCGTCCCTCACAAGCCCGACCATGCGCACATCCGCCCCAACCCCGCGACACAGCGCGGCCAGAGAATGAGAATTGACATCCCGCACCTGCCCCGGAGCCGGAGTCCCTTCCAGCGGAACAAGCTCGTCTCCCGTCGAAATGATCGCCACCCTCGCGGCGCGATGCACCCGGACTTCCCGCTCGCCGAAGGCCGCCAGCAGCCCCGTTTCCTGCGATCGCAGCAGACGGCCCGCCGGAATGAGTTCCTCGCCCTGCGCGGCGTCTTCGTCGTGCATGAGAACATTATCCCCCGGGGCCTGCGTGCGGATAAGCTCAACAAGCCCGCCGCCCGCCTGACGGGAATATTCGACCATGACCACGCAGTCCGCCCCTTCCGGCAGCATGCCCCCGGTCAGAATACGCGCCGTCTGCCCCTCTGCCAGAGAAAAGTCCGGAACGCCCCCCATGGGACATTCCCCAACGCACTCAAGCAGCGCGGGCGATCCTTCCTGCGCCCCGAAAACGTCGCGGGCACGCACGGCATAGCCGTCCACAGTGGAGCGGTCAAAGCCCGGCAAATCCGCCGGAGCGCGCCACGCCTCCGCAATGCGCCTCCCGGCCGCAGCGTCCAGAGGCACGCTTTCCGCCGCAAGCGCAGGAAAATCATTAATATATTCAAGAATTCCATCCACGGACTGTAAGGTAAGAAACGGCTTCATCACGGCTCCTGACAATACTGTACACTGACCCCGCCATGCTATCGTTTCCGACAATATTTGCAAACAGCCGCCGCCGCAATATCCATGTCCAGCCGAGCCGACACAGCCCCCGCACGGCCCCGCACGCTCTGCGGCCGCCCCGCAACCCCTTTTCTTCGACTCCGG
>LBJMC04202__coassemble_1442_pt1 | contig 11927 bp, 11 predicted proteins | sample LBJMC04202__metabat2_low_PE_018 | metagenome-assembled genome bin LBJMC04202 | reverse complement strand
CAGTTCATAACTGCTTTTTACCAGGGAATTGCCCTTTCCTTCCTCCTCGCCGATGCTCAGAATACCGACACGGGGATTCTCATAACCGAGAATATCCTGAGCGAAGGTTGCCCCCATCAGCGCAAACTGGAAAATATGATGAGGTCGACATTCAACATTCGCCCCAACATCAAGCAGCAGCACCGGCTTTTTCTCTGTAGGCAGTATGGTGGCCAGAGCGGGACGCTCCACCCCGGGGATACGCCCGAGAATAAACATGCCGCAGGCAACCGCCGCTCCGGAATGACCGGCGCTGACGATAGCGTCTGCTTTTCCCTGCTTAACCAGACGGCATGCAACCTGAATGGATGAATCTTTCTTGGTGCGAAGAATCTCCGAAGGCTTTTCCCTCATTTCCACCACTTGCGAAGCAGGAACGATTTCAAACAATTCTTCGTCCCGCTCCGTAGCGGGAAGCGCGGCCAGGGCATCCCGAACCGCGCTTTCCACACCAACAAGAAGTACTTTGGCTCCACATTCGCGGGCTGCCTGTAAAGCGCCGGGAACCACGACGGAGGGACCGAAGTCTCCTCCCATGGCATCAATGGCGATGACAGACCTGTTCATCATCCCTACTGCTCGTCGGCGGCGGCTTCTATCTGACGGCCTCTGTACTGACCGCAGGAGGGGCAAACAGTGTGCGGCGTGGTGGGAGCGCCACAGGAGCAATAAATCACGGTGGGCTTGGTTACGCGATCATGAGAACGACGCATTCCCTTTCTGGAACGGGATTTCTTGTTTTGCTGAACAGCCATGTCAGTCTCCTTGAAGCAGGGCTTAACCCTTGGTTTTTATCTTGAGATATTTTAGCGGAGCAAGACGGGGATCGCCTTCCTGTCCGCCGCAAGCGCAAGGGCCATTGTTCAGGTTCGCACCGCAGGAAGAACAGACCCCCTTGCAGTCAGGCCTGCACAAAGGCTTGATCGGCATGACAAGGGACAGTTCTTCCCACAGCAGTTTCCCCAAATCCAGAACCGCAACGCCATGTTCAAAAAAAATGGCGTCGGATTCAGGAAAAACAAAGCTCTCGCTCTCCGCGTCGCCACTGTTGTCCTCCTGTTCATCAACAGGAGACTCGAACTCGTCGAACGAGCAGTCTATGACGACGCCGGCATCTTCTGCACAACGGTCACAAGGCACAACAAGTTCTCCGGAAAGATGCCCTCTCACCAGACAGCCCCCTGCCTGCGGAAGCAAAAAGACTTCTGCCCGCAGCGGGCGGACTATGCGGAATTTCATTCCGAATTCGCGCATAGGGTCGCTCCAGAGAGTCTGGTCGTCGACAACCAGAGACATCCCGTCGGAGGGAATCTCGTTCAATGCCACATGCAGTTCCGCCATGCCGACTCCTCGTTATCTTCGGCCTTTTGACTGAAGAAAACTTAAAGAACGAGAAAATCTATAGATACATTTTCATGATGTCAAGAAAATTACTTGATCATCCATAAATTAAGGTTAACTCTTGAGAGCTTTGATGAAGCCTTCTCGAGAACGGAGTATTACCGCATCAGGTACGGCAAAGGAAAGACGGAAATATCCCGGCCCGCCAAAGCCGGATCCCGGCACGGCAAGCACAAGCTGTTCTTTCAGACGTTCTACAAAGGCCAGATCGCCCCCACCCGGAGCTTTCGGAAAAAAGTAGAACGTACCTTTGGGCATCGTGAATTCATATCCGGCTTCCGTCAGGATATCCGCCAGCATATTCCGCCGCTTTGTATAAATGGCAAGAGCTTCGTCGGTGGAAGTTCCAAGGGCGGCGGCCATCAGATACTGACCGACCACAGGCGGATTCACATAGCCCAGCGTGCGATTGGAGAGAATAAGTCCGGCCATGAGCGTTTCCCGTCCTTCCAGACGCGGCGAAATAGCCACATAGCCCACGCGCTCTCCTGCCAGTCCGTAATTTTTGGAAAACGAACTCACCACAACGGCATAAGGAGAAAGAGGAAGGACTGCCGGCACTTCACAGCCATCATAAGCCAGAAAGCGATACGGCTCATCAGAAATAAGATAAATGGGACGACCGTGCTTCTGCCCCCCCTCTTCCAGAATTGCCGCGAGCTTGCGCATATCCTCGATACTGTAAATCGCTCCGGACGGGTTATTCGGCGAATTGACAATCAAAGCACGTGTTTTGGGGGTAATTGCGGCCGCTACGGCATCCATGTCCGGACCGAAATCATCTTTTCGGCAGGGAACTGTTTTCAACACTCCGCCATGGTTGGCAACATAAAATCCATACTCCACAAAATACGGAGCAATGGCGAGAACCTCATCCCCCGGCTCCAGCACAGTATGGAAAAAGGCATTAAGAGCCCCGGCCGCACCACAGCTCAACATGACTTCATTTCTGGTCAGTTCAACTTTCTGCTGTTCTCCGAGCCATGCCGCCAGCTTATCCAGAGCCCAGGGGAATCCGGCATTGGACATGTACCCGAGGCTGGCCGGCTCACGCGATTTGACGGCCAGAGAGCGAAACTCCTCCGATACCTGTACGGGAGGGGCAAGATCGGGATTTCCGAGACTGAAATCGCAGACGGCATCTTCTCCAAATTTCTTTTTAAGTTCATTGCCAGCCTCGAACATGCGACGGATCATCGAACCGCCCGCAAGACTCTTTGCCATTTGCGCCGAAACAAGATTCATGAACAAAACTCCTTCAGTCTCGATATACCTTATGATGCGGCCGCATCAAAAAGAACGCAACACATCGGCCAGTCGTTCCATCCACAGTTCTACGAACGAAGCCGCGTCAGCAAGCCCCCGCACATCGGTACGACAATGAAAACCGGCCTCTTCAATTCTGCTCCGCCATGACTGCCCATGTCCGCCTGCCATATCATGCCTGGCGTGTCTGCCGCTCACGGAAAGCAAAGGCATCAGCCAGAGTTCTTTTGCCTCCCGGACGGGCTTGAGAAGAGCCAGAGTATCGTCCAGAGGAAGAACTCCCTTCATACAGGCTACATGGACAGAATCGTCAAATCTGCGCACATGATCCGCAAGCATGCTGTATAAGGCCGTTGCCCCGTGTCTGCTGCTGCCGTGCCCCATGCAGACAACAGGCTCCCGTCCCGTACGGAATGTGTTGACGTGATTGACAAGGGCAATCGCCGCCTTTTCTCCATCTGCGGGAGAAAAAAGCAACGGCAGGCCTACCCGGATATCACAACCGAGTTCGCGGCGCGCCAGCTCGACATCCTCCAGAACGCCATCGTACTCCATCCCGGGAATCAGATGGAGCGACTGCACGGCAATTTCGTCATAACGTTCAAAGGCCATACGACGCAAGGCCTTAAGGACGGAATCCGACTTCATGCGGGCTTCGGCAATGCGTTCGCGCAGACTTTCCGAAGTAAAGGCCCATCGTGCTGGCAGATGAAAACGGTTCTGCGCCACAAGCTGTACCTGCCTGAGTGTTGCCGCGCTTTGCGGATTTCCGGCTCCGTACGCCACAAGCAGAATACCCCGTTTGTGTTCAGCCCTGCTCCTCTGTTCCGCATATCCGGCATGACCGGCTTCCGCTCTGATTTTTTCCAGAGGCGCATTTTCTTCAGTCCAGATGCGGACACCTTTTTCCTTGAGCAATGCGGCGAACAGTCCGTCGCCCTCACGCAAAACATGACGAAAGGAACCGTCATAGACGGAACCGCAGCCGCACGACGGAGAACGAGCTTTCAATATGGCCTCATGACAGCCGTGTGCCTGGGCAAAATTCAAAGCAAGCTGCGCTCCCGCCCGAAAGCCCAGCGTATGATCTTTTCCTTCTGCATCGACAACGCAATCCTCCCTGATTTCACAGGCAGGACGAGGGATGCCGAGGCAGCCGAGATATTCCGGGCAGACAGGAATCGCAGCCCCCTGGCTGACGAGTTCCCGGATAACAGGATGGGGTCTGCTTGCGCCATCATAACGGCAGGCTTCGCCAGCCAGACATGCGCTGACCAAAAAAGGTGCTTTCACAATTCAACCGCTCTGACAAATCAAGGACAACGGACAGCCCCATGCTCCCGGCATGCCCCATTGTCCTCAGATACGAATATAATGAGGAATGCGACAAGCAGACGGGGCTGTCATTTTGCCGTATTAGCAGCGCTCCAGATCAGCCTTATTCCTCAAAAACAACGTCCACCTGCTCCGAAGCCGGGTCTTCACGGGAAACAATTTCCCCGATTTTCCAGGCACGGCTGTTCAACACATGGGCTCTTTTCAATACCTCTTCCGCATCGCCGCTGTCTACGATTATAATATATCCGATGCCTGTATTAAATATCTGCATCATTTCCGGCCAGCTCAGCTTTCCCTGTTCCTTCAGCCATTCGAATACCGGAGGAATATCCCACGAACCAAAAGTGATTTTTGCAGACACCTTTTCAGGAAGCACACGGGGAATATTGTCATAAAATCCGCCGCCCGTAACATGAACCATGCCCTTCGCCTTAATTCCCTGAAGCAGCTTTCCCAGAATTTTTGTATAAATAATGGTGGGCTCGAGCAAAACGTCCCGGAAGCTCCGATCTGTTCCAGGGAATATGTCGTCTGCAGTGGCGCCGCTTGCTTCAAACAATTTGCGAACCAGGGTATATCCGTTGGAATGAACGCCCGAAGAGGCCAGACCTATCACGACATCGCCAACGGCAACCTTCGATCCGTCCACAATATCAGCCATATCGGCAATTCCCACGCAAAAACCGGCCAAATCGTAATCACCGGAAGCGTACATACCTGGCATTTCGGCTGTTTCTCCGCCAAGCAGGGCGCATTCTCCGCGTCGACAGCCTTCAGCCACACCGCCGATTATGGATTCCGCCTGTTCGACATTCAATTCGCCGGTTGCGAAATAATCAAGAAAAAATAAGGGTTTCGCCCCTTGAACCAGAATATCGTTGACGCTCATCGCCACAAGATCGATACCTACGGTATCATGTTTGTCAAACAGGGACGCGAGCTTCAGTTTCGTCCCCACACCATCAGTGGATGATACAAGAACAGGGCTTTTCATTCCTTCAAGCTCAGGCCGGAACAAGCCGCCGAAGCCGCCGATATCTGAGACAACTCCAGGAATGCGGGTGGAAGCCACCAGCGATTTTATTCGGGAAACCAGCTCATTACCGGCATTGATATTGACCCCGGCGTCGGTGTATGCTTGAGAACGGGACGAACTCATGAAGCTTGACTCCTTGATTTATGGTTCATGTATTAATAGACGCTTCCCGACCTTTTGCCAATAGCTGGACGGAGGACTCCAATGCGAAAAAAACTTTCTTCCTGCACATTCTTTCAGGATCTGCTTCTTGTCGCCCTGCTTGTTCCCGGCATAGCCTCAGCCGCAGAAGAGAGCAAAACTCCTTCGCAGGATTCCGATATCGTCATGGGAACCTCGTCGTCCGGAATCTATCAATACTATGATACGGAACGGAACGAATGGGTATCCGGCGTAACGACCCCTCCGGATGAAAGCCAGAGTTCTTCAACTATGCCGGGGAATGTTCCCCTCATCGTCGCACCAGAAATAAAACTTCCCTACTCCGGCAACTACCCTGTTCCCCTGTCCTTACAGAATGGAAGCAATCAATGAAGCGGGCATCCCTCTGGCGGGAAAGAAAGAACGGACGGGCCCAGTGCCTGGTATGCAGACATTTCTGCCGTCTCTTGCCCGGGGAGTGGGGTCTCTGCGGCGTGCGCGGATGCCGGCGGATAAACGGACAAGCTGAAATATTCACGCTTGTCGAAACGCATGCCGCTGCCGTTCATGTTGATCCCATAGAAAAAAAACCGCTGTTTCATTACCTCCCCGGGAGCAGAACGCTCTCACTGGGAACGCCGGGCTGCAATTTCGATTGCGCATGGTGTCAAAATGCCGATATTTCACGCCCCGCTTTATTTACACGCCGCAGCCTTCCTGCAAATGATTCTGCTCCTGACGATCTGGAACAACGAGACGCTTTCTGCAGAAAAGGCCCGGCAATAACAGCGACAGAACTCGTCCGAGCCGCAAAAGAAGAACATTGTTCCAGCATCGCCTTCACCTATACCGAACCGACCATATTCTTCGAACTCATGTGCGCGTGTGCCGAGCAGGCCGGACACTCCGGGCTTGGTCGGGTGCTGGTCAGCAACGGATATCAGAGTCCGAAATGCCTTGAAATCCTCGCGCCGCTGATTGACGCCGCAAACATAGATCTGAAGGCATTTTCCGATGACAGCTATCGCAGGTACTGCGGCGCAGCCTTACACGGAGTTCTTGACAACCTCATTCTTATGCGCCGTCTCGGATGGTGGCTGGAAATTACAACGCTGGTCATACCGGGCATTAATGATTCCCCCGAAGAAACTGCGCGGATTGCACGATTTATCCATAAACATCTTGGCGCAGACACCCCGTGGCATATCTCTGCCTTTTTTCCGCGTCGCGCCCTGCTGGACATAGCTCCGACTTCCCCGGAATGTCTGGAAAAAATCAGAGAAACTGGCGAAAAATGCGGACTCCGTTATGTATAAACGGGCAACACGCCTTTTCGGGAAACAAACACGCGCTGCCCCGTCTGCGGAGAAATCGTCATACGTCGCAGGGCATATCAGATTCTTTCCCCGGATGTTAACGGCATTTGTCCACATTGCGGCGCCACTCTTTCCGGGGTATGGCAGACAACGACAGCCCGTGAACCACAGGGAGAACCAAGGTGATTTATGTATATACCGGCGATGGTAAAGGCAAAACTTCTGCCTGCCTCGGCCAGATCATGCGCGCTAAGGGAAGAGGACTGAAGGCTGCCTTTATCCAGTTCATGAAGCAGGATGGCGAGGCTGGGGAACAAATATTTCTTAAAGAGCTGCTTGGAGACAATTTCAAAGCGGCAGGAAAAGGGTTTTTCCGAAAGGAAGAAGAACGCCCGGAACATCGGGAAGCGGCCGGTCTTGCGCTTGCCTGGACCCGGGACAAAATGGGGAAGGTAGACGTTCTGGTCGCTGACGAAATTCTTTATGCTCTCGGGAAAGGGCTTGTTTTAGAAGAAGAACTTAAAGCATTACTTGAATTATCAAAAAAAAGTAATACCCATTTCATTCTTTCGGGGCGCGGCTTTCCTCCTCATCTTACACAGGACGTAGATCTGATCACAGAAATGAAAGAAGTAAAGCACCCATGGCATGAAGGAAAAAAAGCCGTTCCAGGCCTCGATTTTTAACTCGGGATTCCGAATCATGAGCAAACACTCCGATAATCCTTTTTCCTCCCTTAAAGCATCAAACTATCCTGATGCCAGAAAAAAAGCCGTCAGAGCCTCTCTTGGTGAGGAACGGAAAGAAAAGAAGACCTCCGCGGACGAAGATATGGAACTTTTTCTGACAGCCATGAGTCGCGTTGAAAAACTCCCCTCCGAAGCAGGACGGAAATCTTCGCCCTCGTCAAAGCACAAAGCCGCGTCCGGCAGCCGTCCGCATCAGGATACGAAGACCGTAGCCAGTTCCTCCCCCGGCATATCAGGTACAGAGAAGAAAAGCAGCTCTGTCGAAGCTCTTCCGACGGAAACGTCAGACGAGGCATCCTTTCCCTTTGCCGACATGGCCGACACCTGGCAGAAAAGGAAAACTCTTTCTGCATCTTCAAGCTCCGCCGCCGACACAGAAAAAACGCGGCCGGAAAAAAAAGAGCCTCCGCAAGCAGTGTTCACCGCTTCCGGACATCAATCAGATGACGAAGAGGATACACGCGATTTTCTCAGCGCAATGAAGGGAATCACCCCGCTCGAAGGCAAGGGCAGAGCGGTGACACCCGATCCGGCGTCGCCGGAAACTCCCTATGTCGCTCCTTCCAATCCGCTTCAGGATATTGTGGAAGGAAAAGTGGAATTTGCTCTGAGCGGTACTGATGAATTTATGGAAGGTCATGTTGTCGGTCTTGATCTGCTGACAGTAGGAAAGTTACAGGCAGGGCAGCTCAGTCCCGAGGCCCATATAGATCTTCACGGCCTCAACAGCGAACAGGCCTTTCACAATCTGGTCGGATTTTTCCGCAACGCATATTATAAAGGTGTACGAACAGCTCTCGTCGTAACAGGCAGGGGACTCAATTCCCCCGACGGAAACCCGGTACTCCGGGCCAAAATGCGCCACTGGCTCACACAGGAGCCATTCCGAAGAATAGTCCTGGCTTTCTGCACTGCCCGCAGGGAAGACGGCGGAACAGGAGCATTATATGTATTACTCCGAAAATACAGAAAAAACTCAGGAAAAGTCTATTGGGACGCGCTTCCTGCGGATCCCGATCTCTTTATTTAGGCGGCAGGATCAGGGCCAGTTCGTCCCCGGTCTCGTCCTTGCCGGTAAAAAGCCGTTGCTTTTCACTTGAAGAGCCATGATTGCTTGGCTATAGTGACGGACGCAACTTTGATAGAAACCGAGGCATGACCGCCGTGAGGTCATGGAGTTTTTCTCCCCACAACATATCCCGGAATTCATAAAAATCCGGACATCAATTGGAGCGTCGCCATGCAAGCACCGGAAAAAAATCTTGCCTTTGATCTGGTTCGCGTCACAGAATCGGCAGCCCTTTCGGCAGCCCGCTGGCTGGGGAAAGGCGATAAGGAAGCGGGAGACGGTGCTGCTGTCGATGCCATGCGGCTCTCCTTCAACAGCCTTGGGCTGGACGGTATCGTCATCATTGGAGAAGGTGAAAAAGACAAGGCGCCCATGCTGTATAACGGAGAAAAGGTCGGCGACGGAGACGGCCCGGCAGTCGATGTTGCCGTAGATCCTGTGGAGGGAACCAGACTTCTGGCCAACGGTCGCCCCAACGCCATTTCCGTGGTGGGCGTATGCAGCAAGGGCTGCATGTATAACCCCGGCCCGAGCTTCTATATGCAGAAAATAGTTGTCGGACGCGAGGCACGGGATGTCATCGATATTGACGCTCCCGTAAAGGACAACCTCTCTCATGTAGCAAAAGCTCTGGGCAAAGATATCAACGATCTGGTTGTCTTTGTTCTGGATAAACCGCGCCATGCGAAGCTTATCGAAGAAATACGCGCCGCAGGGGCCAGGATTCAGCTTCATACGGACGGAGACGTCGCCGGGGCGCTGATGGTTGCCGACCCCCGCTCTGATGTCGATGTCATGATGGGCACGGGGGGGACTCCCGAAGGGGTCATCGCGGCCTGCGCCATCAAGGGCGTCGGCGGCCAGATGCTGTGTCGCCTGGATCCTCAGTCCTATGTGGAAAAAGAAAATATAGAGCGGGCCGGCGTCGATATCCGCGAGATACTTTCGGTAGAAAGCATTATCCGCGCCGACGACGCATTTTTTGCCGCCACCGGAATTTCCGGAGGAGACTTCCTGCGCGGGGTGCAGTATACCGGGAACGGGGCTATTACCCATTCTCTCGCCATCAGAGCAAAAACCGGAACGTTTCGTTATATAGAATCGCACCATAACTGGACTCGTCTCATGCAGTTCAGCGCGGTTCAGTACGATTAATATAAAACGGCGAGTCCTCCCCGATAAAACGGAGGATATGAGGACTGCTCCCTATTCACGGACTTATTGAAAGACGATCAGGTGATACCTATGAATACAGTCCCCACCGCCCTGCTTTTTCCCGGTCAGGGCGCCCAGGCCAACGGCATGGGACGCAATCTTGCGGAAAACTTTCCCGAAGCCATGGAACTGTGGAAAAAGGCCGAACAGCTCAGCGGTCTGGATCTGAGAGCCATTTACTGGGAAAGTGACGACGATATACTCATGGCGGAAACAAGAAGTCTTCAGCCTGCCATTACCGTGGTCAATCTCGCTCTCTGGCTTTACCTGCACAGTCACATCACGCCCTTCTGTGCCGCCGGGCACAGTCTGGGCGAGTTCAGCGCGCTGGCTGCGGCAAAAGTGCTTGACGTGGACAAGGTGCTGGAGCTTGTATCCCTGCGCGGCCGCCTGATGGCCGATGCAGATCCGGATCACGTCGGAACCATGTACGCCATTCTCCGCCTCACGCTGGAGGAAGTGGAAGAAGCCGCGCGAATTGCATCGGAAAAGACAGGTAAACTTGTTCGCGTCGCTAACCGCAATACCCCCGGTCAGTTTGCTGTCAGCGGTCATAAAGAAGCCGTGGAAGAACTTCTGGAACAGCTTAAGGGAAATAAGGGAAAAGCCATTCCTCTCGCCGTCAGCGGCGCATTCCACACGCCTCTCATGGCGGAAGCTTCCACAGAATTTTCCCGTCTGCTTGATAAAATGGACTGGCACGATGCAGCGTTTCCCGTGTACTGCAACGTCAGCGGCGAGGCCCTGAGCGGAGCGGAGCAACTCCATGCCGCCATGCGCCGGCAGATGACCTCTTCCGTATATTGGATTGATATTATTTCCAATCAATGGAAGGACGGTGTCCGTCGCTGGATAGAATTCGGCCCCAAAGGCGTGCTGACCCGCATGGTACGCCCCATTCTTGTTGCCGCGAATGTACCCGACGGTTCCTATACCACGGAACATATTCCCAATAAGGAAGCAGCCGATACCTTTATTCAGTCGCAGACTGCTGAATGAACATACTCCGGGACGGATGAGGAAACCGTTTCTCATCCTGCCCGGGGTTGTTTTTCAATTCTTCATTACACTAACACTGACATGCTCGAGGAAGGAGCCTTCCGATATGCGCGATATTCTTCTTTTGCAGGCCAATCTGCGCGCCATTGTCACAGACTTCGGCTGGGACTGGCCCGAAAAAGCCGTTCTGGAACATCCCAAGGACGAAAAGCATGGAGATGTGGCCTCCAATCTCGCTCTGGTTCTGACGCGGCAGGCCGGTATGCCGCCCCGTCAACTGGCAGACAAAATCGCGTCCGAACTCCTTTCCCGCATGAACGGAGAGATCGCCGTTGAAATAGCCGGCCCGGGCTTTCTCAACATCACGTTTTCTCCGGCATTCTGGCAGGAGGGAATAGGACAGGTCGAATCCGAGGGCAAGAAATTCGGTTCTTCCGATACCGGGAAAGGCCGTAAAATTCTGCTTGAGTTCGTCTCCGCCAATCCGACAGGCCCGTTGCACATAGGGCACGGTCGCGGAGCCGCTGTTGGCGATTCCATGGCTCGTCTGTTGCGCTTTGCCGGCTATGACGTGACCACCGAATACTATACGAACGATGCCGGACGGCAAATGCGTTTGCTCGGCGTCTCCGTATTTCTCCGAATGAGGGAACTTTGCGGACTCCCTGTAGAATGGCCTGAAGACTACTATCATGGCGACTATATTCGGGATATTGCAAGGGAAATGCTGGAGAAAAATCCCTCTCTGCCCGATATGCCGGAAGATGAGGCGAAGGAAGCCTGCTATGAATATGCCATGAATTCCATCATGGACGGCATCAAGCAGGATTTGCGCACGTTCCGGGTATCGCATCAGAACTGGTTTTCGGAAAAAAGTCTGGTCGATGCCGGTAAGGTGGAAGAAACGCTCAATGATCTCAAAAAACGGGGTCTGGCATACGAGAAGGATGGGGCACTCTGGTTTGCCACCATGCAGTTCGGCGACGACAAGGATCGCGTTCTGCGTAAAAGCGACGGACTGCTGACCTACTTTTCCTCGGATATAGCCTATCATGCCAACAAATTTCAGCGCGGATATGAAGAACTGATAGACGTTCTGGGTGCGGATCATCACGGATATGTCGCGCGTATGAAGGCGGCAATCAGCGCAATGGGACATGACCCCGACAAGGATTTCAGCGTTACGCTGATCCAGCTTGTCAATCTGCTGCGCGGAGGCGAACAGGTTGCCATGTCCACAAGATCAGGGGAATTTGTGACGCTGGCCGAAGTGCTGGATGAAGTCGGCGTTGACGCTGCGCGCTTCATGTTCCTTTCACGAAAAAGCGACAGCCCTCTGGATTTTGATCTGGAACTGG
>LBJMC04202__coassemble_1435_pt1 | contig 12019 bp, 9 predicted proteins | sample LBJMC04202__metabat2_low_PE_018 | metagenome-assembled genome bin LBJMC04202 | reverse complement strand
GTTTGATAATGGAAAACGTACGTTCAATCATGTGATCCTCCTTACCGTCATTGAGAGGTTGAAGAATGTTCTGAGAGGGAAGAAGCAGACACGGGAAAATCCCCAACGGATATTTCCGGATTGCGATAGCCTTTCCAGGAGGCAAGGGCTGCAAGCGTTGTCGGGTAGGGATGGCCGATGGCAACGGCCATTCCGTTTTTTCCGGCCAGTTCCGCAGCCTTATCCAGCTGGCGAAGGACTTCCTTCTTATTTTGCGTTTCATCGAGAAATACATCCCGACGGAACGCGGTAAAGCCATACTTTTTCGCCTGTTCATAAAGGACGGATGTATCGAGGGTCAAGCTGTCCAGAACAAAGAAGCCCGGCGCCTGCACTGCCAGCTCCCGGCAGAACAGGTTTACTGAAGCCTCATCCGAGGTGAAGCGCGACCCCATATGATTATTGATTCCCACAGCATGAGGCACGCGGGACAGAGACTCCCGCAAATAGGAAGAAAGACGTTTTTCCGCCATGCCGACGCTCAGACCGAACGCACCCATTGTATGCCTGGAGTCGCGGGGCTGCATCGGCATGTGTACCAGAATTTTTCTACCTGCGGCATGGGCCGTTTCGGCGGCCCGGGCGGCGTGGCTCGCTCCCGGCCAGATTGCCAGCGTGACCGGATAGGGCAGTCGTATCAGGCTCTTGATAACGCTCAGATTTTCCCCGAGATCGTCAATGACGATAACAAGCAGTGAGGACGGCGGCGTTGTTTCGACAGCGGATTTTTCCTGCGTCTCGTCAGGAGATTCCGGGGCATTTTCCGCCTCTGCTTCTTTCTTCTGAAGTTCGAGACGGGCAGGATTAATTTCCCCGAAACGTACCCGATCCGCCAGATCTCTTGCAAGCCTTCCGGACAGTGCGTCCAGCTCATGGGGATCGCTGTAGCCGGACAGCGTTCTCGGCCCTTCATGCAATGCCCTGACGCTTTCCGGTATTTCCTTTTCCGTATCGCTGGCCATATTTCCCCAAAAGAAGGTGGAAAGCAGACCGATTGAGGAAACGGCAACCACGAGTCCGGCCAGTATCCGCAGAAGGCGCAGCGAAATAAAAAAAGAGGAGGGCTTCCAACGCGGCGAACGTTGAGAAGCTCCTTCCTCTTTCCATTTCATATGTCGCTCAGAACCGGAAATCAGCGCAGCTGACGCAGGGCGGGAAGAGTCTTGACGAACTGAAGAGCCATGCGCAACTGGTTATCGCGGGCAAGAATCTGCTCGGTTTCCTCGTCCTTTTTCTCTTCGGAGGCCTTTTTCCCCGCCGGAGCCTCCTTGCCGGACAGTTCCAGATGGCGGCTCAGATCCTGCTCTCTCAAAGAGAGCGCATTGTCGTCCTGCTGCCGGGGAGCTTCCCAGGCGAGTTCAAAATCAGGGACAATCCCTTCGGCCTGAATGGATTTTCCTGAAGGGGTGTAATACAGGGCAATGGTCAGCTTGAGACCCGTTCCGTCCGGCAGGGGAATGATATTCTGAACCGACCCCTTGCCGAAGGTGCGTTCACCCAGAATCAGCGCGCGCTTCTGATCGCGCAGGGCCCCTGCAACAATTTCTGCTGCGGACGCCGTTCCGGCATTGACCAGCACCACAAGAGGAGCATCCACATCATCCGCCTGGACTCCGGCGGAATAACTGCGGGAATTGCCCTCTTCTCTTCCACGGATGGAAACAATCACGCCGTCTTTCAGGAAGACATCGGAAACGCTGATGCTCTGATCCAGCAAGCCGCCGGGGTTGTTCCGCAGATCAAGGACGATCCCCTTGATATCTCCTGCCTTTTTCGCATCCTTGAGCGCGTCCAGCAATTCCTGTGTGGTACGGCTGCTGAAGCGGGTCAGGCGAATCCAGTGATAGCCGGGTTCCAGCTCTCTGGATTTGACGCTGATCACCGGAATGGCATCCCGCTTGATGCGCATGGTCACGGGACGCTGTTCCCCCTTGTGAAGAACAAGCAGCTCGACTTCCGTTCCCCTTTTGCCGCGCATTTTGCTTGACGCTTCGGACAGAGTCATTTCCATGGTGTACTGACCGTCCACGGCCATGATGATGTCCCCGGAACGCAGACCTGCCTTATATCCGGGCGTATCCTCAATGGGAGCGACGACCAGAACCTGCCCGTTTTCCATGGTGATTTCCACGCCGACGCCGAAGAATTCGCCGTTGGTGCTTTCCTGCATTTCCTGAAATTCCTTGGTGGAAAGCAGCGTGGAATGAGGATCGAGCCCCTGAAGCATTCCTTTAAGCGCGCCGTCGATGAGATCCTTCTGATCCACGTCCCGGACATAGTACTGTTCCACCATGTCGAGAACCTGACTGAAGCGTTTCAGTGCGTCATAATCGGCATCCGCACTGCGTGCGCGCATCACACCTCCTCCGGCAAGAAAAAAGACCAGAGCCAGAGAACATGCGGATAAAAACTTCAACACCTTATACATACTGCCCCCCCAGGACAGGCAAGAACAGGCCATACAATACAGACAACAGCCTGTATGACATTATGCGGTACTGCCGCGGTATCAGCCGAAAAACGCCCGTCGAAGCGATTCGACGGACGACAGGCAAGCAATTTACTTCCTAATATCATAAAAGGCAATGCGCTCCAGCCCCCGGAAATTCAGGCATGTTCTCCCGACTTTTATCCCCATAGCCTGACCAGCATGACGAATATTCCTGCAAGAAGAAAGCATGGAGCCAGAACCATAAGACTTTTTCCGCGCAAAGGCGATGAGAAACGACAGGGAAGGTAGCAGCAGAATACTGCCAGAGGCAGACAAAGCGGCAATATATTATAAAGCAAGGCCATCTGCTCGGGTTTCAAGGTTCCGAAAGGCAGGGAGTTTATGACTTCCGCCGCAAAAGGCGGGGTCACCCACAACAGCACCGCTGCGAAGGGAAGAAGCAGCGCGCCGCTCCAGGCAGCGCGTCTGGCCCCTCCTCCAACGGCAAAAAGATAATAATCACGCCCGAAATCATCCACTCCCCGCCGGAGAAGATACCAGAGAAGCGCGCACATATATGCTGCAACCGGCGGCAAAAAGCAGAAGAAGCCCAAGGCCAGACCGGAAAGGGCCCAATCTTCCCGGACGGGAACGGCCGCAAACCATTCGATCATCTGGCGGATCAACTGCTCTGCCGGGAAGGGGTCTCCCGGAGCGGAAGGCAGGAGACTGTTGCCGGGCAGGGCCTCGCCGCGCAAAAAGCTCCAGAGAAGAAGGATGAAGATCAGATAGGAACACACGGCTGCACATCCACCCAGCAGAGCGCCGACGAAAACGGGAATACGTCGTTTCCCGGCCAGAAAGGAACACAGAACCAGAACAGCGGCAAGACATTCGCCGCCGACAAAAATCAGCCAGAGGGGACGACTCAGGGTCGAGGCAACAGAATCCATCCTCCCATGAAAATAGGCGTCCGCGCAAAGAGCCGCGCCCCAAAGTATGGACATGAGAGCGCAGAGGCCTGAAAGCTGGGTTGCCCTCTTGTCGAATATGGCCCTCTTTCGGAGACGGGCAAGTCTTCTGTCCCGGAGTACAAGAAACGGGAGAGCCGTACAGGCCGCACACCAGAACAGCAGCACGGAAAGCATGGGCAGAATGAAAAGATTCATGAAATTCTCCACAACAAAAAATAATGAAACGGCAATTCGAACGCTTGTTCCAGAAGGCCGAGTTCCGTATCATGGGAACCGGAAAGAGCCTCAAGAGGATATGGCTCATCAAGCGGTACGAAAAGTCCCCCATGGCGTCAAGAGGAGATATGATGCGAATACGGCCCGGCATGGTTCTGCTTCTTATCTGGGGCATATTCCTTGCCGCAGCGGATGTTTTTTATCTCAAATATCTTCAGCCGGCGCGCATCGGAAAAACCGTATCCGACCTCATCCACGACTCCACGGGAATGAACCCGACCATCAGACGCCTTTCCATCAGCATCTTTCCCGGAGCAGGCGTAAAAATTTACGGGCTGGAACTGCACCCGGAAAGCGGCCACGATATTGCGATAAGAGCGGAATATTGCCTTGCGGAACTCAGCTGGCTCTCTCTCCTGCGCCTTGAACCGGTCGTCAAAAACGTAAGGCTTGTTTCACCGGTTATCGATTTTGTCTGGAAAAAGCAGCCGGAAACCGTCCGGGGCATACCGTCTTCTCCCGGAGGAGAGGGATCGGACAGTCCGTCGGACATCAGGCCTTCGTGGTTTTCCGCAGTTTCGGGAATGCGCGTTGAACTGGAAAACGGAACCGTGAGTGTCCGGGAAGAAAACGGGCTGCGCCGCCTGTCCCTGACGGGCATTACGCTCGAGGCGACCTGGCCGGGCCTGCGGCGGGGGCTTGCCGATCTCCAGGTGAGGCGAGCAGATATCGACTGCGGCGGCGATGTTACCGCAATACTGGAACATATCCGATTAATCGCCGACGATATCGATTTCCGCAGAGACGCGACTCTTTCTGCCGCTCTGCATCTGTCGCTCGACGCGCAGCTGGATTCTCTTGACAAGGCCTTCGGACATCCCATTGCCGATCCGTACCGATACTTCCCTCTGCCCGAACCTGCCCGTTTCAGTCTCGGGGCAAGCGTATCCTTCAATCCGTATGGGAACGTGTTCGACAGTTCCGGCACACTGGAAATGCAGTCCATTTTTCCCATGAACGGTCACCTTACCCCGCTCTCGTTAAGCATACCCTTTGCCGGCTCAACTCCTGACTGCCTCGAAATCAGCAACATGTGCATCGAATTCGATCGGGACAAGGGGGTGCTGAACGGTACGCTTTCCGGTCTGACGAGTCTGAATCCCGAACTGAAAGGGACGCTGGAGGTAGAACAGTTCAGCCTTCCCCGCTGGTTCGGATTTGCTCAGGCCATGCCGGCAGGTCTGCAACTCGCCCTCGATCATATTACGGGCACACTGGAGTTCATATTGACGCCCAAAGGCGTTACCGTGCCTCGGCTTACGGCCCGCAGCGCAGGTATGACGCTCACGGGACAAGGCTCCTGCGCCGATTTTTCCCGACCCGACGTCACCATCAGCGGAACAATCCCTCAGGTGGATCTGGCCCGTCTTTTTCCCGAGCTTGTCGCCTCCAGAAAGCAGAACGGCGGAGTTCTTCCGCCCGATCTGCCCCCCCCGGCCATTCCGCTTGACGACGATGATACGCCTGCGCCCGTGGGCTATAAAATTCTGCTTCAGGCGGAACGTGCCAATCTTCATGATATACATGCGGAACAGGTATCCTGTCTTATCACGCCGGCGCAGGGAGCCTCTCTGAACGCCATGCCGGAAGCCGATCCCGCGGCCCCCGCTCCCCGTGACGCCGGTTTCGGCTCCTTGCTGACCATTGCGTCGGACAGCCTGTACGGAGGTAAGGCAAAAGCCCGCGTTCACATCGACGATATATGTCGTATCGTGGCCGGGGCGCAGAATGTCGACGTACAACCGCCCCTGCGCTCTCTGGCAGGATTTTCCGCCGCGGGAGGCACGGGCAGACTGACGGCGGATCTTTCCTTTAAAGGAGACAGTCCGCAGGAAAGACTGGAAACTATCAACGGCAACATCGGCATCCGCCTTACAAACGGATTTATTGCCGGACAAAACGGCAGGCGTCTGTCGTTTTCCGAGCTGACTCTGGACAGCAGTCCCCGAGGGATGAAAAGCAAACGGAAAGATAACGGAAAAGTACCTGATGAAGCCGATTTTACCGGCAAGTGGGCTCTTGCGCTCAAAACACCGGCCTGGATTCTGTCTGCCGGAACGAACGCCGTCATGACGCTCGGTCTGGCCGGAGAACCGTCTTTACGCATGGCTCCTCAGAAAACATCGTTTTCCGTGGAATACCCCAAAGGTATCCTTTATGCGGCAGATTCCGCCCGCAGATCCCCATTGCTGAAAATTTCCGGAGAAGGCGAGATCGGCTTTAATACCCATGACAGCGTCATCAAAGGTGAAAAAATCCGTCTGAACCTCCCGGGCGCGCTCGTCACCGGAAACGCACGTCTGAACGGCAGCGGCGACAGCCCCAATATCAATGCCGATCTTGTCTTTTCCGTTGCAAAGCTGCGCAGGCTGGCCTCATCTCTGGGATACCCCCTGCCGACGACAGAAGATTCCTCTGCCTTCAGCAAAGCCCGGCTTCAGACTCATATGACGCTGAATCAGGGCCGCCTGTCCTTAAAAAATCTCAAGGGCAGTCTGGATGACGTTCCTTTTTCCGGGACACTGGACTGGCACCCCTCCCCCGGAAACAGTCTCCGGGGAGAGCTGAACATCGGCCACCTGAATCTTTCTTCCTACCTGCCGCAGGGGATGCCCTCGAAAAAGCCGCAATCCCTTCCCCTTGAATTTCTGAAGACGTATGATGTGAACATGACGCTGCGGGCATCGGAGCTGAGTCTCTTTTCAACGCCGCTGTATAATGTCATCGTACCGCTCTCCTTATCTGAAGGCTCTTTGGTCATAGGCGACATCACCGCTTCTCTGCCAGGCTCCGGCAAACTGAGGGGAGCCCTGCACGGCAAGATTGAAGGAAGAGCGTCTGAACTGGATACGCGCTTTCAACTGCTGCTGAACGACGTCGACGCCCTTGCTCTCAGTTCCGCACGGAAGCAGGAAACGCTTATTGCCGGTACGGGAACGCTTCAATTAAAATTGCTCACCAAAATGACCCGCTGGAGCGACGCACTGGACAAGCTGAACGGAACCTGGGGCTTTTCCATCAAAAAAGGATATTTTGGTCAGGCAGTCACGGAAAAAAACTCGTCGCAAACGACTGCCTCCCCCTCCGACAGCCGTCTCTCACCTGAAACGGACGCGCAGGGGACACGCACATTTTTCGATGCTCTTTCCGCATCGGGCACCATCAATCAAGGAATTGCCGAAAGTAAAAACTTTCTCCTGAAAGGGCCGGCTCTTACCGTACAGGGGACAGGGACATTAAACCTGACCACGCATCTCATTTCTGCCGATGCAAAAGCCACTCTGCTCGGCGTTCCGGAAATCCCCATTCAGATCAGAGGAAAAATTGAGCAGCCGGAAACCTCCTACCAGATCATAGGCGCAGTCACAGGTACGCTAGGCAATATCGGATCTTCCACCCTCGAACTTGTCGGAAATGTTCTGACCGCCCCATTCCGACTGTTCACCGGCAAAAAGACGCTGGAAGGGCACTGATAAGACTCGAACAACAGGCTACCCTCTGAATCAGGCTTGCCGAAAGCGTCCTTCAGAAAAATATGAAACGGGCGCATGAAGTTTGCAGTCCCAAAATGTTTATCAGATAAAAGAAAAGGCAGAACGCAAGCTATGCCTGCGATTCTGCCTTTCTTCTTGTCTATCTATTGCAGTATTCCCATCTGCGAGATTTTGCAGACGATATTGCGGCAATGCGGCTTATTGAGATTTATGTCAAATAAAATCGGAATCCGCAGCAGCTTTTCCGTTTGCGAACATGAGTCTGACATATTGTATGCTTCGCACATCGACAGGCACAACGGGAAAGGTTTTTCCGCATGCGTCGCATTGCGCCATGGCGGGCTGCAGGGGAGAAATGAGCGCAACCTGATGCGCGCAGTGCGGACAGCGATAGAAAAAAAGAAACTCCATCCCATGTGGCTGAACGGGTTGTACAGGACGCTGTGACATATGCTGTTATCCTTGAACGTGCGCCAGCAGCGAACGTCCGGTCATGGCTTCCGGTTTGGAAAGGCCGTACAATTCAAGAAGAGTCGGAGCAATATCGCTCAAACGCCCGTCATCAAGCAGGGGCAGGCTCTGCCCGCCTTCAAGCACGATGAGCGGCGTACGATTCATGGTATGCGCGGTCTGCGGCTTTCCTTCATCGTCGAGCATCCGTTCGACATTGCCGTGATCGGCCGTGATTACCAGGCGACCGCCCGCAGCGGATACGGCCTGCTCCAGACGGGAAACGCAGGCGTCGACGACTTCGCAGGCCTCCACAGCCGCGCTCAACACGCCCGTATGCCCCACCATATCGGGGTTGGCCAGATTGCAGACGAAAAAGTCGTACTTTTTACCGTTCCAGGCCTCAAGCAGACGCTCCGTCACCTCCGGAGCGCTCATGGCCGGCTTGAGATCATAGGTAGGAACATCGCGCGGAGACTCGACAAGAATGCGTTCTTCCCCCTCAAAGGGCTGTTCCCTGCCGCCATTGAAAAAATAGGTCACATGCGCATATTTTTCAGTTTCCGCAATGCGCAGCTGGCGCAGGCCGTTTTGCGAAATCACCTCTCCCAGCGTCCGGGAGAGATTTTCCTTTTTAAAGGCTACGGGATAATGCAGGGATGCGTCATAGGAAACCATGGAAGAGAAGCCTGCCAGATCCGGCCGCGCACCTCTTTCAAAGGCGTCAAAATCTTCATCCAGGAACGCATGAGCCAGTTCCCGCGCGCGATCCGCCCGGAAATTAAAGAAGAATATGCCGTCGCCGGGGAGTATGACGGACTCGTCCGCAGGAAGCATTCTTCGGGGAGTTATGAACTCGTCCGTAGTACCCCGGGCATATTCGGCGCGCAGGGCCGCGGCCGGATCGCTCGTCTCCTCACCTTTTCCCCGCAGCAGCAGATCCCACGCGACGTTGACGCGATCCCAGCGTTTATCCCGATCCATGGCGTAATAACGTCCGCACAGGGTGGCAAGCCGTCCGCCTTCCTTCTCCAGTATGGCCTGAAGCTGTTCCACATAGGCGGCCCCGCCGCAGGGAGAAGTGTCGCGTCCGTCGGTAAAAGCATGTACCAGAGCAGGAACGCCCTGTTCGTGCGCCAGTTTCAGCAGGGCTTCCAGATGCCGTATATGGCTGTGAACGCCGCCGTCGGAAAGCAGGCCCATGAAATGGAGACGCCCGCCCCGGGAACGGACCGCGGAACACAACTCCAGTATCGTCTGATTTTTGAAAAAAGAACCGTCTTTAATGGACAGATCGATACGGGTCATATCCTGATAGACAATTCTTCCCGCTCCGATATTCAGATGCCCTACTTCAGAGTTTCCTATAAAGCCTTCGGGCAGCCCGACGTCCAGGGCGGAAGCGGCAAGGGAAGTGACTCCCGGCAGAGCGAGGAGTCTGTCCAAAGTCGGCGTATGAGCGAGAGATATGGCGTTTCCGGGGCCGGCAGGAGCCAGACCGAAGCCGTCAAGAATAAGCAACAGGAGAGGTTTTACAGATTTCATGATCCACCGGCCGATTTCAATTCAGGAATGCCGTTCATCCGGCAGGGGTTCCGCATCCCGCCACAGACTTTCCAGATGATAGAGATTCCGCTCCGCTTCCTGCATGATATGTATAATGATATCATTCAAATCAACGAGTATCCAGAGTCCGGCCTGATATCCTTCCATCCGCAGGAATTCAAAATTATGTTCCCGGCACAGTTCCAGAATTCCATCCGCCAGACTGCGCGCATGACGCACGGATGTCGCCGTGGCAAGAGCCATAACCTCCGCCAGGGGATTCGCTCCCTGCAAATCAAAAAAAACTGCGTCGCGGGCATGGTGTTCTTCCAGCCAGCTCCGGATTATCCCGGCCTTTTCCTGCGCGCTCATTGTCGAATATATGTTTTTTTTCTCCATGTATTCCTCACCATATTCAGCTCATATCAGCCGTTTTCACGCCGCCCTGTTCCGAAAAAGGCATGCGTTTTCGGGAACAGCGACGACCGTATCTCCTCTTTCCCTTTCCGCAGTCCTTGTAGCGCATTCCCCGGCATGGCGCAAATGGACGAAAACGGCGGGCAGACAGCATTTGACAAAGCCGGGATGCAATGGAATGCTGTTCGGCACATTCATCATCTTCCCAGCTTTCAAGAGCTGAACCGACGAACCGAGGGAGTCTTCCATGATGTTCCAACCCGACATTGAAACGCTTCCCAGAGAAGAGCTGGAAGTTCTGCAAACGCGACGCCTTCAGGCTCTTTGCCGAAAACTTTATGCCAATGTCCCCTTTTACCGTCGCCGTTTCGACGAACGCGGCATAAGCCCCGATCATATCAAGACGCTCCGCGACATCCGCCTCCTGCCCTTTACGGAAAAGCAGGATCTGCGCAATAATTTTCCCTTCGGACTCTTCGCCATGCCCCGCGAAAACATTGTCCGTCTGCATGCCTCGAGCGGAACCACCGGCAAGGCCACAGTCGTGGGATATACCCGGCGCGATATCGACAACTGGTCGGACTGCGTAGCCAGAGGACTGGCCATGGCCGGTCTCACATCCAGCGACTTCATTCATGTGGCGTTCGGCTACGGGCTGTTCACCGGAGGACTGGGCGCCCATTACGGGGCGGAACGTCTCGGCGCAACGGCCATACCGGCATCCGGCGGCTCCACGAAACGCCAGGCTCAGCTTATCCGCGATTTCGGCGCGACCGGCATATGCTGCACCCCCTCCTATGCCCTTCATCTCTATGATGCCGCCGTCGAGCAGGGCATTGACTTCAGAGACCTTCCCCTTCGTGTGGGCGTCTTCGGGGCCGAACCGTGGACGGAGGAAATGCGCCACGACGTCGAACAGAAGATGGGCATTACCGCTATAGATATTTACGGACTGTCCGAAGTCATGGGGCCGGGAGTTGCCATCGAATGCGCAACCGCACGCAACGGTCTGCATGTTCAGGAAGACCACTTCCTGCCGGAAATCATCAATCCCGACACGGGGGAAGTGCTTCCGGAAGGAGAAACCGGCGAACTGGTCATCACGACGCTGACAAAAGAAGGAATCCCCCTTCTGCGTTACCGCACGCGCGACATTACCAGTCTGAATTATACGCCCTGCGCCTGCGGACGCACCTTCGCCCGTCTGAAACGCTTCACCGGACGCACGGACGATATGCTCATCATCCGCGGAGTGAACGTTTATCCTTCGCAAATCGAAAGCATCCTTCTGGAGACGGAAGGACTTTCCCCGCACTATCAGATTATTGTGGATCGGGAAGGCACGCTGGATACCATGGAAGTTCAGGTGGAAGTTTCCGGCCTCAACTTCTCCGATACCGTGCGGGATCTGCAAAGACGGGAACAGTCCGTCCAGAAGACCATCAAGGAATTCCTCGGGATCAGCACCAAGGTTCGTCTTGTGGAACCGCGCACCATCGATCGCTCCGAAGGAAAGGCCGTGCGCGTGCTGGACAGACGCAAGCTGAAGGCATGATCGACGTTCATATTCACATAACGGCTTCCTCTGCTCCGCAGTCCTCCGGGCTGTCGGCAGGGGAAGCCTTGCGATTTGCCTCGCTGAACGGCTACCGTGCAGCCGCCCTGATTCTGCGTCACGGCGGACTCGACATTCACGATTTGACCCCGTTGAGCGACGACATAAAAAAACTGGGCCTGCACACGAATATGGAAGCCCTTCTGGGCGTCGAACTTGTTCATATTCCTCCTGCGCTTCTGCCTCAGGCCGTGAAGAACATGCGCAGTTCCGGTGCCGATATCGTCCTCGTTCATGGGGAAACCCTTCTTGAACCTGTTGCCGAAGGGACAAATTTCGCCGCCATAGACGCCGGTGCGGATATTCTGGCACATCCCGGACTTATTGACGAAACGGCCGCCTCCTATGCCGCCGAACGCGGCGTGGCTCTGGAGCTGTCCTCCGCTCCGCGTCATGCCTTTGCCAATGCGCACCTGATAGCTATGGCCAGACGTTTCGGCTGCACGCTTCTTCCGGGCAGCAGCGCACATACGGCACAGGACATTTACCCTCCCAGCCTGCGGAACCGGCTTTACCAGGGAGCCGGCATGACGGTCAAAGAGTTGAGCTTATTACGGCAACATGCTGAAAAATTTATACAAAATAAATTAATGCAAAATAAGAAACAGAAATTTTAAAAATTTATTATTTTTTGCTTGACGACACACCTCCCTCCTGCTAAATATCCACTTCGCCGATGAGGAACGCCCATGTAGCTCAGTAGGTAGAGCACATCCTTGGTAAGGATGAGGTCTGCAGTTCAATTCTGCACATGGGCTCCATTGATTCGGTAGAAAAG
>LBJMC04202__coassemble_1433_pt1 | contig 12026 bp, 12 predicted proteins | sample LBJMC04202__metabat2_low_PE_018 | metagenome-assembled genome bin LBJMC04202 | reverse complement strand
ACGGGACTGAAAAAAGAAAATTTTCAGGGGGCTTAAGGCGTTATCGGCAGATATTTTTCAAACGGCATATTTTTTTCATCATTCCCAACCCAGCGTGATAAATGGGCATATTCGATTTTCGGTATAAAAATACCTTATCTGATCCAAAAATATGGAGTCCGGAAATTTATTTCCAGATTCAATTATTTCTATATAATTGTTACTGATGTTGATATATCTCTGTAAATGAAATAGATATAAAGAAAATTATTATGCTTTCGAGTGTATAAAACATGTCGTGAAAATATTAAAACAGACATATTGCATAGCCATATCGAGTGATTTGTTGTATGGGCGGCTTCGCTTTCTTCAGTGCATATGCCCGTCCTATGCAGTTTGGGAAAAATTTATCATATCGTGCATGTCAAGTTATATTAATAACAAACCGGCGATATATTGTCACAACCCATTGAACATTCATAAGATGTTGGTATATGGCCTATAGGAAAAAAAATAAAAAAATTGCTGGAAAAAAGTGGCGTAACATCGTACTCTGAAAAAAAGATACCTTTTCCCTCCAGACCAGGCTGATGAGAAAAGGGGCTTTTGCTCCAGGGCGTCGCCCGGGGGATACCTTCCGAACAAAAGAGAGTTGCGCGTGGAAAAAAAATTTTATCCCATCACGCTGTTGACCGTGCTGCTGGCCGTTTTTGCCGTTGGAGCATATGTGTGGCCTCAGGCGGAAGAAGACGTGCCGACCAGAATTTTGTTGGATAACAAGGGCGGAAAGATTGTGTACGAACACAAGGTCCATGCCGAAGGCTACGGACTGGAGTGTTCGACCTGCCACCATTACGAAAACCTGGAAAACGGCGTCACTGCCTGCGGCGAATGTCACAACGCGCTGACGGCCGAATACGATCTGCCTGACAGAATGGAGGCCTTCCATCTGAGATGTATGGGGTGTCATGAGGAAGTCGGTTCCGGCCCCTATGAACAGGATCAATGTAACCAGTGTCACCTGAAGTGAGGCACCCATGACGGTTCGTTTTCAAATCATGCGCGATCCGCGCTTTCATCTGCTTCATCAGGTTACCCAGAGGTTCAGCAACGGCCCGGAAGGGGAGGAATACAGGCTGGCGCGAGCCGGTTTTGTCCTCGAGGAAACGCTCAAGAAGAAATCGGAAGTATATCCGGGAATGCTGCTCGCCACCCATCCGGAACCGGATATGGGGAATCTGTACTGTCCTGTCCGCGGCGTCGTTTCCGAAATCAACGAACGCTACATCATCATCGCGGCAACGGCTCCGAAGCCCGACGATCCCGTCGTCCCCACGGAAGATCTCTCTTCCCTTGAAGGTCAGGCTCTGCTGGACGGCCTCAAGAAAATGGGGGTCGATACCCGTTATCTCAGTCAGAACAAGGAACTGCTGATTGTCAACGGACTCAATCCGGAGCCGGGCATTACCTGGGCGGAACCCATGCTGGCGACGCATGTGCGTAACCTGCGTTCCGGGCTTGCGCTGCTGCAACGCATATGCCGCGCCAAGCGCGTCGTCATTGCCCTCCCTTCCGGTATGAACGTGGCCTACGAAGGGCTGGAGGTCGTCCATATCGCGCCGGAATACCCGAACAGCCTCGATCCGCTGGTCATCAAGGCCGTAACCGGGAAGGAAAATCCTCCGGACGTGGGGATTGTGGGCATTCATACGCTGTGGGGGCTGGGGCGCGTCGTCGTCACCGGCATGCCGCTGACGGAAACGGTGGTCACGCTCGGCAGTCGGACTCATACGGGCAATTACATCATCAAAAACGGCACCCGGGTCTGCGATCTCATCGCGCACGCCAACGTCAAGGTGAATCCGGGGGATACCGTCGTTGTCGGCGGCCCGCTGCGGGGGCAGAGCATTTCTCTGCTGGCGCGGGGGCTGGATAAAAATACGACGGGGCTGTTCATCGTTGAGGCGGATACCATTCCTCCCCTGGATGGCGACGTGCAGTGCTGCAATTGCGGCGCATGCTCGCTCGTGTGTCCCGCCCGTCTTTCTCCCGAGATGCTCAGCCGTTATGCGGAATTTGCCCGCTACGACAAATGCGTGAAAGAGCATATCGACGCATGTATGGAATGCGGTCTGTGCGGCTATGTCTGTCTGGCCAGACGTCCCGTACTGCAATATATTCGTCTGGCAAAGCACAAGCTTGCGCTTGAAAGCCGGGCCATACGTTGACGCTTGTTCTCAGTTCTCCAACATAAAGGCGAATATCATGCAAAATACGCTTCTTGCTGTCAGCGCGCCGCCGTTCTGGCATTGCGGGCGCACCATCTTGAAAAGCAACGTGACCTTTCTTATTGCGCTGTTGCCTGCGGTGATCATGGCAGGAGTCAACTGGGGAATTCCCGCGCTGCGGGTCATGGCTCTTTCCGCCGCAACCGCTGTTGCCGCCGAAGCTCTGGGGTCGCGCATGACGGGGCGGCCCCTGCGCATAGATAATTTTGACGCCGTGCTTATCGGGCTGCTCTTCGCCTTCATGTTGCCCGCCTCTGCGCCCTGGTGGCTGGTGATGTTCGGTTCGGCCGTCAGTATCCTGATCGGAAAGATTGCGTTCGGCGGGCTGGGAACAAGCCCTCTGTGTTCTCCGCTGATAGGCTGGGCCGCATTGTTCATCTCCTGGCCTCTGTTCATGGATCCCAATACGGCCGAACTGACGACGAGCTTCATCGACCCGCTGGTCCGGCTCAAATATTTCGGCGCGGCGGCCGTTCAGGATCTGAATCTTGCGGATCTTCTGCTGGGCCGTCAGATCGGCGCGCTCGGCGCGTCTCAGATTGCAGCCCTGCTGATCGGAGGGATCTTTCTCTGCGCCCGGGGCGTGGTGCGCTGGGAAATTCCCTTCAACTTCCTCATCGGCGTTGCCGCTACGGCCGCCGTGTTCCACATTGCCTGGCCGGAGCAGTATGCCTCTCCGCTTTTCCATCTGCTGACGGGTTCCACCGTGTTCGGCGCCTTTTTCCTGGCAACGTTCATGTCCTGTTCGCCCAACAGGGAACTTCCCATGATTCTTTACGGGCTCATAGGGGGCGTTCTGGTGGTGCTGATCCGCAATTTCGGCGCGTATGCGGACGGCGTGCCCTTTGCCATACTGCTGATCAACCTTCTCATGCCGCAGCTTGAGATGATCCGGCCGAAACCGTTCGGAGGTCGCTGATATGGCATCCATCGTACGCATGATTCTCGTGTTGTCCCTGCTCTGCGCCTCCTCCGGCTTCATTCTTTCCTATCTGAAGATGACCACGGCCGGCAGAATCGAGGAGCAGGTGCTGACCTATGTGCAGGGGCCGGCTCTGGCTCAGGTCTTTCCCGACGCTGAAAATATTCCTCTTGTCGAGCGTCATGTCTTTACCTTGCCGGACGGCCGGAATGTGACGGTTTTTCCGGCCCGCAGAGGCGGGAAGCTGTACGGCGTCGCTCTGGAAAACAGCGCGCCCGGCTTCGGCGGAGATATCAGCGTGCTGACCGGATTTGACGCCACGCGCGACGCGCTCGTCGGCATAGGCATCACCACCATGAAGGAAACGCCCGGCATAGGAACGCAGGTAACGAACGCCTCGTTTACGGATCAGTTCCGCGGCGCCGCGCTTCCCGTCGGGCTTTCTTCGGACGGGGGCGGTATCGACGCCATTTCCGGCGCGACCATTTCCTCCTCGGGCGTGGTCAGTGCCGTGGCGAAGGCCTCGCAGGATTATGCCCAGCTTAAGGATCAGATACTGGCCTTCTGGCAGTAAAGCCTTTCCGACCGGGGCGGACGCTCCGGGAGAGACGCAGGAATAAACATGACTGTTGCGCGTCGCGCGCATTTGCAAAGTTCGATGAACAGGCTGTGTTCCAAGGAGATACTATGCCCGGCACGTTATGGAAAGAATTCAGTAAGGGTCTCTGGAAGGAACTTCCTCCGTTCCGGCTTGTGCTGGGCCTGTGCCCCGTGCTTGCCGTGACGAAATCCGCCAGTACCGGCCTCGGCATGGGAATGGCCGTCATTTTTGTGCTTGTGCTTTCCAATATGATTATTTCGCTTGTGCGGAACATCATTCCCAAAAAGGTGCGCATTGCCTGCTTTATCGTCATTTCCGCCTCGCTGGTGGTGGCGGTTGAGCTGCTGATGCAGGCCTATGCCTATCCTCTGTATCAGTCGCTGGGCATCTTCGTTCCGCTCATCGTGGTGAACTGCATCATCCTCGGAAGAGCAGAGGCCTTTGCCGGCAAAAACCCGGTGCTGCCTTCCATTGCGGACGGTCTGGGCATGGGGCTGGGATACACCGTCTCGCTTACCTTCCTCGGCGGCATACGGGAACTTTTCGGGGCCGGCGCGCTGTTCGGCACGCAGGTCATGCCGTCCGGATTCCAGCCGTTCACCTTTATGGTCGAGGCTCCCGGGGCCTTTGTCTGCCTCGGTCTCATTCTGGCGGCCATGAACTACCTCACCGCCCACATGGCGCGGCGCAGAGGAGAGGAAGTGCCCACTTCCGCTCATTCCGGCTGCGGCGGCTGCGCGGCATGTTCCCGCCTGAATTCCCCCGCACAGCAATGAACTTCCGGAAGTCAGATGTTCTGAACGGTATAAAATGCTTATATATTCCGGCTAGTTCAGGGAATCCGGAGAACAGCCTGCGTTCAGTCGGAGTTCGGGTAAATCCCCGGTAAAGGAGTCCCGATGGATATTTTTCAGCTCTTCATTTCCGCCATTTTCGTCAATAATATCGTTCTTGCGCAATATCTGGGCAACTGCCCCTATCTTGGATGCTCCAAGGATCGCGGCGTGGCCTTCGGTATGGGAAGCGCCGTCGTCTTCGTCACCATCATGGCGACGCTGTTCACCTGGCTGATTCAGACTCTCGTCCTCGTCCCCCTCGGCGTCGAATATCTCCAGACGCTGGCCTTCATTCTGGTCATTGCCGCGCTGGTGCAGTTTGTGGAAATGTTCCTCAAAAAGCTCATTCCGCCGCTGTACAAATCGCTGGGGATCTTTCTGCCTCTCATCACCACCAACTGCTGCGTACTCGGGATCGCGCTTCTGGTGCAGCGCAAGCAGTACAGCCTGGGAACCTCTCTGGCCTACGCGCTGGCCTCGACTCTGGGTTTCATGCTGGCGTTGCTGCTCATGTCGGGCATACGGGAGCGTCTTGACACCTGCCGGGTTCCCAATGCCCTCAAGGGAACGCCCATCGCGTTGATCATGGCGGGGCTTATGTCCCTGGCCTTCATGGCGTTTCGCGGTATGGCCGCTTAGTTCAAGGAGATTCGCATGGTCGTCGTTTCCATACTTGTGCTTTTCACTCTGGGCTTTGTTGCCGCTGCGCTGCTGGGTATTTCGTCAAAATTTCTTGCCGTGGAGGAAGATCCCCGCGTCGAGGCCGTCGTCGAGGTACTGCCGGGGGCGAACTGCGGCGGCTGCGGTTTTGCCGGATGCGAGAATTACGCGCAGGCCGTTGTGTCCGATCCTGATGTCCCGGCAGGGCTGTGCGTTGCCGGTGGGGAGGAGACCAGCGTCAGGGTCGGCGATCTGACCGGCAAGGTCGTTGCGGCCATGGAACCGCAGATATCCTTTCGCCGTTGCGAGAAAATTGACGGCAAGGTTGCCGTGCGCTTTGAATATCAGGGGATGCCTTCCTGTGCCGCCGCCGCGCTGCTCGGCTCCGGGCAGGGAACGGATCAATGTGCATACTCCTGCCTCGGGCACGGGGACTGCGTGAAGGTATGCCCCTTTGACGCGCTTTATCTGCGAAATGGGCTGGTGCGCGTCGATCCCTCCCGCTGTACCGGATGCGGCGTGTGTACCAAGGCCTGCCCCCGCAATATTCTGGAAGTCATTCCCCGGCGCGCCCGTGTGATGGTTTGCTGTTCTACCTGCGACAAGGGCAAAAAGGTCATGGAAATCTGTGAGGCCGGCTGCATCCAGTGCCTCAAATGCAAGAGAAAGTGCCCTGCGGAAGCCATTTCCGTTGTCGACGGGCATGTGCATGTGGATCAGCAGCGTTGCCTCGGCTATGGAGAAGAATGCGGCATGGCCTGCGCGGAAGCCTGCGATCGCAAAATCCTGCGTCGGCTTGCTCCTGCTCCCGAAGAAGCGAAGGCCGCCTGCCCGCAGCAAAACAGCGAACAGGAACAGACTCAGGAACAGAGCGCGCAATAGCTCTGCACTATGGCTTACCTCACCAAACAACCATGAGAAGCGTTATGATCCGGAAAATATCCCGCCGCCGTTTTCTCCGTGCCCTGACCTTCGCAGGGGCCGCAGGGGCTTTTGCCGCGCAGCCCGTTTCTTCTCTGGCCGGAGCGATATCGCAGACAGCTCCGGTGTTGACGGAAACCAGAATATTAATGGGGACGCTGGTCGCTGTTTCCGTTTCCGACCCTTCGCGCGCCCGCATGGAAGATGCCCTGTATGCCGCCTTTGAGCATATGGAGACGCTGATTCCCTTCTTCGATCGCCATGCTGTCGATTCCGTCCTCTCTGTCCTGAATAGGCAGGGAGCTTTGCAGGATGTCCCGCCGGAACTTTCCGCACTTCTGGCGCGGACGCGGGCCATGTCGGCATTGACGCGGGGCGCGTTCAATCCCACCGTGCAGCCGCTTGTGGATTTCTTCTGCTCGCAGGCTGTTCCGGACGGGAGGCTGAACATCCCGGAAAGCGCGCTGAACGAAGTGCGCGCGCTGCTGTCGCCGGACGGACGCTCCGGCTGGACTGCCGACAGCAACGGCGTCCGTCTTGAACGCCGGGGCATGGGTCTGACTCTGGACGGCATCGCCAAGGGAAGAGTCGCCGATCTCGTATCCCGGAAGCTGAAGCAGGAGGGCATGGTCAATCACCTGATAAACGCCGGAGGGGATATCGTCGCCTCCGGGGAAAAGGCTCCGGGCATTCCCTGGCAGGTCGCCGTTTCCAATCCTTCCTCTCCTCACAGCGGCCATTTCCGGCACGGAAGACCTTTCGCCCTGAAGGGGAAGGCCCTTGCCACCTCCGGATCGTACGAACATTATTATGATGCGGAGCAGAAGTATAATCATATCATAGACGCCGGTACCGGAATCAGTCCTGTGGAAATGGTGAGCGCAAGCGTCATTGCTCCCGACGCCACCGACGCGGACGCGCTGGCTACGGCCTTTTCCGTCATGCCTCCGCGGGAGAGTCTGAAGCTCGCGGCAACACTGCCCGAATGCGAATGTCTGCTGATTTCCCGGGGCGGACGCATATTCAAAAGTCGGGGCTGGCCTGCCTGATCCCCCCGTAAACAGGCAAACCGACGTAAAGGCGGAGAGAGCTGCTCCTGAAGGAGCGGCGTCTTTCCGCCTTTTTGTGTTCCGCATGTGTTCCGCGCCGCATTTTCCGGAACTGCGCTTGGAGGAATAGGGCTTCGGGGGGCGACTTCAGGGTGCGGAGCCGGACTCCCCGCGTGCCTCGCGGCCGTAAATGGGCCGGGGCGAGCGGAACGAACGGGGGCGTCCGGGGAGAGAAACGCAGGAAAGAGAGAAGAGCGCGGGGAAAGGGGCGAGTGCGGAGCAAATGACGCGGGAGAGAAGAGGGAGAAGCTGCGGACGAGAAAGCTCGGAGAGCGGGAGGGGATGTCGGCGTACAGGGCGTATCCGGTGAATCTGTGGGCGAATCTGTGGGCGAATCCGTGTAGGCGGCCCGCGACTTGCGTCGGAAAAGCCCCGTTTCCTCTTTCCGGCCCCTGCCTTCACCCGTCTTTTCGCCCCTGCTCCCGTATGTCGGGCGGGTACGAAGAGCATGAAGTTTCTGTGCAAAGAGCAAGGCCATGAAGTGCCGCAAGACCGGCCGCTGGAGCGGGACGCGGCTTCAGAGGCCGGGAAAGCATCGGATACGCAGCCGGGCAGGGCCGGACAGCGAGTCGGATATGCAGCCTGATGAACAAACGCCCCGGCAGACCTCAGCCTGCGGGGCGTTCCGGAGCCTTCTGCTCCGGAAAATATCTGCCGGTCGGGATTCTTGTTCCGACCTGCAACTTCACGTTTCCGCCGGAGCAGCCGCAGGTATGATACGTCTGCTCCGGCGTTGCGGGTCGGTCTCGCTCTGCCCGACTTCAGAGCGGGTTCAAAACGACGATGCTCCGGCTTCAGGCTCCCATGTCTTCCGTCAGAATCATCTGACGAGCCGCCGCCGTTTCATCAAGCCTTCTCACAGGGGTATGAACAGGGGCGTCAAGCAGGGCCTGCGGGTTTTCTCTGCCGGTTTTGACGATGTCTTCCAGCGTGTTCACCAGTTCGTCAAGCGTTTCTCTGCTTTCCGTTTCCGTGGGTTCGAACATCAGACATTCGTGTACGATGAGCGGAAAATACACGGTGGGCGCATGGATGCCGCGATCGAGCAGAGCCTTGGCGATATCCAGGGCGCGCATTCCTTCGGGCGCGGAGGCGACGAATTCGTGCATGCACAGCCGTTCGTAGGGAATGTCCAGCGTTGTTGCGAGTTTTTTGTGCAGATAATTGGCGTTGAGTACGGCGTATTCCGAGGCGCGGCGCAGCCCCTCCCCGCCGAGGCGGAGAATATAGGCATAGGCCTTGAGGAAGACGGCAAAATTGCCGTAGAAGGGCGCGATGTATCCGATGCTCTTGGGTTTGTCGTAGCTGAGAATGAAGCTGCCGTCCTGCTGTTTTTCCACGCGGGAGACGGGCAGGAAGGGCACGAGACGCTCGCTCACGCCGACGGGGCCGGAGCCGGGGCCGCCGCCTCCGTGCGGGGTTCCGAAGGTTTTGTGCAGGTTCAGATGCACAACGTCGAAGCCCACGTCGCCGACGCGCATTTTGCCCATGATCGCGTTCATGTTTGCGCCGTCGTAATAGAGGAGCGCGTCCACCCGGCGCAGTTTTTCCACGATGCGGGGGAGGTTGTTTTCAAAAAGACCGAGCGTGTTGGGGCAGGTCATCATCAGAGCGGCAACGCCGTCGTCGAGGGCGGATTCCAGCTCTTCGGGATCGATGATTCCGTTGTGGGTGGGAATGTTCACCACCTCATAGCCCGCCAGCGTGGCGGAGGCGGGGTTGGTGCCGTGTGCGGAATCGGGGATGAGGATCTTTGTCTTGTGGTTGCCCTTGTCCCTGTGATAGGCGGCAATGAGCATGACGCCCGTGAACTCTCCGTTGGCGCCCGCCATGGGCTGGAGCGTGAAGGCTTTCATGCCCGTGATTTCACAGAGCTGCTGCTCGAGTTCCCAGATGACCTGAAGGGCGCCCTGCGTATAATGTCCGGCTCCGCGCAACTGCGCCATGAGCGGATGCAGGGAGGTGAAGCCCGGCAGTGCGGCCACCTGTTCCATGAACTTGGCATTATATTTCATGGTGCAGGAGCCGAGGGGATAAAAGTTTCCGTCCACCGAGAAGTTGAGCCGGGAAAGGCCCGTAAAATGACGCACCACGTCCAGTTCCGACAGTTCGGGCAGACGGGGACGCTGCTTGCGGAGCAGGGCAGACGGAAGCATGTCGGCCGCCCGCCTGGCAGGAGTGCGCGGCACGACTCCGAGGCGGCCGGGACAGGATTGCGCGAAGACTGTTTTCATTACATGCCCCCTCTGAGTTCGGAAGCCATCATTTCGCAGAGAATGCCGATTTGTTCGCGGCTGTGTTTTTCCGTACAGGCGACAAGCAGCACGTTGTCCATGCCCTTATAGTAGTTCCCGACGGGGAAGCCGGGCACATAGCCCTTTCGCGTCAGTCTGTCGGCAAGCTCATATGCGCTCATGGGCAGTACAATGGCGGCTTCGTTGCCGAAAGGCGCGTCGTTGAGCCGGGCGACGCCGGGAATGGCGGTCAGTCTGTCGAGGGCATAGCGCAGGTTTTCCATGCCCAGTTCCGCCGTGCGGATCAGCCCTTCCGGCCCCAGCAGCGACATGTGGATGAGGCTGCGAAGCGCGCACAAGGCCTGATTGGAACAGATGTTTGAGGTCGCCTTGCTTCTCCGGATATGCTGTTCTCTGGCCTGAAGGGTCAGCACATAGCCCGTTTTTCCGTCCACATCGTGCGTCCGGCCGACGATACGGCCCGGCATCTGACGCACCAGAGCCTTGCGGCAGGCCATGATCCCGAGGTAGGGGCCGCCGAAGGAAAGGGGCATCCCCAGTTCCTGCCCGTCGGCCACGGCGATGTCCGCGCCCATTTCGCCCGGAGTTTTCAGCACGGACTGCATGACCGGATAGACGGAAATGACGCCGAGCGCACCCTGCGTTCCGGCATGGGCGAACAGTTCGCTGTAATCGTCGACCGCGCCGAAGAAGCCGGGATTCTGAACGACGACGGCGGCGCACTTTCCGTCGATTGCCGCCATGAGGGCATCCTTGTCGCTCGTGCCGTTTTTGTGCGGAACGACGACGATTTCACAGTCCTGATTGGCCGTGTATGTGGACAGCATGACCCGCCATATGGGGTTCACGCATTCGTCGACAACCAGTTTCCGCCGCCGGGTCTGACGGAAGGACATCATGCAGGCTTCAAACAGGGCGGAACCGCCGTCATAGACGGAGGCGTTCGCCACGTCCATGTCCAGCAGGCGGCAGACCGAAGTCTGGAATTCAAAAATGGCCTGAAGCGTTCCCTGCGAAACTTCCGGCTGATAGGGGGTGTATGCGGTCAGAAATTCCCCCCGCGAGGCAAGGGCGTCGACGGCGGAAGGAATGTGATGATCATAAAATCCTGCGCCCAGAAAGCTGACCACGTTGGTATGGTTGGCCGCAGCCAGACTGTTCAGTCTGGCGCAGACGTCCATTTCGCTGAGTCCGGCGGGCAGATTGAAGCCGGCGGGGCGCATGTCGGGCGTAATATCGGCAAAAAGATCGTCCAGAGTCTTTACGCCGACGACATCGAGCATCGCTCTGGTTTCTTCTTCCGTATGCGGAATATACGGCATGGCGGGTATCCTTTGCGACAGGCCCGCCGCGGCGGGCCTGAGACGGTTGGTGCTTCCGGGTGAACTATTCCTGACAGACGCTCTCATATTCGGCCGCGGAAAGCAGACCGGAGGGCGCGGAGGAGAGCCGGACCCGTACCATCCAGCCCTGTTCGTAGGGAGACTGATTCACGACTTCCGGAGAGTCGTTCAGAACTTCGTTGACGGCCACGACTTCTCCGGACACGGGCGAATACAGATCGCTGGCGGCCTTGACCGATTCCACGGCGCCCATTTCCTGACCTGCGGCAAGCGTATCTCCCACGGCGGGCAGTTCTACATAGGTGATGTCGCCGAGCGCATGCTGCGCATGATCCGTGATGCCGATGACGGCTTCTTCGCCTTCCACGCGCACCCATTCATGAGTTTTGGCATACAGAATATCGGTGGGATTGTTCATGCGTATTCTCCATGAAAAGTTCGACGCCCCCGCAGAAGAGGAGGCGTCAGGTTGGGATTTAGTTGAATTTTATACGGGCCGTTCCCTTTTTGTAGAAGGGCAGATCCGTTCTGGCGGCAGGCAGGGAGCTGCGCCCCGCAAGAAGGCTGAAGGCGTCGTGATGGGCGTATTCCTTATCGACATAGGCCAGAGCCACCGCGTGCCCGAGCGAAGGCGCAAAGGAACCGCTCGTGACCTTGCCGATGACCTCGCCGCTGCCGGGCAGGGTGACGGAATCTCCGTTCCGGACGGTTCTGCGCCCTTCAAGCGCAAGAGGAATGAGGCACTGTTTTCTGATCTCTCCGGCGTGTTCGTGTCCCACATAGGGGGCCGTGCTGCTGAGCATGGCTCCCATGCCCGCTTCCGCCGGGGTATGTTCGGTATCCAGCTCGTGCCCGTACAGGGCCAGACCGCATTCCAGACGCAGGGTGTCGCGCGCGCCGAGTCCGGCGGGCTTGACGCGGGGATCGTCCAGAAGCGCGCACCAGAGAGCCTCCGTCATGTCCCGCGGCGGATAGAGTTCGTATCCCAGTTCCCCCGTATAGCCGGTGCGGCTCACGCGCAGGGGCTTTCCCTGAAATTCGCATTCCCGGAAGGAAAAATAGCCGAGAGAATGAAAATCCTGCCCCAGCAGCTTTTCCAGAACCTCAATGGA
>LBJMC04202__coassemble_1339_pt1 | contig 12689 bp, 7 predicted proteins | sample LBJMC04202__metabat2_low_PE_018 | metagenome-assembled genome bin LBJMC04202 | reverse complement strand
TTCGATTCTACACTTCTGCCTTTATTAAAGATAAGGGAAGCACGGTTATATCCATGGGCTGTATCTCTAATCAGAAAGGGAGAGACAGAATATCGGCCCGACAGTCCTAATAGGCTGTCGGGCAGATATTGTTTTAGCTTAATTACCTTGGCAAGAATTACGTCGGAAAATGTATTTACGGCGATGGTATTTTTTGTACAGACAGAAAGTATCGGTAACGTCTTACTTCAGATAGGTGTTGAAGAACGTTACCATCTTGTCCCAGGGGATGATATCCATCCTGTCGTACAAATCCACATGGCTGGCGTTGGGAATAATCATCAGTTCCTTATTGTCTCCCGAGAGTTTTTTGAAGGCATCTTCGCTGAAATAGCGGGAATGGGCTTTTTCTCCATGGATAAGAAGTACCGCATTGCGGATTTCTCCCGAATATTGCAGGAGCGGCATGGTCATGAAGGATAAGGCCGAGGTGGTGTTCCAGCCTGAGCCGCCGTTGAGCGAACGGGGATGATAACCCCGCTTTGTTTTATAATAGTCGTAGTAATCTTTGACGAACTGTGGTTCGTCTCCGTTGAGTTTGTCCGGCAGGCCTCCGGCTGACGCAATGGTACCGGACTGCGCGTCTTTTGTGCGCTGTTCGTTCAGTTTTGTACGCAGTTCATAGCGGGCATTTGCATCCATGGCGTCAAAATAGCCGTTGGCGGTGACGCGGCTCATATCATACATGGTGGAAGCCACCGTTGCCTTGATGCGTGTATCCATGGAGGCGGCGTTGAGTCCCATGCCGCCGAAGCCGCAAATGCCGATGATCCCGATGCGGTTTGTATCCACATCGTCCCGCGTGGTCAGATAGTCCACGGCGGCGCAGAAATCTTCCGTATTGATGTCTGGAGAGGCCACATTGCGCGGGAAACCGCCGCTTTCTCCGGTGAAGGAGGGATCGAAGGCCAGTGTCAGAAAGCCGCGTTCGGCCATGGTCTGGGCATAGAGGCCGGAAGCCTGTTCCTTGACGGCGCCGAAAGGCCCGCTGACGGCTATGGCCGCCATTTTGCCGCTGTTCTGTTTGGGAATATAGAGATCTGCCGCCAGTGTGATGCCATAGCGATTCTGAAAGGTGACTTTCTGGTGATTGACCTTGTCGCTCTGCGGGAATGTTTTGTCCCATTTCTGTTCGAGAGTCATACTGCTATCCCCGGTGTTGTTTGTGCCGGAATTGTTGTCGGCTGCAAGGGCCGATCCGGAAAAGATGAGAGGAATACCTAACATAATGCCGAGTATCAGCGCGCGGCTTCTGCCGGACATATTCATGCGGGGCCTCCTTGCTATTTGTGCCGAATGAGACACGCTGGGGTTTTGACCTGTTGTTTCAGCAAACATAGGAGGACAAATCTATAATAGCAAATACTTATATTGAATGATTTACTATAGTTTTTAAGCATGAATATGTCTGAAGCAGAGGCGGAACAGGAGCCTTACCTGAGGGTAGTTTTGATAATGGACAGAAAACATAACTGTCCGGGAGCGTCGCAGTGCTGCATGGCACGGCAGGAGCTACTCCTTGGATTCAGAAACATTGCGGTGCAAAAAGGTGGAGTCGGGGGAACCCTCTCCCGAAAGGAGGTCAGGCACTAACGGGCAGGCAGCGGGCTTGTCGTTCACAGACGGGCCGCTTGTAATATGAAAAGGATGTCGTGGAAGTGGGGGAAATAGCTGCTGCTGAAGAGAATTGTTTCGTGTTATTTATATTGGTGCAGGAGAATATGTATTTTCATGCTCTGCCGCAGGTTGTTCCAGAGTATGGGCATATAGGGAGAACGGTGTTCAGGTTCATCATATGGTGAAAAATTGGAAAGCAGTATAAAATATTCGGACGATGTCTTGTCGAATAGAGGGTTATTTTTGAGCCTGGAGCAACTATAAAATGTATTTTGAAAGGATGTGGACCGTATATATTGGCGAGGCCGGGGAACAGAGCCCCGGCCCCGGATGTACTGGAAAATCAGATTAGAATGTGAAGCGGATTCCGAGCAGGAACTGGTGCATGTCGTTGTCGTTGCTGTTGATGTGGAATCCTGCAAGATTGCTGCTCTTTCCATCGCCGAAAGAGGCATAGCGATAGCTTAGATCAGCAGAAATGCTGTCGGTGAAGGCATAGGAGCAGCCCAGGCCTACGTTCCAGGCAAAATTGGTGTCCATGTTGGAGCCGAATTTGGCGGAATCTCCAAGGGTTGTGAATACCTTGCCCTTTGTATCGACAAACCCCATACCCAGACCTGCTCCGACATAGGGAGTGAAGTTCGTGCTGTTGTGCCAGTCAAGGTAGATGTTGGCGAACAGGCTCTGAATATCGACTTCCGCCTTGTTGGAGAAGCCGTTTGAGAAGTGCTTCGTATGAGCAACGCTGGTCTAGGCCATGTATTCGAGTTCAGCTCTGAGCGGAAGAGCGTAGTTGGTGTTGAAATCGTATCCGACAGCCAGACCGCCGCCGAAGCTGCCTTCATTGTTGTCCAGACTTATTCCGGGTAGACCGGAAAGATTCGCGTCAAGGCTCTGAAGCGCCCCTCCTATTTTAGGGGTGACGTAAATTCCGTAGTTCGCAGCATGGGCAAGCGCCGGTACAGCCAGTAACACAGCAAGAATGAAAGCGGTAATCTTTTTCATAATCCCTCCACTAAAAATTTGTTGGCTTTCTATTTTCTTTAAACAGGAATAGCAAGCATTTTTTTTTTGATGAAAAACAGGATTTTTTTGTTGGTATCAGCTAATTATTTGATAATATTTATTAAAATAGGAAAAAAGTTTGTGAAAAATTTCTTGTTTTCCGATATAGAGATGAAGAGGGAAGGGAAACAGACGTGGAGTCAGCGTGGCAGAATGTCCAGGCCAGGCTGGAGCTGTTTATTCAGGTTTTTTTAACGATTTAAAAAGGCGGTCGGCTTTTTCCTGTCTTAAAAGCCGCCGCCTTTTCAGGGGCTGTCCGCCTTGCCCACGGCAATATTTGTTGTCTTGGAAAAGGTGAAAATGGGGGGCGCCGCAGCTGAGAGGGGCCATGCTGCGGCGCCGCCGTTACCCTGCGCCAGGAAGACTCCGCAATTATCTTCCGCGCCCGGGAGCGGCAAAGAGTTCAGGCCGTTTTCAGCGCGCTGCTGAGTCGGCTCATGGCTTCAAGAGTGCTTTCAGGAGAGGAAAAGGCTGTAAAGCGTGCATAGCCCTCACCGGAGGGGCCGAAGCCCGATCCCGGCGTGCATACCACAGCGGCGCGATCCAGCAGGAACTGGAAAAATTCCCATGAATTCATGTGCTGCGGTGTACGCACCCACAGATAGGGAGCATGAACGCCGCCGTACACGCTAAGACCGAGATTTTTCATCGTTTCGCGCATCAGGGTCGCATTGCTCCGGTAGATACGGATCACATCCTGCGTCTGTTTGCGTCCTTCAGGGGAACAGGCCGCCTGCGCGGCTTTCTGTACGATGTAGGGGCAGCCGTTATACTTGGTGGTCTGACGGCGCGCCCACATATCGTGGAGCTGTCCGTTTCCTCCCACGTTCAGGCGAGAGGGCACGACGGCAAAGGCGCAGCGCAGGCCCGTGAATCCCGCACTCTTGGAGAAACTGCGAAATTCTACGGCAACTTCTTCCGCACCGGGGATTTCATAAATACTGTGTGGAATATCGTCCTGAGAGTCGTCGATAAAACATTCATAGGCCGCGTCAAACATGATCAGCATGCCGTTGCGCTGAGCATAATGTACCCATGCTTCGAGCGTGCTGCGGTTCAACGCTGTGCCCGTGGGATTGTTCGGAGAGCAGAGGTAAAGTACGTCCGGCGCTATTTCGGGGAAGGGGGGGATGAAATTGTTTTCCGCCGTGCAGGGCAGATAGCGAATACCGCTCCAACCCTGTTCCGTCCATGTTCCGCCCCGTCCGGCCATGCAGTTGGAATCCACATAGACGGGATATACGGGATCCGTGACGGCCACAGTTGTTTCTGGGGCAAACAGTTCCTGAAAATTGCCGAGATCGCATTTTGCGCCGTCGCTGATGAAAATGTCGTCGGGAGATATGCTCACGCCGCGCGCGGCATACTCCAGGGCCAGAGCTTCACGCAGGAAGGGGTACCCCTGTTCCGGGCCGTAGCCGTGAAAAGTTTCCGAACTGCCCATGTCGTCTACCGCGGCATGGAGCGCATTAATGACGCAGGGAACAAGAGGCTGGGTCACATCGCCTATGCCCATGCTGATGACATTGGTATCGGGATGATCAGCACGGAACTTCGCCACGCGGTGGGCAATTTCTGCAAACAGATAGGATTTGCCCATGCGGGCATAATGGGGATTGATGCGCAGCATACAATATCCTTTTTATCAGAATGGAAGGGACGGTAATCTGTCCGTCGAGTTATCGTCAGGCCGCTCCGGAGTTCTGGTCGGGCCAGTCTCCTTCAAAGACGGTAACGGCTTCGCCGGTCATGAAGATATGATTGTTGTCGCGCCATTCTATATCCAGCGGTCCGCCGGGCAGGTGAACGCGCACCTTGCGGGAGACAAGATTGCAGCGCATGGCGGCGACGGCGGCCGCACAGGCTCCTGTACCGCAGGCTCGGGTTTCCCCCGCACCGCGTTCCCAGACGCGCATGTCCAGATCGTGAGCTGAACGTACATGAATGAATTCGGTATTGATGCGACGCGGGAACATGGGGTGATGTTCAAAGAGCGGGCCGAGATGTTCGAGATCCAGAGAGGCTATATCGGGCAGGAAAAGAACGGCGTGGGGGTTGCCCACGGAAAGGCAGGTGACTTCCCAGTTTCTGCCGTCCACACGCAGGGGACGACGGATGAAATCCTCCCCTTCGGCCAGTCTGGTGTTCAGTGGAATACGGGCCGGAACCCATTCCGGTTCTCCCATGTCTACCGTAACCATGCCGGCATCCTTGGAGATTTCAAGATGACGCAGACCTGCTCCGGTTTCCACCGTCGGATCATGGCGGGATATCAGGCCGCGCGTCAGAGCATAGCGTCCGACGCAGCGTATGCCGTTGCCGCACATTTCCGATTCGCTGCCGTCGCTGTTGAACATGCGCATTCTGATGTCTGCAACAGAAGAGGGCAGAATGAGGATAAGTCCGTCCGATCCTATGCCGCGATGACGATCGCTGACTGCAACGGCCAGCTTTTTAAGTTCCTCATCATCCGCGGGCAGGGCTGTGGTAAAGCCGTCCATATAGACATAGTCGTTGCCGAGGCCGTGCATTTTGACAAAGTGCATCATGACAGTGTTCCGTTGAGTGATGGGGAGAGGATTACAACACGTCCTCGGTGGCCGGAGTCACGTCGCCGGCATGGCGCTGACTGGTGTGCTGTCGCGCCAGAGCCGCACGTGCTTCCAGAGGCATGACTTTCACAAAAAGGGGCAATTCCGCTTCCCAGTTGGCAAGGAGGGCTTCCGCCCGGGGACTGCCCGTATGACGGACATGCCGTTCCAGCATATCGCGCAGCAGAGCCTTGTCTTCTTCCGTCCAGACGGATTCCAGATCCACGCTGTCGGTATTGCAGCGATTCTGGAAGCGTTCGTCCCTGTCATAGACAAAAGCTACGCCGCCGCTCATACCGGCCGCGAAGTTGTAGCCGCAGCTTCCCAGCACGACCACCACGCCGCCGGTCATGTATTCGCAGGCGTGATCTCCCGCGCCTTCGGCAACGCACAGTGCGCCGCTGTTACGCACGGCAAGGCGTTCCCCAGCACGGCCACGGAAATAGGCTTCGCCGCCCGTCGCTCCGTACAGTGCGACGTTGCCCGTAATGGATTGCCCGGGTTCCATGCCGCTGCCTTCCGCATCGGCGGGGCGTACAATCAGCCGGCCGCCGCACAGCCCCTTTCCTGCATAGTCGTTGGCGTCTCCCTCCACAGTGATTTCCACGCCGGGGGCAAGGAAGGCCCCCAGACTCTGTCCGGCCGACCCGCGCAGCAGAGCGCGGAAGAAGGTGCCGTTTGCGGCTTTGCTCTCCAGATAATTCATGCCGTAACGGCGTACCAGTGCGCCGGACAGCAGCGCACCCACAGCGCGATCCGCATTGCGAATCGCAGCGGAGAAAACGCGGGGCGCGGCTCCCTTTTCCATGATTTCAAAACAGGCGTCGAGCATATCCTGATCCAGAGCGGAAGGAGTGCTTGTTCCGTTTGCGCCGCACTGTTCGGGCCGGGAAGGCAGGGGGAGGCCGAGCAGTTCCGTCCAGTCCGGCAGTGCGCGTTTGCCTGTGGCGGATCTGGGCGTCAGCAGATCGATACGATCGCGAGCCGAGGCCAGATCGGGCAAACCGAGAGCCGCCAGATGACGACGAACGTCTTCCGCAACAAATCGCAGGTAGTTCAACACATGCGCAGGCTTTCCGGCAAAGCGGCGGCGCAGCTCTCTGTCCTGTGTGGCAATACCCGCCGGACAGCGTCCTTCATGGCATTTGCGGCACATGATGCAGCCGCTGCTCACCAGTAACGCGGTTCCGAAGCCGAATTCATCCGCACCGAGTATCGCCGCGATGACGATATCCCGTCCGCTGTGCAGGCCGCCGTCCGTCTGAAGACGTATTCTGTCGCGCAGTCCGCTGGCAAGAAGCGCACGATGAGCTTCCGCCAGACCCAGTTCCCAGGGGGAACCGCAGTGACGAACGGCAGAAAGCGGAGCGGCGCCTGTGCCGCCGTCGTGGCCGGAAATCAGAATACCGTCTGCGCCTGCCTTGGCCACACCGACGGCAACGGTTCCGACACCGCTTTCCGCAGCGAGCTTGACCGAAATGCGGGCAGAGGGATTGACCCGGCGCAGGTCGTAAATAAGCTGCGCCAGATCTTCAATGGAATAAATGTCATGGTGCGGCGGAGGAGAAACAAGCGTCACCCCGGGCATGGTGCGGCGCAGTCTGGCTACTTCTTCCGTAACTTTGGCTGCGGGCAGCTGTCCGCCTTCACCGGGCTTTGCGCCCTGCGCAATCTTGATCTGAATTTCATCCGCATCAACAAGGTATTCAAGGGTGACGCCAAAGCGTCCCGACGCTACCTGCCGGATGCGCGAGCGGCTGTCGCCTTCTGCTTCGTTGCGGCCGCGGGCGGTATCTTCTCCGCCTTCCCCGCTGTTGGATCTTGCTCCTGCGGCGTTACAGGCGCGGGCCACGCAGATGTGTGCCTCGGAACTGATTGCCCCCAGAGACATGGCCGCGCCCACAAAGCGGGTCATGATCTGTTCAGCCTGTTCCACACGATCCAGCGGCAAGGGCTGGGAGCCGCCTGTCAGCTCCAGGCAGGAACGGAGCGTGAAGGCCGGTTCTGGCGCGTCGGCCAGCGCGGCAAAGGCTGCAAAGGCTTCGGCGTCGCTTGCGTCGTTATTGGAAAATCCCGTGGCGCGTTGCAGCAGACGCACGCTTTCCCTATTCCAGAAACGCGGTTCTGCAGGAATTTTCCCTTCCTTTTCGAGTCGTTGAGCTGCGATGAATTCCGCTGCGAACTCGTCCAGACCGAGGCCGCCGTCAGGACTGGAGGAGCCGAGACGAACCGGTGTGCCGGTGAGATATTTTTCGGCAAAGGCCTCGTTCATGCCGATACATTCAAAGAAGTGCCCGCCCCGGAAGCTGCGCAGCGTGGAGATACCCAGTCTGGCCATGGCCTTGAGCAGGCCCTTGCGCAGAGCCGTGATATAGGAGGCCCGAGCTTCTTCCGGGCTGACTCCCGAATCCGCTCCGAGTTCTCCGGCATCATCCAGTGCGCCGCGGGGACAGATGGCGTCCGCTCCGCAGGCAATGAGCTGGGCCATGTGCATGGGTTCCCACGCGTCATCGTTTTCGGAAATGATGCCGCACAGATGACGTTTGCCCGCGCGGATGAGATGATTATGCAGCGCCGAGGCTGCAAGCAGAGAAGGCAGAGGGACGTAGCCCGTTTTCCTGCCGCGGGCGTCGTCGAGAATGAGCAGTGTCGCTCCGTGTTCCAGTGCATCATCTGCCGATTTGAAAAGCTGTTCCAGACCGGTGCGCAGGGCCTCGCCCGCCTCTTTCTGCTGTGAAGGAAGAGACCAGACGGCATCAAGCTGTGCGGGGCGCAGCTTGTCATGCCTTGCGATGCGCAGGCGGTGCATGTCTTCCCGCTGAAGGAAGGGATGGGGCAGACGCAGGCGGAACAGTTTTTCGGGTTCCTGCGCCAGAAGATTACCTTCCGGGCCGACATAGCTCATGAGCGACATGGAAAGCTCTTCGCGCAGCGGATCGATGGGCGGATTCGTCACCTGCGCGAAACGCTGGCGGAAATAATCGAAGAAGGGGCGCGGCGCATCGTCGAGCGCGGCCAGAGGTTCGTCGTCTCCTGTGGACAGTACGGGTTCCTGACCCTTGAGTGCCATGTGCCGCAAGGCATCCCGATCTCTGCGGGAACGAACCCTGGTGCATGCTTTCGTTTCCGATATGCTTTCTTCCCTGTTTCCTGAAGGGAAGAGATCGGCCGTACCCAGACTGCACTGCATCTGCCAGCGGCGATAGGGATGTTCGCGTACTACCTGTCCCTTGAGTTCGGCATCGCTGATCAGTCGATGCTGGATCAGATCGACCATGAACATGCGCCGAGAGCCAAGTTGACGACGCTGTGTTCCGGGCTGAGCCGCATTTCCCCGGGCAAGGCTTACTCCGCTTTCAGAAGCAAAGACCAGCAGACCCTCACGGCTGAGGCTGTAACGTCCGGGGCGCAGCGCATTGCGGTCGAGCATGGCTCCCACGCGGCGGAAACCGTCGGTGAATACCAGGGCGGAGGGGCCGTCCCAGGCTTCCATCATGGCCGCGTGCCAGTCATAAAAGGCACGCTTGTTATCACCCATGACAAAGGCTCTGCCGAAGGGCTCCGGAAGCAGCATCATCAGGGAGTGAGGCAAAGCTCTGCCGCCCCGGGTGAGCAGTTCAAGCACGTTGTCCAGTGCGGAAGAGTCGCTGCCGTCTTCCTCTATGACGGGTTTGAGGGCATCCGGCGAAGGAAACAGGGGAGAGGAAAGAGCCGCTTCCCGGATCTTCATGTGCGTGAGGTTGCTTTGCAGCGTGTTGATTTCGCCGTTGTGGGCCAGCATACGGAAGGGCTGTGCCAGACGCCAGCGCGGCATGGTGTTGGTGCTGAAGCGTTCATGAAAGACGGCAAAGGGCGCGGAAAAATGGGAGTCGGCAAGATCGGGATAGAATTCCGCCAGTCTGCCGCCGGTGAGCATGGCCTTATAGACGATGCTGCGGGAAGAAAGGCTGGCAACATAGAAATCTTCCAGGCCGGGAACGCCGATTGCGGCGCGTTCCATATGCTTGCGCGCCAGATACAGGCGGCGTTCCAGTTCTTCACCCGGCTCAAGCAGAGGAGAGACGACGGCGGGAAGATGGCTGGAGGCCGTGCCGGAAACAGAGGCCGTGTTCGCGCGCGGCAGAACAAGAATCTGTATGATATGCGGCATTTGTGCGCGCGCCTGCGGGCCGAGGGCTTCGGGGCGAACCGGCACGTCACGTCCGTCCTTCAGCTCAAGATCGTGGGCGGCAAGAGCCTCCCGCACGATAGCCATGGCTTTCTTTTCCGCCACGGCATCGCGCGGCAGAAAAAGCTGTCCGAATCCGAAAACAGAGGGCAGTGTCCAGAAGCGGCTGAGAAAATCGAGAGGCAGAGGAAGGAGAAGCCCTGCTCCGTCGCCTTCGCCGCGACCGGAGGCAAGTCCGCCGCGGTGGGCGAGGCTGGTCATGGCGGAAAGCGCGTCTTCAATAACTCTGTGGGCGGGGCGTCCGTCAAGGCGGGCTACGAAACCGACGCCGCAGGCGTCATGTTCGCGGCCGGGATGGTCAAGGCTGATATGCTGTCGTGTCATCATGAAAGCACCGATCATGTTTGCGGACCATGAAGGTGGCGCGTGTGTTTTGGGGGATCTCCCGGAAAAATAGCTGGAGCAGAGTGAGGCGCGGCCCCGCGCCCCGCCGGGATAGTTTCAAAGTTCCATCCGGAGCGGCGAACCGGGAAGAGTTCGTCCGCACCGGATGGAACAGCCTTTACGGCTGCCTGTGTATCAAGCGGCCGCTGGACTAGTGGGTCCAGAGCATCTCCGCGTATTTGGGCAGGGGCCAGAGAGCGTCGTCCGTCATGGCTTCCAGCGCGTCACAGTGTTCGCGGCAGCGTGCCATAATCGGCAGCAGCGTGTCGCGTGCGGCACGGGCGCGGGCAGGGGCGTCTTCCTTCTTCGCCATTTCCTCACGGGCAGCCGCCAGTTCATCCAGAGCGGCCATCAGTTCGGTGTTGTGCGTACGGAAGGCTGTATAACGACGTTCTTCCGGGCTGCTGGTAGAGGCGCCTTCCACGGCGCGTATTGCGGCCACGAGACCCGCGGCTTCACTTTGAGCGCGCAGGGTGACGGGCAATATGCTTTCGCGCAGCATGCGTTCCAGTACGGAAGCTTCGAGGCCGACGCTCAGGGCATAGTTTTCCTGGAGGATTTCCTGACGGGCGAGAATTTCCGCTTCGGACAGAACCTTGTTGCGCAGAAACACTTCCATGACTTCGGGATCATCATAATGTTCCAGCGCGGCTACGGTATCCTTGAGGTTGGGCAGACCGCGACGGGCAGCTTCTTCCGGCCATTCGGCGGAATAGCCGTTGCCGTTGAACACCACGGGCATATGTTCGCGGAAGAGGCGGGGCAGCAGTTCTTTCAATGCGTCGTTGAGTTCCTTGCCGTCCTTCAGGGCTTTTTCGAGTTCCGTGGCAATGTCGTCCAGGGCGCAGGCAACGGCGCTGTTCAAAGCAATGTTGGCCGGAGCAATGGATTGCGAGGAACCCACGGCGCGGAATTCAAACTTGTTGCCGGTAAAGGCAAAGGGGCTGGTTCTGTTGCGGTCGGAGTAGTCCCGCGGCAGAGGCGGCAGGGTGGTCACGCCGATTTCCATGGTGGTGTTTCTGGCGTGTGCGGGCTGTTCGCCGATGATTCCCAGCAGGGTATCCTGCAGCAGATCGCCAAGGTAGACGGAGATGATCGCCGGCGGAGCTTCGTTGGCGCCGAGGCGATGATCGTTGCCCGCTCCGATGGTGCCGAGGCGCAGAGCCATGGAATGCTTGTGAACTGCGCGCAGAACCGCAGCGAGGAAGACCAGGAACTGAGCGTTGGTGCTGGGCGTGTCGCCGGGATCGAGCAGATTGCGGCCGTAGGAGGTACACAGAGACCAGTTGTTATGCTTGCCGCTGCCGTTTACTCCGTCGAAGGGCTTTTCGTGCAGCAGGCAGACGAAACCATGTTCGGGGGCCACATGGCGCAGCATGTTCATCATGAGCATGTTGTGGTCTGTGGCGATATTTACTTCCTCATACAGAGGGGCCATTTCAAACTGACCGGGAGCCACTTCGTTGTGACGGGTGCGCACGGGAATGCCCAGAGCGATAAGACGGCTTTCCACATCCTGCATGAAGGCCATAACGCGGCTGGGAACAGCACCGAAGTAATGATCTTCCAGTTCCTGCCCCTTGGGAGAATGCAGACCGCTTAGAGTTCTTCCGGTCATGATCAGATCGGGACGCAGGGCCGCAAGACGACGATCGACCAGAAAATATTCCTGCTCCGCTCCCACCATGGGGCTGACATGCGTGGCGGTGGTGTCCCCGAAGATGCGCAGTATGCGCAATGCCTGACGGGAAACGGCTTCAATGGAACGCAGAAGAGGTGTCTTGCGATCCAGCGATTCTCCGGACCAGGAATAGAAAATGGTCGGAATGTGCAGGGTATTGCCCCCCTTGCCGGGCAGGATGAATACCGGAACCGTGGGATCCCAGGCGGTGTAGCCGCGCGCTTCAAAGGTGGAGCGTATGCCGCCGGACGGGAAGGACGATGCGTCCGGTTCGCCGCAAACCAGCATTTTGCCGGAAAATTCCTGAATGGCGTGTCCGTCTCCCGTGGGAGTGAGGAAGGCGTCGTGTTTTTCCGCAGTGACGCCCGTCATCGGCTGGAACCAGTGAGTGTAGTGCGTTGCGCCGCGTTCAAGAGCCCAGTCTCTGATTGCGCTGGCCACCACGTCGGCAATATCGGCGGGCAGGGGAGCGCGCCGCAGGATGGTTTGTTCCATCTTTTTATAGACATCACGCGGCAGACGCTCGCGCATGGCATGCAGGCCGAATACATCGCGTCCGAACAGTCGCTGCATGTCCACAACGGGCTGCAGCGGAGCCGGGCCGGATGACTCCTCGGGGGCGCTGGTGGAAAAAATCTCGCGAATAGCTTCCTGACGCGGTGAACTCATATGGCTTTCTCCTCAGATGCTGACTTTGCCCGCCTTGCGGCGGACATGACATGCCTCCTTAAGCAATAAGAATGCCAACAATGAAAAATGTTAAAAAATTTTAAAAAAGATCTGAATTTTCAATATAATAGCCAGGGTACTCCAAGAAAAATTTTAAAAATGAGGGGAAAGAAAAATCTACATTCTGGTAGATTTTAGACGTAGCGGAAAGCTGGGCCTGCCTGCGAAGCGGCGAAAACATACGTTCTTCCGATTTTCTACATATGTGTAGAAAATCGGCACAGCAAATATATTTTTCTACATAATGGTAGATTTTAGTTCGGATTTTCTCCCGGCAAATGCGGCGGATCATATATTTGGAAGGCTATGTCACAACAAACAGTTGATAAATAGCCATTTTTATAGGGGAGTATCA
>LBJMC04202__coassemble_1296_pt1 | contig 12977 bp, 11 predicted proteins | sample LBJMC04202__metabat2_low_PE_018 | metagenome-assembled genome bin LBJMC04202 | reverse complement strand
CGTCTTTCATACATGCCGGTATCCTAGCTCTTTTTTCTTAGCTAGGACAGCCCCTATCTTTTTCATAGTGATTTCAAGGCAGAAACGATGTGTTTTCCCTGTATTATGTCATCAAGATAAAGAAAAAGCGCTCCCCCTTTTCAGGAAAGCGCTTTTTCTGACGTCATATGACAGGGGGATTACTGCATCCGGCGTACCCGCGCGTAGCCTTTTACCCCGCGAATGGTGTGGCGGGCAGAAATGAGCTGACTGCGAATCTGTTCCAGCAGCTCCTGACCTTCTTCATGAATAAGCTGATTATACCCCTGCAGGGCAATAAGTTTGACGCGGTAATCTTCCGGCGTTTCCTCATCCAGCGTGTCCGCAGCCTGACGCATGAGTTCTGTCCGTTCGTGAAAATGTGATTCGGCGCTTTCCACATCTCCTGTCCGCATGGCTTCAAGTTCATGCTGGGCAAGAATGAGGGCGCGATCCAGAAGCGTCAGATGAATACTGGACATGACTGGTCTCCAAAGCAGCGTTTATGAGCGGGTAATCGTGTCGGAAATGGTGGCCCGCAGCTTTTCCAGAATTTTGTTCCATGCTTTGCTTACCGGAACGAATTCAAATTCGAGCAGGTCGGACAGAAGAATCCAGTCTTCGCTTTCCAATACTTCGGTCATTTCGCCGAGCAGGGCGGAAACTTTTTCCACCAGCGAGTCGAATTCGGGTTCGTTCACGGTGACGAAGTCATGGCGCAGCACGCCGATCATGGACATGAAGTCACGGGTAACGTCAAGAAGATCCTGGAAGAGTTCCAGACCCTGCTGGTCGTCGCCCTGACGGAACAGCTTGGCGCATTGGAGGCTGCCGCTTTCCATCATGCGGGTAACCTTGAACAGCTCGTCGGTAATATTGAGAGCCATTTCATTGAGCGGCATGGTATTGATTTCCACAGAACGGATTTCATCGCGTTCGATATCTTCAGCCTGATGAGGATAAATTTCCGAGAAGGGTTCGTTGTTCAGCAGAACATCTGTGACAATACGCTGATCCCTGGTGCATTCGGCATTGGCTTCCACCAGGATTTCCTCAAGGTTGGAAAAATTTTCAATGCGCAAATCTGAGGCGCGGCCGTCGATGATGATCATGATATCCTCCTGTCTCCCCGCAAAGGGGGGATATTTTTGTCGTTGCCTCAGACAATGCAAGAAATGGGCCAACCTTGAAGGGCTAATCCTGCCGGGCCAGAGAAGACAGCTCTTCCCGCAGCAGAGCGAAAAAGTGGAACATGGCGGGGAGGTCGCCGCCGTGTTCCTGAAGAGCCGTACGCCAGATCAGAGAAAGAGGAACGAAATCGGCACTTTCAGAGAAGATTGTAGACAGACGTGCGCAGGTGGCAAGAAAGGCGGTACGATGTTTTTCCGTAGTACGCATCTTCAGCAGTCGACCCTGTTCCAGAGCCAGAAGAAGCGTACCGGAGGCTTTTTCTGCCGTGGACAGGATGCGCAGTTTTAAGGGGGAGTCCGGGCGGAAGAGCGAAAGAGTGGCCGGAGAGGGGGAAATTTTTTCCTCCTGTACCTTTTGTCCTGTTTCGCTGCTCCATCTGTCAAGGAAGTGACGATAAAAATCCCGCTGAATATGAAGCCAGATACCGCGTTCTTCCCTGTCGTCTCCAGAGAGGGAGCGAAGATTCATAAAGCCGGCATCGTCCCGTTCGCTCCGCCATACTCTGGCTTGACGCCGAATCGATTCCCCTGCTTCCCATATACCGTTGTGCAGAAAGTTAAGTGCAAGTTCCGCCAGAGCTTCGGGCTTTATGCTGTGTCGACAGGCATGACCATGAGGACAGGAGACGTTGAATGAGCAGGGGTGGCAATCCATGCGCGGTTCCAGACTGCATGAATGTTCCCTGTACGGGCCGGTGTCCCAGGGCTGGGCCGTGGCCAGAAATATGGCAAGTATCGGGATACCCTGCCCTGCGGCAAGATGCATTGTGCCGGTATCATTGGTAATCAACAGGCGACATTGGCGCAGGGTCGCCGCAAGAAGAGGAAGGGAAGTTTTTCCGGCAAGGTTGAGTCCGGGGCCGCCAAGAGAGAGATACTGCTCCGCCAGCGGGCGTTCTTCCTCTGTGCCCAGCAGAAGGGGAAGCATTCGGCCATCTTCCCACAGAGTCCGACCCAGTACGGCAAAATATTCCACAGGCCAGCGTCTGTCTTCCCTGCTTGCTCCCAGTTGAAAGGCAACATAGCCTCTGGGATGTTCAGTGTCGGCGGGAAGGAACTGTTCCTGTTGTCTGCATATCAGTTCGCGAGCCCTGTCGAGAGCCTCTTCCGTCGGCGCGCGCAGGGTTCCGTCGGGCGTACCTGCACAGCCGGCCATGCGGAAAAAGCCGTCGGCAAGATTGAAGGGGCTGCATCCGCGTCTGGCCGTGACGGCCTGAACATAGCTTCCCCAGGGGGAGCCGTTTTTTCCGAATCCGTGGGCATCCATGCCGAACCCGCCCAGTATGGCGCTATGCGTGGGATCCTGTTCTGCGGGAAAGGCCATGAGTCGCCCGAGCAGGCGGGCTCCTGCAGAAGGCGTGAGGTTGAGAACTTCATCCGAGCGGAGAGCCGCACGGGCATCACGAACCCATATTGCAAGAGAATCCGTACATAGACGCCAATCCCGATCGAGGCTGGCCAGTATTCCGCTTCCGGGAAGGGGCAGCACCTGATCGAGGCCGTCCAGCAGTTCGGCTGCAGCGGCAAAGTTTTCCAGACAGATGAGGGAAACCTGATCTCCCTGATCACGAAAGGCGCGGATGACAGGCTGGGTCTGGAGCAGATCTCCGAAGCGGGTGAGGTTGATCAGACAGCGGCGCATGGGGCCCTCCTTGCTTCCCGCAAGCTATGCGAAGAAGGTGCCGTCGTCCAGCACATGAATTCATGATGTCTTCCACAGAGTTTCGGACAGGAGCGGGAGCAGAGAGCAGAAGTGCGGGCATTGTCCCGACTCATTTCGCCTCAGTGTTTTCCTCATATTCTCCGCTCAGGGTGATGGTATTGCGTCCCGACTTTTTTGAGTGGTACAGGGCCTGATCCGCAAGAGTCAGAAGTTTCTGTACATTCGTGAAGTCTCCGTTCATACGGCGCGCCATGCCGATACTGACGGTAATAAATCCGGTGGGCGAAGCAGGATGAGGCAGTGCCAGCGAACGTATATTGTCCATGATACGCTGGGCCACGGTCAGCCCTCCCTCGCGGGAGGAGTCGCGCAGGAGGGCGGTAAACTCTTCCCCTCCGTATCGGTAGGCCGCGTCGGAGGGACGCAGCAGCGATTGCTTGACGGCCTGGGCCACTGCCTTGAGCGCAACATCGCCCTGCTGATGGCCGAAAATGTCGTTGTAGCTTTTGAACAGATCAAGATCGAGCATGATCAGCGTCAATGGGGTTCCCGGGATGTCGGAGTTGAGAATATTTTCCAGAGCACGCCGGTTGCCGATGCCTGTCAGTCCATCCCGAAAGCTCAGATCGGCAAGCTGATCCCGCTCCCGTTTCAGTTGGCCGGAACGCAGGCTCAACTCTTTCATGTGCCGGGCAAGACCGGGCAGAACATCGAGTATATTCTGGACTTCAAGTATTCTGGCAGGGGGAAGATAGGGCGCTTTTTTCCCGGAGCGTATGGCATCCAGAGTGCGGGATGTAGAAACCAGAGGCCTCAAAAGATGACGGTGCATGAGTATGGCCATTCCTGCCAGACCGGCCAGAAGCAGGGCTCCGGAGAAGAGGAACAGTCGAGTGATGCGGTTGGTTTCCTCATTGATATGCGTCATGTCCTGCGAAATATGGGATGCTTCGGATGTGGAGGCGTAGGTGCTGAATTCGCGCAGCTCTCTGTCGATATTCTGCCACAGTGTCCGGGTTTCGGCGTCGAGCGCGATGAGATTGCCGAGTTCATCACCTATTCCTTTCCAGTTTTCCCGAAAATTGTCGCAGTCGACCAGCAAAACATGATCCGCCTGTTCCTGTGAATCCGCATGACTGCAAAATTCCAGGAGCGGTTTCATTACTTTCTCGAAGTTGTTATGGATGCGCACGCTGTTTTCCAGCAGGTGCGGATCCTGGCCATGAAGAGGCCCATGGAGGGGGCGTTCAATCTGTATGCCGCTGCGAAGGGTCAGCCTGGCAAAAGAGGAGACAAACATCATTTCCCGGTCGTGCAGGTCTTCTTCCTGTTCAAAGAGCCGGCTTTTCAGTTTCAGGAGTTTTTCAAAATCCGGCCTCAGTTTTTCCAGCAGAGCGGAAAATTCCGTAGCCTCATCGAAGACGGATTCTCCAATCAGCGCCCGAGCTGTCACGCCGGCTCTGTTTGCTTCCCGCCGCTCCCTTGAATGATAGGCGAGCGAAACGTTGCGGCGCAGCCTTTCAAGATTGAGAAACATCTGTTGTCTGGCCAGAATGCGGGGCAGATATTCCCGACTGGTAGTACATGCCAGCGTCCTGATATGTTCCAGATCGTGGAAGACCAGCAGGAAGGCCAAGACAAAAAATATGAACATAAGCAGCGCCAGTCCCAGGGAAAAGTCGCGGATGCTGATGCGCCGGAATTTTTTCGACATTTCGTTTGCCCGGTAGTTCAGTAGATGCCAAAGGAAAAATAGTGGCGTGCAGCCTGTTCGTACTCTCCGTTCAGCTTTATATCTCTGATGCCGTCGTTGACGGCTTTCAGCAGATCGGGATCTCCCCGGCGTACTCCCATGCGGGCGCCGTCGCGATCCTCGGCAAGAGGCTGATCCATTTCCAGCATGACAAAGTCTTCTCCGCGTTCACTCCGCAGAAATTCATATCCCGGCAATCCGTTGGAAATGATGACGTCCAGCCGGCCTGCGCATAACTCGTCCAGCATCCCGCCATAGCTTCTGTGCGGAACTATTTCTGCGATATCTCCCCACAACCCGAGTGCGATATCGACATGGTACGTACCCGCCTGTACGCCGATTTTTTTGCCTTTCAGCCATTCTCTGCTTGTTTCGAAGCCCGGTCTGCCGATGTAGATGCTGCGGGAATGGTAGTAGCTGTCGCTGAAGTCCATATATGCTTCACGCTCTCTGTTCGCCGTGAGACCGGCGACAACCAGATCAAGTTTTCCTTCTTCCATGGAATTCAGCAGTTCTTCAAGCGGCAGGGGCATAATTTCACATGTCCGCTGCATAGCGCGGCACAGTGCCTCCGCTATGCACGGATCAAAACCCGTCGGACTTCCGTCTTCAGACAGAACCGAAAAGGGAGGATAGTTCGTCTCCACGCCCACGCGCAGCACAGTCTGCGCCTTTACGACCGTAAAGGAAATCAGGAGATCAACGGCAAGCAGGAAGCACAAAAAAAAAACGTTTTTCTCCGCCAGTGCATGGAGGACAAAAGCATGTAAACCTCAGAAAAGACTCCGCGCAGGAGGGAATGTCTCTCGTCCTTCTTCGGTTTTTTCCGTGTCCGGCCTGTGGACGGGGACCTTTTCCTGCGTTTGACGTGTCGGGGGAAAGCCGGTCGCTTTCCCCCGGATACTCAGACGCGATTGACGCGTGATGCAAGAACCGCGAGATCGGCATCGATTCTCTGTTCAAAGTGCAGCCCTATCTGGCGGCCGTCCACCCATACGATGCGCGCATTGATTCCTTTCAGAACAGTATCAAATGGCGGGTTGGGAGCGTCGATGCGTACCAGTTCACCTTCTGTGCAACGGTTACCCGCCTCGTCGGCGTGCAGGCGCATACCTGATGCGCTGATATCAAGCATGTTTGCCCGGAGGCGACAACCGCGTTCTCCCGATATGCTTATCGAATATGGTTCGGAAATATGGAAACGTTCATCCATGCGGCGTTCGCTGCGCATGGCTGCAATCAGATCCCGCAGCGCATCGGACAGTTTACGCAGTTCCGAGGCGTGGCCGGTGGACTGCTCCATATTCACAGTAGTCAGATGCGCCTGCTGGCTGAAGTTTTCCATCATGTGCATGACGTCTTCGCTGGAATGCGACTGTTTTGTCGTTTCTTCCGCAATGATGGCGATATCGTCCACGGCCTGCCCGATAACGGTCTGAATATGATTCAGGCTGGCTCCGGAGGAATCGGCGAGTTCTGTTGCCTTTTTGGTGAGTTCGACGGCTTCGTCCGTCGCGTGGGCGCTGGCGCGGACGCTTTCCTGAATGGCGGAGATCGCCTTGGATACCTCATCCGTGGCCTGCATGGTCTTTTCCGCCAGTTTACGCACCTCGTCGGCCACGACGGCAAAGCCTTTGCCGGCGTCTCCGGCTCGAGCCGCTTCAATTGCGGCGTTCAGTGCCAGCAGGTTGGTCTGATCGGCCACATCCTTGATCAGCCCCAGAATTTTTCCGATATCCGAAGCGTGAGTATCCAGTTCCTTCATGCTTTCGGCTATCTGTGCGGTCTGTTCGGTCACCTGTCCGATGCAGGCAATGGTCTGGCGCACCACGTCTGTTCCCTGTTCCGCCTCCTGACGTGCGCCCTGCGATTTTTCCATGCTCAGATTGACCTTTTCCGCCATACCCCGCATGGCGTCGGTCATCTCGCGGATGGTGGAGGCTGTTTGCGTGGCGTCATGATCCTGCTCTTCGGCCATGCGTTGCGTGGTACTCAACTGTGAGAAGAGTTTTTCAAAGGCCGCGCTTTGCGTCTGGGAGATATCCTGGGCCTGGTTTGCCGAAAGGAATATGCGATCGTTGAGGTGGGCGATGCGATCCCGCTGTTCGTGTATCTCACTCAGGTCGTTATGCAGCGTGAACGCGCCTACCAGATGTCCGTCCAGATCCAGCAGGGGAGAGGCGTCCATAACAAGATGCTTTTTGACCCCGGCAAGATTGGTTCGGGTTATCGCATAATTGGTGACGGCCTGTTGCTCGGACAGAATTCTGCTGAAAAGCGTCGGATGGGACGCGTCTCCGTAGAAAAATTCTCCGGCGTTCATGCCGAGATAATCTTCAGGATTACCGGTTCTGCCCCAGCATTCAAGCATGGGACGGTTGACGTAGGTAAGACGCCCTTCCAAATCGCAGGAGGCAAAGGGGATGGTCATACCCCGCATAATCCCTTGAGAGACGCCAAGTTTTTCCTTGACTACGCCCGTCATGGTATTGAATGCAGAGGCCAGTTGCCCGACTTCGTCCCTGCTTGTGATGTCCACGGGCATGAAATCTCCGTCTGCCACGCGCCGGGCCGCCGTTGTCAGTCTGCCGAGAGGATTGCAGATGCCGCGTACCAGCATGACGGCAACGAACAGTCCGGCAAAAAGAAAGAGAACGGACGTTGAAATGGCAATACCGGTAATTTTTTTCAGTTGTTCATTCAGACGGAAAATGATGCTGCTCTGGGAATCACGGGCAAGGGTGAGGGCCTCTCCCAGAAGGGAACGTACTTCCGTCAGAAGAGGCAGGGTTGTTGTCTCAAAAAGGGCGCGTGCAGCCTTGGCATCCCCTTTTTTCATGGATTCGTCGATGCTTGCGGCACTTTTATGCAGGGCAATGTGTTTCTGATCCAGCGTGGAGAAAATCGTACCCAGGCCCGGTACTTCCATTTCCAGATTTTTGCGTCCCTGACCGTAGAACCATTTCCCGAATGCACACTGATGCCCGTCAAGAGCCGCGGTCAGAGGAACATTACCCTCGTTCATGACATAGTTCTGCACGACCATCGCCCATTGCAGATGGCTGACTTCGGCCGCCAGCAGTTCCGTATCGTTGCGAGGTTTGCTCAACAGCGCGGCGTCGTCGCCTATCTTGTAGAGAAAACTCAGGATTACGGCCATGACGGCGATGAAGAAGAAAATGCCGATTCCAAAGACGGTGTAGAGTCTTTTTTTGACGGCGATATCATTCCAGCGCATAGAGAAACCTCATATTTCGCGTTCCGGCGCCCTGCTTCGTCGGGAAGAGGTTTGGAGGTTCAGGCGGCCGGATGCAGTCTGTTCCGTTTTCGGCCGTCAGTCCGAAGCCGGCGGATACCAGACTTCGGAAGCTTTTTCCTGTGTTCTGTCCGCAGGCATGCATCCGACGGACATCGCGGCGACCACGAAAACCGGATTTCGGTTCCATTGCCGCCGCTTTCTTTTTCCTTATTCGGAAATAGTATTACCTGAAACCCGACGCATTTCAATAGTACGATCGTGCAAATTTCGCCCGGGTCCTTTCTTTCTTGATTTTTTACTTGATTTTTTACTTGCCAGCCCGGGCCCGGGACTGGCACAAAGAACGGGTTGAACGCGCAAGAGTTTCATTCTCTCTTTTCTGCGAGGTCATATCGTGAGCAAGATTGCTGTTTCCATTCTGGGGATAGACTGCCCCGGCGTCGTCTATCTGGTTTCCAGTACGCTGTCTTCCTTGAAGTGTAATATAGAGGAAATCAGCCAGACTATTCTCAAAGGGCAGTTTGCAGCCATTTTTATTGCCGAGAAACCTGACGAAATGACGGAAGACAAGGTACACAGTGAACTTGTCAAGGCCATTGACGCCCGCAATATGAGTCTTTCGGTCATTGTGCGTCCTCTGGACGAAAATGCCGTTTACCATGGCGAACCCGGAGAACCTTTTGTGATCACCGTGGATGGAGAAGACGGGTTGAACGTGGTGGCTGCCTTTACCCGTATCTTTGCTGAAAGCAAGGTTAATATTGAAAATATGAAGGCCATCATGCCGGAGCTTCCTGATGATCGTCCCGGGGCGAAACGGCGCGCGCTTCAGGTTTTTGAGGTGTCTCTTCCTCTGTCCATAGACAGAAGCGCCCTGCGTCGTACGCTTGAGGACAAGGCCGGAGAAATGGGCCTGCGCGTGAGTATGCAGCACAGGGATATTTTTGAGGCCGTGCATCGCGTTCAATCCATTTGAGATATGGAAAAGAAAAAGACTGCGAATCAGATTTTCAATCAGCGCCAATAATTCCGGCTACCTTTTGAACCGGGGAGATTTTCATGCTTACCGATCGCGAAGTACTCAGCACTTTCAACATGCTGCGTAACGAACATCTGGACGTACGTACGGTGACGCTCGGCATCAGTCTTTTTGACTGTGCTACTCATGATTTTGACGTTTTTGCCTATAAGGTGCGGGCAAAAATATCCCGCTATGCCAGCAGACTGGTGGAAACCTGCAACGATGTTGCCGACAAGTACGGCATTCCGGTGGTGAACAAGCGCATCAGCGTCAGCCCCATCGGGGTGGTGGGGGCTTCCTTCTCCCGGGATGAAATGGTCAAGGCCTGCCGGGTACTGGATGAGGCGGCAAAAAATGCGGGAGTCGACTTTCTCGGCGGCTTCGGGGCGCTGGTGGAAAAGGGAATGACTCCCGGCGAGCGTAATCTTATTGATTCTCTGCCAGAAGCTCTGGCCTGTACCGACAGAATCTGCTCATCCATCAATGTGGCTTCTTCCCGCTCGGGTATCAATATGGATGCCGTTGCTCTGATGGGGCAGCGAATTCTCGATGTGGCGGAAGCCACGCGCGATCGTGACGGCATAGGCTGTGCCAAACTTGTTGTATTTGCCAACATTCCGCAGGACGTACCGTTTATGGCCGGAGCCTATCTGGGGGTAGGGGAACCGGATGTGGTCATCAATGTTGGCGTTTCCGGGCCGGGAGTGGTTAAAAAGGCCATAGATCGGGCAATGGCCGCAGGCGAAAGCGGCGGTATTACTCTCGGCGAAGTTGCGGAAGTCATCAAGCGAACAGCGTACAAAGTTACCCGCGTTGGGGAGATTATTGGAAAAGAAGTTGCTGATCGTCTGGGCATTCCCTTCGGCGTTGCAGATCTTTCCCTTGCCCCGACGCCGGCAGTCGGGGACTCCGTAGGCGAAATTTTCCAGAGCGTGGGGTTGTCTTCCATTGGCGCGCCCGGTTCAACCGCCGTCCTGGCCATGCTTAATGACGCTGTGAAAAAAGGCGGAGCGTTTGCTTCCTCTCATGTAGGCGGTCTTTCCGGTGCCTTTATTCCCGTTTCCGAGGATTCCAGTATTGAGGCTGCGACACGCTCCGGCGCGCTCAGTCTGGAAAAGCTTGAGGCCATGACCAGCGTCTGTTCCGTGGGGCTGGATATGATTGCCATTCCCGGAGATACGCCGGCCTCCACCATTTCCGGCATGATTGCCGATGAAATGGCGATAGGCATGATCAACAGCAAAACCACCGCCGTGCGTATTATTCCGGTTCCCGGAAAGGGGGTCGGTGATACCGCCTGTTTCGGCGGCCTGCTCGGCGAAGCCTCAATTATCCCCGTTCCGGGAGGAGACGCCTCGAGGTTTATCAGCCTCGGCGGGCGGATTCCCGCCCCGATTCACAGTCTGAAAAACTGAACATGGCTCCCTGTTTCCCGCAAAGCGGGGAAAAGGGCGGATATCGACGGGCATCTTTTCGCAAAGCTTCCCGGTTGATATGCCGCCCTTTTCGTGAGCATTACCGGCAAGCCTCATAATTTTCCTGATTAAATTGTTTTTACGGGGTCGGAACTGTGCTTTCGGGATGCTGTGATACCTTTGCTGGGGGAATTCATTGAGTTATTTTATCTGCTTTTTGTTTCAGGTCGGCCATGCAGGGGTAAGGTATCAACTTCATGTGCCCCCGGAAAGAAGGAAAGGCGTGCCGAACCGTTATGGAGAGGCGTCCTGCTGAAAAAACAAAACGTTTTCGCTCGAGCCGGGAAGTCGCGGAAAGAAGGCCTTTTCCTGCCGAAGGACGCTGCGCGACAACTTGCGGAGCTGCGACGGAGAACGGGGAACTGGCGGCTCCCCGAGATCAGGAGCTTTCGCAGGCATGACGAGGGAAGCTGCCGGAACATCATCGGAAGCAGACGTCATCAGCCGCTATCTGCCCCTCGTGTCGTACGACGGAGCGATGTGGGGGCGTATTGTGCGGATTCAGTTCGTCGGCGGTGTCAACGTGTGTTTTTCTCCGTCAGGGTTCTGGCAACCCGCAACAAGAGACTTCGTAACTGTTCAATATCGGCCTGCTGCGTTTTTTCGGCAGTTGTCAGCAGCAGGCGCATGTTCTGGACTTCTTCACGCAGTGCATTGAGTTCCCTGTCCGTTTCATCCGCACGGGCTTCGAGTTTTCCCGTTTTTTCCCTGTTTTCCCTGTTCAGGCATTCCAGGGCCTCTCCTATGCGCTCCATGAGACTGTTTCGGAGGTCGTTGTCTTCTGCCGGGGATGAACTGTGCATGGAGGGAGCCGTTCCCTGATGTTCGGCCGGAAGATTTTCAGGTGGCATTAATTGGAAAAAACGTTCGTGTATGCTGTTTATTCCCCAGTTGTAGCTGTTTTCCGTCATGGTCTGGATGCGACTCTGTCCCTGTTCAGACGGTTTTGCAGGCTGAACGGCATGAATGGCGGAAGAGGGCAGTGTTCTGGGGAAATGTTCGGTCAAAGCCCGTTCCACGGCTTCGCTGGTGCGCAGCACAGGCAGCTGTTTGCGTATAAAGGCGAGAATCTCAAGGCAGGCAAAGGCATAGCGACGCTTTCGCCCTTCTCCTGTGCAGGGAAGGAAGTCGGCAAAACGGGTACAGTAAAAGCGGATGGTGGATTCCGGCACATTGAAGTGCCGGGCCAGTTCTGCCTTGCTGTAAAACGCAGCGATATTTTTTTCCGACATGATCTCTCTCCATGAAAGATTATCTTCAAAATATGCACAATGGAACAATGAGGCAAGCATTCCCCGTTCTTCCGGAGGATGCGAGAGGACTGTACAGGGCCCACGAAGCATGAGAATGGCGGGTACCCGGTACGGACGAGTATTCTTCGGCACGGAGCATGAACGATGTGTGAAAAAGCGGATAGTGTGCCGTACTCTCCTGTTCGGTTGCCCGTCCGGGTTTTATGGCTTGCCTTTTCAGGCCGATGCTACTAGAGTCCTTTCTGAATTTTATCGGAGACCTTATGGTGCCTGTTTTTTCTGCGACTTCCTCATTTTCGTCGGAACAAAGTTCCTTTCCTCTTGATCTGCAACTTCTGCCGGATGAAGAGCTGCTCAATTTGTGGGAGCAGACACAGAAAGCCGTATGGGCCATGGAAGACAGCGGCTGGGATGCAGATCCCGCGCAGCATTACGGACAGATAGTCGTCTGGGAAATGCAGCGTCGCGTAAGCTTTGCCCGCAGTAAAGGAGTTTTGTTCGGCGGAGCATCGTCCCTTCCGTCGGATTCCGAGCCCATGCCGCATATTATGACTATTTCCCTTTCCTGAGCGCGCTTCTTTGTTCGAGTACGGAAGTCGTCATCCTTTTAGCGACTGATTTATGGGCGTCTGAAAGATTTTCTTGAAGAAGACGCCGGAAAAACTGTGTCCGATGTTCGGAAGCATAGAAGTCTTCCAGATTTTTGGGGGAAGATAACGTGCGTCTCGATAGGCAGGAAGGCTGTTCAAAAGCATTTCCTTCAGGTTTGAAGTATTATTCCCGCAGCCGCTTTCCATCCACCCATCCATAGACCTGTTCTTCTTCAGAAGCGGAAAGGCCAGTTGTACAAACGCAGTTCGCGGAGTCTGTCAGGCATGCTGTGACGGACGCTCAGACAGCGCGAGGTCTCGTCTTTTTTCAAATGACGGAAGAAGCGATTCCCGAATTTCTTTTATGCCTTCCGGAAAAAAGCACTTTTCAGGTTGAGCGAGGAGCGTGCTGTCCTGTGGGGGAACTTCAGCAGGTTGGTTAAGTGCTGCCATCTTCCGGTGCAGAGGTTTCGTTTGTCAGAAGCTTTTGAGGAGTGGAGTGTGGAACACGGAAGTTCCTGTCTGCATTTATGGGTAAGGTTGATCAATATTGAGAAAAAAATAACTTTATCTATATTTAAAAAACGTCCACAGAGTCGTTGAAATTTTTATGCCATCGTATGATTGTGAGCGGATAAAATATTTTACCTGTTATTTTACCAAGATAAGTTATAAATTGTTTGTGCGGTATTTGCGGCGCGTTTTCTGGATACTTGACGGTAATATTATATTGTCTATATAAATTCGTTTATATA
>LBJMC04202__coassemble_1233_pt1 | contig 13578 bp, 15 predicted proteins | sample LBJMC04202__metabat2_low_PE_018 | metagenome-assembled genome bin LBJMC04202 | reverse complement strand
CTCAACCGACCTAAAATCATCTTGCGGCAGAGAGAAAAATTCTACTATTTTTTATTTGGATACCAAGCTGATTACAGACCTTTCTATGGAGATGCATCAGGAATCCACATCTAAAAATATGGAGTGCGAAGGGGTTACGATTTCTGATACAGATGTGGAATTGCTTGATGTCGTTCTGCGTTTGCTCAATCTACTTGACAAACCTGAACAGATTCCCATCCGTGCGCCCATGCTCCTACGCGACCTGCATTATTTTCTTTTACTTGGCCCATTTGGGAAACTTCTGCGTCAGGTGAATACATTAGGGACACAGAATAATCAGATAGTGCAAATTATTGCATGGCTGCGCCAAAATTTGGCGCAGCCTGTGCGGGTGGATGAACTGGCACAAAGAGTGAATATGTCCACAGCCACTCTTTATCGCCATTTCAAGAATCTTACAGGTCTTAGTCCCCTACAGTATATTAAGCACCTCCGTTTACATGAAGCACAACGCTTGATGCTGTTGGAAAATGAGAGGGCTTCCAGCGCAGCTTTGGCTGTGGGATATGAGAGTATAACGCAGTTCAACCGAGAATATAAGAGTATGTTTGGGGAACCTCCGTATAGAGATGTATCCCAGCGTCGCGAGAATCTTCTCGGTTGAATTGCGTCAACTCAATACCCCACAACCTGTTTGCCTACTGTTCCGGAACCACGTCATTGACGCAGGCAAGCGCATTCAGGGTACGTGGGAATCCGATGTATGGCAGACTCTGCGCCAGGGCATCAACCAGATTTTGCTTGCTGTTGCCTACATTGATATTGCCCTGCACATGGCTTTTGACTTGGCTTTCACATCCTCCGAGCGCGCTGATTGCCGAGAAAATGAGAAGTTCCCGCGTCTTGGCGTCCAGCCCCTTGCGGGTAAATATGTCGCCAAAGCAAAAGGCGGAGAGATAATTGATGATGATTTCCTTCTGCCCGGCAGGCGCGGCAGCGTGCATTTTGTCGATGGCATCGCCGAAAGTGGACTTCTGCACCGCCAATCCGTCCGCAAAGCGGCTCTCTTCCGTTACCGTTGCCTGGCTTTCAACAGGCAGAGGGATGCCCTTTTCGGTGAAAACTCCGTTGACTTGACGGAGAGCGGCCTCAACTTTGGGGAAGCCGATATACGGAGCGCACTGGTAGAGGGCTTCCTTGATTTCCACGGGGCTGAGTCCGATGCGAAGCGCCGCTTCTGTATGGTTTTTGATGTCATTTGTGCTTTGGCTGGCGGTAAGAACAACCAGCGTAATCAGCTCGCGTTGCTTGTCGTTCAGGCTTCCCTGCTCGGCAATTTCGCCGTACAGGAACCGATCCCGAATGGTCGCAAGATCAGGGTCGGTTTTTGCCAACGGGTCTTGAACGCTTCCAAACAGCTTGTTCATATTTTTTTGGGCCAGGACGGGCCGGGTTGACGGAGTTGTTTCTCCGCGTTCCGCCGCAAATGAACTGTGTTGCATGAAGAAACCTCCTGTCAGAATGGCAGACAATAGCATCACGGACGCTCTATGGAGAATGGTCATTATTTCCCTCGCTATTCCATATATTTTTGAGAGCATCAAACACAGCGGAGCAAACGAATATATAGATGTTTGACTCCGCTGTGATGTTTTTATTTTCCGTTATATTGATCGTCAGTGACTTTTTCGAGCCATTCGACGCATGTTCCATCCTTGTCTTCAGCGATGGAAATATGCGTCATGGAACTGTTGGGGGCAGCGCCGTGCCAGTGCTTTACACCGACAGGACAGACAATGACGTCGCCAGGGCGGATTTCCTGAATCGGCTTGCCCCATTCCTGTGTCAATCCCACACCGGAAGTCACAATAAGCGCCTGTCCCACCGGATGGGTATGCCAGTTGGAACGGGCTCCCGGCTCAAAGGTGACGCTTGCCCCCACAGAGCGCATCCCGTTGCCTACCGGATACCACGGGTCTATCCGCACATTACCGGTAAAAAATTTTTCTGATCCCTTGTAAGGAGTCTGGCTCCCCAGTCGATAGATGACCTGCTCAGCCTTATCGGGTTCAGCGGCTACGGCGTTGACGGAAGAGCCGATGAAAGTCGCCAGGGAAAGAACCATCAGTAGTGCGGAGAATTGTTTCATGTTATTGCCCTTTATGTTAATGGTTTTGTGTGTCATAAACAGTGGTGACGAACTTGCCGATATAAAATGAAGCTACATGGCTGCTTCGTGTGCTTTCTTTTCTGAAAGTATTTCTCCTCCAACTCCGATATTGTCCATGCTGTTCTCTTTGAGAAAGACATAGAACCCTTCTTTGGGAATGCCCGTAATTCGAGCGGCGGATTCGGTGAATTCCAAAACCAATGCCCTCTTTTGCTCTGTACTCAAAGAAGCTGTTTCCAAAGTAATCACCGGCATAAGGCTTCCTCCTTGTTATGTGATGTTGCTGAACTGCTGATTACAGGCTGGCGCCCAGCCTGTTGGCCTCGGCGGGAAACGCCGTTCCCTCAATATCCTTGCGGGCGAAGACGTTTTTGGCGAGCACCACGCCCTGATCCTCCCAGGGAAGGTACCGCAGCAGTACCTTGTAATGGGCCATGATGGCATCCATATTCCAGTCCGTATTGCTGCCGCAGGTGACGAGCATGGCGGATTTCATGTGATGTTCCCTCAGCGCCGCCCGCTGCGGCATCATGCGATCCAGAACGGTTTTCAGTTGTGCTGTCATGTTGAAGTAATACAGTGGAGTCACAAGCACGATCATGTCCGCCGACAGCACTTCCGGCAAAATTTTCTGCATGGCGTCTTTCTGAATACATTCCCCGTTATGTTTTTCGCAGTAATAGCAGGCTCGGCAGGGGCCGACTTTCTCGAATGCCGTATCAAACCGAACGACGGTATGACCTTTGGCGGTCGCTCCGGCGACGAATTCATCGGCCAGAAGAGCAGACGTTCCCTGCCTGTGCGGACTGCCTGTAAGCATAACGATTTTCATGGGTTTCCCGCTATTGTCAGCGGCCAACAGGTCGGCGGGGGAAGCCAGATCTGACAAAAGGCTGAACGCCAGAGCGCCCCCTGCCATTTTTAACAGATGACGGCGCGTCAAAGTTGACTTCCGGGAGTTCTCGAAGTCGTTTGTGCCCGCATGTTCAGGTGTGAACTGCCTCCGGCCGTCGTCGTTCATGTCGCTCATACTCTAGCTCCTGTAACTTGAATTTTTTTTGGGGTAGGTGCGACAGGGATGAAGCTTGTCAGCCTTATTTGACGGCGCTGCCATCACCCATCAGCTATGTCACAGAATATCCGTCCAGAGTAGAAGCGGTAGATATAAATTCATCGTTTTGTTGCCTAAATCTTGCACAAACTGTTTTGGAAGGTATGCCCCATAACCATTTTTCCGCAATCTCCCTGCATTGATATGCGCTGTAACTTTGTCATATGACACAAATAAAAAGCTCCATTTAATCAATGATGGATCAAATGGAGCTTCTCAGGCACGCTCAATGCGCATTTATGCATCACCCACCTACGCCCCGACGCCTCCATCCACAGCGTAATCGGAACCTGTCACAAAACTTGCGGCATCGGAGGCAAGAAAGGCCACAACTGCGGCAACTTCTGCCGGGAGGCCGAATCGTCCAAGAGGCACGGTACGCTTTACGGCGGCGATATGCTTCTGAGCATCTTCTTCCGACAGTGCCGTCTTTTCGTAAATGGGCGTTTTAATGGGGCCGACACATACCGAATTGACACGGATGCCATATTCCGCCCACTCTTTGGCCAGAGCGCGGGTGAATACCTGGATGGACGCCTTGCTCGCAGCATACAGCGTCATGTTTGCCATAGGCTTGCTGACAAGGGCTGAAGAAATATTGACAACATTTCCCCGTGCTTCTCTCAGCAAAGGGAAAGCCTGCCTTGTCAAATCCACCACCCCGCGCACATTGACGCTGAATACATTGTCGAATTCGTCCATGCTCACTTCAGCCAATGGGCCAACCGGAGCCACTCCGGCATTGTTCACCAGAATATCGAGCTTCCCCCAGTTTTTTTTCAGCGTCAGAAGAGCCTTTTCAAGCTCTGATGACGATCTGACATCGGCGATAACATATGAAATGTTGTCATGCCGGGCGGTACACTCTTCGAGGACGCTTTTATCAAGAATGTCAAGGATCATGACTTTTGCGCCTTCATCTGCCAACCGCTTGGCAATAACTTCCCCGATCCCTGAACCGCCGCCGGTGACGAGGGCTATTTTGCCCTGAAGACTTGCATTCATGACAGTATCCATCTCCGCCACGCTGCCTTATTTTTTCAGAGTTTTTACCCATTCCGCCAGTTCGGCGGAGGACGCTCCGCTCTTCAGGCGTTTACCTTCCAGCCAATGGGCGGCGGGGCAGGTCTTCTTGAGAACCGCACCGGTATTGCCCATACCGCTGCCGCCTGAAGTGGCAAAGGGAATTACCGTTTTGCCGGAGAAATCATAGCTCTCCAAAAAGGTATGTATGATGCGCGGAGCCTCATACCACCAGATGGGAAAGCCGACAAAAACAGTCTGATAGCGTTCCATCCCATCAACGCGGTTGGCGATGGCGGGGCGGGAAGACGGGTCATTCATTTCAAGGCTGCTGCGACTGCCCTTGTTGTTTCAGTCCAGATCGGCGGCAGTGTAGGCTTGTTCTGGTCGCATTTCATAACAATCGCCGTTGACCACCTTTGCAAGCGTTTTCGCCAGGCGGGCGGTTTGGCCGCTGGCGGAAAAATACGCTACCAATGTTTCGCTCATGACAGGTTCTCCTTTTGACGACATTTCAAATTGGAATGGCTCTGGTGTCATACATACGGACAATATGAGCAGTTACAGGCTCATTTGCAAGATATGGATCACATCCTTTTCGGAAAGCGGCACATACGCATTCTGAAGGCCGCCGATGCGCACGGCTTTTTCCGCCATAGCGGAAAACTTGCTGTCATCAATACCAAATTCTGACAGGGTTGAGGGGAGGCCGATTTTTTTGAAAAAGGCTTCCGTGGCGTCAATGCCCTGGCGGGCCAGCGCGAATTTGTCGCCGCCGCGTTCAATCCCCCAGACATTGACCGCATAATCGCAGAACTTGTCCACGGTATCCTCACAAAGGACATGGCGCATCCATTTCGGCGTCAGGACGGCCAGCCCGGCTCCATGCGTTATATCGTAGATTGCGCTGAGTTCGTGTTCGATGTAGTGGCAGCTCCAGACGAAGTTCTTGCCTGTGGAGCCGAGGCCGTTCAGGGCCAGAGACGCGGCCCACATCAGTTGCGCTCTCGCCTCATAGTCAGTGGGCGTTTCCAGTGCGATCGGGGCGTATTTGATGACGGCGCGCAACAATCCCTCGTTGATGGCATCCGGCACAAATGCCTGCTCGCGATCAAAATAGTTTTCGATGATGTGGGACATGATGTCGGCGGAACCGGAAGCCGTCTGGAACGGGGGCACTGTATATGTATTTTCCGGATTGAGAACGGCCACCTTCGGGAGAACAAGCGGGGAGAAAAATGGCAGTTTTTCGTTGGTCTCCGGTTTGGAAATGACGGCCACCGCGTCCGTTTCACTGCCGGTGGCCGCAATGGTCAGCACCACGGCAATGGGCAGGGCTTTGGTTATCCTGTCCATATGCAATACCATATCCCAGGCATCGCCTTCATAGTAAGTCGCAGCGGCAATGGCCTTGGAGCAGTCTATGGTGCTGCCGCCGCCCACGGCCAAAATCATGTCGATGCCTTCTTTTTTGCAGATGGCGACTCCGGCATTGACGGTCTCCACCCTGGGATTGGGTTCGACCCCGCCCAGCTCAAAGATTTCAAAATCTTTCAGCAGGGTTTTGAGCTTGTCATAGAGGCCGCTTTTTTTGATGCTGCCGCCGCCGTAGGTCAGAAGTATTTTTTTGCCATAGGGGCGCAATTTGGCGGGAAGAGCAGCTTCCTGGCCCACTCCAAACAGGACGTCGGTCGTTACACAGAACTCAAAACTTTTCATGGCTTACTCCTTTCCGAAAGTCATGCACTTTCCAATGATTTCGCCCGTCCGCAAATATTCATAGGTGGGCATTTCAAAAAGAACCGGCTTCAGCTTTGCATAATCAATTTTGTTGTTTTCGTTCAACACCTCCTCTTCAGCATAGGTGTTTTTAATTTTCAGAATAAAATTATCAAATCCTTTTGTTTCATAGATGTCATCCACGCTGCACTCCATGACCAGCGGAGATGCTTCGATTATCGGTGCGCCTGCATCTCCCATATGGTGCGGGAAGACGAGCGACTTATCCGTTTTTTTGCCAGTAACGCACCCCACGTAATCCGCCTGCTTCAACATGGCTTCGTCCACGATGTTGACAGAAAGGATGCGGTTTTCCCTGATGCCCTGATTGGTGTAATGGGACTTTGCGAGACTGATCATGATATGGTCATGCCCCATGATGCCCAAATGCCCAACCAGCACCCAGTTCACCCTTCCATCCACCACCGCTCCGACCACGGCCAACGGTGTGGGGTATAAACCCAATACGGAACCGATATTTTTCTTCATGTTCGTTTCTCCGTTCAGAGAAAATGTACGTTGTTTTGCTCATCGCGCCATGTCGATTTTTTTCAGCCAGGCATCCATGTCGCCGGACAGGGAACTGCCGCCGCTGGAGCGCACGGACAAACCTTCCGCGATGCTTGCCGAAGGGCAAAGTCTGGTGATGTCGTCGACGCTTCGTCCCAGCCCGCTTCCGCCGCTGCTGACAAATGGCACGATGGTTTTGCCGGAAAAATCATACTGTTCCAAAAAGGAGGCCACAGGCATGGGAATGGTGCCCCACCAGTTGGGATAGCCAAGGAAAATGACATCATAACGCGTCATATCTGCGATGCGTGTTTTGAGTTCCGGTCTGGCTCCCTTTTGCTGGTCTTGTTTGGCCTGCTCCAGGCAAGTGTTGTAGTCGCGGGAATACGGCGTCATTAATTCAAGTTCTACGAGTTCGCCTCCTATCTTTTGCTGGAGCAAACGAGCGATGCCTCGCGTGTTGCCCGACCATGAAAAATACACCACCAGTGGGTTTTCGGGCGCGGCGAAAACCGGATGCGGGAACGGCAAAGAGCTGGCGGCAAGCGCACCGAGAGCCACGGCGGTTCCTTTCAGAAAATGACGGCGGGAGAGATAATGTCCCATAGCAGTCCTCCTGATGGTATTGTCTGCTTTGGTTAGAATTGTGTTGTCTTGAATTCCGCCCAGTATCATGCGGAACTTTTATTTCTCATACTGCTCGTCACTGACTGGTTCCATCCATTCCACAACTTTACCAGGTTCCTCCGCCTCATTGATTTCAATATGCGTCATGGATTTATTGGCGGCAGCGCCATGCCAGTGCTTTATGCCCGCAGGGCAGATGACGACATCTCCGGGGTGAATTTCCTGAACCGGTTTTCCCCATTCCTGAGTGCGTCCCAGGCCGGAAGTGACGATCAAAACCTGACCTACCGGATGAACATGCCAGTGGGTTCGTGCGCCGGGTTCAAATGTTATGCTGGTTCCATTGGAACGCATTTTGTTGTTGGCCGGGTAGATACGATCTATGCGGGCATTTCCGGTAAAAATTTTATCAGTGCCTTGGATTGATACCTGTTCCTCATTGCGGATAATCGTCTGTTCGGTAGCGTTTGATTCCGCAGCAGAGGCGTGAAAACCTGATGCTCCTCCGAGTATGGCAAATGTTGACAAAATCATGATAAATCTCCTCATCATGGACTCCTTCAATAAATACAGTTGAATGTCAAACATATCTTTACCTGTGCCAGAATCAATCTCTTCTCGTCATGGAGAGTTTTATCCGTGGGTATGGCTTTCTGACAGACATGATTCCTGCAACTTATTGCCTGATTCTTTCATGAAGATGACGGATATGGGGCTGTCCACGGAGAGGCAAGAAAAAAGAACCGCCCGATCTTCAGTAGAAGACCGGACGGCACAGTATCGCAAGGAGGAGTTGCAGGAGGGGAATGCCGGACGTTTCGGGCGTGATTCCTATATTTGTAAAGTTTGCTGAGAGGTTAATGTGTTGCTATCTATACTTGTTTTCCGAGTTGGTAAGCCTGTTCCGGGAACGGGGTACTGTTGATTGCGCCGACAGGCCAGACGCCGGGAGCGACAATCCGCCCCGCATCTGTCCAGCCCAGATATTCCAGCAAGACCTCATAATGAGTGAGAATCGGACTTTCATCCCTGCGGGAGTTGTTGGCGTATGTCATCAGCAATACGGCTTTTTTGGGAACATGGATTTTCCCATTGATGGCATAGAAGCGGTCAATAACGGCCTTGAGCTGTGTGGATATGCCAAAATAGTACATAGGGGTTGCAAACGCGACCAGATCGGCAGGAATAATATGTTCCCTGACCATTTCAAAATCATCCTGAAAAACGCAAGGCCCATCCATGCCGCAGGAATTGCAGGCAATACAAGGATGAACGTCACTTGAGGCTGCATCAAAACGTACAACCTGGTGTCCAGCTTCTTCAGCACCTCGTATGAAATTGCTGGCCAGTATGCTGGAATTGCCGTTTTCTCTGGGGCTGCCGGTCAAGACAAGGATTTTCATTTTTTTACCTCCATTGCTTTGCGCATTTGCTGGCGATGTGAACAACAGTGTATGGCCGATGATGCCGCTTCCTGCCGCAGTGACTGTTGCAGCCAGGGACGTTTTGATAAAATTTCGTCGATTCACGGGAACTCCTTTTTTAGACACTGAGTTTGGGTACAAAAAAGAGGATACTATTGTGACTGGAGGCTGTTCCACCATCTAGACACAGGATTTCCTTTGGTATTGGCTTCCAGTGTCGTACTCAAAATAAGCGGCTCGCCGATTATGGGCGTAACAAGTCGCCAGTTCTTATCCAGGCTTGCGGCGGTGAGCCTTCTATATGGCTCATCCCAGGAATGATACGCGATGGAAAATTTTCCCGAATGAGCAGGGAGAAGTATCGCGGCATGGAGGTCATCGGCTGCTTTTGCTGTCTCCTCCGGCATCATGTGGATAAGACTCCAGCGTTTGTCATACTGGCCGCATTCCAGCAGCGCAAGATCAAACCTTCCAAATTGTTTTCCCAGGTTCGCAAAATGAGGGCTATAACCGCTGTCACCACTGTAAAAGATACGTCGTTGCGGTGATTCCACCACAAAACCGACCCACAGGGTTTTATCGCGGGTCAGTGAACGACCGGAAAAGTGCCGTGCGGGTGTGAAGTAGATAGTCAGGTCGTCAAGAGTCTCCCTTGCTCCCCAATCACCTTCATGAATAATGCTTTCGGCAAATCCCCATCGTTGTAGATGCGCCCCCACGCCAAGTCCGCAGAAAACCTGCCGGATGTGAGGTCGCAGGGCGGTCAATGTGGGATAATCCAAATGATCCCAGTGGTCATGTGAGATAAGCAGAGCATCAATCTCCGGCAGGTCGTTCGGCGTATACGGATTGCTCCCCGGAAAGGCACGGGTGCTGAAAGAGACCGGTGCGGCATGATCGCTTAGTACCGGGTCAATAAGGATACGTTTTCCGCCAAGCTGAATGAAAAACGAGGAATGGCCAAGCCAAATCACAATATCCGTATCCCGGTTCAGCGACTTAAGCGAGGTCTTGACTGCGGGCACTGGGCCTGGCGGTACAGGATTGTCCTTTTTCAAAAAGAATGATTGAAGCAATGCGCCGATAAAACCACTGCCGTCAGTCAACGTCTGTGTCGGCAGGAGATTATGAAAAGAGCCATCCCCGTAATGAGGTGATTTCTGAATCCGTTCCAGATGTGCGCCTTTCGGCAACGCACCGAATTGCGGGGAGTTCAGAAAAAGCCAAACGCCAAGAGCCACCGTTCCCAAGGTCAATAAGATCACTATCCGTTTCCAGGGTGTTTTCACCGTGTCATCCTTTTCTCATTCTGCCTACCAAGAATTCCTGAGTTTAGTAGTGCTGTAAACAGATCCACCTTCAGGTGGTAGACACAAATTTTGCTTTTTTTTGCCTGTTTTTATCACACTCATAACTCCTCATCCGCCATATTCAGTTTGATAGCAAATTCTGCAGAGGATTCCGGCTCGTTCCGGACGGTTTTCGCTGCAACTTCCGTCGCAATACGGGCAGAATAGTTCTGCTTTTCGGGGACTCGTTTTTTCAACAAGGAAAGCGGTAAAAAAACGCCTTCCTCTGCAAACAGAGCGCGTAGTTCTTTCAACGTGTAACCTTTTTTCAGCGCTCCTTGAAAGGATGGTTCCAAAATTTCGACAGCTTCTTCTCGGCTTTTTATCTCATCTCTCAACGGGAGTTTTTGTAGCCGTTTTTTCAGGGCTTCAATTTTTTTCAAAGAGATACTTGTCTGCCTTGTCATATGTCTTCACTCCTTTGCAAATAGTTTCGTCCAATATAGCGCAAAAAGATAAAAACACACAATGCTACCACTCTACGAGGCGGGTTCTTCGTGGCAGGATGGGGGTTGTGCTACACACAACCCCCATCCTGCCAGAGGACTACGCCCTCTGGACTCCCGGAATGCTCGGCGCTTCGCTTCTCGCATTCCAAAGGCGGCAAGCATGAAAGACAAAAATACGGAAGACGGCGGACGAAGTGCCGCTCGGCAATGGGTGACGATCCGCGTCACCGAAAGGGAAAAAACGCGCCTCACGGAGCAGGCGGAAATCGCCGGGCTGTCCCTGTCGGAATACATGCGGCGACGTTTTTTCGGAGGCAGGCCGCTTGTGGCCCATACGGACCTGAGTGCCGTAGCGGAATTGCGGCGCATCGGCGGCCTGCTCAAACACAATTTTGAGACGCTTCGGCAGGCCAAAGCTCCCCCGGACATTCTGGAACGCCAGGAAGACGCCCTGCGGAAACTGGTCTGGGCCATCCAGAAAATTTCACTGCGTTGCCATCATGATCGTCAAGAAAATCAAGAATACGAAAACTGAAAAGCCCAAGGCGTGGCAGATAGGCGACCTGGTGGATTACATCCGCTTTCCCCACAACAGGAACCCGCAGGAAAAAATCGAGTGCGCGGGCGGAAGGAACTTTCTTTCAGCAACCCATACAGGTCAGAAAGCAGAGATGATCGCTCTTGCGCGGGAGTCGGTCCACAGCCACATGCCGGTGCAGCACTGGATGTTTTCCTGGCAGGAAGGCGAGCAGCCCACCAGGGAACAGGTGGAGGAAGTGGTGGATATGTTCCTTGAAAAAATGGAGCTGGCCGAACATCAGACTGTCTATGGGCTGCACTACGATACGGACAATTATCACCTTCATATCGCGGTCAACAGAATGAACCCGGAAACGGGAAAAGTCGTGCTCCCGTTCAACGGATTAGACATCCGGGAAGCGCATAAAATCGTGGCTCACATTGAGAGCGGACAAGGATGGGCCAGCGAAGAAAATCCCATGTATGCGGTATTGGAAGACGGTGAGCTGGTGCGAAGAAGGACGGCCCGTGAAATAAAACCGAAACAGGCCGCGCTGGATTTTGAACACGCCACCGGCGAAAAATCCGCCCAGCGCATCGCGCAGGAGCGCGGGCATTCCATCATAAAAGACGCGCAATCGTGGCCCGAACTGCACAAAAAACTGGCGGAAGTCGGTTTGCGTTTTGAGAAGAAAGGCTCCGGGGCCATCATTTTTGTGGGGGAAAAGGCCGTGAAGGCATCCTCCGTAGACCGTGTGTTCAGCATGGGAAAGTTGTGCAAAAGGCTGGGGGAGTTTGAGGAAGGAACGTACCCGGATGCCTTGGGAAAGATTGCCCCGGAGCCGGTAAGCTCCGTCAATCTGGACGCATGGAAAATGTATCAGGAAGAGTTCGCCGGAGGCCAGAGAAGGGCAGGAACAGCAGGTAATGCCGAGCTTGCCCGGATGAAGGAACGGCACAGGTTCGAGAGGAAAAAGGCGCTTTCCCACTTGGCGAAATATGGTTTGCCGGTTCTGAATATCGCCCGGCATTGCCTGATGGCGCAGCAGAGAGCGGAACGGATTTCCCTGCGGTCAGGCCGGAAAAAAGTGCGTGGAGGCAAGCCGCGTTTTGAGAACTGGCTGCGGTCACGAGGCATGGAAAAGGAGGCAAATTGCTGGCGGTATCGGGCGGCACGGGAGGAAAAAAGACACACCTCGCCCCCTGCCGAAAGACGGGAAAAGGGAGTGGAACCCATGCGGGAACTTGCGGATTTCAGAAAGTATGCGGATGCGGTGAATGCGGAACGCTACCGTGTGACCTGCATAAAGATGGAAGAGGACGGCGGCAAAAAGACCTTTATCCTGGACAAAAAAGGCGGCATGACCAGAGGTTTTTCCCCGGACGAACTGGAGGCTCACATACCGGAGATGCTGCGCTTCCAGAAGCGGGGTGAAAATATCTACTACACGCCGCTATCGGATGATCGGCATCACATCCTTATCGACGACATGACCCGTGACAGCCTGAAAAAGTTCCAGGAAGACGGCTTCCGGCCTGCCGTGGTGCTGGAAAGCTCGCCGGGCAATTACCAATGCCTGTTGACCATTCCCCGGCAGGGTACGGAATTTGACCGGGATGTGGGCAACCGCATTACGGAACGCCTGAACCGGGAGTATGGCGACAAAAAGCTGTGCGGCTGCATCCATCCGCACCGCGCGCCCGGCTTCGCGAACCGTAAGCCGAAACATAAGCGAGAAGACGGCGGCTATCCCCAGGTGAAGCTGCTGTTCGCGGAGCGCCGCGAATGCGGCAAGGCGCTGGCGCTGGCCAGAAGGATTGACCATGAGTACGCGGAGGCTGCCGAGAAGCGGAAGGCCGAGCGCCGGACATTCCCGATGTCGGACTTTCGGCCCGGCGACCCGGCTTCGGCCTATTATGCCCATCTGGAGAATATCCGCAGGCATCTGACCATTGAAGACTATTCCCGCGTGGATGCGATGATCGCCCTGCGGCTGCGCTCCAACGGCCACAGCCGGGAAAGCGTGGAAGAAACCATCCGCACCTGTGCCCCGACCATCCGGGAAACGCAGACCGGGCGCAACTGGCAGCGGTACGCCGAGAGAACGGCGGATTACGCTTTCGGCCCGGCAGGAGACAGAGATCTGGAACGGAATGAGCGGTATCGGGAGTTATGGAGAAAAATTGAGAATGGAGGATATAAAGAAAAGAGTAAAACTGGCTTGAGGTTACGGTAAATTCTGCGGATGAGGCAGTTATCTCTTGACAATAATAACAAATTTGTTATAAACATAAGTGACAAAGGGATATTCGATGTTTGAAGTAGAATTTTATGAAGACAGGTATGGCTCACAGCCGGTAAAAGAAGTTTTGATTGAGCTTCGAGACAAAGCACGGACGAGCAAAGACGCCCGTATTCAGTATCAAAAAATACTGACACATATACGAGCCTTAGAAACCTATGGGACACGAATTGGAGAACCACAGGTAAAGCATCTAGATGGTAATCTCTGGGAAATGCGTCCGTTATCGCATAGAATTTTTTTCTTTTATTGGCGTGATAATAAGTTTGTTTTACTACATCATTTTATAAAAAAGACACTCTGTGGATTTATGGCAGCGGTTATGGTCTTTG
>LBJMC04202__coassemble_1208_pt1 | contig 13782 bp, 12 predicted proteins | sample LBJMC04202__metabat2_low_PE_018 | metagenome-assembled genome bin LBJMC04202 | reverse complement strand
ATTGAAAAAATATATAAAAAAATATAATTTTTCATAAAAATTATGTATAAAAATAGAAATAATTAAAATATATATATAATTTTAAATAAATTTTATATAAAATATAAATAATATACACTTATTGTATATAAAAATACCATGATAATATCAATATATTTTATATATTGTGGTAATTTTTATGAAAATATATTCATATTTATATGATATAAGTATATTTTATACATAGAAATTGATAAATTGTATCTATTTTTAATTTTTTAAATTTATGGATACCCATTTTTATGCAATAATATTCATAATAAGATAAGTCTATGAAACGCCTTGGAAAAACAAGACGTTAAAAGATGCGAGCCTGCATCAGGGCTTGAACACGTATTCTCTTCCGGGTAAGCTGGGGACTTTGCTCACTGCGTGCAAGGAGTGTGTCTCATGTCCCAGCCTTCCCCAGAGTCGTTTTCTTCTCCTTCCGGCGGCCGGGAAACTCTTGGCAGTCGTCTCGGTTTTCTGTTCCTTTCAGCCGGCTGCGCCATAGGACTTGGTAACGTATGGCGTTTTCCTTATATTACGGGACAGTATGGCGGGGCGGTCTTTGTGGCGGTCTATCTGTTTTTCCTCATTGCCGTGGGCTTGCCCATTCTGATTATGGAGTTTTCCGTCGGGCGGGCTGCGCGGCGCAATATGGGGGACGCATTGCGTCGGCTGGAGCCTGCCGGAACCGGCTGGCACAGAGTTGGATGGTTCAGTCTGGTCGGCAGCTATCTGCTCATGATGTTTTATATTCCTGTGGCCGGCTGGATGCTCTTTTATTGTCTGGCTACCGCGAGAGGGGAGCTTGCTGTATCGCCTGAACAGGTGGGGGCCTTTTTCGGAGGGATGCTTTCCAGACCGGGCGAGATGATATTCTGGGCCTGGCTGACGCTGTTGGCAGGCTTCGGCGTATGCTGGTTCGGTGTGCGCAAGGGGTTGGAACCAGTTGTCAAGATATTGATGGGGGGGCTGCTTGTCATTCTGATCGGTCTGGCCATACGGGCGGTGACGCTGCCGGGAGCCTTTGAGGGGCTGAAATTTTATCTGGCTCCCGATGTGAACCGGGCTGTTGAGGCGGGAGTCTGGGGTATGATCAATGCGGCCATGACCCAGGCTTTTTTCACGCTTGGACTGGGTGTCGGCTCCATGCTGATTTTTGCCAGTTATCTCGACCGCAAACGTACGTTGACGGGGGAGGCGACGCTTATTGTCGCTCTGGATACCTTTGTCGCCTTCACGGCGGGGCTGATTATTTTTCCCGCCGGGTTTGCCTTCGGCGTGCGGCCGGACAGCGGGCCGGGGCTGGTGTTCATTACTCTGCCCAATATCTTCAACGCCATGCCCGGCGGCAGGCTGTGGGGCAGTCTGTTCTTTGTCTTCATGAGCTGTGCCGCGCTGACAACGGTTATTTCCGTTGTGGAGAATATCATTTCCTACAGTATGGACGTGTGGGGATGGAGCCGGAAAAAATCCACCTTGATCAACGCGCTGGCCATGGCCCTGCTCGTGTTGCCCTGCATTCTGGGTTTCAACATGTGGCAGAGCTTTCAGCCTCTCGGGCCGGGAACAAGCGTACTCGATCTTGAAGATTTTCTGATCAGCAATACGCTGCTCCCGCCGGGTGCCCTGATTTTTCTGCTGTTCTGCTGCACCAGGTACGGTTGGGGCTGGAAAAATTTTATTGCCGAGGCAGATGCGGGAGAAGGACTCAGATTTCCCCGCATGATTCGGCCGTGGCTGCTGTATGTCCTGCCTGTGATCATCATCCTGCTGTTTATTATGGGCTATGTGGAAAAGCTCCGGCCTCTGGTCGGATAGCATCTTCCTTTCCCCTTCAGATCGGAGAGTGTCATGTCCTTACAGCGTGAGCGGCTTGCCAGCCGTCTGGGCTTCCTTCTTCTTTCGGCCGGATGTGCCATAGGGCTTGGTAACGTATGGCGTTTTCCTTATATCACCGGACAATATGGCGGTGCGCTGTTTGTTCTTGTCTATCTGTTTTTTCTTCTGGTCATGGGCCTGCCCATTCTGACCATGGAATTTGCGGCCGGGCGGGCTTCGCGTCGCAATATGGGGGACGCGCTGCGTCAGCTTGAGCCGAAGGGCACGCGCTGGCACTGCATAGGATGGTTTCCTCTTGTCGGCGGATATTTTCTGATGATGTTCTATATACCCGTGGCGGGCTGGATGCTTTCCTACTGCTGGTATATGGGGGCGGGCGAATTGTCCGGTCTGGCTCCGCAGGCTGTCGAGGCTTTTTTTGACGGAGTGCTTCAGGATCCCGGGGGAATGACCGCATGGTCTCTGGCCGTGCTGGTTATGGGCTTTGGTGTATGCTGGTTCGGTGTGCGGAGGGGACTGGAGCCTGTGGTCAAATATATGATGCTCGGTCTTCTTGTCATCATGCTTGGTCTGGCTCTGCGGGCAGTGACGCTTGACGGGGCGGCGGAAGGGATTGCTTTTTACCTTGCTCCCGATTTTGAAAGAATGAAAGCGGCCGGGATTCTCAATGTCGTGAGCGCGGCCATGAATCAGGCCTTTTTCACCCTGTCCATCGGTATGGGGGGGATGATGATCTTCGGCAGCTATCTGGATGACAGACGCAGTCTGACCGGGGAATCCATGCTCATTGTGGGGCTGGATACCTTTGTCGCTCTGACGGCCGGTCTGATTATCTTTCCCGCCTGTTTTGCCTTTGGCGTGAAGCCGGACAGCGGGCCGGGGCTGGTGTTCGTTACGCTTCCGAATATTTTCAATGCCATGGAAGGCGGTCGTTTCTGGGGCAGTCTGTTTTTTGTATTTATGAGTTGCGCCGCGCTGTCCACGGTGATCGGCGTTGTGGAGAATATCATTTCCTACAGTATGGACGTATGGGGCTGGAGCCGAAAGAAATCCACGCTGGTACACGCCTTTGGGCTGGCCGTGCTGATGATGCCCTGCATACTCGGCTTCAACAGATGGTCCGGCTTTACGCCCTTCGGGCCGGGCAGCGGCATCATGGATCTGGAAGATTTCCTTGTCAGCAATAATATTCTGACGCTGGGTTCTCTTGTCATGCTGCTGTTCTGTACATGCCGCCGCGGCTGGGGCTGGAAGAATTTTCTGGCAGAGGCCGATAAGGGCGACGGAGCAAAGTTTCCGGCCGTTATGCGTCCTTTTCTGACCTGGGTTCTGCCCGTGGTGGTGTTTCTGCTGTTCGTACAGGGTTATATTGATAAATTTTCTCCCCTGTTCCGCTGAGGGACGCGCAGGGAAGCTCTCGACATTTTCAACTGTTTATTTCGCAAGGAGATTTTTTCATGGCTTCATCACGCGAGCGTCTGGCGAGCCGTCTGGGCTTTCTGCTTCTTTCCGCCGGATGTGCTATTGGTCTCGGCAACGTATGGCGTTTTCCCTGGATTACGGGCCAGTATGGCGGCGCGTGGTTTGTGCTGATCTATCTGTTCTTTCTTGTTGCGGTGGGTCTGCCCATCATGGTCATGGAATTTTCCGTGGGACGGGCGTCACGTCACAATATGGGACGGGCCTTTCACGTGCTTGAGCCTGCCGGGACAAAATGGCACATGTTCGGCTGGTTCAGTCTGGTGGGCAGTTACCTGCTCATGATGTTCTACATGCCTGTGGCGGGCTGGATGCTGGCTTACTGTTTCTATATGGGCTCCGGCAGACTCGATTTGCCTCCTGATCAGGTGGGCAACTTTTTCGGTACCATGCTCGGCGATCCGGTCGGCATGACGTTCTGGGCCGCGCTGGTGCTGTTGTGCGGTTTCGGGGTATGCTGGTTCGGTGTACGTCGTGGTCTGGAACGTGTGGTGAAGATTATGATGGTCGGCCTGCTGCTGATCATGGTCGGTCTTACCTTGCGGGCTGTGACGCTGGACGGTGCGGGCGAAGGACTTGCGTTCTATCTTGCCCCTGACTGGAGCCGCATTGAAAAAGCTGGTATTTTCAACGTGATCAGCGCGGCCATGAATCAATCCTTCTTTACATTGAGCCTTGGTATCGGCGCGATGATGATTTTTGGCAGTTATCTGGGCAATCAGCGCAATCTGACGGGAGAATCCCTGTTCATCGTGGCTCTGGATACCTTTGTTGCGCTGACTTCGGGGCTGATTATCTTTCCCGCCTGTTTTGCCTTTGGCGTGCAGCCGGACAGCGGTCCGGGGCTTGTATTCATCACCCTGCCCAATATTTTTAATCAAATGTCCCTGGGCTCCCTGTGGGGCAGTCTGTTCTTCGTGTTCATGAGCTGCGCCGCGCTGACGACGGTTATCGCCGTGGTGGAGAATATCGTCTCCTACAGTATGGACGTGTGGGGCTGGGGCAGGAAAAAATCCATTGCCGTGCATTTCGTCCTGCTGGCCCTGCTGATGATGCCGTGCATACTCGGTTTCAATAAGTGGTCCGGCTTTACGCCCTTCGGACCCGGCAGCGGAATAATGGATCTGGAAGATTTCATCATCAGTAATAATATGTTGCCTCTCGGTTCGCTGATCATCCTGCTGTTCTGTACCAGTCGTTACGGCTGGGGCTGGAAAAATTTCCTGATCGAAGCGGATAAGGGGGAAGGGCCGAAATTTCCCCGCTTTGTGCGCGCCTATCTGACATGGGTGTTGCCCTTTGTTGTTCTTATTCTGTTTATTCAGGGATATATAGACAAATTTTTCTGATGCCTGCCTTCGGGACTCCCCGGAGTAAGACAACGAGCCTTCTGCTGCCGCAGAGGGCTTTTTTTATGAAGAAAGATGCTGCGGGGATATGGCATATCCACTCTGGATATGTGTAGAAAACTCGGGAGTTCTCTTTCCTGCAGCAGGCTCCATGTCAGGAGCGGAAGTTTCATAGAGGGAAGGCTGGCGACGAAGGTTTTCAGTCGTGCCTCCGGAGGACACAAGAGCAGCGAACTGTTGAAAGAGGGGAACGGCAGCTTGCCAGGAAAACACCGTTCCGGCAGGCGTGTGTGGAGTCCCTGATGTCGCTGTTCGGCGTCTGCCGGGCTTGATGCATATACGGCGGAATGCCCGTCGCTGAAGAGAATATAACGAACCTTCCACCATAGACAAAAGAAAAGACCCGCCATGTCGTCAGCACGGCGGGCCGGATCGAAAAGGGGCGGACAGGATTACATCTGCATTTTGGCAAGAACTTCGGAGAGTCTGGCCGCATGTTTGGGATCCATGTATGAGAGAATTTCTCCTGACTGCTTGCTCTTCATGCCCGTCAAAATTTTGACTGCCACTTCTTCATCGACGGTAGTCAGTGCTGCGGCGGCCTGGCGAGGTTTCATGTTGGCATACATATCGACGAGCTGCTTGAATTTTCCATCCTGCGTGGTGGTAGCTTCCTGAATCATGTTCTGGATGCGCCCTTCCAGGGTGTGCAGTTCCGTCATGCGATGTTCCATCTGCTGCTGGAGAGCCAGAAGTTCCTGTTCCTGACGAGTGAGTTCGGCTTCTTTCTGTGCTGCGCTGTCACGCGAGACAAAGGGGCGGACGTTGGGCGCGGGGGGCGTGGGGACGGGCATTTCATCTGGACGGGCGGCTTCCGCGGCGGGAACGTAGGGAGAAGCAGACGGTTGCAGAGAACGTGCCCCGGGAACCGGATCGGCCGGGGGAACGGGAGCGAGATCTGCAGCGTAGGCTACGGATGACCCAAAGAGTCGGGACGTGCCGAGTGCGGTGCGGGAGGAGGCCAGAGCCAGAGCGTCTTCCACGGGGGCATCCTTGGCTGTGGAGTCGGCATCGGCCTTTTCATCTTTTGCGGCAATTTCTTCCGGCGCGGGGCTGTCCATTTCAACCTGCGCGAGAAGTTTTTCTTCCGGTGTCGGCGCAGCTTCGAGCGGAGCGGAAACGCTGGCGGCTTCAGACGCGGCCGGGGCAGACTCCCGGGTCACGGCGACAAGGGAGATTTCTTTTTCGACCTGGGGCATCGGCGCTTCCGGCCCCAGAACCAGCGAGGCAAGGAAACCGATTTTGATCACTGCCAGAAGCAGGATGAGTCGGCAGATGTTAGTAACGCGAAACTTTGAAGCGAAGGGAGGCCGTTTCGTCGAATTGTTTTTGTTCCCGGAGTTTTTCATCTTGCGCATATTGTTCCGCCTGTCTGGCCTTGAGTTTTTCCAGCGTTTTTCTGTCGATGGAGCGTTTCAGAAGTTCCCGTCTGGCGGCTTCCGCCGCATGTTCCCAGTTGCGTACGCGGGTCAGCGCAGTAGCAAGGTCGCTGCGCAGCCCCTTGATGAAGTTTTCCGCCAGCCAGCGTTCGCCGTGCTGCTGGGGTTCCAGCTTTCCCATGGCATCGGTCTGTTCCTCAATCATGGACGTGAGCTTGTCGGCTCTCCGCTGCTCGCGCAGACGTTCCCCTTCCACTCTGGCCAGTTCTATCTTGGCCTGTTGTTCCAGCTGAATGCGGTAATTCAGCACCTGTTCGAGGGAAAAGCGGAAAGCCATCCTGTCTCCTCTTATACCTGTCACGTCGTCAGAATTTCGACGGGGTGACATGCTCCGCCTGCAATATAGCATATTCCATGCCAGAAATGATTTTTTGAAAAAGAGAGGGGCTGCCGGATATTCCGACAGCCCCTCTGAAAAGGCGGTTTATTCTGAGAACCGTAATATGGCAACAGGATGACGCCAAAATATTCAGGGAGACATTTCCTGAAGGAAGGTTCCCTGATGCGTCATCGTTTCCGGGTCAGACTTTGGCCGCAGTGAGCAGATCCTTGACGGCGTCGGTCTTTTCCCAGGTGAAATCGGGCAGTTCACGGCCGAAGTGGCCGTAGCACGAGGTCTTCTGGTAGATAGGACGTTTGAGATCAAGCCGCTTGATGATGAAGTAGGGGCGCAGGTCGAACACTTCGCGCACGGCTTTGGTCAGCACGTCGTCGGGCACTTCGCCGCGTCCCAGCGAGGAGACCAGGACGGAGACGGGCTGAGCCACGCCGATGCAGTAGGCCAGCTGGACTTCACAGCAGGGAGCCAGTCCGGAAGCAACAATATTTTTGGCTACATAACGGGCCATATAGGCTGCGGAACGGTCGACCTTGGAAGGGTCTTTGCCGGAGAAGGCTCCGCCGCCATGATTTCCCATGCCGCCGTAAGTGTCCTGAATGATTTTACGGCCCGTCAGGCCGCAGTCGCCCATGGGGCCGCCGATAACGAAACGGCCGGTAGTATTGATGAAGATTTCGCAGTGTTTTTCATCGAAAAGCCCGGTTCCTTCCAGAACGGGGCGGATGACTTCGCGTTTCACGGCTTCGACAACATCAGCCTGGCTGACGTTGGCGGCGTGCTGCGTGGCTACCACGACGTTGTTGATGCGCACGGGCTTGCCGTCCACATATTCAAAGGACACCTGGGTTTTGCCGTCGGGGCGGAAGAAATCCACCACGCCGTCCTTGCGTACGCGGGCAAGCTGGAGAGAAAGCTGATGCGCCCAGTAGATGGGGGCCGGCATGAGCGTGTCGGTTTCATTGCTGGCAAAGCCGAACATCATACCCTGATCGCCCGCACCCTGATCTTCGGGTTTGGTACGATTGACGCCCTGGGCAATATCCGGGGACTGTTTGTCGATGGAGGAAATCACGGCACAGGTCTGGGCGTCGAAGCCCATATCGGAGCTGGTGTAGCCGATGTTGCGGATGGTTTCGCGCACCACTCCCGGTAAATCGGCATATCCGGAGGTGGTGATTTCACCGGCAATCATGGCCATGCCCGTGGTCACGAGCGTTTCGCACGCGACATGGGAATCCGGATCCTGAGCCAGCAGTGTGTCAAGTATGGCGTCGGAGATGCGATCCGCAACTTTGTCGGGATGCCCTTCGGTGACGGATTCGGAAGTGAAGTAATATTTGCCCTTGGCGGGAATCATGGGATCTCCTTTGCCCTGAAGGCGGAGGGATGGTTTGGGAGGCCGACGCCTCCTGTTGTCTCGACTCGGATCCGGCACTGTATACAACATGAAGCCGCATCCGGTTGAACTTTGTTTTGGAAGTATCCATATATCAAGTTATGGTAATATGGATGAACTGAGATACCATACCTTCAAGCTGGTTTTATGTCCAGTCTTGTCTTGTCGGATACAGGCATGGGCAGGGCTGTTCTTGACGTGGGGGAATGGGGAGGATATGCCAGACAATGCCCGCCCGGCGCGCACGCATCCGGGATGTACGGGATTTATGCCGGGGAGGGATCATGACACCGCTCTTTCAGGGCAAGATAGATAATTTCTGCGCAGCCTACGCCGTACTCAACGCATTGCGTCTGATTCACGGCATCAGCGATTTTCAGGCCCGTTCGCTGTTTTCGGCTCTGCTGCTCCGGCAGTCACGCGATGAGAAAATGTTCCGGGCCATACTGGAGCATACTACAGATTATCAGGAGCTGGTGGATGATTTTTTTCGTCAGGCCGGGGAATATTTTCCTCTGAGAGTCAAGGCTCCCTTCGGAGAAGATACGGGTTGTGACGAGGTATGGGAGGCTCTGCGTGACTATGCCTGCCCGGAGCGGGGGCGCAGCGCGGTATTCCGGTTTCGTCGCTATGAGGCCTTTCGCGTGCGTCCCTGTGCCGATCATTGGACGACTGGGCATAAAATGGAAGGGAACGAACTGCTTCTGTTTGATTGCAGTCTGGAACCGGAAGGTCTGTACCGCCTGACTCGCCCGCTTCTGAAAGACGATGTTGATGAACGAATGACGGAGTATGTGATTATTCCTCCTTCGTGCGTAAGGCTGATCGAGCGGGGGACTTCTGAAGGCGGAGCCTGTGGAGGAAGCTTGAAATGGCAATATTGAGCGCGCGGCAGAAAATGGGGGCTGCTGCGCTGGTCATGGGGATCAGCGTGCTGCTGTCCCGCTTCATGGGGCTGGCACGGGACAAGGTGATTTCCTGGCAGTTCGGAGCGGCAGGGGAATCCGATATTTATTTTGCGGCCTTTGTGGTTCCCGATTTCATCAACTATCTGCTGGCAGGCGGCTATATGTCCATTACGCTGATCCCGCTTCTCAATGAGCTGTTTGAAGAAGATGAGGAAGAGGGGTGGCGTTTTTTCGGCACGGTGTTTACCTGGGCCACGCTGGCCATTCTCACTCTTGCCGTACTGGGCTGGCTGGCCGCGTCGCCTCTGGCGCGGCTTGTTGCTCCGGGATTTTCTCCCGATCAGCAGATCAGGCTGGCCCATTTCCTGCGCATCGTTCTTCCCGCACAGATATTCTTTCTTCCGGGAGCCTGTATTTCCGCGCTGCTCTATATCCGACGGCAGTTTGTTGTCCCCGCCCTCATGCCGCTGATCTACAACGGCTTCATTTTACTGGGCGGAATCATTCTGCCCCGGGTGGGTCTGGCGCAGGGGATGGAGGGGTTCTGCTGGGGCGTACTGGCCGGAGCCTTTATCGGAGCCTTTCTGCTGCCCCTTCTTGCGGTTCGCGAAGGCGGATTTACCTTCCGGCCCGGTCTGCGCCATCCCCGGCTCGGCAGACTGGGCTGGCTGGCTCTGCCTCTTATTGTAGGACAGTCCGTTGTCGTTCTGGATGAACAGTTCATGCGTATTTTCGGCAGTCTTGCCGGAGAGGGGGCCGTCAGTCTGCTCAACTATGCCCGGCGCGTCATGATGGTTCCGGTAGGTGTGGTGGCTCAGGCCGCCGGTGTAGCATCTTTTCCCTTTCTGGCTTCCCTCGCGGCGAAAAAGGCGTGGGGAGAGTTTGATGGAGCGCTCGGAACTGCTCTGCGCAGTTCCATGATTGTTGTTGTGCCCATGACGGCCTGGCTGCTGCTGGTTTCTCCCGAGGTACTGGGACTGATTTTTGAAGGCGGACGCTTTTCCCCGGAACAGACGAATGCCGCCGCTCCTCTTTTGCGGATAATGCTGTTGTCCGTTCCGTTCTGGGCGCTTCAGCAGGTTACGGGGCGCGCCTTCTATGCCCGTCAGGATACGCTGACTCCTGCCGTTGTCGGGACTTTGGCCACATTGGCCGCTCTGCCCGCATATCTGTGGCTGCTCCCCCGCCTCGGAGGACAGGCGGCTCTGGGCGTGGCCGGTGTTGCCGCCTGTTCCGTGGCATTGTATGCCGTGGCTCTGGCTCTCGTGGCGTGTCGGCGTTGGGGATTCGGCGCGTTCGAGGGCGTGGCAGCGTCGGCCGTACGCAGTTTTATATTGAGCCTGCCGGCTCTGCTGCTGGCATGGGGAGCGGTCTTTGCCGTGGAACGGGCAGGGGGAACGCTGCCTCTGCTGGCCCGTCAGTTTGTGCTGCTGGCCGTAAGCGGATTCGTCTTCGTGCTGGGGTGGGGGCTGACGGCACGCTTTTTCGCTCCGGAATATCTGCATATCGTATCGGCCCCTCTGCTGCGCCGTCTGCGTAAAGGCGGACAGAGAGCAGGCCGCTGAGGGAGGACATATGGCCCGGGTGATACGCGCGCGCAAGGCGGGCTTCTGCATGGGAGTAGCGCTGGCTCTGCGCAAACTGGATAAGGCAGTGGAGTCCTGTCCTCGCGGCGCAGTGGCGACGCTCGGGGAAATCATTCATAATCCTCAGGTACTGGAAGAATACGCGGCGCAGGGAGTTTCCTGTCTGGATTCGCCAGAAGACGTGCAGCCCGGTCAGGTTGTACTGATCCGGGCGCACGGGGTTCCACGGGAAACGGAAGCTGTGTTGCGCGGGCGCGGCGCCAGGGTGATTGACGCCACATGCCCGCGCGTAAAGGCTGCTCAAATGGCCATTGCCGGCGCAACGGCCGACGGAAGCACTCTTTTGTTATATGGAGAAGCGGAGCATCCGGAGGTGAAGGGCTTGCTTTCCTATGCCGGCGGGCCGCGATATGTGTTTGCGGACACCGAGGAGCTTGCCCGTGTTCTCGCTGCTCCGAAAGGCGGCGGGGAAATTGTTCTGGCGGCGCAGACGACGCAGGATCGCCGCCAGTTCGAGGCCTTGCGCGCAGGGCTGGATCAGCATATGGATACGTCTGTCCGCGTACTGGATACCATTTGCGATGCCACGCGGCAGCGTCAGGAAGAAGCCCGGAAACTGTCGGAACGGGTGGACGCCATGGTCGTTGCGGGTGGACGCAGCAGCGGCAATACCCGCAGACTTGCCGAACTGGCGGCGCGTCGGGTTCCCACCTTTCTGGTGGAAACTGCGGAAGAGCTGAAACCTGAAAATTTTGCGGGTTTTTCGGTAATAGGTCTAACGGCGGGGGCATCCACGCCGAAAAGACTTGTTGATGCCGTCGAAAAACGTCTGTCCGGATTTTGAGAAAAGGACGCGCAAGTCCGCAAGATCGGGCGGAAAGAGGCAGGAGAATCCCCCACGGAGGCAACATGTCGCAGACGAATATTTTGCTGGAAGCCGGCACCAATGAACTTGAAATCGTCGAGTTTTTTCTTGACGAGCCCGGCGAGGACGGCAAGCCCTATCGCGGCTATTATGGCGTCAACGTGGCCAAGGTGCTGGAAATAATCCAGATGCCGAAAATCACGAGTCTGCCGGAGGTTCAGGACCCTGCCGTTCTCGGAGCCTTCAATCTGCGATCGCATATCATTCCGCTTGTGGATCTCGGGCTCTGGCTGGGGAAGGCTCCGGTGGAACACAGGGAGGCTCCCAAAGTCATTGTGACGGAGTTCAACAGCGTGACCACAGCCTTTCAGGTTGCGGGCGTCAACCGCATCCACCGTATCAGCTGGGAAGAGGTGGAACCGCCCAGCAAGTACGTCGCCATGGTTTCCAAGAGCAATATCACCGGCGTGGTCAAGATGGAGAAGCGCATTATTTTCCTGCTCGATCTGGAAAATATTGTGGCCAAACTCAATCCTTCGCTGGGGCTGCGCCTGGATACGGCCATCGACTGGGGCAGCGAGGAGTGCTACCGCGCGCTGGTAGCCGACGACTCCACCCTGATCCGCGAGATGCTCAAGGATCTTCTGCAGAAGGCCAATTTCGAGGTGGAGGCTGTGACCAACGGTCGCGAAGCCTGGGAAAGACTGTGCGAAATCAAAAAACGTGCGGAAGAAGAGGGACGCCCCGTGCGGGATTATGTGCAGGTGCTGGTTTCGGATATCGAAATGCCGAGCATGGACGGGCATAATCTTTGTAAGCGGGTCAAGGAAGATCCCGCTCTGCGCGATCTGCCCGTGATTCTCTTCTCATCGCTGATTACCGATAAGCTGCGTCATAAGGGCATTTCCGTCGGGGCGGACGATCAGATATCCAAGCCGGAAGTGACGCACCTTGCCCGGCGGGCCTACGATCTGATCAAGGCCAAAGCGGCTGCCGCTTCCCGGCAGTGATGCCCGATACGCTGACGCTGCTGTGCATTCCCGCCTTTGTCGAACAGATTGCGCTGTCCCTTTATCTGTTCCTGGGCAGGAGGGTGAGGTCTTTATCTTTGACTGCGCTGTGGATAGTGTGCGCTCTGCCGATTACGATTCGTGCCCTGCTTGACGCCGACATTATTCTTGCACTCGGAGAATGCGCTCTGTGCGGGGCTTTGATGCTGCGCCCGGGAAACAGCGTGCGCCCGGATTGAATCGGGTTCATGCGGATAAAGAGCGGAGCCGCATCCGGTCGATCGTGTGTCTGCGCCGCAGGCGGGAGGAAATATGCTGCTGGAAATGGGGCTGGTGGCCGCAGGCGTGCCGTTCGGCTGGCTATGGCGCAATTCTGTGCGTGTAATTGCTTTTGTAGGCCGGGGGCTGACCTGGACGGTTCGTCTGATGCTCTTTCTGCTGGGGCTTTCGCTGGGGGCAGACGCGAGCCTGCTGGCTCAGATGCGTACCCTGGGGCTGCGAGCTGCCTGTATAAGCGGATTTTCCGTACTCGGATGCGTTGTCGCGGCCTGGATTCTGGGACGTTTTGTGTTCACGGGACGTGAAGAAGACAGGGAGAGGGCTCCGGGAGAGGAAAAGCCGCATTCTGCCGCAGAAGGTGGCGTCGGCGGCTCGCTGATGGTGCTGGCCTTCTTTTTTGTCGGAGTCGTAACCGGCCGGGTCGATATCCTGCCGACCTGGATTGTGCATGGGCCTGCTTCTCTCTGGACACTGTATGTACTGTTGTTTGCGGCGGGCATGTCGCTCGGTTTCGATCTCCGGGCGCTGGGGATCATCCGCGAACTTCGGGGACGCATTCTGCTGGTGCCTTTCGGGGTGATTGTCGGAACCCTCTGCGGCAGTACGATAGCCTGGCTGGTGCTGTCCTGCTGGCTGGATGACGGCCTTGTCGAAACGCTCGCAGTAGGGGCGGGGTTCGGGTATTACAGTCTGGCAACTGTTATCATGACCCGTCTCGGCGATCCTGCGCTCGGCTCCGTGGCCTTGCTTTCCAATATGATGCACGAAGTGCTGGCTCTTACTTTGCCTCCGCTCATGGTGCGTCTGGCCGGGCGTCTTGCTCCGGTCATGGCGGGCGGTGCGGCCGCCATGGATACCTGTCTGCCGGTAATCGCCAGATACAGCGGCGAACGCTGCGCCATACTGGCCATGTTTTCAGGCATGTGCCTTACGCTTCTGGTACCTGTCCTCGTGCCCGCGCTTATGGCATTGCGTTGAACTGAAATGTATAGCTTTACAGCCTATTCCCGGGAATAAATAGTGTGGGCGAACTGTTCGAAAAATGACGCTACTTGAGGTATTGCCTGAAGAGAAGCTGACATCATGGAAAATTTTCAGCAGTCAGTGCTGTGATGGAGATAATAATTAATCTTCTGAGTTTTATACTGTGTGATGGGTACAGGATAGAGTACTTACTATCCTGTACCCCCATATATTATCTAGGA
>LBJMC04202__coassemble_1149_pt1 | contig 14400 bp, 13 predicted proteins | sample LBJMC04202__metabat2_low_PE_018 | metagenome-assembled genome bin LBJMC04202 | reverse complement strand
GACGGAACCCATGAGCTTATCTGCAACTCATATTTTTATTAAATAGAAAAATACGTGCCAATTGCCCGTTATTATTTCCCGATTAAGATACAAGTGTTTGAAATGATCTAGAGAATTTATAAGTCCCGAAATTTGTTATTTATCATTTTCTTCTTGAATTAATTGCAATTTTTATCAACTATATGCTATATATGAATGACCGAGGCAAAGCCCGTTCCCCTTTTTGAGAGCGTGCCAGATTCGTCTTTCCCACAGCCTGAAGGATGTTCCCATGCCCGCTTTTTCCCGTATGTTCAAATGCTCTGTTTTTCGTCGCAACGCTCTGTCTGCCCTTCTTTCCGCCTTTTTTCTGATACTCTTTCTGCCGCTGAACTCCTTCGGCGGCCCCATACAGGCAAAAAGCGCCATTCTGTATGATCTGGACAGGCTTGAAATCCTGTACGAACAAAATGCCGACGCTAAAATTCCTCCTGCATCCCTGACGAAAATTCTCTCCATGTATGTAGTTTTCGACGCCATTGAAGAGGGAAAGATTTCTCTCAAAGATACCGTGAAGGTCAGCCGCCGCGCCGCGCTCGAAGGAGGTTCCCGCATGGGCCTGCGCCCGGGAGACAAGCTGACGCTTGAACGGCTGCTTTACGGAATGGCCGTGGCCTCGGGCAACGACGCCAGCTGTGCCGTGGCCGAACATGTCTACGGTTCACAGGCGGCCTTCATCAAAAAAATGAACAGCGTGGGCAAAAAACTGGGCATGCAGAACAGTACCTTCAAAACGCCGCACGGACTTCCCGCCAAGGGACAATACACCACCGCGCGCGACATGCTCAATCTGGCCCGCAACTATATTGCGCGCTTTCCCAAAGCCCTGCGTTACCATTCCGCACGCAGCGTCACGCTCCACAACCGCACCAGCGAAAACAAAAATCCGCTGCTCGGCTCCTACAAAGGAGCTGACGGACTCAAAACCGGATGGACCACGGCTTCTGGCTATAACATCATCACCACCGCGCGCAGGGGCAATACAAGACTTATCGCCGTTCTGCTGGGCGCGCCTTCGGCCAAGGTCAGGGCAAGGGAAATCGACAGACTCATGAACGGCGGCTTTGCTCTGCGCAACGGCAAGGCGTCGACCGTGGCCTCTTATCTGGGAGTAAAACAGAACAGCAGTTATGCTTCCCGGTGAAGCCTGCTCTGCCGTTTATACCGAGTACCGAATCTTTCCCGGACGTATCCGCGCCGGAAAAACTCCCGACATCTGAAATGTCTGTCTCTCCGGGGGGCTTTCGCCCCCCGGAGTCATTTAAAGCATCTTTTGCTCCCGGAATCAGGCAAAACGAAACTACTCCGCAACGCCGGAGCAGCCGTAACAAAACTGCGGCGCAGCACCCGACGGATGCCCGGCAGGATCGGACCTGTAGCCTGCAGAAATGTAAAGGCTGGACGGCAGAGAGCAGGCTCCGGCGGGAGTATGCCCCTGCGAGCCGGAACACAGGATTCCGGATTGCAGATATGCCAGAGCAAAAGGTTCTAAATGTAAGACTCTCTAAAAACGGCCGGCCACTTTGCCCTGCCTGACGGCACGAGCGTTTTTCTCCCTGTCGACCATTTCCAGAAACATCCTGTGAATACGCATATCCGAAGTCAGCTCCGGGTGAAACGACGTTGCCAGTATATTTCCCTGACGTACTGCCACGGGGCCGGAAACAGAAAGCCCTGCCGCATCTGGAACACGAGCCAGCACATGCACGCCCGTCCCGACACGGCTGATCAGAGGAGCCCGGATAAAAAGCGCGGGCAGAGGCTTTTCCGCATGCTCAACTTCCTTAACCCGCAGCTCAAGCTCAAAGCTGTCCACCTGTCGGCCGAAGGCGTTGCGCCTTGCCGTTGCATCCAGAACTCCCAGACGCGGCTGATCCAGCCTGCTCCCGTCAGGCCCTTCAATGTCCCTGCACAGCAGAATCAGCCCCGCGCAGGAACCATACACGGGCATACCTTCCTCGATACGGGTACGCAGGGCATCCAACAGACCTTCTTCCTGCAGGAACTTTGCCATCACCGTGCTTTCCCCTCCGGGCAGCACCATGCCGTCAAAGGCATCCAGACCCGCGTGATTTCCGGAGGACAGGGGTTTGCGCACCTCCTCAACCTCAGCTCCACAGGCGCGCAGCATACGGATATGCTCGGCGAATGCTCCCTGCAACGCCAGTACCCCTATATGAAGATCGGAACGTTGTCTCATAGGCCCCGCTCCTGCATACGGGCGTCCGGCATAATCGAAGATATTTCCAGACCGGGCATGGCCTCTCCCAGATTCCGGGAGATATCGGCGAGCAGCTCATAGTCGCGATAATGCGTTGTGGCAGCCACAATTGCGCGTGCCCTTGCACTCGGGTTTGCCGACTTGAAAATACCTGACCCCACAAAAATGCCGTCGCACCCCAGTTCCATCATCAGCGCGGCATCTGCCGGAGTAGATATTCCTCCGGCGGCAAAATTCACCACCGGAAGACGGCCGGCCCTGCGCGTCGCCCAAACCAGCTCAAGAGGAGCGGACAACTCCCGGGCAAAGCCCGGAACCTCATCCTCGGAAAGGGCGCACAAGGCACGAATCTGCCCCATAAGAACACGACAGTGTCGCACAGCTTCCACAACGTTGCCCGTACCGGGTTCTCCTTTTGTACGGATCATGGCCGCACCTTCGCCGATTCGCCGCAAGGCCTCGCCCAGATCCCGCGCACCGCAGACAAAGGGAACACTGAACGCTGTCTTGTCGATATGAACATGTTCATCTGCCGGAGTCAGCACCTCGCTCTCGTCGATATAATCCACATTCAAGGCCTCAAGAATACGGGCTTCCGTGATATGCCCGATTCTGACCTTGGCCATTACGGGAATGGTAACGGACTCCATGATGCGTTTCACGATATCCGGATCCGCCATGCGGGCCACAGCTCCGGACTTGCGGATATCTGCCGGCACGCGCTCAAGCGCCATTACCGCACAGGCTCCGGCCTCCTGCGCGATGCGCGCCTGCTCCGGCGTCGTCACGTCCATGATGACGCCGCCCTTGAGCATCTGTGCCAAACCGCTCTTCAATGTAAAGGTTCCTTTCCTGATTTCGTTTTCTTCTTTTTTCATATGTCCGTCTCCCTGATTCAGCGTACACGATACCTGTTGCCGGATTTCCGGCACATCTCCGCTTTCCGCCGGGTCATGCGCAAAAAAACACGGCGTCCGCCCGACAGCGCGGGCCGAAGGAAACATGGCCCCGCACGTCCTTGCAGGAATAGACGTTGCGCGATAAAAGGCAATTGATCCGCAATAAACAGGATCAATAAATATTGTATGTGTGACAATATGGATCATATCGCCATTCTATCCGAACTCTTTGTCAGAAACGGAAATCGCCCCAAATACCTTGCCCTGGCCGACGCCGTGGAACAGGCCTTCCGCGAAGGTCTGCTCGCTCCCGGCGACAGCCTCCCTCCGCAGCGTATTCTTGCCCGCGCTCTGGGCATTACTCTGGGAACGACAGGACGCGCCTATGCCGAAGCGGCCGCCCGGGGACTGGTGGAAGCCTCGGTAGGCCGGGGAACATTCATCCGTTCACAACGGCCTGACGTGGATGTCATGCCGCCGGATATGCCGGAACACGAACATGCGCCGGAACGCGACAATCCGTTCATGCAGGAGAGAACGGCCCGAAAATCCGAGCTGAACCTCGGCTTCATCGCGCCTTTTGAATATCTGAACCCTTCTCTTTCTCAGGCCCTGCGCGAGCTGGCCGGGCAAAGCGCCTCTTCTCTGGATGCACTGCAGAGTTACCAGCGGCCGGGCGGAATGCTGCGCCACAAAGACGCCGGAGCGAAGTGGGCGGCGGGCTACGGTCTGCCCGTAAAACCTGAAGAACTGCTGATCTGCGCAGGTTCCCAGCATGCGCTGCTGACCGTTCTGACTTCGCTTTGTTCCCCCGGAGACCGCATTGCTGCGGAAACTCTGAGTTATCCGCTGCTGCGCCAGCTGGCCCGGCGTCTGCGTATCCAGATTGTTCCGATACGGACGGACGCGGGAGGCATGTCGCCGGAAGCTCTGGACAACGCCTGCCGGGGAAACATGCCGGGGAATCGCATCCGTGCGGTCTATCTCATGCCGTCCTGCCGCAATCCGACGCTCACCTGCATGAATCTTGAGCGCAGAAAGGCCCTTGTAGAGCTGTGCCGACGCCACGATCTGCTGATTCTGGAAGACGACGTTTTTGCTCTCGCGCAAAAACGTTCTCTGTCTCTTCCTCCTCTGGCTTCTCTGGCCCCGGAGCGAACCTGCTTCATCGCCGCGACCAGCGAAGTTCTGGGAGGAGGGCTGAGAGTGGCGTATCTCTGTCCTCCGCAGTATCATCTCGAAAAACTGGAACAGACCATTTCCTATACCATTTCCATGGTTCCTCCTCTCATGGCGGAACTGGCCTCGCGCTGGATCCTCGACGGTACGGCATGGCGGGTACTGGAGGCAAAGAGAAACGAGGCCGCCATTCGCAACATGCTTGCCCGCGACATTCTGGACGGCTTTGAACTTGTCACACGGGGTACGGGATTTTTCTGCTGGTTGCGCCTGCCCGAACCATGGACAGGCGAACGCTTTGCCGATGCCGCCAGATCCAGAGGAATACTGGTGGCAGAAGGCGAACATTTCTCCATGGGCCACGGCATGACGGAACACGGCGTGCGCATTGCTCTGGGAGGCACAACCGATCGTCAGGCTCTGGCCGAGGGTCTGAAAATTCTGTCCTCGCTCTTGCAAGGAGAAAAGCAGGTCTTATTTCACTCTTGTCATTGAATCCGCACGGAACATGATCTTCAGCACAAGGAGCCGTCATCCCATGGAATTCAAGGAAATCACGCCGGAAGAACTGAACGGCAATCCCTTCAGCATGATCGGCAAGGACTGGATGCTCGTATCCGCAGGCAACAGCGAACACAACTGCAACGCCATGACCGCATCCTGGGGCGGCATGGGCGTCATGTGGCGTAAAAACGTCGTGTTCGTGGTAATCCGTCCGCAACGCTGCACAAAGGAATTCATGGATCGGGAAGCCCGCTTCTCTCTTTCCTTTTTCGGCGGGGAACAGCGCAAGGCGCTTTCCTGGATGGGTTCGGTCTCCGGACATCAGGTGCGGGATAAAGTCGCGCAAAGCGGTCTGACTCCCTTCATGGTGGACGGAACGCCCTGTTTCCGTGAGGCCCGGACAATCATGATCTGCCGCAAGCTTTTTGCGCAGCCCTATGATCCTGCCTGCTTCCTTGACGCCTCAATCGATCCTGAATGGTACTCCGAAAAAGACTACCATACCCTTTATATTGCGGAAATTGAGAAGGTTCTGACAAGATAGCGCAGTCTTCCGAAGGGGCCGGATGCTCCTTCGGAAGCTCTCTTTTTCCCTCTTGCCTCATAATCCTCATAGTGCTATCGCGCTTTTTATGAGCGCAGCCCGCGCCCGTATACGAGCCTTGCGCGTGAGGCACATCATGAACACCGAACTATCTTCATCCATACCCGGGGAAGCTGTCCCCGGAGGCGAAACTTTCTCCCCCGCTCCCCTCCGCCCTGCCGAGGAAGTGCATCCGGAGCGCACCCGTCTTCATCTCGACATTCTTCCCCAGCCCGACGATGTCACCTGCGGCCCGACCTGTCTGCATGCGGTATATCGCTACTTCGGCGATTTCATGCCGGTTTCGCAGGTTGTCGATGAAATTGCCCAGTTGCGGGACGGCGGTACTCTGGCCAGTCTGCTCGGCTGCCACGCACTGCGCCGCGGATACAAAGCACGACTTTACACCTACGATCTCAATACCTTCGATCCTACCTGGACAACGCTGGACGCCCCGGCACTGAAAGAAAAGCTGCGCCTTCAGATGGAGGCTAAACCGGATCACAAGCTCCACGCAGCCAGCCATGCCTATATCGAATATCTTGATCTCGGCGGAAAGCTGCTGTTCGAGGATCTTTCCCGCGCGCTGATCCGCAGGCCTCTGCTCAAACAGCTTCCAATCATCGCCGGACTGAGTTCCACCTATCTGTACCGGGAAATGCGGGACATTCCCTCGACCAATGAAGCCGACGACATCCGGGGGATGCCCGGCGGGCATTTCGTGGTGCTGCACGGCTACGATCATATCAGGCGCACCGTACACATTGCCGACCCTTACGGCGACAACCCGCTGACGGGAAGCAACGGGTACGAGGCTCCCATCGACAGAGTCATGTGCGCCATTCTGCTCGGTATCGTCACCTATGACGCCAACCTGCTCATACTCGAACCGCGCCGCTCCTCCAGAAAGGGAAAAGGCTGTACGGAACTTCCGCCGCCTCCGACCTTCTGAAAGGAACACTGCGCAGTTATTCCTCAAATTCAGGAAATCACTTCAAGGAAAACATGATGAAAATCATCATTGTCGCACCAGATGCGGACAAGTGGGATCTCGGCCTGCCCAATGTCGAAATTGTCCCGCCCCGCCGCTACATCACCGAACCGCGCTTTCTTCACTACGGACGCTGCCGCGTTCTCAATCTCTGCCGCAGCTATCAGTACCAGAGCAATGGTTATTATGTCTCTCTGCTGGCCACGGCGCGCGGACACCGCCCTACGCCCAGCGTCTCCACCATGCGGGATCTGCACGGCGGCTTTTTTGCCAACTATATTGATTCCGAACTGGAAGAACTGATCCAGAAAAGTCTTGCTCCCCTGCAAAGCGAATCCTTCACGCTGAGCATTTATCTCGGCCGCAATATGGCAAAACGCTATGAAAAACTGTGCCTGCGCCTGTTCAACATGCTGGCGGCTCCCCTGCTGCGGGCACAGTTCATCAAGGGCAAGCAGGGCAAATGGCAGTTGCGCCGTATTCACGCCATAGCGTTTTCCGAAGTGCCGGACGAGCATCGCCCCTTCCTTATGGAAGCCATACGCGACTTCTGCAGCAGCCCGGCCAGAGCGGTACATGCGCTGCGCCCGGCGGCCTTCTCTCTGGCTATGCTCGTCAATCCCGACGATCCCCTGCCCCCCTCCAATAAAAAGGCTCTGGACAATTTCATCAAGGCAGGGGCCAGACTCGACATGAGCGTTCAGCTCATCACGAAGGATGAATTCGCGCATCTCCCGGAATATGACGCTCTGTTCATCAGGGATACAACGCAGGTAAACAATCATACCTATCGTTTTGCCCGCAGAGCGGAACTTGAGGGAATGCCCGTCATCGACGATCCCATGTCCATTCTGCGCTGCACGAACAAGGTCTATCTTGCGGAACTCATGGCGCATCACCGCATCCGCACGCCCAAAACCGTCATCGTCCATGCGGAGAACGTCCATACGGCATACAAGAGTCTGGGCTTTCCCTGTATTCTCAAACAGCCGGACAGCTCCTTCTCGCTCGGCGTCATAAAGGTGGACTCGCCGGAGGAATTTGCGGCAGGCTGCGCGGAAATGCTGGATAAATCCGAACTCATCATCGCGCAGGAATTCCTGCCGACCGCCTTTGACTGGCGGGTGGGCGTGCTGGCGGGCAAAGCGCTTTATGTCTGCAAATACTATATGGCCGAACATCACTGGCAGATTTACAACAAAAAGGCCAAAACCGAAGATGACAAATGGGGAATGACCGAAACCCTGCGCATCGAGGATGCGCCGCCCGCCGTGATCAAAACGGCCGTGGATGCGGCAAAGCTCATAGGAAACAGTCTGTACGGCGTCGATATCAAGGAGATCAACGGCGTGCCCTGCATCATTGAAGTCAACGACAATCCCAGCCTTGACGCGGGCATTGAAGACGAAGTCCTCGGTATGGAATTGTACACGACCATTCTGAAAGAATTTCGGGATCGTATCATCAATCTGCGGAGCAGAAACAATGTCTGAGCTGTTACCTGCGCCCCTTTCCCTTTTTCAGGGATACGGGGTGGAAATAGAATACATGGTAGTAGACAGGGAAACGCGGGAAATACGTTCCATCGTGGATACCCTGCTCGACGATCTGGAAAAAAATCCCGACGCCTCCACGCGCACGGAAAACAATCCTTACGGCAGCGTGGAATGGTCGAACGAACTGGTAGCTCATGTGGCGGAAGCAAAGTGCGCGGAGCCTGAACCCTCTCTGTCCGGATGGCTCGAGCCTTTGAATAGCAGCGTCGATCATGTCAACGCGCTGCTCGCGCCGCACAACGCCTGTCTTATGCCCTCGGCGGCCCATCCCTGGATGAATCCGGCAAAGGATCCCAAGCTCTGGCCGCACGAATATCACGAAATTTATGCGGAATACGACCGTATTTTCGGCTGCAACACCCACGGCTGGACAAATCTGCAAAGCGTACATCTCAATCTGCCTTTTTCCGGAAAGGAAGAATTCGGACGCCTGCATGCCGCCATACGCCTTGTTCTGCCGCTCATACCGGCGCTGGCGGCCTCCTCTCCCTACCTCGACGGTCGCTGGACAGGCCTGCTCGATGCGCGGATGCAGTATTACCGGTATAATTCAATGGCCATTCCCAACATGACCGGCGATCTCATTCCGGAAGCCGTGTTCACACCGGAAGAATATCAGACGGATATTCTCGAACCCATTTACGCGCAATCGGCTCCTCTGGATCCCACAGGCATTCTGCACGACGAGTGGGCCAACGCGCGCGGCGCCATTGCACGCTTTGACCGCAACGCCATTGAAATCCGGGTGACGGACAGTCAGGAATGCCCTCTGGCCGATCTGGCCGTCTGTTTTGCCGTGGCCGGCGCGGTACGTCTGCTGACGGAAGAACGCTTCGCCCCGCTGGAAACGCAGAAAAACTGGAGCGTGGCGCGTCTCTACCGCCTCTTCTTCGATGCCGTGCGCGGCGCGGATCTCGCTCCGGTACTTGATCCCGAATACGCCTCTCTCTTCGGACTCAATAATAAACATGCCAGTTTCGGCGAAATATGGGCCTCGCTGCTGGACAGGCCGGAGCTGCAATCGCCGTTGTTCCGACCATGGTTTGATCTGTTCCGGGAACGCGGCCCTCTGGCGCGACGTATGGTCGAACGTGCCGGTCTGACGCCCTCCCGTTCCGATCTGCACGGTATCTGCGACGAGCTGTGCGCCTGTCTGGCTGAAAAAACATTCTTTGTGTGATTTCGAGCCGGGTGCGGCAGGCAAGCTCGGCTCTCCGGAGCGCGCAGAACGACGCACGCTCAGGAAGAAGGCGCAACGCCTCCGTCCGGTCCCGGGAGCCGCTTATGCCCATAGCCTTTCTCATTTCCTGCGAACATGCGGTCAACAGCGTTCCCCCAGCCTATGCCGCTCTTTTCCCCGATTCTGCACTGCTGAACTCCCACAGAGGCTGGGATCCGGGAGCGCTGGACGCTGCGCGTCTGTGGGCGGACAGCCTGAACGCCCCTCTTTTTACAAGTTCCGTCACACGTCTGCTCTGCGACTGCAATCGTTCCCCTTCCCATCCCTCCGTCTGGTCTTCAGCCACCCGTGCGCTCTCTCGGCCGGAAAAAACAGCCATACTCGCAGTATGGCATAGCCCGCATCGGGAGGCTGTCAGAAAATGCGTCGCACGTATGCTGAAAGAGTTCGCCTTTGTCATCCATCTCGCCGCCCACAGCTTTACCCCGGAGCTGGATGGAAAAGTCCGCAAGATGGATATAGGGCTGCTCTACGATCCTTCCCGCAGCACGGAAAAAAGTCTGGCCTCGGCATGGAAAAGGGAACTCTGCCGCAACCGTCCCGAACTTCAGGTTCGTCTCAATGCGCCGTACAAAGGAATTTCCGACGGACTGCCCACAGCGTTACGCAAAGAGTTTGACGAACGCTATCTCGGCTTTGAAGTAGAATTCAATCAGGCTCTTCTGAAGCAAGGTTCTTTTCCCGCCCTGCCCGTACTTCAGAGTCTGAAACAGGCAATTTCCCGCTGTCCCCAGCTTTCCGCCCGCTGAACGCGGATTCCGGGCCGTTCAAACATTATGTATACTGCTGTCTCCAGCGTCGAATCGGAGATTCCGTGTCGGCACAGTCCTCAGTGTCCGCCGGATATAAGCCTCCGGAAGAAGGGATACGACGGAGGCACGGAACATATCGCGCTGCCGGAGACTGCTTTTTTTCACGTTTTAGTATAATCGTGCTGAAACGCTTTCTCGGCTGCACCTGCGGACGCTTGCTCCGTCCCTTCAGATAAAGCCTTTTCATAGCCGTGCCGGGAGGATAGCCCCATGCACAAAGATCTTCACGAAGCCAATCGTCTTTCCTGGAATGTCGCCACAAGGGCGCACAACAGCCATAAAATCAATCAGGCGGATTTTCTGCGCCGTGGCGGAAGCACTCTGTTTCCTGAAGAGCGTATGCTGCTGGGCGATATACGCAATCTGCACATTGCTCATCTGCAATGCAACGCGGGGCAGGACAGTCTGAGCCTCGCCGCCCTCGGCGCGCAGGTCACCGGCGTGGATATCAGCGATGAAGCCATAGATTTTGCCCGGCGTCTCTCGCTGGAGAGCGGTATTTCCGCAAACTTTATCCGGGCTGATGTTTATGACTGGCTGGATGAGGAAGCCTCAACGCACCCGGCCGCGTACGATATCGTTTTTTCTTCCTATGGATTCCTTTGCTGGCTTTCCGATCTTGACGCCTGGGCCGAGGGTATCCACGCCATTCTCAAGCCGGGCGGCCGCTTTGCAGCCGTGGAATTTCACCCCTTTGCCATGTGCCTTGACCAGAACTGGAACCTCGTCTACGACTACGGAGGGGGCATCCCCCTCTGCGAAAAAAGCGGTGTGAGCGACTATGTGCGGCTTTCCGGCGAAGCTCTGGCCCCTTCGGGCTATCAGGACGGAGAGGAGTGCTTCCATAACCCCTTTCCCTCTCACGAGTTTTATCATGGGCTGGGGGAGCTGATAAGCGCGCTGACAGGCGCGGGCTTTACGCTGAGCAGCCTCAGGGAATATCCCTATGCCAACGGATGGGAACCCTTTGCAGATATGCGGCATGGCGAAGGAGAACATGCGCGACGACGCTACCCTCCCGCAATGTACAAGGGGCGTCCCTTTCCCAGCCTGCCCCTCATGTTCTCGCTGGATGCCAAAAAAATCTAACCGACCTTTTCTGGAAATATCATGATTTTTCTTGATCGCCCCTATGTTTCCGACTTTTTTCTGAACTACCTTTGCGAATCCGGCCGCGCGGTACTGCACACACCCTTCACCGAAGAACTTGCCGGAACCTGCCCTTCAGAGCGTCCGCTGAATCTGGTGGATGACCCGGAAGCGGAAAAGCTCTGTCGTTCCGGAGAACGGCTCTACTCAAATTCGGAGAACGCTCTTGACTGGATACTCCTTCATCTCGGAGATATGCCTCAGGCCGACAGCATCCGCATCATGAAGGATAAGGCGGCTCTGCGTCGTCTGCTGAGAGAGTTGGATCCGGATTTTTTCTTTCAGGAGATCCCGGCAGCGGAACTGTACTCGACTGATATCTCCTCCTGGCCCCGCCCCTTTGTCCTCAAACCGGCCGTCGGTTTTTTCAGCGTAGGAGTACACACCATACAGCGTGATGAAGACTGGAAAAACGCGCTGGAAGCCCTTGCCCTCGATGCAAAGCAGAGCGGCTTTCCGGAAAGCGTGGTAAATCAGACCCGCTTTCTTGTGGAGCAGTATATCCGCGGCGAGGAATACGCTGTGGATCTCTATTTTGACGAAGAGGGAGAACCTGTCATTCTGAATATTTTCCAGCACCGCTTTTCCTCTTTTTCAGATGTGAGCGACCGCCTCTATATCACGGGAGAAAAAATCATCCGCGCCAATCTGCCCCGTTTCACAGCGTGGTTCCGCAAAGTTAACGCAAAGATCGGCGCACGCAATTTTCCGGCCCATGTCGAACTGCGTGTGGAAGGCGATCATATCCTGCCCATAGAATTCAACCCATTGCGCTTTGCCGGACTGTGTACCACGGATATGGCGGCCTTCGCCTTCGGGCTGAACACGGTAGATACTTATCTGAACGGAAAAAAGCCGGACTTTGATACGCTCCTCGCTGGTCGAAAGGGCAAAACCTATAGCATGATCCTGCTGGATAAGCCTAAAAACCTGCCCCCGGACGCACGGCTCGACCCAGAAAAGCTGATCGCCGCCTTCCAGCACGTGCTGGAAGCACGCTTCATCAACATCCCGGAGCTTCCCCTGTTCGGCTTCCTGTTTACGGAAACGGATGAGGATCATGAGGACGAACTGGAACGAATTCTGAAATCAGATCTTACGGAATTTCTGTTCTGACAGGAGCCGTCATGAAACTTGCCGAAGCACTTATCCTGCGCGCCGACATTCAGAAGAACATCGCTCAACTGCGGGAACGCCTTCTGCTCAATGCAAAGGTTCAGGAAGGAGACAGCCCGGCGGAAAATCCCGAAGAACTCATGGATACGCTTGCTGTTCGGACAGCAGCCTTCATTGAGCTGGTTCAGCGCATCAACAGGACAAACGCTGCGCCCCTTGCCGAGGGCAGTCGTATTGCGGATCTCCTGGCGGAGCGTGACGCTCTCACCACACAGGCAAAAATTCTGCGCGAATTTCTCAAGGAAGCATCCTCCAAGACAGACCGCTACTCCGCCAAGGAAATAGCCATTATCAGTACCGTCAATGTTGCGGCAAAGCAAAAAGAATGCGATCTGCTCGCAAAGCGTATACGGGAACTCGACACACGGATTCAGGGTTTAAACTGGACGACGGAATTAATGTAATTTCCAGAGACGGTAACAATGCAGGGGCGGATATAGCCAAACTACTGAAGGAGCAGCGCAGAGCAGCTGCATTTAATACAGCTATTGCTCAGTCTTGTCACAACAGTATCCTGAACGCGTATTCTTACTACCATATATCGACTTGCATTGCAGGGCGGGAAAGGGGCTTACTCTGGAAAAAGAAAAGCGGCATCCGACAGAAACGGACGCCGCTTTTCCTGTATATTCTGCCGGAAGGTCAAGACTTTCCGGCAAAGCCTTTTTTCCTTATGCGGGCAGTTCCGCCAGTTGCCTGCGAGCCTGATCTGCCTCCCGTTCCAGCACTTCCTTGCGGGCAGCCGGGATACGCAGAGCCTGCGCCAGTCCGTCAAGATAACCGCGCTCCATGAAATGATCGATATCCACAATCAGACAGGAAAGGCGGTACACATCCTCGCCCTGCTCTGCCGACTGCACCCGCGCCGCCAGAGAGGCGGGATTCAGAGATGCCCCCAGCAGACCCTTCACAAGATCATCCACATTCTGACCGGGGAAGAGGCGACTCACGGCCTGCTCAATACGGCTGCGCTCCGTATCGTCAATATGTCCGTCCGCTCGTGCGGCAAAGACCATGGCCTCCAGAAGCAGCATAGCCGTGGGGTCAGCCTGAACGGTCGAGGCGTTCACCGGCGTCGCAACAGAAGCCGGGGACGGAGCGGCAACGGACTGCCCCTTGTTCTGAGACCATTTCTGATAAAAATTCCAGGCTACGGCTCCCGCTCCGACGAGCGCGGCGTTCTTTACCATATCCTTGGAAAGAACCGTGCCGAGCAGCGCGCCCAACGCCCCGGCTCCGAGCAGACCGCCTACGCCTCCAGGGGCTTCCCTGCCGAGGGTGGATGCCGTACTTTTCGCCTTATCTGTCAATGTTCCCAGAGTTGCTCCAAGTGTGCCGCTGTTCAGTATGTCAAAAAGAGACATGAAAAACCTCGCTTGTCTTGTCGATTATCGTACCGCGCGGGATCGCGCATTCGCATCGGAAAGAAACAGTTCATCTTTTCCATTCTTCAATATAAGGGCTATGACGACGAAAGACAAGGCAGGGGCCGGCACTTCTCCATATCTTCCTCAATATATGCCGAATCTTTCCCTTCTCCTTAAGCCTTAAAACATATTCCAGTTCCCGAAAAAGGAAAATCTTACCAGTCCGCCGAGTAAGTTCACAGGCTCCGCAGCCGACGGCATAAGCCCGTACAGGCGTTCAAGACACGAATCCTTTTTGGCACATGACAGGACGCAGCCTCTTCTCATTCGCACCCCTTCAGCCTGAAAAAGCTGACGGACATGTAATTTTTACCTGTTCACTTTTCTGCTCTTGAAGTTTTACCGGAAAGGCATCTTTTCATCACTTTTCCGGCATGAGGCTTACCGGAATCAGGTTGTTCAACCCTCTATGTCTGCACACAATTCCTTTATTCACTGTCATGGCAGATCCTCCATCAAAAAATACGTCCTGACTGAAACGGCTCCCTCTCCTCAGGCAATGTTACAGCTTCTCTTGCCTTTCCCCAGAAATCATGTTCAGTTTAAAAAAATTGCATCCAGCCTAAAAAAAGAGTTGACTTGAAAAGCTGATATGGATAATGTCTTCTGACCGATTACGGAGCG
>LBJMC04202__coassemble_1141_pt1 | contig 14455 bp, 11 predicted proteins | sample LBJMC04202__metabat2_low_PE_018 | metagenome-assembled genome bin LBJMC04202 | reverse complement strand
ACTCAAAGCTAAAAGCTTTTTTGAACCCCCCGCCTAGCGGGGGGTTTTCTTAACCCAAAAAGAGGGCGTACTACCGCAGGTAGTACGCCCTCTTGCCTATTCATTCCTTCAGATACAACCGGGGGCAGAAAGCCCCCGGCGCATACGGAACCAACATCCGCGCAGATTCCGGTTCAGACTAGAAGGCGTATGTGAAGTTCAACGTACCACGGAAGCCGTTGTCATAGTCCGTACCCCACACGCTTTCGTCAAAATCCGTAATCAGATAGGCCAGCAGCAGATTGGCCGTGAGGTTCTGATACAGCTGATAGCTGCTCAAAAAGTCCACTTCCCAGGCGGAATCGCTGGTGGTCATGTACGTCGCGGGATTGGCGAGCGTTCCGATCTGCGCCCTCAGCGCGGCATCGGTGATACGGTTGGTGTTGTTCGTGCCCTGGAAGTAGGACACGGACAGCGCATGCGTGAGGTCTTCAATGAAGCTGATGTTCTTCGCACCGAGTTGCAGCCCCCAGGTACCGGCGGGGTTGCAGTTGTCGATGGTGGCCGCCAGCAGATCGTTGCCGTCGAAATAGATGCTGCTTGCGTCAAAGGCTCCGGCTTCATCCACGGAGAGAAGGCGGCCGCTCCTGTTGGAATCGGCGTCGTCACCCGAGGCATACCAGCCCTTCAGGAAGGGAGTGGCAAAAGCCATATCCATTTCCGCACCGAGTGCGGCGTACCAGCCGCGCCGTTCGGCGTCCCCGTCCGCATCGTTGCCGCTGTAAATGAAATCGCCGGTGATTCTGAACGGATCGAACAGGCCCAGCTCGCCGCCGATACCTACCCAGTACACCGTGCTGCGGGCGTCGCCGGCGTTGCCGTAGCCCATCATATCCATACTGCCGGGCGTCGCCGTACCGTCACCGTTTCCATGCAGACCGATCATACCCCAGGGAGTCACCCGGAAGCCTTCGGACACCACGTCCACGGCCAAATACGCGAGGTCAACGCTGGTATGGGGATAGTGTTCCACGCCCCACTTGTTCACTTCCGCAAAGGGACGCATCCAGCCGAAGGTCACGCCGACCATGTCGTTGATCGGTGCGTTGACCATGATCCCGTCAATGGCATCGTCAAGTATGGGCGAACCAAAGGTATAAGACGGGGTGTTGACCACCTGACGCCCCATGCGCACCTGTACGTCAGTGGAGGGAATCAGCCAGTCGAGGTATGCCAGACGTGCGGTCACGCTTTCGCCGGGGCCGCCGACTCCGGCCTGACCCCAGCTGTAGTAGTTGGCCGCGCTGTTTCCGGCCGTTGCCTGAAGCTGAACCCGGCCGGAAAGAGCCTCGCTGGCCACGAGATCGAAGTTGACCCGGACGCGCTGAGCCGCATTGAATCCGCCCTTGGAACCGTCCTGCGCGCTGCGGTGCTTGTTGAGAGCGTCAACGCCGAACAGATTGTCCGCAAAGGTAAAGGAAGCCAGCCATTCGCCGGAAACCTTCACTTCCACGGCGGAAACGCTGTTAAACGAGGAAAAGACCATTCCCCCGGCCAGAAGAAGAGTAAGAAGTTTTTTCATGACACCACATCCTTGAAGAAGTTGATTACGGCCGCCTCCACGCAAGGGCGGGCGGCTCGTACCCTGCTTTCAGCACTACGCTTCTCCGAAGAACGGATACATGATATTCTGAAGCTTCCGTCTTATTTTTTCATATCCTGAAAAGTTCCGTCTTACGTCTCCTCAATCCATTGTCCTTCTTCCGGAAAGCCAGCCCTCCCCGGCAAGGCGCGCCTCGTCTCCAAGCTCTGCCAGCCAGTCCGGCAGGCAATGTGCGGCAAAGCCAGGAAGTTCAATTCTACCATGGTGCAAATAAAAATGTTCCTCTTCCGAGGGCCTTCCTTCCGCTCCGTAGCGGGTGTCTCCCAGCAGAGGATACCCCAGCGATGCGGCGTGAGCGCGAATCTGATGCCGCGCGCCCTTGAAAATCAGACAGCCTGCCAGCGTGACTTCCGTTTCCGGCTCTGAAGGCATCCCTCCCTTTTCAAGATGAGCCAGCGGCACAATCAGCGTATGGCGGCGGCGATCCGGGTGAATCGCCATTTCCACCAGCACCCGTTCCCGCCCCTTCAATATCAGGCGTTCTTTCACCAGATGTTCGCCGTTCAACCGCCCCTGAAGCAGGGCAAGATAATATTTGCGCGTCTGCCCGCCGTCCTGCGCCTCCTTCCAGACGCGCTCTCCTTCCGCGTCCAGCGCGGCCATGACTATGCCTGAAGTCGCACAGTCCAGACGGTTCAGCAGTCTGGCCTTTCCGAGAAGATCCGTCAGCAGGGAGGCAAGGCTTGCTCCGGGCTTACCCGCCAGAGACTCGCAATGCACGCCGGCAGGCTTGAACAGCGCGGCCAGCCCGCCCGTCTCATCCCTGTCCGGCGTCAGTACGCGGGCCTTTCCGCAGGCTTCGGAACAGGCGGCGGAGTTCTCTCCTCCGCTCAGGGTCAGCGTCTCCCCGCTGCGAACCCTGTACGCTGCGGGCCGGACTTTCCCGTCCACCCGTACCAGCCCCTGTTCGCAGGCCCGGCGCCTGCCCCGCAGCCCCATGCCCGGCAGCAGCACGTCCAGCGCAGCGTCCAGCCGCCTGCCGGCTTCGCGTTCTCCGGCCACAACCCGCAAAATTTCATCCGCCATGCAGTCCTCCCACGGTCACGCTTCCCGGCAAAAAAGTGTCCCCTTTGCCCCTCAAGCGTAGCAGCTGCTATAGTGCCTGACAATATGCTGTCCGTGAAGCTGAACAAACGCCTGGGGGACTTTTCCCTGAACATGGACTTCCACCTTGTGGAACGCTCCATCTGCGCGCTGTTCGGCCCCTCCGGTTCCGGCAAAAGCACGCTGATCAACTGCATATCCGGCCTGCTGACGCCGGACGACGGTCATATCGTCTGCGAAGGCGAGGTCTGGTTCGATTCGGAACAGGGTGTGAACCTGCCCCCGGAACGACGCGAAACCGGTTATGTCTTTCAGGACGGACGGCTTTTTCCGCATCTCAACGTGCGGGAAAATCTGCTCTTCGGCAGACGCTTCCGCCCCGGCAAAGGCGCAGACGCCCTCAACCTCGACGATGCCGTCGATCTGCTGGGCATAGGACACCTGCTGCGACGTATGCCCGCCACGCTCTCCGGCGGGGAAAAACAGCGCGTGGCCATAGGGCGCGCGCTGCTCTGCCGTCCGCGTCTGCTGCTCATGGACGAACCGCTGACAGCCCTCGATCCTGCCAGACGGGATGAACTCATGGACTATATCGCCCGTATTCCCGGCGTATGGAAGGTTCCCATACTCTACGTCACCCACTCCGTGGAAGAGGCCCTGCGCCTCGCTCCGTCCACACTGCTTGTCCGGCACGGCCGTCCGGCTGCCTTCGGTTCCACGGCCGACGTTCTGCGGGACGCCGCAGCAGGCTCCGCAAGTCCTCTTCTCCCTCAACCTTCTTCCCCCCTTTCAGGAGATCGTCATGACCGTCTTCCCGCTCCGCCGCTTCGCCATGCCTGCCGCCCTGCTGCTCCTTTTTGCCTCTTCCGCTCTGGCCGAGCCGCCGGCAGTGACCACCGGCCTGGGCTATAAGCCCATGGTGGAAGAGCTGTGCGCAGCCTATGCCAAAGCGGGCGGACAGAAACCCGTGGAAATGTACAGCGGCAACATAGGCCAGATTCTGGAACAGATTCGGGCAGGCAGCGGGGCTTCCGTGGTCATTTCCGACAAGGCCACGCTCGAAGAGTCCAGGGTTTCCTTTGCCGAATTCCGTCCGCTGGGACAGGCCGTCCTTATACTGGCCTGGAAAAAGGGCGTGAATATCAAGGAACCCGCCGACCTGTATAAAGCGGAAATAGCAAGCATCGGCTATCCCGACGCCAAGGCGGCCATTTACGGCAAGGCGGCCGTGGCATTTCTGAAGGGAAACGGCATGTATGAAAAGCTGCAGCCCAAACTCACCATGTTTTCCACCGTGCCTCAGGTCTTTTCCTACCTCGTGTCCGGCAATCTTGACGCCGCCTTTGTCAACGAATCCATCGTCACCAAGCAGGGCGACAAAATCGGCGGCTGGATGGAAATGGACAAGGGCTACGAACCCCTGTTCCTCGTCGCCGGCGTAGTCAAGGGGCATGAAAACGATCCCGATGTGAAGGCTTTTCTCGATTTTCTCGCTTCCCCGGAAGCCAAAGCCATCTGCGTCAAAAACAATCTGCGTCCCTGAAGCCTTTCCCTGCCGTTTGTTCTGCCGGCAGGGAATACGCAGGCAGGCGTCACCTGCGCGGATCCCTGACGCCTCTCCCCCTCCCCGGGAAAGGGGATTCCCTGAATCCCCTTTCCCCCGGCCGAACGCAGGCTTTTTTCGCGCGAACGTCCATTTCCGAAGCCACAGGCAAAGCTTCCTGCTTCCGCCCCAGACGCGCCGGAAACAGCCGGACTCCGAAATCTCGGCCGACGACTCAGAGCTGCTCCGCGCGTCGTGAACAGTTCGCGGATATCCCGCGACAAAACGCCCCGCCTTTTCCGAAAGCCGGAAAGTATACGGGCAAAGCCCACTGTTCCATGTTTCCACTGGATGAACTCGGCTCACCTGAAGTCAGCTTTTCCCTCAAACTGACGCTGCGAACCTGCGCGGCCTGTCTTGTCCTCCATGCCGCGGCCGCCGTGCCTCTGGCCCGCTGGTCAAGCTCCGGCCCGGCCCTGCTGCGCCGCACGCTCAGTTTCCTGATTACGCTCCCGCTGGTTTTTCCTCCCATTGCTCTGGGCTTCATGCTGCTGATGTTCTTCGGTTATGAAGGGCCGGGCGGCAGACTGCTCCGGGAAACGGCGGGCGTGAGTCTGGTTTTTTCTCAGGCGGGCATCATCTTCGCCGCATGGCTGGCCGGATTGCCGCTGGTGGTCAAGCCCGTGCAGGCCGCGCTCGGCGATCCCGAACTGGAACGCCTGCGGCAGGCTGCGAGAGTTTGCGGCGCAGGCCCTGCGGCAACCTTCTTTCTGATCACCCTGCCGCTGATCCGCAGAGGTCTGGCCGCCGGACTTCTGCTCGGTCTGACCAGGGCCCTGGGAGAAGTCGGCATGAGCCTCATGCTCGGCGGAAACATAGCAGGCCGCACCAACACGCTTTCGCTGGAAATCTTCAACTCCGTATCCACAGGAGAATACCGCCGGGCCGCCGCTCTCTGTCTGCTGCTTGGCATCGTCAGTCTGCTGCTGTATCTTGCGGTGGAATTCTGCCAGAGCAAAAAATCATGAACCTTTCCCGGAACGCATGGCGTCCCAAAGGAGCAATTCCCGTGCATTTCATCAAAAGCGGAACCTGGCTTGACGATCTTCTGCTCGACGACTGCCCCGGCATGGATCTGACCGTGGAAATGCTGGGAATAGGCTCCATGCCCGGACTCATGGAATTTCGCCCCAAAAGTTCCTGCGTCGTTGCAGGAGTGGAAGAAGCCGCTCTGCTGCTGGAACGCTGCGGCCTTGCCGTGACCCGGCACGCGCGCAACGGCGATCGCGCGGAGGAAGGGCAGCTTCTTCTCGAGGCCAGAGGCGACGCCGCCGCCCTGCACCGGGGCTGGAAAATAAGCCAGACCGTCATGGAATACATGAGCGGCATTGCCTCGCGCGCGGCGCGTATGGTCGATGCGGCCCGGGCCGTCAATCCGCGCGTGCGTGTCGCCGTCACCCGCAAGAACTTCCCCGGGGCGAAACGCCTCTGTCTGGAAGCTGCCGTCAGCGGCGGCGCGGTAGTACACAGACTCAATCTCTCGGATTCCGTCCTCGTCTTCGATCAGCACAGAATCTTCCTTGCCGGAACCGGCAGAGAATCCGGCACTCCGCTGGAATCCTTTGCCCGTCGCATTCCCGAATTCCGCCTTGCCCTGCCGGAAAAAAAACTCTGTGCAGAAGTGGACAGGCCGGAAGACGCGCTGCTCCTGGCGGAGGCGGGAATCGACATCGTGCAGTGCGAAAAATTTCCCTGTTCCGTTCTGGCGGATACCGTGCGTGCGCTGCGTGCCGCGAGACCCGATCTGCTCATCCTGGCGGCAGGCGGCATAAACGGCGACAACGCCTCCGACTACGCCGCGACCGGAGCCGACGAACTGGTGACCACCTGGCCCTACTTCGGCAAACCGGCGGATATCAAAGTCCGCATGAGCGCGCTCTGATCCCGGCCCCGCTCCGCGAGGCTCCGACATGAGGGGGACTCTGTCCCTCTCTTGGCTTTTGCCCGATATTCTGCTATCCTGAACCGTTTTCAACGCATATCATCTGCGGATACCCGCCGGAGGGAGGACTTCCAGCGGCCTTTTTCCGTATCCGCCGTAAATAATATAATGTGAATGAAGGATACCATGACCGGCACTGCCTCTGAAGAAAAACTCGATATCACAACGCCCGAAAACGCGCTCCCTCCCCTTTCGCTTGCCGATCTTCCCCCCGTCATGCGGGAGGCCTGCGCCCGCGCTTCCTGGACGCGGCTCATGCCGGTACAGGCGCACGCGCTGCCCTATCTCATGGCCGGACGCGACATCATGGTTCAGTCCCGCACGGGCAGCGGTAAAACAGGAGCCTATCTGCTCCCTCTGCTCGACCGACTTGACGCGGAACACAAAGGAGTACAGGCACTGATCCTGACGCCCACGCGCGAGCTTGCCGGACAGGTTGAGCGCGAAGCGCGGATCCTGTTTGAAGGCACGGGGCTTGGAGTTTGCGCCGTCTACGGCGGCGTGGGCTACGGCCGTCAGCTGGACGCCCTGCGTTCGGGTGTTCAGGTGCTGGTGGGCACTCCCGGCCGCGTACTCGATCATCTTCTGCGCCGCACCCTTTCCCTTGACGACCTCCAGACGCTGATCTTCGACGAAGCCGACCGCATGTTGTCCATCGGCTTCTATCCGGACATGAAGGAAATTCAGCGGTATCTGCCGCGCAGATCCATTCTCTCCACCCTCTTTTCCGCTACCTATCCGGCGCATGTGCTGAATCTTGCCGGAGAATTTCTGCGCGATCCGCAGATGCTCAGCCTGTCTCAGGGGCAGGTGCATGTGGCCGCAACCCAGCATCTGTACTGCGAATGCCGCCCCATGGACAAGGATCGCATGCTGGTTCGCCTTCTTGAAACGGAAAATCCCTCTTCGGCCATCATTTTCTGCAATACAAAGGCCAACGTTCATTACATCACGGGGGTACTTCAGGGCTTCGGCTACAGTGCGGACGAACTCTCTGCGGATCTGTCCCAGAGCAAACGGGAAGAAGTGCTTGCCCGACTGCGGCGCGGCGAAGTGCGCCTGCTGGTGGCCACAGACGTGGCCGCGCGCGGCATAGACATCCCCGATCTGTCCCACGTCATTCTTTACGAACCACCGGAAGACCGGGAATCCTACATACATCGTGCGGGCCGCACGGGCCGGGCTGGCGCCGTAGGCACGGTCATCTCTCTTGTGGATATCATGCAGAAACTGGAAGTGGAGCGCATTGCCCGCTTCTATAAAATCGATCTCGTTCCCATGACGCCGCCCACGGACGAAGATGTCTCCAGAGCGGTCTCCCAGCGGGAAACGGCCCTGCTGGAAAGCCGCCGCCGGGCCTGCACGGGGCTGCAAATGGAGCGCGTGCGCCGTTTCCTGCCCCTGGTGAAGGAACTGGCCTCCGGCGAAGACGAAGAGCAGCTTCTTCTGCTGGCGTTGCTGCTGGACGGCGATTATCAGCAGAGCCTCGGGATGCCCCCTGTGACGCCGCGCCCCCTGCGCTCCGGACAGGCCGACTCCCGCAGGAACGGAGAACAGAGCGAAGGACGCGGCAGACGCCGCAAATCACGAAAATCACACGCCTCGGAAAAAAGACCGCCTGAAGAATTACAGCAGGACGAAACGTCGACGGAAGGAACAGCGTCGACGGAACAGGCCGCCGGACAGAACAAGAGCGACGGAGCGGAGGCGGAAAAACCCAGAAAACGTCGTCGCCGTCGTTCACACAGAAAGCCCTCCCCCGAAGGTACGGAGGTCGCAGACGCGCCTTCTTCCGCAGAACAAGCGGAATAACCAGTAACTGTTGCTCCCCTGAGGGAGTCGATGATGAGCAGAGACGAAGATACCCGGGCAGACAGCCCATCCTCTTCATATATTGCCCCGGAAGCAGCCTCTCCGGAAAAGGACGGGGAAGGAGAAAACCCGGAAAACGTCCATCAGGACGGCAGAGTCCCGGACTACCTGGCGAGAGTGGCGCCGGTTACTGTGCCGCCCACCAGGATACAGCTTTCGCTTGATGTGATTGTGGACAACTTTTCGGCCTTGCTGGAATCGGTGGACCCCTCCGAGGCTCTGAATATTCTTGAGCTGGGACGCATCCATTTCATTCAGCGCAGACGAATGCGCAAAGAGCTTCAGGCCTTGTATGCGGGTTTGTGGAACCTTGCCCTTCAACGTTCCTTTCCCGATGATTATACGGATATTTTCAGCGCGTGGCTCGAAAAATCTGGCGCGGAGCTTGACCCGCACGATCGTGAAGAACGGCAGGCGCGCATCTTCCAGTATGTGGATTCGCTCCGTCAGTACGGAGACGCCGATTTTTCGGAAGTGAGCCGCCACCTGACCGGTCTGCTGGAAGCGGACGAATCGCACGTCAAGCGCATTTCCTTCGCTCTGGCTCTCTACATCCGCCGCATCTACACCTACTTTTTCGATCATCTGCTTTAGACGCGCACACTGCGCGCAGAAAGGAACAGCCATGCCCCAGTACGGCGATTTGGTCATATTGCTTTCCCCCCGCGGCAAACGCCGCATCCTGCGCCTTGAAGAAGGCGGAGACTGGCATACACAGGACGGCATAATCCGTATGTCCTCGCTGGTGGAAGCCCCCTTCGGCAGCGAGGTGCAAAGTTCCCTCGGCGTGCCCTTCCGCATGATGCGCCCGCAGCTCCACGATCTGATCATGGGTATAAAACGGCAGACGCAAATCATGTATCCCAAGGATATGGGCCTGATCTGCCTCAAGCTCGGCGTCGGCGCAGGGCGCACCATTCTGGAGGCTGGTTCCGGTTCCGGTGGCTTTACCATCGCCCTCTCCTGGTTCTCCGGCCCGACAGGTCATGTCCACACCTTCGAGGCACGGGAAGAATTCCATAAACTTGCCCGCCGCAATCTTGCCTGGGCCGGTGTGGGAAGTAATGTTTCTCTGCACCTGCGGGACATCGCCGAAGGCTTCGGCCTTGACGATCCGGCCATTCTGAACGGCCGGAAGGCGGACGCGCTTTTTCTGGACGTGCGCACCCCCTGGGAATACCTCGATCATGCGCTGAAAGCCCTGGTTCCCGGCGCGCCCATGGCCTTCCTCCTGCCTACGGTGGATCAGGTTTCGCGCCTGCTCCTCGCGCTGGAACGCGGCCCCTTTGAGGATACGGAAGTCTGTGAAATCCTCGTCCGCCCCTGGAAGCCCGTGCCGGATCGCCTGCGCCCGGCGGACAGAATGAACGCCCATACCGGCTTCCTTGTCTTCACCCGGCATCAGGAACGCTCCCCCCTGTGGGACGAACACCTCGTCCTCGGAACCAGAGAGCGCAAACAGCACGCCGCACGTCTTGCCCGCCTCGGTCTGACGGAAGAAGAGACGGAAGACTGATTCCTTCCAGAGCAGCTCCGCCGGAAAACGCGCGCCCTCAAAAGGCGGCATCTGTCTTCCGGAAACGTCCCGCTCCGGCTTCCGCAAAGTCCGCGGGAAGCTTCGGGAGTCTTCCCGGCAAAACTCAACAGTCAATCCCCGCCATGAACATTACACTCCAGAATATAAGTAAATCCTATGGCGGAAAGGATATCCTTTCCGACTTTTCCCTCGACGTGCTGGACGGTATGCGTCTGTGTATCTGCGGCCCCAACGGCAGCGGCAAATCCACGCTCATCCGGATCATGGCGGGCGCGGCCCAGCCGGACGCGGGCAGAGTCATCGTACCGCGCGGCTGCCGGGTTGGCTATGTGGAACAGATTCTTGACGAGGACGCGCTGAACACGCCGCTCCTGACCTGGGTTCAGAGCGCGTTGCCCGACTGGGGCGATTTCTGGACGGAATGGGAAAAGGCCCACAGCAGCGGCGACGAAGCCGCCCTGACCCGCCTCATGGCCCGTCAGCACGATCTGGAAGCGCGCTACGGCTACAATCCCGAGCAGAAAGCTCAGACCGTACTCTCCGGCCTCGGTTTCGAGAAGTCAAAATGGGCTTTGCCTCTGGAACAGCTTTCCGGCGGCTGGCGCGAACGGGCAAAACTGGCCAAGGTTCTCACCGCAGGCGCGGACGTGCTGCTGCTGGACGAACCTACCAACCATCTGGATCTCGACGCCGTAGAGTGGCTGGAAGAATTTCTGCTGGAATTCAAAGGCGCGCTCGTATTCGTGGCGCATGACCGGGTGTTCATGGATCACGTCGGCACGCATATCCTGTATATGGGCGGCAGTCGTCCCATTTTCCGCAAGGCGACCTTCAGTCAGTTCCTGGAAATGCAGGACGAAATCGACGAGCAGAGGGAACGCGAAGCAAAACGCCTGGCCGAAGAAATAGACCGCAAAATGGACTTTGTGCGGCGTTTCAAAGCCAAGGCCACCAAGGCCAGACAGGCGGCCTCACGCCAGAAGATGGCCAAAAAGCTGGAAAAGGAACTGGAACAGTACCAGCCCGAAGCCAAAAGAAAGGAGCTTTCCTTCAAATGGCCGGAAGCAGCCCGCTCGGAAAAGGTTGTTCTTGCAGCAGCGGATCTCGCCTTTCATTTTCCGGACGGCAAAGTTCTGTGGCCGCCTCTGACCTTCACGCTGTTCAGAGGCCAGCGTATAGGTCTTGTCGGACACAACGGCTGCGGCAAATCCACGCTGCTGAAAATTCTGGCGGGCAGACTGGCCCGCACGGGCGGTTCGCTGAACGTCGGTTCCCTCACCCGACTCGGATATTACAGCCAGCAGCAGACGGAAACGCTGGATGTCAAGGGTACGGTACTCGGAGAAATGCGCCGCCTCTCCGATCCCCGTACTACGGAAGAGGAACTGATGAGCGTGCTGGGGCTGTTCCTGCTGGGACAGGGCTACTTCGACCGCTTCATCTCCACCCTGTCCGGCGGCGAACGCAGCCGTCTGGCTCTGGCCGTACTCTTTCTCGCGCGCTGCAATCTGCTGGTGCTGGACGAACCCACCAACCATCTGGATCTTGAAAGCCGCGAAGCTCTCATCGAGGCTCTGGACAATTTTGACGGAACGCTGCTCGTGGTGGCCCACGACAGACATCTGCTGTCTGAAGTCGTAGATGAAATATGGGAAATCACCGACAAGGGCATTCACGTGTACGAAGGCGGCTTCAGCGAATATGACGCCGCCCGCCATGCGGCAAAGGCTGCGGAAAAAGCCCTGAAAGCCGGATCTTCCGACAATCAGGGCAGTACCGGACTTTCGCGCGAAGATCTGAAGCGCATCAAACGCGAACAGGCCGAACAGCGCAATGCCCTCTACAAAAAGCTCAAGCCCCTGCAGGATACCTATAAAAAGAATGAGGCGGAAATGGAAACGACGCTGGCCCGCCTTGACGAGGTGGAAAAGCTGCTTGCCGATCCCGATGTCTATGCCGACGGCGCACGGGCTTCCGCACTGCTCAAGGAGTTCCATGAACTTCAGACCCGGAGCGAAAGCCAGCTGGAGGCTCTTGGGGAGCTGGAAGAACAGATTTCCAGCCTCGAAGCCCAGCGCGCTGCGCTGAGCCTCGGAGCTGAAGATTAACACCCGCTCCCGGAACGGCGATAGCCGAACTCCGTACGGGGAAGAAATTCCCCTTCCCGGCACTGTTCACAGAGAAGCCGCTGCTGTTCTCCCTGTTCCGGAAAGAATGAACACCTGAAAAGAGGCCTCTGCCCGAACCTTCCATCAGACGGAGGCCTCTTCTCACAGTCGGACGGCCGCTCTTTCAAGCGTTTTGCTCTCGAACATATCCAGGCCCCATGTTCCAGCGCGCATCTTTCACGGCTCCGCCGGAGCCAGTTCTGCTGTCCATGCCATGCTCCGCGGGGACACGGCCATGCGGGCCGGCCTTCGGATGACGGCGCCGCTGGAATATTGCGCCTGGGCCGGCCTCGCGGACTATCTTGCTTTGCCGGACTCGAGGAGCATGTTCAAAACGGACGTGTTCTACTGTTTCGTGTTCCGGGCGGAATCTTCCTGCCCGTCTGTGCCGCTGCCCAGCAGGGCGCGGGCGAAGTCGTGCGCGTCGAAGGGACGCAGATCCTCCATCTTTTCCCCAAGCCCGACAAAGGTAATGGGCAGGCCGAACTGACTGGCCACGGCAAGCGCGACGCCCCCCTTGGCCGTACCGTCCAGCTTGGTGAGGATTATTTCATCCACTCCGCTGCTTTCCTTGAACATTTTAGTCTGTTGCAAGGCATTCTGTCCTGTAGTGGCGTCAATAACCAGAATAGTGCGATGCGGCGCGCCGGGATGCTTCTTGGCAATGACGTTACGGATCTTGTGCAGCTCTTCCATAAGATTGTGCTTGGTATGCAGACGCCCCGCCGTATCCACAAAAAGCAGATCATAGCCTCCGGCAAGGGCCTTGTCCACGGCCTCATACGCCACGGCAGCCGGATCGGCGCCCGTGCCCTTGGCATGAAAATCGGCGCCGACGCGCTCCGCCCACACCTGTAACTGTTCGACAGCAGCCGCACGGAAGGTATCCGCCGCCGCAATGAGTACCTTCTTTCCCTGCATACGGGCGCGATAGGCCAGCTTTGCAATAGTGGTCGTCTTACCTACGCCGTTGACGCCCACCATGAGGATCACTTCCGGCGGATTCACCGCGCTTATCCGGCGGGGCGCACGGAACAGAGCCTCAACCTCTTCCTGAAGCAGGGGCAGAAGGCCTGTCGGAGAGCTGATTCCTTCGGCCGTCGCACGTTCCCGCAATTTCCTGACCAGTGCCAGCGCCGGTTCCGCCCCCATATCCGCCATAATGAACAGTTCTTCCATTTCCTCCCAGAACTCGGGCGAAAGGCTGGAATGTCCGGAAAAAAGCGCGTTCAAGCCCCTGCCGAACTGCGCCCGCGTGCGGGCCAGCCCTGCGTTGAGCTTGAGGAAAAGCCGATCCCGCTCGTCCTCCTCGTCTTCCATATCCAAGGCCAAGGCCAGACGATATTGGAGTTCGGAACGGAAATCCTCCAGATAATGATAATCCATGCGCGCAAGCCAGTCCCGGAAATCGTCGCTAAAGGCTTTTGCCTCCTCTTCCGGCGTTTCCAGCGCGGCAAGCAGGAAGGACAGCCTGCGCCACAGCAGTTCGTCCGCCCCTTCCACTCCCTGCAACACAATCCCCAGCCAGACGGAAAGTTTCGGTTCCGCCTCGCGCAGAGCAAGAGTCAGTTCCTCATCGCTCAATGTGTCGGCAGCCCCGGAATCAGCAATCCCGGAAGACGCATCCGGCGAAGAGACCGGCTGCGCGTTTTCGCGCGCTTCCTTAGGCGCACTTTCCGAAGAACCGAATATTTTTCTGACGGCAGAAAAAAAGCCCATAGACGCTCTCCTGCAAAACAAGAATGTGCCCGCGTATGCGAAAAGTCCGGGCAGAATCAAGCCATACTAGCCTGCCCCGGGAAAAATTGCCACAGCCTCCCCTTCCCCATGCCCGGATCTCCGCGCCTCCTGCCGGAATGAAACTCTCGACAAAGTCGGTGCTTCTGTATATGCGCCTGTAAATTTTACCAGCCGCATGTATAATCCGGCCCGTATTCCTGTACGACGGATCGTAAGCAAAGCTCCCGCGTGCGGAAAATCCGCTGTTCGTCGAAGTTACCCTCTCTGCTGCCCCAATCTCCTCAACTATCTTCGCTTTATTCTCATCCTTCGTATCTGCAAAACAAGATTAACGCCGAGCTTATCCTATTGCGATAGTTAAATTTCAAGCCGTCAGATTGCTTATATTGAGTTGCCCAGGACAGGATTGTCAAACGCCCCCCCTTCCCGGCAAGTCAAAAGGAGTTTTTATTATATCCTCAAGAACAGAAATGTTCCGGAATAATAGCCTGACCGAAGTTTTCCATTTAACCCAAAAAGGCCGGACACGTCCGACGCGCCCGGCCTTCTGATGGAGATAATGCCAGCCTATACGATACCGTGTTCGCCGGGACGTTCGTAATCGTCGTTCTTCTTCTGAGCCAAGCAGTACAGATCCACCGTACCGAAGGCCCGCAGCACAGGGCTGGCCACATAGATGGAAGAGAACGTTCCGAACAGGATACCCAGCAGCAGCGTCAGAGAGAAATCGTGAATCACGCTGCCCCCAAGCACATACAGGCTGATGCAGGTCACAAGCGTCGTTCCGGACGTCAGAATGGTTCTGGCCAGCGTCTGGTTGAGACTGCGGTTGATAATCTCGTCCATGCTCGGCTTGGGGCCGTTTTCAGGAATGGCCTTCAGATTTTCCCTGATGCGGTCATACACA
>LBJMC04202__coassemble_1136_pt1 | contig 14472 bp, 12 predicted proteins | sample LBJMC04202__metabat2_low_PE_018 | metagenome-assembled genome bin LBJMC04202 | reverse complement strand
GTTCTCAGCACTGATGACTGCTTTATGTCCTTGTATCCCAAATCCATACAACGCTGCCTGCAAAATATCGTACAGAACGCCGTAGATTACGGAACTCAGGAAAATTTTGAATGCCCGGAAGGTTCCCCGCATTCCAGCAAGGAAGGGGTTTCATCGTCTACCGTTACAATTTGTGGAAAAAATATGCCTGACTGTTACAACATCGAAGTGCGAGACTTTGGCCCCGGCATACCGGAAGAAGAACTGGAACATGTGTTCGAGCCCTTTGTCCGGCTGGGGTGTAATAGCTCCAATTCCCGAAAAAACGGTACCGGTATCGGGCTTTCTATTGCCCGTAATCTGGCTCAGGCCAATAATGCAACTATCATGATGACTAATAAAAACCCCGGGCTGTTAGTTACACTGCATATCATGAAAGGCCGTTCCTTATCGGGAACTGCTGGTATCTGATAAAGACAGAGGCTCTGGTGTATTGTTCGCTCTGTGCAAGGTATATGGACCCGAAAGGAATAGAAGAGTTTCGGCAGATTGAGCATGAGCGACAGCTGTTCGGCCCGAGAGGACGTTATGTGCAGCCGATGTCCGGGAACAGGAAAGGCGGCGGAGTTTTGAAGAGCGACGGCGATGGCGTGGGGCAGTGGAGCTTGAGAGAGGAAGTTATTACTCAGGGGGCACGGTTTTGCCGCGCCCCCCTGTATATGTCAGGATATGACTACAGTTGATCCGGGCCTGCGATGACGCCGGCCACAGCAGAGGCAGCGGCAACCCAGGCGTTGGACAGGTAGACTTCCGACTTCAGGCTGCCCATGCGACCCTTGAAGTTGCGGTTGGTGGTGGCAATGGCGCGTTCGCCGTCTCCGAGAATGCCCATGTGGCCGCCGAGGCAGGGGCCGCAGGTTGGCGGGCCGACGATGCAGCCGGCATCGGTGAAGATATCGAACAGCCCTTCCTTCATGGCCTGTTTCCAGATTGCCGGTGTGGCGGGAAGGATGATGCAGCGTACATTTTTGGCAACCTTGCGTCCCTTGAGGATTTCGGCAGCGGCACGCATGTCGGAAATGCGGCCGTTGGTGCAGGAGCCGACGACAACCTGATTCACGGGCAAATCCTGGAGCTGGCTGACGGGCTTGGTATTGGAGGGCAGGTGAGGGCAGGCCACCAGCGGTTCCATGCCGGAGACGTCGAAGAGCAGTTCGCGTTCATAGGTCGCGCCGGGGTCTGCGGCGATTTTTTCCGCTCCCGGGCGTTTGTGGGCGGCGCAATAGGCAAGTGTTTTATCATCCGCAGCAAAGAGACCGGCCTTACCGCCGGCTTCAATGGCCATATTGGCGATGGTCAGGCGGCCTTCCACGTCGAGGGCTTCAATGGCCGGGCCGTCGAATTCAATGGCCTTGTACAGCGCGCCGTCAACGCCGATTTCGCCGATGAGGCGGAGCATGAGATCTTTGCCGCCGACCCAGCGGGGGAGCGTGCCGGTGTAAGTGGCTCTGATGGAGGGCGGAACCTTGAACCAGGTTTCACCGAGAGCCATGGCGCCGGCGATGTCGGTGCTGCCCATGCCGGTAGCAAAGGCGCCCACACCTCCGTATGTGCAGGTGTGGCTGTCTGCGCCGACGATGATATCCCCGGGGCCGACAAGGCCCTGCTCAGGCAGCAGCGCGTGTTCAACGCCGCAGTCGCCGCCTTCGTAATAATAGGTGATGCCCATTTCCTGCGCGAATTTTCTGGTCACCATGACCTGATTGGCGGAATCGATATCCTTCTGGGGGGTAAAGTGATCCATGACAAGATACACTTTGTCCTTGTCGAACACCTTGTCCGCTCCCATACCTTTGAAGGATTTGATCGCGAGCGGCGCGGTGATGTCGTTGGCAAGCACCGCCGAGACCTTGCACTGGACGATCTGGCCCGGTTCGCGGACGGTTTCGCTCGTATGTCGTTGCAGGATTTTCTGTGCCAGAGTCTGTGCCATGTGTCCTTCCTTATGATCTGGCCCTTTCGGGTGTCTGTGCGCGAAGGCCGGAGGGATTCGCGCGGGTGATGCCGGAGAAATTTTCAGTGCGGGAGGCCGCACGGGGCGCACCTCCCGGATATATCAGCACTGGCGTTCGTCGTGCAGCTTTGCGTCGAGGCGGTTGAGCGCGTCCACATAGGCGCGGGCGCTGGCCACGATGACATCGGGGTCGGAACCGCGTCCGGAGGAGGAAACGGCGCCGTCCGTAATGCGTACGGTAACTTCGCCCTGTGCGTCGGTGCCGCCGGTAATGGCGTTGACGACATAGCGTTCGAGATGGGGTTCCACATCAAGGGCCGAGGCGATGACGTTGAAGGCCGCGTCCACGGGGCCGACGCCGAAGCCTGCCTGACGCAGCACCTTTTCGCCGTCCTGAAGAACGACGGCGGCCATGGCGGGCATGGAGGGAGTGGAACTCTGGACGCTGATGCCGAGCAGCTTGTAACGATCCGGCTGGCGATAGACTTCGCCCATGATCAGGGCTTCGATATCTTCGTCATGGATGACCTTTTTCTTGTCGGCCAGAGCCTTGATGGCATTGAAGACCTTTTCGAACTGTTCTTCATCAAGATTTGCGTAGCCGAGGGCTTCGAGCTTGTTGCGCACGGCGTTGCGCCCGGAGTGTTTGCCGATAACCAGGTCCGTGCTGGTGCGTCCGATGGACTGGGGCGTCATGATTTCGTAGGTTTCGCGGTTCTTGAGCATGCCGTCCTGATGAATGCCGGACTCGTGAGCAAAGGCATTGCCGCCGACAATGGCCTTGTTTGCCGGAATGGGCTGGCCGATGATCATGGAAAGCATACGGCAGGAGGGGAAGAGCTGTTCGGTACGGATGGCTGTACTCAGGCCGAAGACATCCTGACGCACGCGCAGGGCCATGACTACTTCTTCCAGCGAGGTATTGCCCGCGCGTTCGCCTATGCCGCACAGCGTCACTTCCACCTGCCGCGCTCCCGCTTCGACGGCGGCCAGACTGTTGGCCACGCTGAGACCGAGATCATCATGGCAGTGGACGCTGAATATGGCCTTGTCCGCATTGGGGGTATGTTCGATGACATAGCGGATCAGCCGGGAATATTCGCTGGGAATGGCATAGCCGACGGTATCGGGAAGGTTGATGGTGGTCGCGCCGGCCTTGATGACTTCCGTCACGACGCGCACGAGGAAATCCGGATCGGAGCGGGAGGCGTCTTCAGCGGAAAATTCCACGTTCGTCGTATAGGATGCGGCGCGCTTTACGCCGGCCACGGCCATTTCCACAACCTGATCCGGGCTTTTGCGCAGCTTGTATTCCATATGGATGGGCGAGGTGGCAAGGAAGGTGTGAATACGCGGTTGGGCCGCGTTACGAACGGCTTCCCAGGCGCGGTCGATATCTCCGGGAGTGCAGCGGGCCAGTCCTGCAACTTCGGCATCCTTTACCAGTCCGGCAATGGCCTGAACGGACTCGAAGTCCCCCTGACTGGAGGCAGGGAAACCGGCTTCGATGCAGTCCACGCCCAGCACTTCCAGCTGGTGGGCGAGACGAAGTTTTTCCTGAAGATTCATGGTTGCGCCGGGGCTTTGTTCCCCGTCGCGCAGTGTGGTGTCGAAGATGCGGACGCGATCGCTCATGTTGTGACCTCAAAATGAGAGTGTTTCAAGCCGGAGTGCCATATTGTGCGCCGGCTGTCCACGGGGAGTTGAATGAAAAAATCGGAACGGCCTTCTGTAAGGAACCGTTCCGACCCTGTGCCGAAGAAATGCCGGGGTTCCTCAACCGTTCTGCTGCGTCAGGTGATGCAGTATCTGCCTGTTGCGCCGGGGCAGCAGCAGGAAGGTATAAATCAGACCGGACAGAATATAGCCGAGGCAGGCGATGAAGGTCCACAGCCTGGGCATGGAGAACAGCAGCACGAAAATCATCAGTGCGGAAACCAGCGTACTGAAGGGGTGTGCTTTGACAAACCCGTATTCCTTGAAGGAAAAATAACGCACACGGCTGACCATGAGCAGGGGAACGACAAAGGAAAGCAGCAGCGCCATATGGGGGACTGCGCCGAGCAGAAAGTCCGGCAGGTAGGGCATGAAGAGAACAAAGGTTGCAAAAGTGCAGCCTCCCGCCGGAATGGGCAGGCCGATGAAGAAACGCTTTGAAGTTGTGGTTACGCAGACATTGAAGCGGGCCAGGCGCAGCGCACCGCAGGCGGCAAAGAGAAAGGCCGCCGCAAGACCGAGTCTGCCGAAGCTCTGGAGCTGCCAGGTCCAGGCAAGGACACCCGGAGCCACGCCGAAAGCTATGGCGTCGGAAAGGGAATCGTATTCCACGCCGAACTGGCTGGCCGATCCGGTGAGTCGGGCTACCTTGCCGTCCAGACCGTCCATAAGCGCGCTGAACAGAATAGCCCAGGCAGCATTGTCGAAATCGCCCGCAATGGACAGGGTGATGCTCAGGAAGCCGGCAAAGAGGCTGGCTGTGGTGAACAGATTGGGCAGAATATATACCCCGCGCGGAACGGGTTTGTTGGGATCGCGCATACCTTACTCCCCGCTGTCGGATCCTGCGGCAGTTTGCGGAACGGCTCTGCGGGCAAGAACGCTCTGCCCGGCAAGCACGGTCTGGCCGATATGAACCGCGCTATCATAGCCTTCGGGCAGATAGAGGTCAACGCGGGAGCCGAAACGTATCATGCCGAAACGCTGTCCGCGGGCAAGCGTATCACCCTGTTCGGCGTGGGGTACGATGCGGCGTGCGACAAGTCCGGCGATCTGAACAAAGGTCCAGGGTCTGCCTTCGGTGTCCATAACCCGCCAGGTGCAACGTTCGTTGTGTTCGGAAGCCTTGTCGAAGGATGCGTTGATGAACTTGCCGGGATGATAGCGCACTTCGGTGACAGTGCCGTCTACGGGGCAGCGGTTCACATGGACGTTGAACACGTTCATGAATACGGAAATGCAGGTGCGTACTTCTCTGTCAAGGGGATCGGGGCGCTGCTCGATCTTGATGATCTTTCCGTCCGCCGGGCTGACGGCAAGGCCTTCGTCTTTCGGAACAACACGTTCCGGATCGCGGAAGAAATGCAGGGTGAACAGAAAGAAAATCAGCGCGACGACTGTGGCTATTCCCCAGTCAAGGGCGGCAAAGCACAGAGAGCAGAGTCCGAGCAGAACAAGCAGGGGAAAACCTTCGGGAGCAAGGGATATGGATGCGGGGCGCATGGGAATCTCCGTAACGGCTAAAGGGGATTGTGGCGGGCAATGGCTTCATCCAGCGCGGCGGAAGCTGCTTCCGGCATAGGAAAACCCGTCCACAGGGTGAACTGTGCGCCTGCCTGGGCAAGGAACATGTCGCGGCCGTTTATCGCCGTCCAGCCGGCTGCTGCTGCGGCGTCCAGGAAGGGTGTGCGGAAATAGACCAGATCATAAGCCAGGGCCGTCTGCCGGTCAGGACGGGGAAAATGTTCCAGCGGAGATTTGCCGTCCAGCCCTGCGGGCGTGGTATTGACGATGAGATCGGCGGGGCAGTCATGCCGGGAATCCCACGGAAGAACGCGGATATCGGGCAGAGCCTTCTGGTGTGTTTTGTGTTCGTCTTCCATCGGGCGCACGGTGGCGATGAGTTCCCGTGCCTGTTCTTCGCGGCGGGCGCAGATCAGAATTTCCCGCACGCCGGGAAGCTGGTAGAGTCCGCCGAGTACGGCGCGGGCCGCGCCTCCCGCTCCGAGAACCAGAACGCGGGACAGGGCGGAATATTGCCAGAGCGGAAAGAGGAATCCTTCCACATCGGTGTTGTGGCCGACCAGTTCCGGGCCGTCCCAGTACAGGGTGTTGACCGCGCCCACGGAGGCGGCCAGCGGGGTGATGCGGTCAAGCAGGGGGACGATTGCGATTTTGTGCGGAATAGTCACGCAGCAGCCCGCTATGGGCAGAGTGCGCACGGCCTGAACAAAGTCCTTCAGACGTTCGGGGAGAATATGCCAGGCCATGAGGACGGAAGGAATCCCCCAGGTCTGAAAGGCGGTATTGTGCAGCAGCGGGCTGAGGCTGTGGGCGACGGGATCGCCGATCACGCCGTACAGTTTGTGCGGAAGAAACATGAATGCCTCGCGTGATTGAGTTTGCGCAGCCACATTAAACAAAAAAACGCGGGGCTGCAATCGGCAGAGTCGGGACAGAGTCTTCTTGAGTATATTCCCGGCTGTATTTCCGGGATGGACTTCGGACTGAAATTCTTCAGTTCTTTCCAGATGATGCGCTTTAGGACTGATTGCCGGAGGAGCGGAGCCGGCGCAGAAAGGGAATCTTCCCGGAGCAACCTCACAGTCCACGCCTGAGGCAGTATGCCTAACCGCGGACGGAAACGGCCCGCTTCCGGTTGCGGGAAGGTAAGGCTTTCCGCTGAAATGCCCCTGATCCTGTGGCCGGGCAGACGGATGGAACTGATGACGCTGCGCAGGGCGCAGACTTTCGGCGCGGGAGACGTGTTCCGGGGCACAATCTTCATGGCTGTGCAGACTCGGAAAAATAGAGAAGGAGTGGGGAAAATTCGTGTATGAATCGTCCCGTGAGGGTTATGTTTGCCAATGCCTACGCTTTCCTTCCGGAATAGGTAAAATATGAAGCGCGCCGCTCTGGCCGGGGAAGATTCCGTGCCGGAAGAAATCCGGGGCAGGAGGGACGCGCTGTTGTTTATCGTGATATATCAGGTCAGACCTTGTGCGGAGAGTCCTGTCCGTATCCTGACAAATCCGGGAGCAGCCGGGGTCAGGTTCGTAGATAAAGGCCTTTCCCGGACTGGTCAGGAGGGAGAGATTACTGATCGAGACGGAGGTCTTCCATGAAGTCCGTAAGCTGCATCAGCAGTTTTTTGGCCACGTCGGGATGCTCCCTGATGACGTTATGGAGCTGGAAGGGGTCGGCGCGGCGGTCGTACAGAGCGTCCTGACTGGGAACTTCCGTGGTGCTTGTGGGGGTACAGGTCCACTGATCCGCACCGTCGAGACTGGCCGATTCCTTATAATGTTTGGCGGCGTCGAATTCTTCCTTCGATTTGTTGCCTCCGGCCCAGGTTCTGCCTGTGATGTTTTCATTTTTGTTGGTGGCCTTGATGTGGCTGGCGTCGATGTTTGCCGCGTAGAACTCCCGGGACATGTTGGTCTGTTCGGTATTCTTCATCCAGTGGATGTAACTCCAGTCATCGTTGAACAGCGCCCAGGAATATTGATAATAACCGGCAATGGCGAAGTCGCGCACCTTGTCGACCTCTCCACGGACGAGAGGCAGCAGGCTCTTGCCCTGCATGTCCGGATGTACGCCTATGCCCAGCCAGTCGCAGATGGTGGGGGCCACGTCGCAGGACTGTACAAAAGCCTTGATTCTCTGGCCGGCCTTGACGCCGGGAGCGCGGAGAATCATGGGAATGTGGGAGAGTTCTTCATAAGGCCAGGGGCGGCACTTGCGCATGATTCCGTGGCCGTGTTCTCCGTTGCCCATGGGTTCGCCGTGGTCGGAAACCATGAGGAAGAGCGTGTTTTCCTCAAAGCCGAGCCGGCGCACGGCATCCAGCAGAACGCCCAGATACTTGTCGCAAAGCGTGACCAGTTCGGCATACAGCATACGGACATGGTGCAGCTGTTCCTCGGTGTAAATGCCTTCCACCGGAGTACCGTTGGGGAGGAACTCGTCCTTTCCGGCATAGTCGGGATCGTAGGGACACTTCATGTCCGGGCAGTAATTGCCGTTTTCGTCGTACTTGTAGACTGAAGGCGGATCCCAGGGTTCGTGCGGATCGAAGGAGTCGATCCACAGGAAGAACTGTTTGTTGCGATCCACCTGTTCCAGATATTCAATGGCCTTTGCCACGGTGCGGGCCACATAGCGATCCTTTTCGCCCTTCCAGTACTGACGCTGCTTCAGATAGTTGGTCATTTCATGGAGGGTGACGGCTGCGGCTTTTTCTCCGTATTTTGCGGCATAGGCGTTAAAGCTGCTTTCTTCGATGAAGTCTTTGGGGTCGTAATGGATGAGCGGATCGTTTTCGAAGAAGTAGTCGTCCCCTTCGTGGCCGTGGCTGAACCATACCTTATCAAAACCGCGGGTATAGCCGAACTTCGGCAGGCGGTACATGGGGCAGTCGAAAATCAGGGCCGTATCAATGGGGCGGCCCCAGCACAGATCGGCAATGGTTGTATCCGCCTTGTCCAGACCCACCCAGCCGGAATAGGGCAGGGTATAGCGTCCTGTGTGCATGGCGCGGCGGCAGGGCACCGTGGGCAGGCCTTCGGTATAGGCATTTTCAAACAAGACGCCTTCTCTGGCCAGACGATCCATATTGGGGGTTTTTATCCAGTCGTTGCCGTAACAGCCCACATAGTTGAATTGCAGGCTGTCGAACATGATGACAATGGCGTTATTGGGCATAACTGACTCCTTTTATGCGGGTTTGCGGGAATTCCGTCCGCTTTCCGCCGTGCGGAGAGGTGGGCGGGACGCCGGTTTTCAGGGATGCAAAAGGCCTTCCGGGGCGTTTCAGCGTTGAAACGCTCAGGCGGAGCAGGGGCGCCATAGGCCGGGGCTTTCGGAAGTTTCAGCGTGTCCGGGGAATGTTCAGCGGCATCTTGAGGGACATCGTGTCCCTGTCTGAAACTTCATGGAAGCGCGGCCGTGTCGCCGATGGTATGTGATACAGAAGTCTGGAGAGCCGTCCTGACAGGCTCATGACGATGAAAACAGGGACTCATCTCCTTCAGAACGGTCGAAGTGTCGGGAAAGGGGAGATGTTTCAAGGAGGTGGAGAAGCGCCGGGGGAACCTCTCTTCCCCCGGCTTCTCCTCCTTTCGGCAGGAGAACCCGAGCCTGTCCGGTTCGGCTTCGGGCGGGAATATCCCTACTTCCCTGTCTCTTCCATTTCACTGTACTTGTTCACCAGAGCCTGAGCCTTCTGATACAGAGCTTCTGGGTCGGCCACCTTGGGCTGACTGCCCAGTTCTTCAAACCAGCCGGCCTTGAGGACGGGCATGAGCTGTTCAAAGCACTTGGCGCGTTCCTCGTCGGACATGGTGATGAATTCATGGCCTTCCTTCTTCATGGCTTCGATATCTTCGGCCGTGCCTTCCATAATGGCGTCCGCCATGGCCAGGCTCATGACTTCGCCCGTGGTTTCCTCAAAGACCTTCTGTACTTCGGGGGGAAGACTGTCCCAGGTGGCCTGATTCATGGCCATCCACTGCGAACCGGAGACGCTGTTGATCAGCGTGGTGTATTTTGTGGCTTCATTGAGCTTGAAGGAACGGAAGACGGGAATGGGATAGATCGCGCCTTCGGCCATGTTGCGGGAAAGAGCCATGTACATTTCGGAACCGGGCTGGGAAATGGGATCCGCTCCGAGACCCTTGGCGATGAGCATGGAGTCCTTGCCGGGGCCGACGAGACGCATCCCCTTGATGTCGGCCAGCGTTTCCACGCGCTTGCTCTTGGTGTGAATTTCCACAGGGGCGGCAATGTGCAGGCCGAGAACCTTCATCCCCTTGAATTCGTCCTGAATCTCCGGCGTGGTCTGGTACAGTTCCCAGTAGGCGCGGGTGGTTGCCTTGACCGTGGAGCCGGGCATGAGCTTGGCCATGACGGCGTTCAGCGGCATACGGCCGGGGTTGCGCGTGGTCTGGTGGTCGCCGATATCCACCTGTCCCTTGATCACCGCGTCGAGCAGTTCGCCGTCGGGACAGATGGTGTTGGGATTGTAAAATGTGATGATGACTCTGCCGTTTGTGCGCTTCTTTATTTCCTCAATCCAGGGTTTCCACACCTTCTGAACTATGGGATGTCTGTCCATGTACTGGGTCTGCATCTTGAGCCGTATGGGGCGTTGGGATGCGGCCTGTGCCGGGTCGGCGCAAAAGGCACATAAGGTTGTGGCGGCGGCGATCAGGGCAAACAGCTTTTTCATGGTATTCTCCTTTCGGTATGATTGAGGCCTGGTAACTGGTTCCGATATTGCCGAGGCGTAAGAAGCTGAAGGCGAAAGTCCGGGAGTACGCTCTCAGTTCCGACGCGCTAAATCACCATGTCCGGCAGGAAGAGCGCGAGCTGGGGGAATATGGCCAGCAGGACGATAAGCGCCAGCATGCACAGTACGAAGATGATGACGTATTTGAAGATGGAGGCCATGGGCGCGCCGTCCGGCATGCCTGCCAGAGCAAAGACCACCAGACCCATGGGCGGGGTAATCTGGCCCATTTCCATGAGGATGACGGTCACCACGCCGAACCATACCGGGTCGAAGCCCAGAGCCTCGACGGTGGGGAAGATGGCGGGCAGGGTGAGCAGAATCATGGGCACCACGTTCAGCATACAGCCAAGAACCACATAGAGAAGAACGATCAGGGCAAAAATAAGCCATTTGTTGGTGGTGATGCCGAGGATGAAGTCCGCCAGAAGGAAGGGGAGTTCCGTTGCCGCAAGGAAATAGCCCAGCAGGTTGACGCCGATGAGGATCAGCATGAGCTTTGTGGTCATGGAGACGGCACTGATTACTGCGGAGCGGAAGCCCTTGAGCGACAGTCTGCGGGAGAGGAAGGAATAGGCCAGAGTACCGGCCGCGCCTATGGCGCCGGCTTCCGTGGGGCTGAAGAATCCGGCCAGCATGCCGCCCATGACGAAGACCACCAGCCCGATCATGGGCAGAACGCCGCTGAGGGAGGCCAGCTTTTCATGCATGGGGTAGCGCGGGCCGCGAGGAGCCATGTCCGGATGCAGACGGGCCACGATATAGATGCTGAAGCAGAAGAGCAGAGCCAGCAGCAGACCGGGAACGATGCCTGCCATGAACAGCTTGCCCAGAGAGGCTTCCGTCACAATAGCGTACATGATGAAGCCGACGCTCGGGGGAATGAGAATGCCCAGCGTTCCGCCGGAGGCGAGGGCGGCACAGGCGAAACCGGCGTTGTATCCCCTGCTCTTCATTTCCGGCAGGGCCACGGAAGACATGGTCATGGCCGTGGCCAGCGAATCGCCGCATATTGCCGCAAAGCCCGTACATCCGGCTACGCTGGCAATGGCCATGCCGCCGGGATAGCAGCCGAACCATTTTGAGGCGGCGTCGAAGAGGCCCTTGCTGATATTGGAATACAGGGCCAGTTCGCCCATGAAGATGAACAGGGGAATGACCGACATGGTATAGGACATGGCGGTATGCGGCGCGCTCATGCCCAGCATGTGCAGCGGCATGAGATGATCTTCCTCAATGAGCATGAGTCCCAGGGTGCCTACGGCGGCCATGGCGTATCCTATGGGCATGCGACCGATAAGCAGCAGCATGAGCAGCAGGAAACCGCAGGATCCGGCAAGCAGATAATCCCAGGCAATGGTGGTGTCTTCCAGCAGCCAGGGCAGGGCGCAGAGCAGGAAGGATGCCGCGACGGCGATTCCGAGGGCCAGAAGGTTCCGGTTTTCCAGACAGTCTATGACGGCTCTGCCCAGGCTGTCGATCAGCGCCAGACACATCAGAGCCATGCCGAGCGTAGCGATGAAGAAGAAGGGCCAGTGAGGAATGGCCAGCACTTCCGTGAACTGCTTTGTCTCGAAGCGTTCAAAGCTGATGACGCCGACTTCATAGGTCAGTACCAGCACGAGAATGAGGCAGACCGTCCAGTGAAAGACCATGAGTCCGCGCTGCACGGGCTTGGGGAAATGGGGAAAGAAGAGATCCATTTCAATGTGACGCTGCTTGAGCTGCGGTTCGGCAAGGCTCAAAAAGACCAGCATGAGCATGAAGAGTTCTTCCAGCTCGACGGTTCCGGGCAGAGACCAGGGCGTGAGCGAGCGCAGGATGACATCGAGCGTCACGGGCACGATCATGCCGAGCAGGCAGATCATGGCCAGAAAAAAGGTCTTGTCCACCAGAAAAGAGGTAAGGCGTTGATATTTCGTCCAGAGGGGATATTGCGGCATGTCTGGCTCCTTGTTCCTGCGACTTTTCAGCTGCAGGAGAAAGTCGGAAGAGGCATTGCGGGACGGGAGAAACCAGGGACGAAGGGGAGAATCCTTCACATGATGGCGGGGGCTGTCCTCCTTTCAGTTGTCGGTTGTCAGTGAGGCTCCTCCGGGGACGGCTTCAGGCCGGTGTTCTACGGCAAGGGAAGCCCCTCCCCAGCTTTCTCTGACGAACAGGGCGAACAGCAGCCCGAGCGCGACGTTGGCCGTCAGAAAGAGCATGGGGACGAGATAGGGGGAATGTTCCGGGCCGAATCCGATCAGCGAGCCGAAAATACTCTGCTGTACCGCAGACCATACGGGGTAGAGCAGGTTGGAGCAACCTATGGCCGTACCTACGCGGGTGGGGAAATTTTCCCGCAGGATGGTCACATACAGAATGCCGCCGGAGGAGGCCGCGAAGGCCCATATCATGCACAGGGAAATGAGAAGCCATTGCGGCAGGGAGCCTGTAGTCAGGGTAATTGCGCCGAAACTGAGCAGGCAGACGCTTCCCGCCATGATGAGCAGTGTTCTGCGGCCTTTGAAGATCACATCGGACAACCATCCGATGATCGGCCCGGCCGCAAGCTGAGTCAGAGCGGCGCAGAACAGCACATAGGACGCGCTCATTACTGAAAATCCGGCGCAGTCCACAAGATAGGGCACCCACCACAGCGCGCTCATGGTGAAGAAGGTTCCGATGGTGAGCATCCCCCACATGCTGACCAGCCAGAAACGCGAACTGCTGAGAATGGCGGCAAGATCGTCATATATGGAACGCAGGGAGGGACGGGGACGTTCCTCGCGCTGGAGCGGCGCGCGGGAGGGAATGCCGAAAAGAATGGGCAGAAGCATGACCAGCGTCAGCACGGCGAAAAGCTGAAGACTGAGCGTCCAGCCCAGACCGTCGCGCAGCAGAGCCAGAACCGGCCCTGAAAGCACAATGCCGACTGCGCCGCTTGCGGTCATGATCCCGGCGGCCCGGGCGTAGCTTTCCGGAGAATACCACTGGGCAAGCAGCGCGTAGCCGGGAACGGCTACGGCAATGCCTATGCCCATGCAGAAGCGCGATCCGAGGCTCAGAGGCAGAATATCGGTGCAGGTGAACAGAAACGCGGAAACGCCGGTGAGCAGGGTAAGAACCGCCAACGTGCGCTTTGCGCCGATATGGTCGGCCAGAATGCCGGACGGAAGCTGCATGAGGCCATAAGCAAACAGCGTCAGACCGCTGATAAGCCCCAGAGAGGCCTGCGAGAAATGAAAATCCCGCATGATGTCCATGGACAGCACGGCCAGACTGGTGCGGTGGAACATGCTTAGAATATAGATGCCGCAGCACACAAGCAGCACGAGAAGGCATTTTTTCATGGGCTGTTCCCCTCAGATCTGGAGGAATCCCGCCCTCCGTCCCTCCCGCAAGGAAGGGGCGAAGAGGCGGAGGCATTCGGGCTCGCAGGAGGCTGCGGCCGGAGGACATTTCAGACTTCTTTCAAATCGCTTATACAGGTGCGCAGCTTGTTCAGCAGTCTGCGGGCGACGTCGGGGTGATTTGCAATGACGTTATTGAGCTGGAAGGGATCGTTCTTGCGGTCGTACAGCTCGTCGCTTTCCGGCACTTCGGCCACGCTGCCGGGAGTGCAGGTCCACTGTGATTCGCCGTCCAGCGTGGCGGCATCCTTGTATTTTTCCTGTGCCGCATTGCCGCCGAGGGCGCTGCCGCCGGCTTCCTTCTGTTTGTTTTCCATGTCGGCATAGGCCTTCACGATACCGTCGAACATACCCTTGCCGCCCACGGCGTGCAGATGGGAGGAATCCACGCTCGCAGCATAGAAATCCTTGCCCATGCGATCCGCACCTTCTGTCTTGAGCCAGTGGATATAGCTCCATTCTTCCGTGTAGATCGCCCAGGAATACCCGTGATAACCGGCAATGCAGAATTCGTGTACCCTGTCTGTCTCGCCGCGCAGGACGGGCAGGAGGGATTTGCCCTGCATGTCCGGATGCACGCCTATGCCCAGCCAGTCGCAGACCGTGGGGGCGACGTCCACGCTCTGGACGAAGGCCCTGATTCTCTGACCGGCGGCAATGCCCGGGCCGCGCACGATGAAGGGGATATGGGCCAGTTCCTCATAAGGCCAGGGGCGGGTCTTGCGCATGATGCCGTGACCATGTTCCCCGTTGCCCATGGGTTCGCCGTGGTCGGCCACCATGATGACGAGGGTGTCCTCTTCCAGACCGAGCCGGCGCACGGCATCCAGAAAGATGCCGAACTGCTTGTCGCACAGGGTGATCAGTTCGGCGTAGAGCATACGCACATGGTGAAGCTGCGCCTCGGTGAACACGCCGTCCACCGGCGTGGAGAAGGGCAGAAACACGTCCTTGCCCTCATAATCGGGATCATAGGGGCACTTCATGTCCGGATCGTACACTGAAGGCGGATCCCAGGGTTCGTGCGGATCAAAGCTGTCCACCCACAGGAAGAACTGTTTGTTGCGATCCACCTGCTC
>LBJMC04202__coassemble_1097_pt1 | contig 14819 bp, 13 predicted proteins | sample LBJMC04202__metabat2_low_PE_018 | metagenome-assembled genome bin LBJMC04202 | reverse complement strand
GGCTATGTCATTGTTGTAGGCTCCATTGTCGGCGGATTCATGCTGGAAAACGGCAATCCTCTCATGCTGTGGCAGCCTGCGGAACTGCTGATCATTCTCGGGGCGGGTCTCGGAGCCTTTCTGGGCGCGCAGACCAAGTATTCCGGCCGTCTGCTGCTGCAGAGCCTGAAACGTCTGTTCAAGGATCCCGGAATAGGCAAGGCGCAATACCTTGAAATGCTGGCTCTGCTGTTCTTCATCTTCAACAAGATGAACAGAGACGGGCCGCTCAGCATGGAACAGGATATCGAAAAGCCCGAAAACAGCGCGATGTTCGGCAAATATCCTTCCATAGCCTCAAAACCCAGAGTCGTGAACTTTATTGCCGACACGCTGCGCGTGTATATCACCACCGGAGATCAGGGCGAAATCGAAAGCCTGATGAAGCTTGATATGCACGTCTCTCTTGAGGAAGATCTCACCCCCGCCCACGGCATTACCCATATGGCGGAATCCCTGCCGGGCATGGGGATCGTGGCCGCCGTCATGGGCGTGGTACTCACCATGTCCATGATTAATGAACCGCCGGAAATTCTGGGCGCGCATATCGGGGCGGCTCTGGTGGGTACCTTCACCGGTATTCTTTTCTGTTACGGCATCTTCGGCCCCATGGGCGAAAAGCTGGAAATTTTCGCCAATGAGGAACACTTCTATTATAACGCCATCAAGGAAGCCATGGCGGCATCCCTGCGCGGCGCATCTCCGCTGATCGCCGTGGAATACGGCAGACGTTCCATTCCTCAGGGGCATCGTCCCGCTTTTGCTGAAATGGAAGAATATGTGAGGAAAGGCTGATGAGCAGCGCATGGAAAGTTGCCTATGCAGACTTTGTGACGGCGCTGATGGCGTTCTTTCTGCTCATGTGGATTCTCAACATGACCCCGCCGGAAACCAAACAGGGCCTTGCTTCCTATTTTTCCGAACAGGCCCTGCTTGATACCTCCAACGCCTCCGCCATTTCCAACAACGCCCTGATCAACAGGACGGACAAGCTCGATCTGAGCGAAGCCAAAATGTCGGAACTGGAGCGTTCCCACTATCTGATCGCCAAAAAGCTGCAAACGGTTCTCATGCAGGACGGGGTTCCGCAGAACGCTTCCGGACTCAGCGCCGACGATGTCGGCGTACAGCTGCGCATCTCCAACGACGCGCTGTTCAAGCCCGGAAGCACGGAATTTTCTCCTTTTGCACTCAAGGTTCTGGATGAAGTTCTGGGTATTCTGAAGGAATACAATCTGTATCTTGTGATCAGAGGCCATGCCGACAGCGAAGAAGCCGCCGGCTCCTCCTTCCCCTCCGGCTGGGAACTTTCCGCAGCCAGAGCGGCAGCAGCAGCTCATTACCTGACAAGCAAGGGGATATCCCCCACCAGACTGCGGGCCGTCGGCTATGGCGACAGCAGACCGCTGGAACCCGGAAACAGCCCGGAAAGCCGTCAGAGCAACCGCAGGCTGGAATTCCATTTCCACCGTCCGGACGCCATGTCCTACTCCATCGTCTACTGATTGCCTCGCGCTGAATCGCAAAGCCCCCGGGTCCGGTAAAAAACTTCATCGGCTCCGGGGGCTTTCTCTGTCTTATCCTCACACGGGGACGGATAGAAGAACGGATACCAGCCCCCCAAAACGCTCCCGGATCCAGGCAAGACGGCTCCGTGTCTCCGGATCAGCCCCGGGGACATGACAGAGCAGACCCCCGACGGCCCGCGGGGCATACAGGCAAGCAGCGCACGCTCTTTCAGCTTCGTCTCTGCCGACGCGGCTCCATGAAGCCGCGAACCGGAACACGGCATCCCGAATCGCAGACAGGTTCAAGAGCGGGACGCTCCAACGGCAGGAGAGGAATCGGGGAGAGATCGGGGGGCGAACTCCGAACGCGAAATCGGAAACGTTCCCGCCTCCGTCGAAACGCCCCACGACAGGAAAAGGCCCCATCCCGGGATGGAAAGCTTCAAGTCCGGCTCATCGTCGCAAGAGGCGGGGGCGGCAGGATGCAGCGCGCCGGAAATGCGGAAAACGGGGCCCGCACTCCTCTGTGGCTGAAGGCAGGCCAAAAGACGGGGCCCGGGCTGCTCCGGACATGCAGGTCAAAACATCGGGCGTCGGGGATGCCGCTCTCCCTGCCGGCTCCGCCTGCGTTCCCTTCCCCGCGTTGTGCTTTCGTGCCGACCTTTGCTTTCGTCCCCTCGCGTAGGCGGACAGCGGGCATTCCCGCGGCATCATGAAAACAGCGTCGTCGTCCCGGCCATGCGCGGGAACGGACGGCGCGCGCCGGAAATGCGGAGGACAAGGCCCGGACGCATCATGTGCGAACAGACGCTCCCGGACGCTTCCGTATTTCAGCCGCCGGGGCTGAAGACTCGGGTTTTATTCGCCCAGCGGGCTTTTCCGCCACAGAGATACGGCGCGACAGGTTTCTTCCTCGCGCTCTCCCGTTCTGCGCCGTATGGCGTGGAGTATCACCTTTTCCCCCGATCCGGGAGAAAGTTCCTGCTCGCGTCGGGCAAGTCCGGCCATATCTTCGGATGCCGGGGCGGCTCCGCACGCGCTTTCCAGCTCGTCGCCGGGGAAGCATTCGGCCCGGAAGCTGATATCGAGCATATCGGGAGTCAGCGACAGGCCGCTTTCCTTTTCAGGCACGGGCAGGGCTTCCATGAGCCAGGCGAGATAATGCGCGTTGTTGACGTGTCCGTTGATATCCAGATCGTCGCGCCGAACCCGCAGGAGAGCCGTGCGCTCGCCCCTGTCGGCAAGACGGGGCAGAACGCGGCAGCAGAACGGAAGGCAGGGGCGCGCATCCTTCGGGTAGGACTGCGCCAGATCCGACGGAAGGGACGCAAGCCTGCGCTCGCGCATGTTCATGACGCTCCAGGAGCTGGAACCGATGACAATCAGACAATCCTTCTCGTCATAGACTTCATAGCCGCGATGTCCGAAGCGATCCAGAGCGGAGGGCCAGGTGCGGACGCGCAGACGTTCTCCCGCGGCGGGCAGGCGTTTGATGCGCAGGGCAAGTCTGGCCAGAATCCAGCTCAGGCCGAGGGGAGAAAGATGCTCCTCTCCGAAGCCGAGCAGGCCCGCATTCTGACCGGCGGCCTCCTGAAGCCAGTTGGCCAGAGAAGACAGCGTAGCCACGCCGTCAAATCCCACTTCCCCATATCGAACCGTAAGAAAAAAATCGGACTCTTCCAGACGAATACTCATATCTCATTCCACATGCGCTTGAATGATCCGTTCCGGCGTATGCCGTTTCAAATACGATCTGCATAGCCCTTTCGGATACAAAAAGAAATATCGCCGTATGCTAATCAGGCTCGCGGCCGTCCCGGCCGCTTCTGTCCAGAGGGAGGAATTCGTCCCTGTCTTCATCGAGCTGGAGCAGGGAACCGCCCGCCAGATCAAAGAACCAGCCGCGTATCCCGAGTCTTCCCTGCCGCTCCGCATCCCGTATCCACGGAAACGAGCGCAGATTGCGCAGCGAAAGGCGGATAGCCCACTGCTCGCAGGCACGTTCGCGCTCTTCTCCGGACAGGCCCGGACTGCGGGCGTCCACCTGCGCAAGGGCGTCGCGGGCAACCTCCATCCATGCGCTGAGAAATTCGTTGTCCTCCGCGCCGCTTTTTTCCATCAGATGGGCAATGCCGCCACAATGCGAATGCCCCATGACGATGATGGTATCCACATGAAGATGACGGACGGCATATTCCAGAGCCGCGCTGACGCCGTGATTCCCCTTGTCCGGGCGGTAGGAGGGAACAAGATTGGCGACGTTGCGGATGACGAAAAGATCGCCCGGACGGCTGTCCAGAATCAGGGCAGGATCCACCCGCGCATCGCTGCACGCAATGACGAGCGCATGAGGAGACTGTCCCTCGAGCAGATCTTCGTAAATATTATGTTCCGCACAGTACCACTGCTGTCTGAAGCGGCGAAAGCCCGCGCTCAGGCGATAAAGCGTATCAATTTTCTGCGTTCCTTTCATAGCGTATGCCTCGGCTCGATATTCCGGGGAACCCGTCGATATCCGGGGCAAGCCCCGTTTCCGGCTTCTGCCGTCGGACGCCCTTCCCCGGAGAAAAAACCCGTCTTCTCACAAAACCGCCCGGAACGTACATCCGGGACGGAAAGCCTCCGCTGCGGCGGCTTCAGGCGGAGAAAAGGCCCGCAATGTCCGCCGTGTTCAATCCGTGCTGAAGGCCGAGCATCAGCAGCACTCTGCTGTGCTGGGGAGAAAGATTGTCGGCATACACGGCCCCGGCTTCCGCAAGGGTTTTTCCTCCGCCCTCGTATCCGTACAGGGGAAAGACGCGCCCGTTGGGCACACGGGTGGAAATGACGACCGCGACCCCGCGCCGTATGGCCCGCAATACCGCGTCGTACTGCGCCCGGGGGATATTGCCGCACCCCAGCGCGGACATGACGATGCCCCCTGCGCCGGCCTCTACGGCCGCGTCGATCAGCCTTCCGTCCGCCCCCGCATAGGAGGACACGATATCCACCCGCGGGAGTTCGCCCTCCAGCAGCGGAATATACTGCCTGCGGACAGGGCTGCGGTAGAAGCGCACCGCGTCCGGGTCCACCTGACCGAGAAAGCCGAAATCGCCGGATTTGAAGGTGGCCACTTCCGAAGTGCTTGTTTTTGAGGCTTCGCGGGCCGCGTTGATCTGATCGTTGAGGCAGATGACCACGCCCTTGTTTTCCGCCTCGGGCGAAAGGCAGATGCGCACGGCGTTGAAAAGATTGCGCGGGCCGTCGAAATCGGCTTCCGACGCATTGCGCTGCGCGCCCACCATGACCACGGGGCGGGACGTGTTCAGCGTCAGATCCAGAAACCACGCCGTTTCCTCCATGGTGTCCGTGCCGTGGGAGATGATGACGCCGGCAACCTCGTCCCGGGCAAGCTCTTCGCTCACGGCGCGTTGCAGACGTACCCACTGTTCCGGTCCCATATGTTCGGAAGGCAGGTTGAACAGGTTTCTCACTTCAAGGTGCGCCAGGGACGAAATGTCCGGACGCAGGGCCAGAAGATCGTCCCCGCCGAATACGGGACGGGGAGCATTATATTCCGGGTCAACCTTCATCGCGATGGTTCCCCCGGTGGCAATCAGTACGACAGTACGCACGGACATTCTCCGCTTGCAATAAGGATGGAAGCCTTCAAAGGGCCTATATATGGCCTTCGCCGCCCTGCAGTTTGCACCGCTCCGCACACCAGAAGGGGGTGACGATGATGCGGCCGTCTTCCCTGTTGACCCAGACGGGCAGCGCGCCGATTTCCTCCGCGCTCTTTTCGCACAGGACAAGAGAACCCTCCCGTCTGCCGTGCGGACAATGCACTTCTTCTTTCTTTTTCATCGTGTTCCTTTATGACCGGGCCCCGGCCTTCGGGACGGATGCGGCCCTCATTAAGAGCTTTGCCGCCGCGCTGCTTACCCCTCCCCCGAAGAGTTTCCTTTCCGGGAGCCGGGATCTGCCGAAAAACGGCGAAGTCGACGCCCCTTCCGCAGCGCATCCCTTCCGAAGGGACGACGGGAGATTCCTGCTTCCTTCCGGGCTGCGAACAGGCCGGGGAGTGCGTCCGGAGACGGCTCCGCCCGGGGAAAAGCCGTCCGCGTCGGCCGGAGAACACTGCGGCAGGCTCCGCGCCGGACGGAAGAGAGGTCTGCCGCCCTGAACGCCGTGCCGCTCTCCTTCGCCCCGACCGCTTCCAACCGCCCCCGATCGCTTCCGCCCCGGCGGCTTCGGCGCACGGTGCGGCGAAAAGGAGGCGGCAGCAGAACTTCAGCGGGGCCAGCAGCAGCGCGTCCCTTCCGGAGCAGATTCCGTCATTCGGCCTCCGGGTATCCCTTTTTCCGACATTCCGGGCACAGACCGTACAGGTAATGGGCATGGCCCAGCAGCCTGAAGCCGTATTCCCGCGCTATTTCCGCCTGCTGGGCTTCTATGGCGTCGCTGTGAAATTCCACGGCGTGCCCGCAGCGTTGACAAATCAGATGATCGTGATGCGCGTTGACCGACACGGGCTCAAATCTTGCAATCCCGTCGCCGAATTGCAGTTCCAGCGCAAGATTGGCCTCGCACAGCAGTTTGAGCGTGCGATATACCGTCGTCTGACCGATACCCGGTTCGCTCTGTCGGATGAGGGTATAAAGCTCCTCCAGGGTATGATGTCCGGGCAGGGCAAAGAACAGATCCGCGATCTTCAGCCTCTGCCGGGTGACGTTCATGCCCCTTTCCCGCATGTACTGCAAAAACTTATCCTGATAGCTCATGGCCTCTCCGGAGAACTCAGGCGTTGACGGTTCCGGGTATCTCCAATTTTTCCAGCGTCACATGATCGTTGGTGAAGACGCATATCTCCGCAGCTATGCTCATGGCCTCCCGGGCGATTTCCTCCGGCTCCATGCCCCCTCTGCGCACAAGCGCGCGGGCGGCCGCCAGAGCGTAAGGGCCTCCGGAGCCTATGGCCGCAACGCCGTCGTCCGGCTCGATGACGTCTCCTGTTCCCGTCAGAACCAGAGTATGGCCGATATCCGCCACGAGAAGCAGGGCCTGAAGCTGACGCAGGTATTTGTCCTTGCGCCAGTCCTTGGCAAGTTCCACGGCGGCGCGCACCAGATTTCCCCCGCTTTCTTCCAGCTTGGCCTCGAAGCGTTCAAAGAGCGTGAAGGCGTCGGCCGTCGCACCGGCAAAGCCTGCAATCACCTGCCCCTTGTACAGGCGGCGCACCTTGCGCGCCCCGTGCTTCATGACCATGCGTTCGCCCATGGTCACCTGACCGTCTCCGGCGATGACCACTCCCTTTTCATTGCGCACGGCAACTATGGTGGTTCCGTGTATCTCCATCCTGATTATCCTCCACCCGCCTATTTCTTCCAGAGTTTTTTGCGGGCGTTCAACTGTTCTTCAAAATCGGCAAGCCGCTTTTTTTCCGCATCGGACAGGGCAAGCGGCCGGGCCTTTTCCAGCCAGCCGTCCACCCGGCGCGCATCGTTGCTGTACAGAGCCGCATAGGCAAGATGCAGAAAACCGGCAAAGGGCTGATTGTTCTTGCCGAGAGAACGGCCGTAATAGGTGTGGACTTCGGCGTCTTCCGGCACAAAGGTCAGCACCTTCTCATACATCTGCGCGGCCCGCTTTGCCTGTCCGGTATCGTCAAGCAGTCTGGCATAGAAAAAAAGGCCCATATAGTCATCCGGGGCGATGTTCAGCGCGGCTTCAAGCAGTTTCCGGGCCTGAACCGCATCCCCCATGAGATACTGGAAGGTTCCCGCCTCGCGCAGGACAAGCTCGTCACGGGGGGCAAGGCGCAGGGCTTCGTCAAAAGCCTTCTGCGCGTCGGCCACGCGATTTCTGCGTGCGTTCAGTATGCCCAGCCCCAGAAAACGCAGGGGATCGCTGCTCTTCATGGACAGAAACACCTGCTCGGCATGCTGCATGTCGCCGTATCTGGCCCAGATCAGCGTCCGGACGCGCTGAAAACGGCTGTCGTCCGTCTTCACCTTCCGGGCGGGCAGGCCCTTCTGGTGCGCTTCCAGCATGCTCAGGCGTTCCGTAATGCCCGGGTGCGTGGAAAGATAGGTGGGAATGGAGCCTGCGCGCCCCCAGCTCTGTTCCTGTATTTTCCGGAACGCGCCGCTCAGACCGGAAGGATCGTATCCGGCTTCCGTCAGGTAGCGCAGACCGAAACGGTCGGCGTCGCTTTCGTCCGTCCGGCTGTAATTGAGCATGGCCGCGCTTCCGGCCGCACCGGCCGCAATCATGGCCGCGCCCCCGCTCTGACCGCCCCCTCCGGCCGCAAGGCCTGCAATGGCGGCCGCCAGCGTCGCCAGCGAAATGACCTGCCCGCGCTCCATACGCTTTGCAATGTGCCGTTGCGTCACATGGGCGATTTCATGCGCCAGCACGCCCGCCAGCTCGGACTCGTGTTCCAGATTCTGGATCAGACCCGTATGAACAAAGACAAAGCCTCCGGGCGTGGCAAAGGCGTTGAGCGAAGGTTCCAGCAGCACGCTCGTCCTGAAGGCGTATGGCTGGGGCGGCAGCGTCTTCACAATGCTGTCGACGATACCCTGAACGTAGTTCTTTACTTCCGGGTCCTCGACCAGCGGCATGGAAGAGCGGACAAGGGCGTCGAATTCCCGCCCCATGTCCATTTCGTCCTTCAGCGTGAATTCCCCGAACAGAGCGGCTTCGGACGTCAGCGGACTGAAAAGCAGCACCAGCGAACACAGCAGACTGCAAACAAGGTTCGTAGCGTGGCTGAAATTCAATATGTACTCCCGGTTCAGGCAATATCCCACACGGGGCCGGTGGGCGTGTCGCGCACTTCCACCCCCAGGGCAAGAATGGCGTCACGCGCCGCATCCGCGCGGGCAAAGTCCTTCTGTTTGCGTGCCTCGGCCCGCTGCGCCAGAAGCTCCTCGACCCGCGCCGTGTCCAGCCCCATGCGGGCGGCCCGCACGTTGCGCAGCTCGCGCAGAAAAGTCTCCGGATCCGAGCCGAACACGCCGAGAATATCCGCCCAGGCGGCGGCTGAAAGGGCGAAGTCGTCCAGCAGCTTTTTCGTGCCTTCAAGCTGGCGCAGCTTCTTGTCTTCAAGAATGCGGTTGATCAGCCGGACGCAGGCAAAGATGTGACCGATTGCGCTTGCCGTGTTGCAATCGTCTTCCATGGAATCCAGAAAGGCCTGCTTCAGCGTTTCGTATTCCCGGACAAGCTCTTCCGGCAGCTCGCCGGGCTTCCAGGAGCTGCGGGCGCGCGCAAGCTCCGCTTCCAGAAAGCATTCGTAGACGCGCCGCAGACCGCGCTCGGCCTCGTCCATGCCCTCAAAGCTGAAGTCCACAGGGCTGCGGTAATGCTTGCCCAGCAGGAAGAAACGCAGCGTTTCGGGCTGACGCTGTTCCAGAATATCCCGGATGGTTTTAAAATTCCCCAAAGATTTCGACATCTTTTCGGAATTTATCTGCACAAAGCCGTTATGCACCCAGTAATTGGCGAGTTCCTTGCCGAGGGCGGCTTCGCTCTGGGCAATTTCGTTTTCATGATGGGGAAAAATCAGATCCTGCCCGCCGCCGTGAATGTCCAGCGGCAGAGGAAGGTTTTTCTCGCTCATGGCGGAACATTCTATGTGCCAGCCGGGGCGGCCCTTACCCCAGGGGCTGTCCCAGAAAGGCTCTCCGGGTTTGGCCGCCTTCCACAGCGCAAAATCCAGCGGATCTTCCTTTTCCTCGCCCGGAGCGACGCGCGCGCCGGAACGCAGATCGTCCACATCCCGCCCGGAAAGTTTGCCGTAGAGAGGGAAGGAACGAACCCGGAAATACACGTCGCCCGAGGGCGTCACATAGGCGTGCCCCTGCTCGACCAGCTTTTGCGTCAGCGCGATCATTTCCGGAATATAGGCCGTGGCCCGAGGCTCGATATCCGCCCTCTTCACATTCAGGCGATCCATGTCTTCATGGAAGGCGTCGATATAGGTGGAGGCAATTTCCTCGCTTGTCCGCCCTTCCCTGTTGGCGCGGGCAATGATTTTATCGTCCACGTCCGTGAAGTTGCGCACAAAGGTGACCTCCAGCCCCTTGTGCCGGAGATAGCGGGCCAGAACGTCGAAGACGACGGCGGAACGGGCGTGTCCTATGTGGGAAAGATCGTAGGCGGTAATACCGCAGGCATACATGCCCACCTTCCCGGGATGAGAAGGAATGAACTCTTCCTTTTTGCGCGTCTTTGTATTGTAAAGCTGCATGTCTGCTCCAGCGGCGAATATTGATGTCGATGCAAAAAAACGTGTCGACTGCGTCGGCTTATACTAAGATAAGATCCGGACGGGCTTCCGTCCAGACAGCAGGCCCGCAAAAAATTCCGGAATCGGGCGGCCGTCTGCCCGGAAAAAACCGTCTTTCCGGCACGGGCGGCCCGCCAGGATATGCCGCCTCCGGATATGCCGTCCCCGGATACGGCGTCCTGCCCCGATACGAAAGCCAGGATGCGGGCTTCTGCCCGGAAACGAGAACGTTCCCGGGCAGGACTGCGATCAGTTCTTCGTGCCGGCAAGCACCCTGTCCAGACGGCGCAGGCTTTCCTCGCGGCCCAGCGCGCACAGGGTCAGATGCACGGAAGGCCCGCCCGCCCGGCCGATCAGCGCGGCGCGCAGCGGCGGCCCGACCTGCTTGAACTTGAGCCCGCCCTTTTCCACATAGTCATGAATTGCCGCTTCAAGGGAGGCTTCGTCAAATTCCGGCAGGGCGGCAAAGATATCGCGCAGGGCGGCAAGATGCGTCCTGCCTTCGTCCGTCAGAGACTTGGCCGCCTTTTCCTCGCAGACGATGTCCGCGCCGGGCTGATACAGCGCGAGATCCGCAGCCAGCTCCACAAGGTTGGCCGCCCGTTCGCGATACAGAGGAACCAGCGTTTCCAGCCTTTCCGGCTCCATCCGCACCCCGAGCTTTTCCACAAAGGGGGCGACCATTTCCGCCGTCTTCGGGGCGGGAGTTTCCCGCAGGTAATGGGCGTTGAGCCATTGCAGCTTTTCCGGATCGAAGGCGGCGGCCGCGCTGTTCAGATTCGTTCCGTCAAACAGCTGCACCAGCTCGTCCAGAGAAAAGATTTCCTGATCCCCGTGCGACCAGCCGAGGCGCACCAGATAGTTGACCAGGGCCTGAGGCAGCAGGCCGTCCTGCTCGTATTCTATGACGGCGCGCGCTCCGTGCCGCTTGGAAAGTTTCTGCTTGTCCGGCCCCAGAATCATGGGCACATGCCCGAAGACGGGCAGCTCAAAGCCGAGAGCCTGATACAGCAGAATCTGCTTGGGCGTGTTGGAAACATGATCGTCCCCGCGCAGAACGTGCGTCACGCCCATGTCGTGGTCGTCCACAACCACGGCCATGTTATAGGTCGGCATACCGTCCGCACGCCGCAGCACCATGTCGTCCAGTTCGGACACGTCCACGGCAATATGCCCCTTCACCATGTCGTCGAAAACAATGCGCCCCTCGTCGGGAACGCGCAGGCGCACCACCCGCCCCTTGCCCGGGCCGAGGCCCCTTTCCCGGCAGCGGCCGTTGTAGCGGGGCTTCTCCCCCTTGGCTCTGGCAACTTCCCGCATGGCTTCCACATCTTCCGGGGAACAGTCGCACCAGTAGGCGTGCCCGGTTTCAAGCAGCTTGTCCACATGGGCGTTGTATATGTCGAGACGCTTGCTCTGGTAGGTCAGATCGCCGTCCCAGTCCAGGCCGAGCCACTTCATGGACGCAAGAATGGAGTCGGTATATTCCTGTTTCGAACGCTCGCTGTCCGTATCTTCAATACGCAGCCGGAACTCCCCGCCGAAGTGACGGGCCAGAAGCCAGCAGAAAATGGCGGTGCGTCCGCCTCCTATATGCAGATGTCCGGTAGGACTGGGAGCGAAACGGGTAATGACTTTTTTCATGTCTTTTTCCGTGTTGCATGATGTTGCATGTGAGCGGGACAGCCCCCGCGAAGGCGAGAGGCAGAGTACCCCGCATCCGTCCTTATGACAAGGCGGACGGCAAGTCGAAGAAAAATAGCCCCTTGCGGCCTGCTCTTCCTGAACCTGTCCGTCGGACGGCCCCTGCGCTGCGCGCACAGTGTTCACGCCGGTCATGCGGAGGGCAGGATATCGCCCCCCTGTTCCGGAGCGCAGCCTTGCCTCCGCAGGAGCCTGCTCTGCCCTGCGGGCCTGTGCGCCCTGCGGACGAAGGCACTGCCTCCCTCGGGCGGCTGCACCGCCGGCACCGCGCGCCCGCTCCGGCCGCACGGCAACATCCCGCTTCGCCTGAGGCCGGAAGTCTGTTCCCGGCGAAGAGGCCGGACAAAAGCTCATCCCTTCTGGCACGTCGGGCAAAAGGTGGTCGTCCGCCCGGCGACCCTGCATGTCCGCAGTTCGCTTCCGCACACAAGGCAGTTTTTCCCTCTTCTGCCGTAGACTCTGAAGGCGTTCTGAAAGGCCCCGGCGTCTCCGCGCGCCGTGCGGTAATCCTTGATGGAACTGCCGCAGGCCTCGATGGACTCCTCAAGCACCTCCACCAGCGCGGCGCGCAGGCGGGCCAGACGGGCAAAGCTCAACGACGAGGCCGGGGCGTCCGGCCGTATGCCCGCGCGAAAACAGCTTTCATCCGCATAAATATTACCTATCCCGGCAATGACGGACTGATCCAGCAGCAACGACTTGATGACACTTTTCCTGCCCCTGAAACGCGCCGCAAAGGCGCGGTCGTCCAGACGGAAAGGCTCCGGCCCCAGTTTGTTCCAGAAGTCCCAGCCGCGCAGCACGGCAGGCGTCAAGGCCCGCGCATAGCCGAACTTGCGCGCGTCGTCAAAGAAGATCATGCCGCCGTCGTCAAGATGCAGAATAAGCCGCGTATGCTTTTCCGGCGCGCTTCCCGCAGGATAGGCAAACAGCCTGCCCGACATCTTGAGATGAAAGGCCAGCCCCAGCGGCACAGCCTCTTCCTCCGGAAGCTCCGGAGCTTCGGAACAGGTCGGAAGTCCGCCCTGCTTCAGGCATGCTCCCTTCTCAAAGCAGACAAGCAGCAGCTTGCCGCGCCTCCCCGTTCCGGCAAAGGGCAGAGGCCCCCGTTCGCAAAGGCTCTCGGCAGCAATCGGCCCCTGCCATGTTCCGGGATTGAGTACCTCGATGCGCACAAGGCTTCTTCCCTCAAGACAGGGCGCAAGCGTGCGCGCCACAGTTTCCACTTCCGGCAGTTCCGGCATGACATACTCCCCGGGAACAGCAAAGTCGGCTCCGGCAAGGCGGCATTGCCCGCAAAACGGCGCAGCTTCGCAAGGTTCCGCTGAACATTTGAATCGCGGCTTCTGCTTCTCATAATCAGGCCCGCAGGTCAAAATGAAGGCCCGTGTCGGCAGAACGGAGGGCCGACAGCCCGGAGAACAGAGCGTGTGCGACCAGAGAACGGGCAGAACGGAGGTCTGTTCCTGCCCGCCTTCGCCTCCGACGAGGGGCAGACGGCGGAACGGCATGACGGAATCTCCCCTGCGCCCGTTCCGGCGGAACCGGCGGCGTAGCCGCGGATCCGGGGCCTGCCGACGAAGGAAAAGACGGAGGAAAAGAAGGACGGGGCACGGGGGATGACGGAGGAAGACGGCCACGGAGCCTGGGCCTGCCGACGGGACGGGGCGAGGTTGAGGGGCGGCGGCTCTGAGGCTCCGCCCGTCTCCGGAAGGACGAACTCCGTCGGGCGGGGGGGGATGACTGCGGGACAACGGTAGAATGGCTGCGGGCCTGGGCATAGCCTTTGCCCTAGCGTCCGGGGGATGACTGCGGGATAATTGCGGGATGACGGGCATCGGGGCAAAGAAGGACGGAGAGGAACGAAAAACAGGAGGACAGGGCCGAATCGGGCCTTCCGGAACATGCGAGGCCTGAAAGACTGGCCGCTCTGTTTCCTGTGCGGTAAGGCATGGAAAAGACTCTTGCTTTCGCTTTTCTTGTGGGATAGCAATTTTTCCGGCAGGAAACGCTGTTCCGGAAAAGGGGGTGCGGTTCGGCAAGTTTTACTCCGGCGCGCCGGAGTTCTTTTCCGTACCTCCCCGAGGGCAAAGCCTGTAGACGGACTGACGGCGATTCCCGCAATGCTGCGGACGAAACGCCTCCTCTGCGCCGTATTCTCTGCCGCTTTCGTTCAACCTCACAAGAAGGAAAAGGCTGAAGTCATGAAAAAGCTCATTCTGACATTCGCAGGCGCATGTCTGCTGCTTGCCCCCGTCGGCTGCGTGGATCAGGTCAACCTCAGCAATCTGGGGGAAGCTGCGGTCAATCTGCACGCCGCCGCCAGCGTCAACGACGATGAACTCAAGGCAATGTGCGTTCAGATGCGCGAAAAGGGCGACGCTGAAGCCACCGTTGCTTCCGCAAACAACAAGTATGCCGTCCGCCTGAAAAAGATCATGGGCAATCACACCAGCGTCAACGGCACGCCCCTGAACTACAAGGTCTACATTACCGACGACATCAACGCCAACGCCTCCGCCGACGGCTCCGTCCGCGTGTATTCCGGCCTCATGGACCTGATGACCGACGACGAACTGCGCTTCGTACTCGGGCATGAAATCGGGCACGTCGCCCTCGGGCATACCCTCAAGGCCATGCGTCTGGCCTACACCGCCGCTGCCGCCAGACAGGCCGCCGGATCGCTGAACTCCAAGGCCAACGCTCTGAGCGATTCCATGCTCGGCGATCTGATGGAAGAATTCCTCAACGCCCAGTTCTCCCAGAGTCAGGAACTGGAAGCCGACGCCTACGCCATGAATTTCCTGAAGGAAAACAACTATAATACCGCGGCGGCCGCTTCCTCGCTGCGTAAGCTCGACGAACTCGGCTCCAGCGGCGGATTCCTCTCCTCGCACCCCAATTCCGGCAAGCGTGCGGAAAAGATGGAAGAAATGGCAAAACAGAACTAATTCCCCCAAAATCCCAGTATCCGGGCCGACGCATGACGCGTCGGCCTTTTTTTTCAGCGCGTTCTGCGCCTGATATCTGTCATCAGAATCCCATGTTCCGGCCCGCACCCCTTTCCGCTCCGCCGAAAGCGGCTCTAGTATGCCGGTAGCGCCTGCTCCGGGCACGGATCTGCGGGCCGATCGGCGGGTGGCCGGCGGGTGGCCGGGCCACAGGCAGCGAGCGGCTGTCCGGCGTCGCGGAATACTCTTGCTCCACCCGACTCCGCTTTTTATAACGGGCATCGTACCCATATAATGTATCTCGTGCCGTCAACAAACATAGGTCATCATATTGTTCCGCTT
>LBJMC04202__coassemble_1075_pt1 | contig 15173 bp, 16 predicted proteins | sample LBJMC04202__metabat2_low_PE_018 | metagenome-assembled genome bin LBJMC04202 | reverse complement strand
AAATGACAAAAAGTTTCCGCACTCGTACAAACCGGAGTACATATATCAATAAGACGACTCTCGACCTCTGCTTTCTGAACCTAAAATATGAGATGAAGCCGCATGATCTTCAGCCAAGGTTATCTGGCTGCATGCATTTTTTGAGTCGTATTCTTATTTGCTTTGAAGGATACAAGAGGGAAATCGCCGACATAGAAGACTTCCCCGTGTACGCCTGTAAGGCTCTCTTAGCAGCCGCGCACGGGGTCGGGACTCATCAGGCTAAAAACGGAATCATGACACCCATCTTGCAGGCGAAAGATAAAAAGCTGGCATACCCACTCTTACTTCTCTCATCCATTCTTCGAGGCTACATGAAATAATAAGCCCTGATACCGGCTGCGAGAGGTTTTAATCAAAAAAAGCCCGCCGACAACATATCGACGGGCTAAGAACCGTGAATAAGCCTATCAGAACATATACGCGAACTGAACTGCGCCGCGGAAGCCGTTGTCGTACTTCGTGGTGCGAATGCTTTCGTCAAAGTCCGTGATCAGATAGGCAAGTACTGTGCTGACGCTGAGATTGTCATAAATCTTGTAGTTGTTCAGCAGATTGATTTCCCATGCGGAATCCGCAGTGGTCATATACTTGGTGGGTGTCTTATACGTCAGCTGATTATACAGGGCGGCATTCGTAATGCGGTTGGTGTTGTTGGTGCCCTGGAAGTAGGTCACCGTCAACGTATGGTTGAGCTTTTCAATGAAGGAAACGCCCTTCACGCCGAGCTGCAAGCCCCAAGTACCTGCGGGAGTAGTGTTGTCGATGGTGGGGCAGAGCATGCCCAGACCGTCATAGTAAATGGCTGTGGCATTGAATGTTCCGCTGCGCTTGACGCTCAGCATTCTGCCGCTGCCCTTGGAATCGGCGTCGTCACCGGAAGCATACCAGCCCTTCAGGAAGGGAGTGGCCCAGGCGGTCTTCATCTCCGCACCCAGAGCGGCGTACCAGCCGGAACGTTCGGCAGTGCCGTCGGCGTCGTTGCCGCTGTACAGGGCGTCGAAGGTAAACTTGAAGGGATCGAACATGGTCAGTTCGCCGCCGACGCCCACCCAGTAAGCGACGGTATTTTCATCGGAAGGCGTGAAGCCGAGCATATCGGTATCATTGACCGTACCGAAATTCGCCTCGCTGCCGACAAAGGCAAGCATGCCGTAGGGGCTGACCTTAATGCCGTCGCCGGCAAAATTACCGGACAGATAGGCCAGATCGATGGTGCTGTGCGGTTTATATTCCTGACCCCATACGTTCACCAGAGCGCGGGCGCGAATCCAGGCTGCGGTAACGTCAATGGCTTCGTTGAGCGGCATATTGACGACGACGCCGTCAGGGCTTGCATCCAGTACCGGGGAGTTGAACACATAACTGGGGGCAGCGAAGGGCTGACGTCCCATACGCACGCGCACATCGGTGTTGGGCACGAGCCAGTCAAGATATGCCCAGCGGGCAGTCACAGCCTTCCCCGTTCCTCCCGTTCCGATAGAACCGAGCGTGAGAGCATGAGGCATATCAGTTCCATTACCGACCTGGAACTGCATGAGACCGGAAAGAGCCTCGCTGACGCTCATCTCCAGAGTAAGACGAATACGCTGACGGGCGGTAAAATTACCGCGGGCGACATCGACATCTTTCTGAAGAGGCTCAATCCCATTACCTCCACCGAGAATATTATTGGTGAAGTTGCCGCCGAAGAGCCATTCGCCGGACACTTTGATATCCACGGCAGAAGCGCCGTTAGCAGCGGAGAAAACCATGCCCGCAGCAAGAAGCAGTGTCATCAGCTTTTTCATGTCACACCCTCTCGGTAAAAAGTGAAAGACTGTTGCACCGGCTCGTCGTAGTTTTCCATCGTCCGACATTTCCCATGTACCCTCGTATGAGAAATGCCTTTACCCTCTCCCTCAGGGCAAATACGACCATGCTTCCGGTTGCGTTAATGTTAAGACATAAATTTGTTACAAAAAATACAAGCATAGACTACATTGCCCATATCTTATCTTAATTAAATTAAAATTAAAAATATATCAATATATTACATAATAATGAAACATAATATTTCATAATATTTCAATGTTGATAATAGTTTTTCTCACTTTTTACCGCTGATTTTTCCTTATTTTCCACCATATTCACCATTTTGTTTTTTTTTGAACAAATAGTGCTGCAATCCTGACAAACCGTATATATGAGACAAATGGCAAGGCGACAGGGCAGCACCATGTTCTGCAGGAGGGGAGAAAGAATAGAGGGAATAAAAAAGCCCGGAGCGACACGTCATCCCGGGCAATAAAAGCGGAGGAAAGGAGGTTCAACTGACCAGATGACGCAGGCTGCGCAAAGCCCTGTCCAGAAGCGGGCGGATTTCATCCCCGGCAAACAGCCACATCACGCCGAGAGCCGCAGCCAGAAAAAGATATTCTCTCAGACTTCCCGTACTGCACAGATTGAGGGAAAAACGGGGCGTACGCGAAAAAGGCATAAGAGGAACTCCAGAGGGAGTACACATATCCAGCAGAACATGCGTTACGCCGCCGAGTCCAAGTCCGGCCAGCAGCAGAGGAAGTTCCGTCAAGTCGGGAACAAGACGGGCAAGTCCCGGTACGGCAAAGGCTGCGATCCATATGGCAAGCCACCAGCCCAGCCAGTGTGTCGTGCGGCGATGAACCTTATAGAACGCCTTCTGCTTGTTCGGAAAAAGCCCCGCAATCTTCTGATCCAGAACGTCCGGAGCAATGCTTCCCAGCCAGGCAGCCCCCACAGCTAAAGGAGGAAGGCCGGCCAGCAGAGCGACACCGGCACCGATTACCTGGTGGGTGACCCACTTCATCAGAACTTCCCTCCCTGTCCGCGCCGACGCCTGTCCTCCGCAAGCGCATGTTCCTGCCGCAGGGCTGCGGCAAGATCGGCAGAAACGACGGAACGCCCTATGGGCCACAGGGCAAGACCGGCCAGCTTGACGTGCTGCCAGGCAAAGGGCAGGCCGATGATGGTCACGGCACAGAGGGCGGCGGAGGCCAGATGCCCCAGAGCAAGCCAGAATCCGGCAAAAATAAGCCAGATGATATTGCCGACAGTACCAAGAGTACCGGTGCCGATATCAGACTGTCCGGTCAGCATGTCTCTGCGTACAACATCCTTGCCGAAAGGAAAAAAGGCAAAGGAACCCATCACAAAACAGGCCCTGCCCCACGGGATTCCTATAATGGAGATAAAAGCCAGCAGCCCGACCAGCCACCAGGCCAGCCCCATGACCAGCCCTCCCAGAAGAAACCACAGAATATTTCCAAGCAGGATCATACGCTTCCCCAGACGCTGTGCTGTGGATTGCCAAACGTTTTTCAGAAGTATAGAAGAAAACATTCCCATGAACAAGCAACCTGAAAAGGCCCGCTCCGACACCATGCGCATACTTTTCTGTACCCACGATATGGATAGCGGCGGCTCCGGTCGGAGTCTGTCCATACTTATCCGGCAGCTTGCCCCACGCCATGACATCTCCGTCCTCAGTCTTATCCCTCCGAATCCCGCAAAAGGTATAGGGAAGCTTTATGAGGGGCTGGGCGTCCAAGTGTACGTTATTCCCTGGGGCTGGCTCCCCGTCAGTTATGTTGCGTGCCGTGTCGATGCGGCAACACAGAAAAGCCGCTGCGCCCAGCTGCGCCCTTATGTCCCCCAAATCAAAGAATTGGGAAAGAAGTTCGACGCGATCTGCTTCAATGGTTACCCCTCGTCCAGCCTGGCTGCCCTTTTCCCTTCTGCCATCCCCAAATTTCTGATCGCCCGTGAAGTTGTCGACTCTTCGTCCCCTGAGCTTTCCACAGTCGCTGCCTTTTTGCGGAAACATATCCGCCATGCCTTTGCCATCGGCAGAGTGGAAGGAGAGCAGCTCGCAAAGTGGGAAATACCTCATACCATAGTATATAACTCCAGCCCCGCCACACCGCGTTTCAGGGAATTGCCTCCCTCTCCCCCGATCCTTTTCGGAGCGTTCGGGCAGCTCATTCCGGGGAAGGGCTTTGACGTTCTGGCACAGGCCTGCCTTCAGGCAGCCCCCGCACTGCGCAGCTCACAAAGTTCCGTACATATTTTCGGCGGAACGGGAAATCCCGCGCTTTCCCCCCTCGAAAACCCCATTCAGGACTTTATTGCCAGAAACAAGCTGCACGACGTTCTTTATATGGAAGGCTGGACAAACAGTGTGGAAGACTCCATGGCCGATATGCACTGCATCATCCGTCCCGATGAAACGGGGCATCCCTGGGGCAGAGACATCATTGAGGCCATGAGCATAGGAAGACCGGTTCTCGCCACGGGAACAGAAGATCTGTTTATTCATGAAGCCGAAAACGGCTGGCTGGTTCCTCCGGGAAATGCGCAGGCTCTGGCAAAGGCAATAACGGCCCTCACACGCTCAGCCCCGCTGCTTGGAAGAATGGCAAAAAATGCCTTCGCCTTTGCGCAGGAACATTTTGATCCGGAATGTAACGCAAAGAAGATTGAAGCCGTCATAACGGCAGATACGGGGACAATTGCCGGCCCCTGTGCGGAATGACAGCCAGAATCGTTTCAATATATCTTATTGATATATCTTATATTTTTACAAAAACTTTCAATGGTCACGGATAGATGGACATTCTCTCAATCCGGCGTAACGGACGTCGATACCATATAGAATATGATGAACGAACACCTTCTTTCTTCCGATCGGAAACCACTACACACAACGAAACCCGTCGTCATTCTGGGCGGAGGCGGCGACGGCCGTGTAGTTCTGGAAATAATACGTCGTATGATCCGCGCCGGTTCCGATCTGTATCCTGCCGGCTTTCTTGACGACGGACAGAAAACGGGCGTCGATATCGACGGCGTTTCCGTTCTGGGCTGTCTGGAAGCATGGAGGGAAATGCCGGGCAACTGTCTGTTCATTCCCGCGCTTCATCGGATTAAGGACATGCCCGCACGAATGGTCCGCATACGCTCTCTGGGCATACCGGAGTCGCGCTGGTTCAACGCTGTTGACCCCAGTGCAGCTCTGGCACAGGATACAAAGTTGGGTACGGGATGCTGCATTGGTCAGCATGTCGTTGTTCAGCCGGGGTGTCGTCTCGGTTCATTTGTATCCATCCGCGCAGGTGCCAGCATAGGACATGACTGCAAAGTCGAAGATTTCTGCTATCTTGGGCCGAACAGTACGCTCTGCGGCGGAGCCGTCATGAACACGGCTGCGCATCTGGCTCCCGGAGCGGTGCTTTCCAACGGCATGATGCTTGGTTCCTTTGCCGTTCTCGGAGCGGCCTCTGCTGGCCTGCGGGATATTCCGGACGGAGCCATTGCACAGGGCAATCCTGCCCGCATTGTGGATCATCAACCGGTCAACGGCGTGAACGCATGACAAAATCAACGGAAATCATTCTGCCTTTTCTGGGAAAGCGCAACTATATTCAAGGTGCATCCATCCTGGAAAAACTGCTCCATGAGGAGCCGCCTGCCGAACGCTTCAGCCTGAAAATACTCCGACCGATGCTGTCCAACCGGATTGTCATAAGCCAGCTGGAAAAGGCCCCCTCTCCTGATGCAATATGGAGCAGGGACGGCGAAGAATTCGCTCTGTGCGCCCATCCCTCTTCTCCGCTGCGCGAACCATATAATGAAGATGCTCTCGCCAGTCTGATTGACTTTTCGGAAAACGGAGCCTCATGGGATGCCGATACGACGGAGCACTACATACGTATGGCTGTTCTGGCCCTGAAGCGTCTGCTGCTCCGTCGCTTTCCCGTCTGCGGGCCGGGCCAGTGGCTGTTCATTCGCTGGGACGGCACCATGCCCCTGCCCGCAAAGGGGAACGTCCAGCTCAGGCTGATTTCCGCATTGAAGGAAAAGGCGGCCATGGCGAGGATCAGTAGTGGACAAGCTCCGCCTGCAACGCTCTGCTTCGCATGGAGCGATATTTCTTCCCCGCAAAATGATACACCCGGAGCATCTTCATGATTGTCATCCGAGCCATTGCCTCCGCCCTGCCGAAACATCGTATCGACAATGATACCATCGCATCCTGGTGCGGAAGCGACGCCGCCTTTCTGAAGGAAAAAGTCGGGCTGGAAGAACGCCGCTTTCTTGACAGCGATCAGAGCTGCCTCGATCTGGCGGCTGAAGCCTGCAATGCGCTCTTTGCCCAGAATCCGGAACTTTCTCCGGCGACTGTTCAGCTCTGTCTGCTGGTAGGGCAGGTTCACGATCAGATCATACCTCACTCCTCCGCGCTGCTCCAGCACAGGCTCGGCCTGCCGGAAAGCTGCGCCTGCGCCGATATCGGTCTGGCCTGTTCCGGCTATGTCTATGGACTCAGCATGGCCAGAGGCATGATGGAAACCGAGGGACTGGACAACGCGCTGCTGGTAACCTGCGATCCCTACTCGCGCATTATGGGAACGACAAACCGCAATACCGTTCCGCTGTTCGGCGACGCCGCCACGGCCACATGGCTTTCACGCGGCGGAAGCGGACTTGCCGTCGGCCTTTGCGATATGGGCACGGACGGATCGCGCGCGTCCCATCTGTGGCTGGCGGCTCCCGAGGCCTCCGGCCCGCTGCCCGAACTCTCCATGAACGGGCGGGGAATTTTCCAGTTCGCCATGACCCGCGTTCCCGTAACCATACGGCGTTGCCTTGAAAGAAACGGACTGACGGACAGCGATCTTGCCTGCTATCTTTTTCATCAGGCCAACGCTTTCATTCTTGAACAGTTGCGCAAACACCTGAACCTTTCCCCGGAACGATGCCCTGTTCTCATGGGACATACGGGAAATACGGTTTCCTCTTCCCTGCCCCTTGCCCTGAATCAGATCCTGCCCGATGCCCCTGCGGCCTGCCGTATTCTGCTGTGCGGTTTCGGCGGGGGGCTTTCCTGGGCAAGCACTATCCTGACCAGAAACAACGACTAACAATAATCGAGGCGCACATGACTCAGGAAGACGGCCTGAAGGCTCTGAACCGGATAATTTTCAATGTTACGGGCAAAACAGTGTCTCTTACGCCGGAAATGGATCTGAAACAGTCGGAAATACTGGACTCCGTGGACGCGCTTGTCTTCTTCATGGAACTTGAAAACACTCTGGGAGTCAGCATTCCGGAGCAGGCCGATCTGAAGGCCGAGGGCTATTATTCAGTAAAGAAACTTCTTTCATTGATTGACCGGAACTGACCATGTGTCAAACGACCTTTGTCATCACGCTGGATACGGACTGGGTCCCCCAATATGTGCTTGACGTTGCCCTCGAGCAGTTAAGGGAATACAAGCTGCCGGCCACGGTATTCTGTACCTCGCCCTATGTCTTTGCCGACGACAACATCGAGCCGGCCCTGCATCCCAATTTCTTTCCCGGCTCTTCACACGGCACAACAGAAACAGAATGTCTGGGTACGGTCCGTGCCATGTATCCCCTCGCCCGGGGAAGCAGAAGCCATGCCTATTACTGGCACAGCAGAATGTACGCCCTTCTCACGGAACTTGGGCTGAACTACGATTCATCCATGCTCCTCCCCTTCCAGTCCCACATCATCCCGAACAGACTGTTCGGACTGACCCGTTTTCCCGTCTGGTGCAGCGACAACATACTCATGAGCATGAACACGGATCTGTCCGTATTTGATCCGCCGCACATGGACAGCCCCGGCCTGAAAGTTCTGCTCGTCCACCCCATACATATTTATATGAACAGCCGCGATCCTGCGGAAACCAGACAAAAACTTGAAGGCATCCATCTGCCTGACGCCCCGGAAAACGCGCTGAAAAAACTGCGTCGGGCCGGAAGCGGCATAGCCACACTTTTTGCCGACATGCTGAAAAAACTGGCAGCGCGGGATACCGCCGCCCTTCGGGATCTGATATGAACAACCCTCTTGCTCCGGCAGAGCTTGAAGCCGCACGCGCACTCCGTATCGCGCGACAGAATATCCGGACTCAGAAACTGGATCTGAACAATCTTACCATATACACGGAAGCCGCAACCGGAACCTACGCCTATACCGCCTGTATTGCCGCTCTGGCCGGAGCAAGGGTTTACGCGCTCGCCGGAGATAACAAATGGGCGACGGCGGATCAGTCCTGCCGGGCAGTGGAAGCAGTGGCTCGCGCCTGGAATGTGGAAAAAGCGATCACGCTGCTGACGCAAAAACGGGAAGCGGAGCTTTCCCGTGCGGATATCATCACCAACTCGGGGAATGTCCGCCCTGTTGACGCACCGATGATCCGTTGCCTCAAGCCAGGTGCTGTGGTCTGCCTGATGTGGGAAACCTTTGAATGGCGTCCGGAGGAAGTCGATCTTCAAGCATGCAGGGCGTCGGATATTCTTGTCATGGGCACTGATGAGGCAAAGCTTGACTTTTTTCCCTTTGCCGCCGAATCCACCATCAAAATGATGCACGAGTGCGGTCTGGCCGTACATCATTCTGTTGTACTCGGTCTGGGCAGCGGCCCCATTATGCGGGCAACGCTGCGGGGATTGAAGAAAAACGGAGCGGAAGTCGCACTTTGCGGGCATATCCCTGAAGAGGGTGATACCTGGATTTCCCCTGACTCCACGGCTGCCCTGCACGACATGATTGCCCGTTGCGACGTTATCCTCTGCGACGAGAGGGAAAGCAGAAGGCCGCTTATTGCAGAGGAAGGTCTTGTCTCTGCCGCCGATATCGCCAGACTGAACCCTTCCTGCGTGATTATCAACAGACACGGCGTCGTGGATACGGATGGAATCACCTCCTGCGGCCTGATGTGCCGCCCCTCCGCCCGGACGGCCTCATGGCAAACGCCGCACTATACAACGGCAATTCTGGGAATACGCCCCGTCATCGAACTGATGACCGCCGGGCTGCGCGTGGGAGAAGTCATGGCCAGATGCCGCCTCCGGGGCATGGACGTTGTATCGACGGCATACCATGCGCTCCGGCATTCCGCAGCGCAGGACTTTCCCCCGCCTTTCAACCTGCTTTCTGAAAGCGCGCAGAAGCAGCACGCATGATGCTTTCCTACAGAGAGGAGGATTCCGGAGACTCTCCAGAATCATCCTCTCCAGCCTCCGATACAGATGTCAGATGCGGAAAGCCTGCTTAATGCTGCTCCCCGGCACAATCAAGATCAAATCCTGTAACAGGATTGCATGAGAGCTTCCTTCAAGCCGAAAAAGATCTCTTCCCTGCTCTGCCGGGAGAGGCAACCTCTGCACGCATCCAGCAGACCTGTCATCTGCAATGCTCGTATTTTTTGCATTCTTTCCGAATTCCAGGCTTCAACGGCACTCATTTCACTGACATGCCCCAGCACCATCTCGTCATAGGGGCTTTCGCCTTCCTGACAGATGGAACGCACCCTGCCCATGCTGCAACAGGGCACATAATATCCGTTCACATCGATTGCCGCTGAAATGAATGGAGAAACACAGGGATACAGAGCGGGAATCTGCTCTTCAAAGGGGTTGTTCCCCAGCGATTCAAGTAAACGCTCACGGGCTTCAACGGTATTGCCGGGAATGCTGATTTCTCGCATCCAGACATTATTGGCGTACTGTTTCCAATGCCTGACAGATTCTTCCAAAACATTTTCCAGCTTCGGATGATGCAAAAGCTGCACAATGACCTTGGGATACATGGACTTCCTTTCCAATTTCATCGTATGCAGCAGTTTGATATTCTCTGTCACGCGAACAAAAAAGTCTTTTCCGGTAAACCATTCATAACTTTCCCGATCGGGCATATTCAATGAAATAATTATATATTTCATCTGAATATCAACAATCCTTTCAATACGCCTCCGATTCAACAGTACGCCGTTGGTATTGAATCCTATCTCTGCCACAGGGCGCTGTGTAACGGCATATTCAATCATCGGCAAAAGATTGTGCAGCAGCAGAGGTTCCGTATACGGAGTCATACTGACTTTTATCGGAATATTTTGGGGAACTGCATCAATGGCTTTGCGGAAAATAGCAGGATCCATCATTCTGAACGGCACATCCTCGAAGGTCTGCTGACAGAATCTGCACGCGATATTGCAGTTGGAAACACCTGTAACTATGTTGATTTCCTTGGGAAATCCAGAAAACTGCGGAACAGCGAGGCGTCTGCCCTCCCGGATTTCCTGCATTGACAGGGGATATGGAGGAAGACGGAAAGAGCAAGACATGAAGAACTTGCCCAGCCGTGCCGCCTCAAGTTTCAGAAAGCGTGCTTCCCTGGGAGCGTCTCTGTACACAGCCAGGCCTATGTACAGAGACGTCACTTCCGGCTCCCTCAGCATGAACAGTGCCAGACTGAAGCCTTCGGAAGACTGAAGGAATTAATCCCGCGTTCTGAAACGGATAATCTTTCTTCCGTCGGCAAAGTTATTATCCGAAGCTGAATCGGTTATGATCAGCCGAACCCCTTCCCTGCTGCGGGAAACAAGGCGTCTGGCCATATCATGAATACGATGAACCTGAAGCTCGCATTCCTTTTCCGGCCATTCTCCTGCGTTTGCCCTGCTCCGATAGAAGCGCTCCAGCTTACCCAGGCGCAACAGGTCGATATTACCGTTGAACAGCTCAAATTCAAGCTCACGGGCTTCGTCGGCGGAAAGACTTTCGTCAATCTCCATTACTACCTCGCTCAGAATCATATTCAGGCTTATCCGATTCGCGAAGCTGTGCAGTACTTCATGGCCTGCCGTTGAAAATCGTGTCCGCCCTCTTTTTTGCCCTATAAAATATCCTGCAAGAAAGGCAGAAATTTTCTGCACCATTTCAAGGATCGACGGAAAAGGCGGGACGTTGAAACAGCATCAGTCGACCTTGAGAATATCCCGATAATACTCTGCCGTGCGCAGGATCCCATCCTCGAGCCCGACCTTCGCCTCAAAGTCCAGCACTTCCCTTGCCTTGCGCACACAGGGAATGCGCAGCTCAATGTCTGCGGAGGCTGCCGGAGCAAATCTGATCTCGGAGTGCGACTTCAGAACACGAATTACCGTATTGGCAAGACCGTAGATGGTTTCCACACTGCGGGCGTTGCCGATGTTGAAGGATTCTCCCACGGCTCTGTCATTCTCCAGACAGCGCAGAACTCCATCCACCATATCGTCCACATAGCACCAAGCCCTGATTTGCGTGCCATCGCCATAAATGGTTATGGGGGCATTGCGCAGAGCCTGCTGGACAAACTTTTTCAGTGCACCTTCCCCGACCTGACCGGGACCATAGATATTAAAAGGGCGGAGCACCGTGGACGGCAGCCCCCTTTCCTTATAGTAGGCTATGGCCATGTGTTCCTCTGCCAGTTTGGAGACTGCATAGGTCCAGCGAGCTTCCCCGACGGCGCCGATCACGCTTCTGTCCGTCTCGGAAGAGGAGAAGGCCATACCGCCGAACACTTCCGACGTGGAAAAGCAGACAACCCTTTTTACCCTGCCCGCACGGGCCGCCGCTTCAAGAACATTGAAGGAGCCTACCATATTGACCTGGAGGGTTCTGGTGGGCTTGAGCCCTACCGTGTCTATACCGGCAATGCCGGCACAGTGAATGATATAGTCAGCGTTGCATACGGCCTTTTCCACTTCGGAAAATTCGCACACATCCCCCTTGATGACCGTGAGATTGGGATGATTTGCATAACTGTAGCCTTGAAGCGCATTCCGCGAAAAATTGTCGAACACCGTAATCCGGTTCCGTTCGATCAGGGCTCCGACAAGCACGGCGCCGATAAAGCCGGCTCCGCCCGTTATACAGATATTGCTGTTCTGTATCATGAATACCTTCCGCTATGGCCATTTATATGCCGTTATGAGTTCCAACCACAATCAAGTGTGTTCAGTCCTGAATATACATATCCTCAAATTCAGGCTTGGGAATGCGCTTTGAACACCAGTTCCAGGGGCCGACTCTGTGCAGATTCTCCAGATTCCAGCGCGGCACATCCAGCTTCAGCGGAGCGGGCAGAAATCCTTCGCGGGACAGTCTGTCCAGATCCGTATCAGGATGCGTCCCGTGCCGCTTGAGAATATCAAGCGTCATTGCCCGCAGAAAAGGAGGCACGGGTTCTTCCTTCATGGCATGAGCCACATCCGTGAACACTGTCGGGTAATAGTCAATGTTACCTTCTTCCTCCCGCTGCACGGCATCCAGAACAGCCCTGGCCGCACCTTCCGGGCTGTGATAGCCTTTCTGAATATATTCGCGTCCCTCCGCCGCAAGCCTCATGCGCAGCATCGGATTGGTCAGCACTTCCCTCAGCCTTTCCTTGATATTGGACGGACGGATGGATATTGCCGGACGCTGCGGAGGCCACGGCACAGCCGCACTGTTCCCGCTGAGAACGGCACAGCCGCTGGCAAGCCCTTCCAGGGCAAGCCGCCCCAGACAACCGCACACAATCTGATCGATCAGAACATCCGCCTCGGACAGAACGCGCAAGACTTCCTCATTGGGCCTGTCTTCCAGTAGGCAAAGCCGGAAAGGAACCCCTTCTTCCTTCAATTCCAGAAGCGTATTCAGAATGATATCGCTTCGCTTCACGGCCCGGTTGGAAGGTGCGTGAACAACAAGCGGAATCCTGTTGCGCGGAATTCTGAACGTGCATTTATCCGCATCCATGGGAAGCTGAATCGCCATATGCGGACGCACGCCAAGAGTAAATATGGAAGGATGCGTACAGATGGTGGTCGCATATCTTTCTGCCATGCGCGTATTGTACAGCTTGTTCACCAGCGTATGTGTGAAGGCCTGACCTCTCCACCATAACACAATCTTGCCACTTTCATCCCGGCATGTATGGTAAGCGTCCGACGGAAATTCATAGCCGTACATCCGCCAGAACGGCTCCGCCGTAAGCTCGTGCCGCAGTTCGCTCCCCGTCTGATAGCAGACAACCTTTTTCCCCATCTGCTGCAGCAGAGGCAAATCGCACAGTCTCGGCAAGAGCGAAGAGGATGCGATGAAAACGAACAGTTCATAATGCCTTGCTATCTCGAAAAATTCCGCCGGCGGATGCACCGTCATGCAGGAATCGCGCACGTCGACCTTTGTCGAAGCTATCAGGCCGGGCACATCGACATCATTTCCCGGCGTTGCGTAAAACTTGTGCGAGCAGTTCACAAGGCCCACGTCAGCCTCATATCCGAGCTTGCGAAATCCCTGCTTTAACAGCGCAGGAGCATCGGTAATGTTCGCCGTTCCGATGAATACCTTCATTCCGTCAGCTCCGTTTTACCGTATTTGAGTGCAAAGGTATCTTTGTCGACGACACCAATACATTTTGCCGGAACTCCCGCCACAATCCCGTATGCGGGAACATCGTGCGTGACCACCGCACCCGCGCCCACTACCGCGTGATCACCTATGGTCACTCCCTTGGTGATGATGGCGTTCATACCGATGAAACAGCACTCGCCTATGGAAACGGGAGAACGCTCAATCTCCAGTTTTCCACCGCTCAGCGTTTTTCGTATGGAATCATGGGTAAGGATCTTCGCCCCGCTGGCAATGGTGGTTCCTTTCCCAACCTTCAGCCCGCCCGAACCGTCAAGCTGGCATCCCTGTCCTATAAATATGTTTTCGCCCAGCTCCACGTTTCCGCACAGGAATACGGAATCATACAGAGCCACGCTGGCAGGAAAGCCCAGACGCTCGGATTTTTCCTGACGATCAAAGAACAGTTCCCCCACAGGATCGACTCTGCCCCAGTTTTTCCTGCGGTATTCCCTCAGCCAGAATACCAGTTCGCGGAATTCGTCGAACAGCTTCCGCAAATGACGCGGCACGGGCAAATTTTCATACATGGCCATGCTCCGCGCAAATCAGCTCTGTTTCAGAGCGTTCAGCAGCTCCTGCACGACTCTGTCCTGATCTCCCTCTTTCATCCCGCAATACAGGGGCAAGGCCATACTGGTATCCTCACAAAGAGCCGCTCCGGGGCAGTCTTCCGAGCGCAGTCCGTATTTATTCGCATAATAGACCAGTCTGTGTACAGCCTGCGTACCCGCCCTGGTTTCCACTCCGGCATCGGCAAGATATCTCATTATGGCATCACGCCGCTTTCTGCCGCCCTCCTGCACACGAACCACATACGCCTGCCATACATGTTCCGCCCCCTCGGGAGCAACGGGAAGAGCAAGTTCCGTTCCCCGGAGCAACTCCCCGTAACGCAGCGCAAGACGAGTCCTTGCCTCCTGCATAAAGGCCAGTTTTTCCAGCTGTGCACAGCCCAAGGCAGCCTGAATGTCGCTCATGCGGAAATTCAGGGCCAGTATCTCGAAGGAAGATTCAATCAGCGAAGTTCCGCGGGAAATCGCACCATGATTCCGCAGAGCCGCAAGGCGAGTCTTGAGCGTATCATCCCCTGTGACCAGCATTCCGCCTTCGCCTGTGGTCATGTTTTTCCGGGGATGGAAGGAAAAGCATCCTATATCCCCCATAGTTCCCGCTTTTGCTCCGCCTTCCGCCGCCCCTATCGCACAGGCGGCGTCCTCCACGACATGAAGTCCGTACCGTTGCGCCAGCTCCACAAGTTCGCGCATGGGAGCGGGCAGACCGAACAGATGTACAGGAATTATCGCCCGCGTGCGCGGACTCAGTACGCGTTCGACACTTTGCACAGTCACATTGAACGTGGCAGGATCCACATCCGCAAATACGGCGCGTGCGCCAGCGTATTCTACAGCGTGTGCCGTCGCCACCCAGGTAAAGGCAGGCACGATCACCTCGTCGCCCGGCCCTATGTCCAGGGCCCTGACAGCCAGATGCAGAGCTGCCGTGCCCGAGCTGACAGCCAGAGCATGAACACCGCCCAGCAGCGCTTCGATACCACCCTCAAGACGGGCAACAAGAGGTCCCTGTGCTACATGCCCGGATTCCAGACAGGCTGCCAGAAGCTCCATTTCCCTGCCGTCAAAAAACGGACACGCCAAAGGAATCCTGTTCATTCCCTTCTCCCAAAGATTAAGGTCCTATTTCTGCCGTCGTGTCGTTATTAAAATGATATTTCGGCCTATAACACATGTTATATGCAAACTTCGTACCACTAGAATATATAAATTAATATTACAAAATAAACTGCACGACATCCATTTAAATTAGATAGGTGTGGCTTGGTCTTTTTGTCATATATTCCCA
>LBJMC04202__coassemble_1008_pt1 | contig 16234 bp, 14 predicted proteins | sample LBJMC04202__metabat2_low_PE_018 | metagenome-assembled genome bin LBJMC04202 | reverse complement strand
AATAGAACTTATGCCCCTGTTCTTCCATCCACTTGGTATCGACAATGGCGCCGTCTTCAAGGCTCTTGCCGGTAGCCAGAGCCATGTTCATGCCGCCCTGAGCCTTCAGCCAGTCCTGCATGTCCTTGGGCATTTCATCCCACAGAGGAGTATGCACGTTCATGACGAAGGTGTTCACGCCCACATTGAGGATCAGATGATGCTTGGTCGCTTCGGAAATCTTGAAGGAGCGCAGGGGAGCCAGAGGACAGAGAACGCCGTCGCCCATACCCTTCGACAGAGCCAGATAGGTATCCGTGGATGTCATGCGGATGGGGGTTGCGCCAAGAGCCTTGACGATTTCAAGCGTCGTGGCGTCCCAGGCGATGATTTTCTTGCCCTTCAGTTCTTCCATGTTCCGGACGGGATCGATGGTGTGGATCTGATACGCGGCGGAGGCCCAGGCCGTGAACGGCGTGGAATTGGCGGGCAGTTCGGCACGCACTTCGGGGAACTGCTCAATCAGTTCTTCCGTCACCAGGCTGCCCACGATCGCGTTGGGGCACATGCCGGGAATGGCCACGGCCGCCAGCAGATTCATGTTGCCGGGAAACACGGAAGGACGCACCGTACCGAAATCCACGCGACCATCGGTCAGAGCGGTGATGGACTCGGCTTCGGGATACAGTTCATTGCTGGCGAAGTAATGGAAGCTGAGGCCGTTCTTGCCGGGGAACTTCTCTTCGGCAGCCTTGAAGAAAGGCTCCCACACCTGAAGAACTGTGGGGTGCCTCGGCATATAGCTTCCATTGAACGAAAGATTTTTGAAGCCTTTGGCCTGAGCCACGCCGCCCAGAGCAAGAGAAGCGCCCACAGCCACGGCCAGAGCCATTCCTACGCACTTTTTGAACATGCCAAACTCCTTTCTGTTCAAGTTTCCTCAACACCTTCCCGCCGCGACACTCTCCCTGCCGGACGGCCTCCCCATTTCAAGCGGACATTGTGAACATGTCCACAAGAGTTTTTATATTCATTAGGATATACTCTAGCTATTATCGGTGTCAATAGGGTTTTCCCGGATATTCCCGCTTCCTCCAACAATTTTCCTGCCTATATCTCGTAGATATTCATTGTTATTCCATGTTGTTCAAAGCGAGAAAAAAGCCCTTCAAGAAATCCAAAACAAGCTCGTGCATACTTTCCCGAACACATGGAAATGGCTAAAATCGCGGCCTGCGCCTTTCAAAACACTCTGCTTTCGGACGGTTCCGTGCATTCTTTCCCGGGTATGTCGCGACGACGGAAGCGTTGAACGCAGATACGCGAAGGCGCGTCTGCAGAGAGTTCTCAGGTGGAATCCGGCACACAGCACACATCAGGACTTGAGTACGCCCCAATCATCGGACGAAGAATTTCCTAGCCGTGCGTTTTTGCCTGTCAGGCCCCGGCCTCGGACGCATGTCGGAGCAACAATGCGTCCGGCAATCCCGTGGAAAACGGAGAAAGAACAAAGAAGCTGCCGCTTCTGAAGGAAGGCTGCTCTAAACTTTTTTCGAATTCAGGTCGATATGTTACCCTGAACGCCGAACATATCTCCCATCCGCCGGGCATATCCGTTCCTACCTTTGTACCCGCGCATGTTGCAGATATGCCATGCCGGCGCAGGTCTGCCGTTTCGTCGGAGGCCGCGCAAAAATTTGCAGGGACTGGCTTCGCCCCTCTTCGGAGAGAGTCATGCTGAAACATCATCGCTTCAAGGATATAGACGATCTGTACTCGTCGGGTCGCGTCAGCGAGGCCCGACGTCTGCTTATGGAAATGCAGGCCGGCTATATTGCCATATGTGACGAAAACGCCATGCTGAAGATGCAGGTTCACGAATTTGAAGATATTCTTTATATTGCGCGAAATCTGGTCTTTGACGGCTCCGCCTACTGGCTTGTCACCGGCGGGATAAAGCAGGGACCCTTCTGCCCGCGCTGTTACAACAGGGAAGGTGCGCTCATTCGTCTGGATGCCGAAGAAAACGGCGACGGCAAATGGCGTTGCGCCACCTGCGGCGCCATCGTCACTCGAGAATACGCCCAGCCGGCTCTGCCCTTCCGCAGAAGCGCAAAAGTCCTGCCTTTTGACGGAGAGCTGCAGAATATTCTTTAAGCTGAAAGAACTTCGACGCTTCAGGAAAATTCAGCGACATTATTTAACCATATCCGCCTAAAACAGTAACGTTCGAAGAGTTTTTTCATCCGGAAAGACTTTCCTGTCTGTCGCATATCGGAAAAGGATAATCTCTCTTCAGGCTTGCGCGCCGTCGGGATGAGTACCTCACAGTCCTGCCGCAATGAAGTATCGCCAGGTTGCGGAGCTTCTCCCATATTCCGGGAAACTCGGTATTCCCGGCGGAACGAGAGAGCCGGGAAAAGTATTCGCCTTCTCTGCTCAAAATCTATTTGCCCGCAAAGGCATGTCTTGTCAGTTTGAAGGTCTGCGCCTATACTCCGCGGAATGACCCTGCCATCACCCCCCTTTCTTTCCGCCATTCTTCTTGCCGAAGAGGAATCCCGCGCCGCCGTGGATCGAAGAAGCCTCCGCGGAGCCGGAATTCGGCATGTACGGGTCGTCACTTCCGGATGCGAGGTAGCCCGCTTTCTTGCCGAGAATATTCCGAATCTTGAGGAAGTCATTGTCTGTCCGCCCCGCATGGCAGATATGGACGCCAAACAGTTCGCCGTTCTGATCCGTTCGCATCCTCTCCTGCCCCATGTCCCCCTTGTCGCGCTGACCGCCAATTCCGCCGGAACGGAAGAACTGCTGGAAGCCGGATTCAATGCTGTTCTGCAACGCCCCTTCAACACCAGCGAACTGCTGAAAGCGTTACAGGAGGCCGCCCGCCGCTGTCGCAAGGCCCACGCTGCCCTTGCCGCCTGGCTCAGAACGCAGGACAGACTGCCCGATCACTCAAGATTCGACGAATTGCTGGAAGCCTGCACCCCCGTGGATCACGGTACGCTCACGGCGCGCGAAGCCTGTCGTCGCGGGATGCTCCTGCTGCGCGAACGCAAGTGGAACGAAGCCCTGCCGTTGTTGCAGAAAGCGGCTGTGGACATAGATACCTGCGGAGATGCCTGCACCGCGCTGGCCGCACTGTATAAGGCGCGAGGGGATCAGGCAAAATATGCTCAGTCTCTGCGCGACTCCCTGCGCGGCTATGTGGATATCCAGGCCTGGGGCAAAGCCGGACAGGTTGCCGCCTGTCTTGCCCGCGAACTGCCCGGTGAAAACCATCCGCTGCTGACCGAACTGGAACGGGCAGCACGGCAGGGCAAGGTATTCGTCGCCCAGGAACTCATGGAAATGCTGCTCCCGGAACATGCGGAAAACACCCCGGGAGTCTCGCTGGACGCCATTCTTGACGCCCTGAACAGGGGCCTTGCCGCGCTTCCGCCGGAACGGGCAGCCGACGCGAGGGAAACACTGGAACTGGCTCTGCTCCAGAATGGCAGTCTTACCCTGGCTCACGCGCTGAATAGCGCATCCGAATCCGCCTCCGTCTCTGCCGAACCATCTGCTTCTTCCGGATCTTCCGCAGGAATGTCTGCCTACCCCGAGGCAACGCTCTCTTCCCTAACCGCAGCCTCTTCTGCCGGAGCAGCTTCCGGATCTCCTCCCATATCCCAAAATTCCGCGCACGACGATGCAGAAGAAGCCCCGGAGGACAACTCCGCAGATACCGCTACGGACAGTCCGGACGAGGAAAAACGTGTCATCTCCACACTGCCCCCGACGGCTCCGCCGCCGCTGAAGCCGTCCCGCCTGCCCTATCCGCTTGGGGAAATCGTGACGGTCATCCGAGGAACGCTCCGGCTTTACAAGGCCAGCAAATAGGGTAGGTCTATGCAAATTTCCGCCTTTGAGCTGATTTTCGGATTTTCCAGAGCGCTGGATATGGTCAAACCGCAACTTGCGGGCCACCATCTCGGCGTAGCCTGGATCTCGGACGAACTCGGACGCGCTCTTAATCTTCCGTCCCTCACACTCTGGCAGATTTTTGTTGCCGCCATGCTGCACGACGCGGGCGCCATTCCTCTGCGCGTAAGCACGGACGATCTTCTTTTCGAGCGCAAGACCTGGCTGCACTCCCGGGCGGGCTGGGCCCTGCTTTCCCGTTGTTCCTTTCTGAAACCCATGGCGGAACTGGTTCTTTTCCACCATACCCCGTGGAGCAGACTGCGCAATAAAGCGGCAACCCTCTTTCCCGCCAATATCATCCACCTTGCCGACAGACTGGAACTCCTCCTGCGTGCCGACAACGGCCCTGTTTCCCTTTCCGAACTGAAGCATCGCCTGCCCGACCTGAACACACAATTCCGTCCTGAACTCGTGGAAGCCTTGTATCAGTTCAGCCATCGGCATGCGGATTTCTTCCCCCGTCCGTCCCGGGAAGACATGGAACGAGATCTGCGCTCACGCTATGCGCACATCATTCTTGATCCTGATCATCTGATATCCTTCTGTTTTCTCTTTTCCCTGATCACCGATTTTCGCAGTCCATTCACGGCCACGCATACGGCAGGCGTAGCGCATACCGCCTGTATCCTGCATCGCAGACACATGCTCCGGACGGAAGGCAAGGTCGACAGGGAACAAAATCGCAAGGTCTTTGTTGCAGGCCTTCTGCACGACATAGGCAAACTGGGGATTCCCGGTGCCATTCTGGAAAAGGAAGGCCCCCTTGATCATGATGAGTTCAACCAGATGAAGCGTCATGCAGAACTCAGCCTCAGCCTGCTCGACGGCATTCCGGGCTTTGAGGATATACGAATCTGGGGAGCCTTGCATCACGAACGCCTGAATGGCAAAGGCTATCCCCTGGGTCTGACGGCAGATCAGATTCCCCTGCCCTCGCGTATCATGGCTGTAGCCGACATCTTCACTGCCCTTCTGGAAGATCGCCCCTACAGGACAGGTATGCCCCTCGCTCATGCCTTGGACATTCTTCAGACCATGGAACATAACGGTCACCTGGACAGCGAGGTGCTTCTTACCCTGCGAAGCAATGCGGAACACATCAATAAAGTCCGCGCAGCAGCACAGCTTCATGCCAGAAAACGCCTCGATTCCCTGTATCGTATCTGCGCCGCTCCTCCGGAAGCCGATATTTCCCATACCATATCAGGCTGACTCTGCCCGGATCGAAACAGGCGGGGATGCATTCCAGACGCCGCCGGAGACAGATTCCGGGGGAAGTACTCCTCCCCTCTCGTCAACGCTGTGGTTCATGGACGGAGCAGTTCGAAAGCCCTTGATCCGGTCGCCTGTATAATACCGGTCGTTACGGGGGGACATCAGTCCGAATCAGGCCTTGGGAGGGGAAACAAAGCCCCATATCTCCCCTGAGTCTTCCGCTGCACAATCCGGCGGCACATCGTTTGTCGGAGAACCGGCTCCGCCCTGAAACGTCCCGTCCCGCTGAACGCCATCACCCTTTACGTTCCATCCGTAACTGCCCGGCAGCTATACGACATGCACACGCTAGGAGTCTCAATCGCTTCAAACTTCTTCACCGGAGCAGATGACATGTTCCGCGTTTCCGACCGGGCATACGAATATACGTTCCTCTCTCCTGAAAGCTTTCACACCTGTCGATAAAAAGAGGGAAACAAAAAAACCCGCACTCCAAAAGAAGCGCGGGGGCTTTCGCTTGCCTGGGAAAGGACTATTCCTCGTCCGGGTTCAATTCCTCGCGGAATTTACGGGAAAGACGGAACACCACCACCTTGCGAGGGGGCAGGGTAATAGCCTCATCTGTCTGAGGATTACGTCCCATGCGGGCATTTTTGTCATAGGCCTCGAATTTGCCGAATCCGCTGATGAGCAACGCATGATCCTTCTTGATCGCCTGCTTCATGAGCTGGAGCAGGTTTTCAACGATATTCTTCACTTCGGCCCGATTGCGATCGCTTTGCCCGTACACGGCCTCCACGATATCGACTTTGGTTAGTGCCCTGTTCATGACTGAATGCTCCTTCCAAACACTTTTTTCTGCGACGCGATCCTCTCTGCTGACGAAATATCCGCTGCTGCCGGATTGTCAGCCAACTCTGACGGAAAGACCTGACGCCTCACATACGCTCCGCGATGGAGGCGGCAAGTTCTGCCATTTCTCCTTCACCATAGGTACCCTGGGCCCACAGGGACATTCCGTCGCCTTCCGAACGGGGGATGATATGCCAATGCAGATGGAATACCGTCTGTCCGGCTGCCGGAAAATTGTTCTGCAGAACATGGAAGCCGCCGGCTCCGGTCGCCTGCATGACGGCATTTCCCACCTTCTTCAGCGCGGCAATAAGCGCGGGAGCCTCTTCTTCCGGAAAAGCCAGAAGATTTTCACAATGTCTTTTGGGAACCACGAGCGTATGCCCTTTAGCCATGGGTCCCAAATCCAGAAACGCAAGAACCGCATCATCTTCGTATACTTTGGCACATGGAATTTCGCCGTTCACGATACGACAGAAAATGCACTCACTTTCAGCCATGCTGCTCTCTCCCTTGACATGCATTTCACCCTAGCTTACGGAGGGCTATTTGCATGATATAGGCATCATGTCAGAACAGCAAGAGCTTTTTCCGCATCAGAGCCCTCTGCGCCAAGGAAATATCGTCATATGGCCCAGTTTTTTTCCCGAACGGGACGCCCGGATACCTGCATGACTTTTTCCGTCGGACGAAGTCTGTACCGCGCCGATCGGATAGTGCCTGTTTTTCTCCCCTTTGCGGGCTGTCCCCGGCGCTGCGTCTTCTGTGCGCAACATCAGCAGACCGGTCAGGAGGGCGACAGCGAAGCCGGACTGCGCGAAGCAGCTATGCGCATAACAGCCAGCCCTTCGGGCCGAAGCCTTGAACTCGCATTCTACGGCGGAACGTTTACCTCTCTTCCTTCCCGAATCCGCGAGGAAGCTTTCAGGCTGTACCTTCATGGGCACGCTCTCGGAAAGGTGCAGTGCGGACGCTGTTCCACCCGCCCCGACGCGCTCGGTGCGGATTCCGGCTTTCCCGCGCTGCTCTCCCTCGCAGACAAAGGGCTGGATCTGGTTGAACTCGGCATACAGACTTTCGACGATAATGCTCTGCTCCAGAGTCGACGCGGCTATGACGCCGACACGGCCGTACAGGCCTGTCTCACAGTGCGTTCCGCCGGCCTGCATCTCGGCATTCAGCTTTTGCCCGGTATGCCGGGAGTAACTCCGGAAGTCTTTCTTAAGGATGTAGACCTGGCTCTGGAACTTTCCCCGGACTGTCTGCGCTTCTATCCCTGCCTGGTGCCGGACGGTACCGTACTGGCCGACATGTGGAAAGAAGGACGCTACAGCCCCTGGACAGAGGAAGAAAGCATCCAAACACTGGGAGAAGGTCTGCGCCGCGCCTGGACGGCAGGCGTGCCGGTCATACGTCTTTCTGTGGCCCCGGAGGCTTCCTTTGACGCCGTCCTTCTCGCCGGGCCGCGCCATCCCGCGCTCGGAAGCCTCATTCAGGCGGAAGCCCTGCTCCGTACCACGGAAAACGCTCTGCGTCATCTGAACGCCCCTCCGAAGCAACTCCGTCTTCCCCGGGGCTGTCAGGGCTACATGTACGGACAACACGGCGCACTGCGCCCGCGCTGGGTCGCCATGGGCCTGCCGCCGGAACGTATCCTCTTCACGGATCAGAAATACGCCACCCTACACTGCTCCGGATAATATCCATCTTTAACGTCCGCTCCCTCCAGGAGGGCCTGCCCGCCACGTTCTGATACACAATATTGCAGAACTGTGAACAGGCTGAACAGGAGAGCCTCGCCCTGTTCCCGCAAGGCCGCTTCGGCGGCAGGGCGTCATGGCCTCATTCACACACAAAGGAATGAGAACTGAATTTTCACAAAGAACACAGACTCAAAGAAGGACGTGAGGGGAATCATTCCCTGCAGAAAACTGTCCCCCAGAGTAGGGGCAAAACCCGGATGCAAAATCAGAGCTGAATGTATAAAAAAAGGCCCCCGGAAAAACGGGAGCCTTTTCTATGGACTCTGCCCGAGGCAGAAAGCCCGAAAAACAGAAAGAGTTATTCTGCGGGAGTTTCCACGACTTCAGCCGCGGCTTCTTCCACAACGACTTCCTCTTCTCCGTTATGCTTTTCTTCGGAAACAACCTTCACGGTGAAGGCGGGCACCACATCCGCATGGAGACGGGCGCGCACGGTGTGTTCGCCCAGAGTACGGATGGGGGCATCGAGCAGGATACGACGACGGTCGATATCCACACCCTGTTCGGCAAGAGCATCGCCGATGATGCTGGAGGTAACGGAGCCATAGAGCTTGTCGTTTTCACCGACGCGCATGGCGATGACCAGCACCAGACCTTCCAGTTTGGCCGCGTGTTCGTTGGCTTCGGCACGCAGGGCGTCCATACGGGCCTGCAACTTCTTGCGTTCAAGCTCGAACACCTTCATGTTGGAAGGGGTGGCCAGCATAGCAAGGCCCTGAGGAAGCAGATAGTTGCGACCATAGCCGGGCTTCACGGAAACCACGTCACCCAGGTGGCCGAGATTTTCCACGTCGGCACGAAGAATAATTTTCATAACCTGTTCTCCTTGCCGTTAGATGGTGGTCTTTTTCTTCACGTCGCTGGAATGAGCCGTGGTGTAGAACAGCAGAGCCATCTGACGGGCGCGCTTGATTTCGGTGGTGAGCTGGCGCTGATGACGGGCGCACAGTCCGGTAATGCGACGGGCAACAATCTTGCCGCGTTCGGTGATGAAATCACGCAGGATGTCAGGACGCTTGTAATCCAGAGGAAGGTCCTTGTCGGCACAGAAGCGGCAGAATTTGCGACGGGGAGCGAACTTCTTGCGGAAAGCCATTACGCGACCTCCTTCTCGGCATCAAGGCTGTCGGCCAGACGCACGGTGATGAACTTGAAAATTCCGTCGGTGATACGGATGATGCGTTCCAGCTCGGCCACGAGCTGAGAAGGCGCACCGTACACCAGACGCACATAATATCCGCGCATCTGTTTGCGGACAGGGTAGGCGAGATCGCGCATGCCCCAATGATCAACCTCAAGCATCGTTCCGTTTTCACGGGCGATCACTTCGCTGAGGTTGGTCAGGATGCCTTCGCGCTCTTCCACGGAAAGCTCCGGAGACAGGAGCAACAAGGTTTCCATTTTGCGCATTGAAATCCTCCTTACGGTCTGGGGCCCGCCGCTGATATCCAACATGCGGCGAGCAAGGCAGAATTGAGATTTTTAATAAAGGAACTCGTCAAAGTCAATCTTTTTTTTCACAGAGTCTTTTTCAACGGGACAGCGGAAAAATTTCCCGACAGAATGTACACCATCAACAACAGAGAAAACAGGCCACAAAGGGGGTAAAAGGCGACCTTAGCTCGAAAAGGCCCGCCTTCCGCGCATTGCCGGGAAATCGATATCCCGGAAACACATATGAAGCACGACCGGCCGGGGAAATATTCTCCACATCAGGAAAGGCGTTTTGTCTCTCCGCCGTCCGTTCCGGGGACCTTGTCGACAGAGCCGGGGAAATTCCCGCCATCGCCGCGCAACAGGGTGAAGGCCGCATCCGCCCGCCGCTCGAAAGCATTGCGGGAAGCGGGATCGTCGGCGAGAGGCAGAAGAATGTCGGCAGGAAGAGCCTCACGGTATTCGATCATCAGCTTGAATCTGTCGTTCATTCCCCGCCAGACTTATGACGCGCCGGCAGGAACCTTCCCAGCCTTTGCCCTGCGCGGCATACAGCGGTATCCGTCCGTGGCAGTACCCCCGGGAGCGTTCTGCCGTCAGTCACAGCACAGGGACAGCCGCATGGGTTCAACCACTTCGCCCAGCACATCGGCCAGGCAGCGACGCCGTACCTCTCCGCCGTCCGTTCCGGGGACCTTGTCGACAGAGCCGGGGAAATTCCCGCCATCGCCGCGCAACAGGGTGAAGGCCGCATCCGCCCGCCGCTCGAAAGCATTGCGGGAAGCGGGATCGTCGGCGAGAGGCAGAAGAATGTCGGCAGGAAGAGCCTCACGGTATTCGATCATCAGCTTGAAACTGTCGTTTATTCCCCGCCAGACATATTGACGCACCAGCAGGGGGCCTTCCCAGCCTTTGCCCTGCGCGGCGTACAGGGGCATCCAGGGGTCGTCCTTCTCCTGCCGGATGAAGGTACAGGTGGACAAATTCATACCGTCACGCTCTTCACTGCCCGTGCGCAGGGAAACCGCGCCGCGATGTTCGGTAAAGGTGGGATTAACGGGCCAGCGCATTCTGTCGGGGGCCTCGGCAAGAATCGCGGTCAGCTGAGCGCCGGAAGGATTTGCGTGCAGGGCGTACCATCCGGCAGCACTGGGAATGCCGTTGAACATGCCTTCACGGGTCACGGGAACACTCACCCGCCCCGCAGCAACAAGGCGCATGTCCTCCGCAGGTTTGACTGCCACGGCGGGCAGCGCGCTGGACGCCAGCATCCCCCCGCTGACGGGGTCCTGCCCGAGACCGCGAACCAGAGGTGAACGCACGGCAAGACAGCCTGCCACCCCAACAAAGACGATTACGGAAACAACAAGAATCAGCTTTGTCACAACAAACCTCCGTCCGGCCTCCGTTCTTCCGCGGCAGATTCCGTTTCCCGCATGATCACGCCTCCGGCAAGAACGAATCCCTGTTCATCATATACGGCCGCAACCTGCCCCGGTGCGGGAGGCTGCTGCGGGCTTCTGAAGGAAATACGCATCGTTCCCTCCCCGCATTCCACATCTGCGGGAGCCGGTTTCTGCCGGTATCTGATACGGGCCAGCACCTTATCCGGCCAGAGTGCGGGAGGAACCATGAAATTTACCTGCTCCGCAATGCAGCCTCCCGATCCGAGTTCCGACGCTCCTCCGACGATGAGCGCATTGCGTTCTCTGTCCCGTTCGATCACATACAGGGGTTCCGTCCAGGCGATCCCCAATCCCCGGCGTTGCCCCTCGGTGTACTGCCACAACCCGTCGTGACGGCCAATTTCGCGCAGCGTTCCGTCCTTTCCGCGCAGGAGAACGGGACCGGGGCCGGGGAGTTTTGCTCCGCACTCGCGCAGAAAGGCGCGATGATCGTCGCGGGGAACAAAGCATATTTCCTGACTTTCCCCCGGAACTGGCGCGTTCAGTCCCTGCTCCGCCAGCCAGACACGCAGATCCTCCTTGCGCCTTTCGGCCAGGGGAAAGATGCAGCGGCGCAGACGCTCCGGGGGCACAAGAGAAAGAAAATAACTCTGATCCTTGGAAGTATCACTTCCCGCCCGCAGCGTCGGACCGTATGCGGGATGCGGCTCCAGCGCGACATAGTGTCCCGTGGCCAGCGCATCCGCGCCGAGACCGCCCTTTTCGGGAGGAAGCAGGGCAATATCCAGCAGCCTGCCGAACTTCATGAGCCGGTTGCAAGAGGCGCAGGGATTCGGTGTACGGGCCAGCTCATGTTCCGCGACAAAAGGTTCCACCACCTCACGACGGAACGCAGCGCGCAGATCGGCAACATGCAGGTCAATCCCCAGTGTTCCGCACAGCCCGCGCAATGCGGAAAGAGGGGACTCCGTCTCGGGCGGATCGAGGAAAAGCGCGTGCAGAGCCGTGACTTCATGTCCGGCATCGCGCAGAGCAAGCAGAGAACAGAGGCTGTCCATGCCTCCGCTGACGGCAACGGCTATGTTCATGCCCCGAACATGCCACGCTTCACGGCACGGCACAAGAGGTCCGAAAAGTGAAAAGAGCCTGCTCTTGATTCCCTGCGCCCCTGCGCGTACACTCCTTCGACCTGAAAACAAACCGCTTCCTCCGCCTTTGCGGATCGGAATCCGCCGGATTCCGTCTGCGGAGGTACCGCAAGGAGTCTTCATGATTGGCATTTCCAAATTATACTGCGGCCAGGTGGAACCCTCCGACGCTCTGCGTTACGGCCGCCATTCCGGAAAACTTCCCTCTCACCTGCTGCAGTTTTCCGCCGACAAGAAACCTGTCGTCGTCTGGAACATGACCCGGCGATGCAACCTGAAATGCGTCCACTGCTATGCTCAGGCCGAAGGTGAACGCGGCAGCGATCCCATCTCCACGGAACAGGCAAAGGTCATGATCGACGATCTGGCCGCCTTCGGCGCGCCGGTTCTGCTTTTTTCCGGCGGCGAGCCGCTGGTGCGCGCCGATCTTCCCGAACTGGCCAGCTATGCCACCTCTAAAGGGATGCGCGCCGTCATTTCCACCAACGGCACGCTCATCAACCGGGACATGGCCAAACGCCTCAAGGAAGTCGGCCTCTCCTATGTGGGCATTTCCCTCGACGGAGGAGAAGAGATCCACGACCGTTTCCGCGGGGTTCCCGGCTCCTACCGCCGCGCGCTGGAAGGTCTGGATTACTGCCGGGAAGAGGGCATCAAGGTGGGCCTGCGTTTCACCATCAACAAGCGCAACGCTTCGGAAATTCCCAAAATTTTCGACATACTGCGCGAACGTGACATTCCCCGCGTCTGCTTCTATCACCTTGTGTACTCCGGCAGAGGTTCGGAACTGGTGAAGGAAGACCTCAACCACGCGGAAACCCGCGCCGTCGTCGATCTGATTATGGACAAGACGCGCGAATGCTTCGATCAGGGCATGCCCAAGGAAGTGCTGACCGTGGACAACCATGCGGACGGCCCTTATCTCTGGATGCGCCTGCAAAAAGAAGATCCCAAACGAGCCGAAGAGGTGTTCGAGCTGCTCCAGTTCAACGAAGGCAACAGCTCCGGCCGGGGCATAGGCTGCATCTCCTGGGACGGAAAGGTTCACGCCGACCAGTTCTGGCGCGAACATGTGTTCGGAAATGTTCTGGAACGTCCTTTCTCCGAAATCTGGACGGATCCGAACATCGAACTGCTGCATAAGATGAAGGACAAGCGTCCCCATGTGAAGGGTCGCTGCTCCAAATGCAGATTCCTCGATATCTGCGGCGGCAATTTCCGCGCCCGGGCCGAAGCCGTCCATGGCGACATATGGGCGGAAGATCCGGCCTGCTACCTTACCGATGAGGAAATCGGCATTAAATAACAGGATGGTTCCACGGGCGGATATGCCCGTTCTGTCCTTTCCACCTTTTTCGGGGTCGCTCCGCGCTGCGCGGCGGCCCCGCTCTTACAGAGGATGATTCATCATGGATTTGCCTGAATTTCATCGCGGCCGCCGTCTGCGCCGTACCGCGGTCCTGCGCGACATGGTTCGCGAAGTGCGCCTTTGCGCCGACGATCTGATCATGCCCTATTTTGTGGTCGATACCCCGGATCGGGGCTTCCGCAAGCCCATCGACTCCATGCCCGGCCAGTTCCAGCTTTCCCTCGACGAACTGGAAAAGCAGGTGCGCGCCGCCGTGGACACGGGTATGAAATCGCTTCTCCTTTTCGGCATTCCCGCCGCCAAGGATCCCATGGGGTCCGGAGCCTATGCGGAGGACGGCATTATTCAGAAAGCCGTGCGCATGCTCAAGAAAAACTGGCCCGACCTTGTGGTCGTCACCGACGTGTGCCTGTGCGAATACACCTCGCACGGCCATTGCGGCATGATTCGCGAAGGGGACACCATAGGACGGGTACTCAACGATCCCACTCTGGATCTTCTGGCCAGAACCGCCGTATCCCACGCGCAGGCCGGTGCGGACATTGTGGCTCCCTCCGACATGATGGACGGCCGTGTGCTTGCCATCCGCAGCGCACTGGACAAGGCGGGATTCGAGGATCTGCCCATCATGTCCTATGCCGTCAAATATGCCTCTTCCTATTACGGCCCCTTCCGGGACGCTGCCGAAGGCGCGCCCAAATTCGGCGACCGCCGCACCTATCAGATGGATCCCGGCTGCGTGAAGGAAGCCTTCCGCGAAATGAGCGCAGATATCGAGGAAGGTGCCGACATGTTCATCGTCAAGCCCGCCGGCCCCTATCAGGATATCATCCGTATGCTGGACGACGCCTTTGACGTGCCTATGGCCGCCTATCAGGTGAGCGGCGAATATTCCATGATCTGCGCCGCCGTCCAGAACGGCTGGCTGGATGAAAAGGCCGTCATCATGGAATCGCTGCTGGGCATCAGACGCTCCGGCGCAAAACTGATCATCACCTACTTTACGGAAAAGGCTCTCCGGGAAGGCTGGATCAAGTAGCGTTCCCGACTCCGGAAGGCCCTGTCGGCACGGGCCTTCCGCTCAGGAATGTGCGCCCGTGTCCGGTACAGATATTCGCGGGCTGTCTTTTTCCCGCCCGTCTGTTCCGGCCGTGACTCAACTCCGGAGCAGATACGCATCTGACAGGGCACAGGATGGATTCAGGCTCCCTTTTTTGATTCAGGATGCGCTGCGGCCCGGCGCATCCGCAACCGTTCAGGATCACAGCTATGACACAGCCCCGGCCTTCGTGCCCGACAGAAGAACAGACGCACGCCCATCCTGCGGGACATCCCGCCATGGGACAGGCATCCCGCACCCTGCCCGACGGCACCCCGAAATGCCGCCTCATCGCATGGGAAGTGACGCGCTCCTGCAATCTGGCCTGCAAACACTGCCGGGCCGAAGCTCACCCCGAACCCTATCCCGGTGAACTTTCCACAGCGGAAGCCAAAGCCCTTATCGACACCTTTCCCGAAGTGGGCAACCCCATCATCATTTTCACGGGCGGAGAACCGACCATGCGCGCAGACGTGTATGAGCTGGCCGCCTATGCGCGGGAAAAGGGCCTGCGTTGCGTCATGTCTCCCAACGGCACGCGCATCACGCCCGAAGTCGCACGAAAGATCAGGGAAGCCGGCTTTCAGCGCTGCTCCATCTCCATCGACGAGGCCGATCCCGATCGCCACGATGAATTCCGCCGAATGAAGGGAGCTTTTGCAGCGTCCATGCAGGGCATAGAGAATCTGAAGCAGGCCGGGGTGGAATTCCAGATCAACACCACCGTGACCCGCAGCAATCTGTCCTCCTTCAAGAACATGTTCGAGCTGTGCGAAAAGCTGGGCGCGGCCGCCTGGCACATCTTCCTGCTGGTGCCCACCGGACGCGGAGCGGAAATTGAAGAAGAGGTCATTTCCGCAGAAGAATATGAGGAAGTGCTGCACTGGTTCTATGACTTCCGCAAAAGCACCTCCATGCACCTCAAGGCAACCTGCGCCCCGCATTATTATCGCATCATGCGCCAGCGTGCCCGGGAAGAGGGCATACGCGTCACGCCCGACACCTTCGGAATGGACGCCATGACCCGCGGATGTCTGGGCGGCACGGGCTTCTGCTTCATCAGTCATACCGGCCGGCTCCAGCCCTGCGGCTATCTGAATCTGGACTGCGGCAACGTCCGGCAGACACCTTTCCCCGAATTGTGGCGCACGACTCCCTGGTTCCTGAAATTCCGGGATCAGGAAGCCTACAAGGGCAAATGCGGTCCCTGCGAATATCATAAATTCTGCGGCGGCTGCCGCGCCCGCGCCTACACGATGACCGGAGACCCGCTGGCGCAGGAACCCCTTTGCTCCTACCAGCCTGCCGCGCTGCAACGCCTGAAAGGCTGAATTTCCACGCACAGGTCGCATACGGACAGACTCGATAGTCATGCGGGCGCTTTCCGGCGCCCGCTTTAAGTTCCTTTTGTCTCCTGCGCAGAAGGCCCCATCTTTTCGCTGCTTTTCCCGTCTGCGTTCTCAGCTTTTCCCATACATGCGCTTTATCCGGCGCGCTTTCCTGTCTTTCCCATATCCGACCGGCGCCTCTCCCCTCCCTGTCCACCGTCTCCCGACTCCGTATCTTTCCGTTCCCCGAAACAATTATGATCGGGCAGCAGGTTTGTATAAAAAACACGCCGCTTGTCATACATATTTCATCGTCGGGATACGAAACTCACGGAATTTTATTCCACGCACTCTTGACAAACAAATCACATGATGGAAAAGTATGCGCACAAAATGTCGACATTCGTTTTTAGACAATGTTAATTCTGTGTTCCGCTAGGCCGCCTGAAAAATCATTTTCTGGCTTAGAAATTAAGGAGATTTTGTCATTTGAACTGCCAACAGTGAGAAGCTTATGAAAAAATTGAGTGATTCCAACCTGATTTTAATTGGAATGGTAGGGGGCTTTCTAAGCGGCCTTTTCTTTGGCCCCGCCATGGGGAACATTAAGTTTCTCGGCGATATTTTTTTGCGGCTCATTCAAATGTCGGTTATAGTTCTGATTTGTGGCTC
>LBJMC04202__coassemble_993_pt1 | contig 16497 bp, 9 predicted proteins | sample LBJMC04202__metabat2_low_PE_018 | metagenome-assembled genome bin LBJMC04202 | reverse complement strand
TGCTACCGATTCCGTCGCATCTTTCTACAGCGGCGGCGCGGCTTATTACAGCGGAATCAATCTCATTGCCTGAAGTATTCCCGGAACAGGATAAAGTTTTCGTTTCCGGACATACAGGTCATATCGGCAAAACAAAAACCACCCTTATATCGGGTGGTTTTTGTTTTACATGTATCCGGTCAACAGAATGAAACCAGGTAAGGCGTGAGATAGAGACTCTGAAAAACTTCTCCGCCTCCGTGGCCGGATTATAAGGGGAGCCTCCTTTGTCGGCGCCTCGCCCGTATAGCTCACAAGGAACACCGCTGTCCGATGACAAACAGCCTGTGCGCACCATATATGTTCGAACGAATTGTTCAATTCGTCGCTACACCTCGATGATATCGTACTGTTCGCTTCCCATCCCCATTTCCTTCATATAGCTGAGCTGACGCAAGCCGCTGCGTGATTCGATGCGCTCCACCATATCGTGTTTTTCGGATTCGGGCAGAGCGTAAATCATATCGACGGAAGCGCGATCTATGGCCAGAAGATCCGTAGATGCCAGAATTCCAATATCTGGAGTCGTGACCGGCGCGGCGCTGACCCCTTCGCAATCGCAGCTCACGGACATGTTGCGCATCACATTAATATACGCCATACGCGGGCCGAAATGGGTATAAACGGCTTTTCCCCCTTCAACCATGCGTTCCATGAACAGCGGACCTCCGGCCCAAAGCTCCTTTCCGTCGCTGTGTATTTGCGCCTTGCCTCTTTTCCCTGAAGCGCAACCTATGGAGATATTCTTGAGAGAACCGCCAAAGCCGCCCATGGTATGCCCTTTGAAATGGGTGAGTACCAGCATGGAGTCATAGTTCAGCAGATGACTGCCTACGGCCACTTCCTTAAGCCACTTTCCCCCGGGAATGGGCAGAAGCGTGTCGCCTTCCTCATCCATGATATCCACATTGCAGAAGGTCCATCCATTTGCTTTCAAGGTTTCCCTGTGTCCTTCGGTCGTCTGGCGGGGGCTGGCATACAGCACATTGCATTCGACAACAGTACTGTCCGGAATTTTTTCCAGCACGCTCCGCACCATATCGCGCGGCAAAATATTCGGGCCTCCAGGTTCCCCCGTATGGAGCTTGACCGCTACCTTGCCGCTCAGTGCCCCGCTGATCCTCTCATAAACCTTCAACAGCCCTTCGCTGCTGATATCCCGGGTGAAATATACTTTCGCTCTCCGCTCCGCAGCAAGGGAAGACTTTCCACCAGTGGAGAGCATTGCAGCAGCTCCAACCGCTGCAATGGCACCATGCTTCAAAAAGGTACGACGTGAAATTTCATATTTCATAAATCACCTCTCTGCATTTTAATAAGATAAATTCATCAACTATACATATCAATATATATTGTGATAATATCATATAAATATATCATGATTTATATAATGCATTGACAAAATGTTTCATTATCAGGATTTTTTTCGGGGATGACAGCATTTACACATCCAAGAGCATTTAATGTACGAGGAAAACCGATATAGGGAAGACTCTGTGCCAGAGCATCAATCAACATTTCCTTGCTGTTTCCGACGTTCACATTTCCCTGAACATGGCTCTTGACCTGACTTTCACATCCTCCGAGAGAGCTGATGATGCAAAACGTCAACAATTCTCGTGTCTTCAAATCAAGTCCTGTTCGAGTATATATATCTCCAAAACAAAAGGCCGACAGATAATTCGTCATGATGTCTTTCTGATTTTCAGGCGTGGAGGCGTGCATCTGATCTATTGTCGCACCGAAAATGGACTTCTGCACGGCAAGTCCGTCGGCAAAGCGGCTTGCTTCCGTCACTGTGGACTGGCTCTCCACCGGAAGCGCAATATTCCGTTCCTCAAAAACTTCATTGACGAGACCTATGGCCTTTTCCGCAGGAGGAAAACCGGCGTAGGGAGCGCACTGATAAAGAGCCTCTTTTATTTCAACAGGCGTGGCTCCCGCACGCAACGCAGCCTCTGCATGCAGTTTCACCTCATCCCATGAGCGGCTTGCCGTCAGAACAACAAGAGTGACAAGCTCCTGCATTTTGGCATCCAGCGAGCTGTTGACGGCAATCTCGCCATATATCAGCCGATCACGCATCTGGGCGAAATCAGGATCACTGCTTTCCAGAGCAGATTGCGTATCCCCGAAAAGCTCACGCATATTTTTTTCCGCAAGAACAACTCTGTCCATATGTTCTCCTTCTGAAGCGGCCGCCATACCCGGCAAGACCAGACAAACCAACAGTGTAATTGACAACTTGAGAGTTCGCTTCATATGTTCTCCCTGTCATTTGCCGGAGCATGCAACGACACGCTGTCAGCCACAGCTTCATGCTGCAAAAATTCTCAAAAAGCCCGCACAATGCTCCGAATTATGATGAATGCCATTTTAGCATTCTGCAGGAAGGCTCCCAGACTTATTTCTCTCAAATTCTTGCCTGATTCTGCCACACACCATATATCTGCCCGCAGCTTTCCGAAGCTCCGGCAGAATTATTCATTACGATAGCCAGTTCCGAAAGAACATTTTTCATTTGATATCAGCACACTATCTCTGTTATTCCTGCGCTTGAACATTACTTATATCTATACGAAGATATTTTCATATACACATATAATCTTGATACAGATTTTCATACCGTATTCCATATTTTTTTTCAAATCTAAATGTATACATATGCATACGTAAACAATCTTAAAAATATGAATAAATATGACTTAACACCTTATACAACATATTATTAAAATATAAATATGTATATTTTATATATTTAATATAGTATTAGTATCTTGTATATACATACATATATAATAAAAATATGTAATATATATATTTTAAATGAAAAATCCTGTAAAACAACATGTTATTATGTAATTACATCATTATTAATAAAAAAACATGTATGGTTCAAGCACAAATACGCCTGCACCATACATGATTATACAATAAAATATATGTGAATAACAGATTACATTTTATAGGGACTGGCAGCCTCCATGCTCTGCAACAGGTATGCAGCTTCAGGGCTGGCCGGATCGTCCGGCATAAAGGTGGTTACCATATCTTCGCCGCGGCGACGGGTTCTCGATTTGGCCGTAGTTTCAAGAATATCTTCTGCAACGCGGATGGGCGCATGAGCGCGAACAGCAAGGGCTATGCCGTCAGAGGGGCGACAATCCAGACGTATCCTCTCGGTACCGGAAAGCATTTCCATCTCGGCAAAATAAGTTCCGTCGCGCAGTTCGGTAATATAGACGCCCTCAAGCTTTACCCCTACGCTGCTCAGTGCGCGGAACATGGTTTCATGCGTTATGGGGCGGTCAAGCGTCTTGCCGTTAAGGGCCAGAGATATGGACAGTGCTTCGGACGCGCCGATCCAGATAGGCAGAATTTCCGCCCCGCCCTTTTCCTGCAGCACGAGAATGGGGGAATTACTTTCTCCATCCATTGTCAGCCCAAGCACTTTCATGTCCACCATAATCATCCTCTCCCGAATTTGCATGTAATACATGCCTTCTATTGCTACGCCGTGGCTTCAGCCATCAGCGAATGTTTCTTTGCTGCGATAAAATGTACGGGAACAAGCAGCCCCGGACGTCCGACACCTGTCGGCAGCGTCAGATTAACGGTATCCCCCCAGGGGTCATGCCCCTGCCACGTTTCTCTGCCGTCGGAAGATTCTTCCGCTTCTCTGCGACTTCTTCCTTCCAGCAGCACATCGGAATTCATGCCCACCCTGCCGACAAGCCAGGCCGCCGACTTTTCATTCTGCAAATTTTGCAGGCGTTCCAGCCGTTCGAGCTGTTCTTCCCGGGGAACCTTGAACGGCATTGCCGAGGCCCGTGTTCCGGGACGATCCGAGTAGCAGAAGGAAAAACTGGACATGAAGTCTGCAGCCTCCACGGCATGCAGCGTATCCCTGAACTCTTCCTCCGTCTCTCCCGGAAAGCCGACGATAAGATCGGTCGACAGGGCAATATCGGGCCTGGTCTTCCTTAATCTGGAAACGAGATCCAGATACCGTGCCATATCATATCCGCGCCCCATGCGTGCCAGAACGGAATCCGATCCGGATTGCAGAGGCAGATGCAGTCTGGGACAAAGCTGCGGCAGCTCGCCGAAGAGCTGCACCATCTCTTCGGAAAAATCCCGTGGATGCGGCGTGACAAAGCGCAGCCGCTTCAGGCCGGGCAGTGCAGCAACCTTACGCAGCAGTTCCGGAAAGGACGTTCCATCCCCGCCGTCATCGCATCCGTAGACATTGACATTCTGCCCCAGCAGGGTGATATCTCCCGCTCCCTGTGCCAGCCACGACTTGCATTCCTCAAGAATGGCCGTGCTGGATCTTGATTTGCGCGGCCCTCTGGTGAAAGGCACAATGCAATATGCACAGAAGTTGTCACAGCCCTGCATGATATTCACAAAGGCCACAGGGGTGACGCCTGCCCCTTCGTTCTTATCAAGGCAGGGATCGCGATCCGGATACTCCGCCGTAAACTCAAGATAATTCAGATGGAGTCCCTTATCTTCCAGCAGGCGGACAAATGCCTCAGGCGCATGAATAATCCCGTCGCTGCCGACGACGAGACGCACCTGAGGATGACGCCGCATAAGCTCCACGCCCAGCTGCTGCGCAACGCAGCCCCCCACGCCTACCACGGCACGGGGATTAACCTGCCTGACCCTGCCGAGCGCGCTGTGAACCTTCTGTTCCGGTTTTTCTCTTACGGAACAGGTATTCAGAAACACGACATCCGCTTCCTCCAGAGGGCGTTCGACAAAACCGCGCCGTACAAGTGCGCGTGCCATCCATTGCGAATCGTTGACATTCATCTGACAACCGAAGGTCAGGCAATGAAATCCGGGCTGAGACATATTCCATCCTGTCAGGGCGAACGACTCCTGAACAGCCGTACGCCATCAAGACCAAAGTCTTACGCTTAGGGTCTTTGTTGTTTACATGGATCGGTCAAATGACCAATAAACATTAGGGCAAGCTTTCCTCTTTCAATCCACAGAGGCCAGCATATCACATTAATCATTCAAAATTTCAACAAGATGCTGAAGTCTTTGTCTACGTTAGGCTGATATGTTCCAAGCCTGCTTCAGACTGGCTGTCAGACAGTAAAAATGTTTTTTTGGGGGGTCCTGTTGTCGTTTCTCTGTATTCCATACCTCACAAAAATATTCATCCCTTACTTGCAAAGGAGTTCCCCCTCTGCAATCATCCCTACGCTCATAGATATTTCACAGATACAGGACAAAAACACAATATGATACTCGGAACGCCCTACCCGTCTGCCGAGGCTTCATCCCGTTGAAGCCCCAGACTGGCGATTCGCAGACCATCCATGCCCAGAATTTTCCATCCCCACCCTCCCCAGGAGAAACTTTCCCCTTCATGCGGAATACGTCCAAGAATCTCCAGAACCATACCGGCAAGCGTCTCTGAACGAAAAACCTCTGAAGTTTCAAGTTGCAATGCAGCCATGGCCTCCGGCAGAGGCATACTTCCGGAAAGCACAAACTCTTCTCCAGAAGGGGCTTCCTTCTTTACACGCTTTTCAGCCCCTCCCGCCAGACACCGGACGACATGTTCCGCCGTCAAGATTCCGGCGGGTCTGCCATACTCGTCAAGAACGACGGCAAGAGGTTCGGAGGCGTCCGCCAGAAGACCCCACATATCTGTAACTCTGGTCTGCTCAAGAACTACGGGTACGGGCCGGGCCAGATCCGCCGCGCATACTGCCGACCCGCTCTTTTGCTGCTTCAACATATCCTGAAGAAACACCGCGCCGAGAATGTCCTCGGAAGACTCATCATATACCGGAATACATGTCTGAGAGGAACGCTCCGCCAGGTTTTTCACTTCTTCCCACGACGCTGAAGCCGCAATCTTATCGGCGTTGCGCCACGGCGTCATGAGCGTCCGGACGCTAAGACCTCCGAAACTCAATATCCGTGCGACAAGTTCGCGCTCCTTCCTCGCACAGAAACCGGCTTCTCCGGCGTCTGCCGCCAGAGCGGCCATTTCCAGCTGGGCCTCTCCCGAATTCAGTTCTCCCAGACTCAACAGTCGAGATACTGCTTCCACCAGGGCTCTACGCGAACCTTTTCGCACGCTCTGCGAACGTCTGCGGCGAACCATGAGTTGCCTGAAGCTTTCCACAAACAACGAAAACAATACGGCGGCATACAGATAGCCCCGCGGTATGGGAACCCCCAGCCCGTCCAGAATGAGGCTCCCCCCGACCATCATCATGAAGCCCAGACACATGACGATAATGGAAGGGTAACGCTCCACAAAGACAGATAAAAATGTAGCGGCGCGCAACATAATCGCCATGGCCACGGCCACGGCAGCCATCATCATGGTCACATCGCTGGCCATACCTACCGCGGTCAGCACCGAATCAAAGGAAAAAAATGCGTCCAGAGCCACAATCTGAACCACAACTGTCCAGAATCCTGCCCCGCCTTCCGCATTTTCCGTTCTGTTACCGCCGTTTTCCTCGAGCTTTTCATGCAGTTCCTGCGATCCCTTGAAGAGCAGGAAAACACCTCCGGCTACAAGGATAATATCGCGCACGGCAAAATCTTTCCCCAGCAGGGTAAACAGAGGTTCCCGCAGGCCTACAAGCCAGGCCATGACGGACAGCAGCACGAATCGCTGCAACAGCGCAAGCCCCATACCCATTCTGAAGGCTTTCTTTCGTCTGTTATGCGGAAGACGTCCGGCCAGAAGGGAAATAAAAAGCAGGTTGTCTATACCGAGTGCAAGCTCCAGAAGAACAAGAACACCCAGTCCAACCCAGGCGGACGGGTCCATCAGCCAGGCGAAATCCCAATTCATGAAGTCTCCTTACAGCAGGTGGAATTAAACAAAAAAGGCGAGTCCGGAATTAAAAATTCCAGATTCGCCTGAAACGGACTCGTGAAATGACTACTTTGAGGAACGTCGTCCATACGGGTTGCAATATAAGGCAGACATGCAGCGTCTGTCAAACCCGGTACGAATTATGCCGGCATCAGAAATACTGCGCCAGCTTGAGCAGTTCGATATCCGCGGCATCCAACCAGGGAGAAACCGTTCTGATCAGCGTCAGAGGAGAAAAATAGGTCTCCCGCCAGTTCAGTTTCAGAAAAATTTCCCCACCCTCGCGTCGTTCATAGTCCACCAGAAGGGAACGGAGATTTTCCGTTTTCAATGTTCCTTTCTTGTTCTCCCTTTCAAAGCCCAGAAAGCTGGAATCCGCAAAATGTTTCCAGTCTTCGGCCAGTCGTCCTGCCCAGTCAGCAAGACGTTCCGGCTCCCGGGCCACGGCCTTTTCTCCCACCTTCAGCCGGAACAGCTCCTCGACGGGCATGGGTACCTTGCCGACAAGCGGCATGAGTTCCGTCCGTACCAGCTCCATTCCTTCAATCATACAGGACGACAGACGTTCCATCACTTCGCTGTCGCGCATGGGAGAACGCAGGGTAACAAGGAACCACTCCGACAGGCTCTCCACGCCTACGGGCAGGGCCCTCCCGAAGGAAAGCAGAGGCAGAGGATGGAAGCCCTGCGAAAAGGACAGCGGCAGTCCTGCGCGACGCAGTGCCCGTTCCAGCAGCGACTGAAGCTCTAGCTGGCTGATCCAGGCGGCGCCGCCATGCTTGCGGTGCCATATACGATAACGCACGGCCCTGCGGGTCAACGCTTCATCTATATGCGGAGGTTCCTTTTTTCTCCCGGGCTCAAAACGGGGGATTTCCGGAATGGGGCCAAAATCAACCTGATCCCGGGAAGGAAAGTTGAGCATGGTGTTAAGAGGAGGATCGCTTTCGCTCGTCCGCAGCAGCGACGGCCCGGCCTTGGTGTCGCAGGCCCCGCAATGACGGCAGGCCTCGTAGCGGCAGTCGCCCGTCACTGCTCCGCGCAAGGCGCGCTCCCGCTCCGTCAGCAGGAAACGGCGGCTGACGCCTGTTTCAAGATGCTCCCAAGGTAAAGGAGCCTCCAGGTCGCGGGCACACGTCCAGTCTTCCGGCTTCATGCCGCACTCTTCCAGAGCTTCAAGCCAGGGTTCCAGGCTGAATCCTTCTATCCAGCTGCTGAAAATTCCGCCCTTGCGGTAGGCCTTTTCCACCACATCGGCAAGACGGCGATCCCCGCGTGAAAGAATGCCTTCCAGGTGACTCATGGCAGGTTCATGCCAGCGCAGACTGATCCCCTTATGGCTCCGTACGGCATCGCGCAGATAAAAAATCCGCTCCTTCATTGCCTCCTGTGAAATCTGAGGCTCCCACTGAAAAGGTGTATGCGTTTTGGGCACAAAAGGAGAAACTGCCGCCGTTACCGTCAGGCGCGGCCCGTACCATTTTCCGTCCTCATCCTTTTTGCGACAGCAGTCGCGCACCTTGACGCACAGATCAACGATGGCATCCAGATCCTCCCGTGTTTCCGTGGGCAGGCCGAGCATGAAGTACAGCTTTACCTGCTGCCAGCCGTACCCGGCAAGCTGGCGCACATGGTGAATAAGAGCCTCTTCCGTAATGCCCTTGTTGATCACATCGCGCAGACGCTGACTGCCCGCCTCGGGTGCAAGCGTGGCTCCCGTGCGCCGTATTCCCGCCATGCGGGCCATAATCTCGCCATCCACCGAGCCCACCCGCAGCGAGGGCAGAGATATGGCAATCTGCTCGCGCGCACAGCGATCCGCCACATCCAGAAACAGGGTTTTCAGGCCCGAAAAATCCCCGCAGGAGAGCGCAAGGAAGGAAACATCGTCATATCCGGTACTTGCCAGACATTCTTCCGTGAGCTTCTCTATTTCCTCAACCGAGCGTTCGCGAGAAGGTCGCAGCGTCATACCCGCCTGACAGAAACGGCATCCCCTTGTACAGCCGCGGGCTATTTCCAGTGAAAGGCGATTGTGTACGGCTCCAAACGGCGTAACCTGACGCACAGGATAGAAAGCATCCTTCATGTCCGCAACAGGACGACGCCGCACTTTTTTATAATCGTCAAAAAGGGGTTCCAGCGTACCGTCCGCGCGCGCAGAAAAGAAAGAAGGAACATATACCCCGGGGATATGCCGGGCTTCCTTCAGAAATTCCGTGCGAGTCCATTTTTCCCCGCGTGCCCGTACAAGAAGTTCCACAAGCTGCGGCATGACGGCCTCGCCTTCCCCCAGCACCATCAAATCCATGAACGGTGCAAGGGGTTCGGCACAAATCGTGCAGCCTCCTCCGGCCATAATCAGCGGCCAGCGGCACAAATCCTCCCCGCGATCCGCAGATCGCAAAGGAATACCTCCCAGATCCAGCATGAGCAGAACATTGGTAAAGGCCAGCTCATGCGTAATGCTGAAGCCCACAAGATGCGTATCCGCAAGATTGGTATCGCTTTCCAGCGTGGCCAGAGGCACCCCCCGCTCGCGCAGAACCTTTGCCGCGTCCCGGCAGGGAGCAAACACCCTCTCGGCAAGAATACCCTCCATGGAATTGAGCTGACCATACAGAATCTTCTGTCCAAGATAGGACATGGCCACTTCATAGAGATCGGGAAAGGCCAAAGCGCAGTGAAGCCGGGCCGATGCGGGCCTGGCTTCAACGGCTCCTTCCTCAATGCCCAGATAACGGCTGGGCCGTGGCAAAAGCGCCAGTATTTCCTTCATGACAACGATTCCTTGCCGGCACCGTACCGCGGCCGTTCTGAAGTTGTGTGTCTCCCTGATGGAGCAGGATTGAAAATACTTCTTTTAAAGAACAGAAAACTCAAACCTGAAAGAGCGGAACTTTACGGCTGCCGCTTCTATCTGCGTTTTCGGCGAGATACCCTGTCCGTGCTGTTCGTTTCGGCCTGCTGACGGAAAGAATGGCCGGAACAGGCAAAAGATATGAGGCCGGAATGACGACTGAACATATGTTGCCAGACGCTCCGGCCTCAAATCAATCCCAGAGCTCCGGCAGCAAAGCCGGCAGACGGGAATTTTCGATCACCCGAAAAACTAGAGAATCAGTCCGGAAGAGCCGGCACCTTTGCCTCCCTTGGGATCAAGACCGCCGGAAGAAAGGGAAAGATTGGAACATGCCTCGAGATATTTATCCTGAACGTCCTGAGGCACTTTGGAATATTCATACAAAAAATGTTCCTGCGCAATACGGCCTGTAAAATCCTGTTCAAAGGGATAGCCGTAGGGCAGGATCATGAGCTGAACACCCTGCTGTGTAGGCACGGTCTGCATGATTGCCACGTCCGTGAGGGCCTTGGCTTCAGCATCATACTTACCGATAACAAGTTCACCCGTCACGATTTTGACCAGACGAATATCATATGCCATGATGAATTTCCTCCATGGATTGTCGGCGAACACTAAAAAGCGTGCGGAAGCTTGTCAAGCCGGGAAGCTGGAAGCCTGCGCCACAAAATTCATACTTCAATATTTCCGTTCTTGCCATGAAAAAGACTGTGCCCTATCTATGGTTACCCGGGCAACACAGGCTCTGCCGCGCGCCAGGGCCGACATTATTTTAAGGATACCGCCATGCTTCCTGTTTCAGATCGTACTTATCCGACAAAGCTGAACGAGCTTGAAATGCGCCTCGGCTATCATTTTTCCGACAGAAGTCTGCTGGAAACGGCACTGACGCACAGCTCATGGAGTAATGAGCGAAAACATGTTGCACATAACGAACGGCTGGAATTTCTTGGTGACGCCGTGCTGGAAATATGCGTATCGGATGTTCTCTATTCCCGATACCCCGAAGAACGCGAGGGAAGCCTGACCCGCCTCCGCTCCCGAATGGTGGGGGAAGAAAAGCTGGCGGAATTGGCAAATAATATTCAGCTGGGAGAATGCCTGCGTCTGGGGAAAGGGGAAGAAGCACAGGGAGGAAGAAAACGGCCCGCGCTGCTGGCTGACGCCATGGAAGCTGTGTTCGGAGCTGTTTATCTCGATGGAGGACAGAAAGCCGCAGCCGCTCTGGTGGCAAAACTCTACAGAGGGCAGTGGCCGGATCCGGACAGTACCAAAAAGGACAAAGACTTTAAAACACGCCTGCAGGAAGTCACGCAGGCAAAGTTTCATGCGTTACCTGCCTATATTCCACGAAAAACCATAGGCCCCGAGCATGCGCTGACCTTTGAAGTGGAACTGCGCCTGCCCGACGGGAAAAGCCTGTTTGCAAAAGGCCCCAGCTTAAAACGGGCCGAACAGGAAGCGGCCTCGTCGGCACTGCGACTTCTGGAAGAAAAACTTTAAATTTTTGAGCCGCCGTATCTACGGCGGCATCCCTGTCTGCGTCGTACAAGGAAGGCCAGACCGGACCCGGGAGGCCGATCCTCCCGGGCCATGTCTTTGGTCTGCCTCGACCTCTATGGTATGATGGTCAATTAGCCGCCAATGAGCTGCATGGCCATCTGGGGCAGCGAGTTCGCCTGACTCAACATTGCAACACCGGACTGCACAAGAATCTGGTTACGTACAAAGTTGGTCATTTCAGTGGCGACGTCGACGTCAGAAATCTGGGATTCCGCCGACTGCAGGTTTTCAGCCTGGATTTCCAGGTTGGTGATGGTGTTTTCAAGTCTGTTCTGCATCGCACCAAGGTGGGCACGGATATTATCCTTGGAGACGATTGCCGCGTTGATGGCATCCAGAGCCTTCTGAGCGTTCTCTTGAGTGGAAATGTCATGGCCCGCCTTCGTTGCGCCGACGGAATTGCCAACACCAAGGGCAGATGCGGTGGCACTGCCGATCTGGACATAGTAGTAGTCTTCAGCCGAATCGTTGCCGGTACCGAAGTGAATCTTCAGCTTGCCGGTAGAGACCAACCCTGAACCATCATGCTGATCGCTGGACAGGTTGCCGTCCAGCAGCTTGATGCCGTTGAAGTCCGTAGCGTTGGCGATACGGGTGATTTCCGAAGCCATCTGCTGATATTCGGAGTCGATGATCAGACGCTGGGTGGAGTCATAGGTACCGGTAGCAGCCTGTTCCGCAAGTTCCTTCATGCGGATGAGCTTTTCGTCGACGACCTGAAGCGCACCGTCAGCGGTCTGAATCAGAGAAATACCGTCGTTGGCGTTGCGGACACCCTGATTAAGAGTGCTGATTTCCGCACGCATCAATTCACGAATTGCCAGACCGGCCGCGTCGTCCGCAGCCGTTTCCACACGAAGACCGGAAGAAAGTTTACGGGTGGAGTCGGAAAGCTTGCGGTAGTTGCTATTGAGATGACGCGCGGCGTTCATCGCCATCATATTGTGATTAACAACCAAAGACATAATATTCACCCTCCTTGAGGCGTTTGCATGCCCGAAATAATGCAATGCATGTGCCAAAACAAAAAAATATAATAGATACAGTAAGATATATTTTTTACTTTTCTAAACTCCAAAATTTTCCCACCTTTTGGCCGAGTTGCCCGGCAAAATTTGCACGCTTTTCCCATCACTTAAAAAGTCACAGTCAGATCCTCTGTTGTTGTCGGGAACGTCTTGCAAATGCCAGCCATGCAATATACATATGGCTGGATGAGTTCGCCGAACCTGGCGATCGAATTTGTTCACCCGGGGCGGACGCGCCAGCGCGATTCCGTCCCTTTCATTCCCGCCGACCGGCATGGAGGGATGCCTGCGCCGGCACGGAACGTCCCGCACGTTCTGCCATTTTTTCCGGGACAGGAGGTCCCATGACCAGCGCGCGTAAACTCGCCCATATAGGCCTTGACGTGGGTTCCACCACCGTCAAAGTCGTTATTTTCAATGCTGAAGCAGAAGCACTGTACTCCCGCTATCAGCGACATCTTTCCGATGTGCGCGCGACGGTGGCGCACATGCTGGACGAAGCTCTGAATGCCGCGCCCTTTTCCTCGCTCCCCCCTGAAGAAGAGCCCCTCTTCACGCTCTCCCTCACCGGTTCGGGGGCCATATCTCTGGCGGAGGAAATGCATCTGACTTTCGTTCAGGAAGTCATTGCTTCGGCCGCCAGCATACGCCGCAGAATACCGGACGCCGATGTCACCATAGAACTCGGTGGGGAAGATGCCAAAATCACCTTCTTTACGGGGGGAGTTGAGCAGCGCATGAACGAAACCTGCGCGGGAGGCACGGGAGCCTTCATCGATCAGATGGCGGCCTTCCTCAATACCGACGCGCAGGGACTCAATTCGCTCGCCATAAACCATCATCAGCTTTATCCCATAGCCTCCCGGTGCGGCGTATTTGCAAAAACCGATATCCTGCCGCTGCTCAACGAGGGCTGTGCCAAGGAAGATATTGCCGCTTCCATTTTTCAGGCCGTTGTGGATCAGGTCATAGGAGGTCTGGCCTGCGGCCGGGAAATCAAGGGGAAAGTTGCCTTTCTCGGCGGTCCTCTGGCCTTCCTGCCCGCCTTGCGTCAACGCTTCGTCGACTCTCTCGCCCTGCCCGAAGGCGACGCACTTTTCCCGGAACATGCGGAATACTTTGTGGCAGGAGGCGCGGCCCTGCATACCATGACACTCATGGCAGCACGGGAAAAAGAAGGCCAGACCGACAACTGCGAACGCCTCTGGACCCGGGAGGAACTGCAAAATCTGGCGCATACCCTCGCCACGACGAAGGGAAAAAGCGGAGCCCTGAAACTCCCCCCGCTGTTTGAAACGCAGGAAGATCTGGAAGAATTCCGTAAACGCCATTCAAAGGACTGTGCCCCGAGAGGAAAGGTGGAAGATCTCAGAGGAACGGATGAATCTCCCGCCTCCGTCTATCTGGGGATAGATATAGGTTCCACCACCATCAAGGCTGTGCTGCTGGATGAAGAAGGACGCATCCTCTATACTTCCTACGGGGCAAGTCAGGGCGATCCTCTCAACGCCGCAGTGCGTATTCTTAAGGAAGTATACGCGCTGCTTCCCTCTCATGTGCGCATTGCCTCGGCAGGGGTGACGGGATACGGGAGCGGCCTTATCCGCGCAGGGCTCCGCGCCGATGTGGACGAAGTGGAAACTCTTGCCCACTGCAAGGCCGCGCAGTTTTTCCTGCCCGAAGTTTCCTTTGTTCTGGACATCGGAGGTCAGGACATTAAATGCCTGCGCGTGAAAAACGGCATGGTGGATCGCATCCAGCTCAATGAAGCATGTTCCGCAGGATGCGGCTCCTTCATTGAAACCTTTGCCAAGTCGCTGGGCATGGATTTGCCTTCCTTCGTCAGCGAGGCCCTGAAAGCAAAGCATCCCGTCGATCTCGGCACGCGCTGCACCGTGTTCATGAACTCCCGCGTCAAACAGGCGCAAAAGGAAGGCGCCCCCGTTGGCGACATAGCCGCAGGTCTTTCCTACTCAGTCATCAAGAACGCCCTCTACAAGGTCATCAAAATTGCCAGCACCGACGAACTGGGCCAGCATGTCATGGCACAGGGGGGTGCCTTCCACAACGACGCTCTGCTGCGTGCGCTGGAACTGAGCCTGGGCAGGCCGGTGGTACGGCTTGACATTTCCGGGCTCATGGGGGCCTTCGGTGTGGCGCTGCTGGCGCGCGAACAGGCGCCGCTGGACGGCAGTGCGCTGCTTTCACCCGCAGAGCTTGACGAATTTCATGTGGACAGCACGGTTGCCCGCTGCCAGCACTGCACAAATCACTGCCTGCTGACCGTTACCCGCTTTTCCGACGGAACGCGCTTCATCTCCGGCAACCGCTGTGAACGTGGAGCGGGCAAAGCCAGCTCGCGCAGCGATCTGCCGAACCTGTATGCCTATAAGTACCAGCGTCTTTTCGAACACTATATTCCGCTCCCCCTTGAAAATGCCCCGCGGGGAGAAATCGGTATTCCGCGCGTCCTCAATATTTACGAAAACTATCCCCTCTGGTTTACCCTTTTCACAGAACTGGGCTTCAGGGTCGAACTTTCTTCACCTTCAAATAAAACCATCTACAATCTCGGCCTGTCCACCATTCCTTCGCAGACCGTATGTTACCCGGCAAAGCTCTCACACGGGCACATCATGGATCTCATCCGCCGCGGTGTGTCCCGCATTTTTTATCCCTGCATCCCCTTGGAAAATCAGGACTTCAAGGGGCAGGACAATACCTACAACTGTCCTGTTGTCGGGGGTTATCCCGAACTTCTGCGCAACAACATCGACAGTCTGCGGGCAAGCGGTGTGGAACTGATCTGTCCCTTCCTGCCCCTCGGACAGGAAAGACTGCGGGAACGCCTGCTCGAGCTGCCGTTATTTGCGGGAATTTCTCCGGAAGAAATGGCCAGGGCTCTCAGTCTGGCCGTTGATGAGCAGAAGCGTTTCAAGGAAGATATGCGCAAGGCGGGAGAAAACGCCCTGCGTTTGCTTCAGGATACCGGCCGGCAGGGCATCATTCTCGCAGGTCACCCCTATCACGTCGATCCAGAAGTCAACCATGGCATTCCGGAACTCATCTGCGCTACCGGCCTTGCCGTGCTGACGGAAGATTCCGTGGCCCATCTCATGCCCGATCCTGGCAAACTGCGCGTGGTAGATCAGTGGACCTATCATGCCCGCCTGTACCGGGCCGCAGCCTATGCCGCCAGCACGGAACAGATTGCCCTTGTCCAGCTGGTTTCCTTCGGCTGCGGGCTGGATGCCGTAACCGCCGATCAGGTGGAGGAAATTCTTGCCGCAGGCGACCGCCTGTATACGCAAATCAAGATCGACGAAGGCGCAAACCTGGGTGCGGCGCGTATCCGTGTCCGTTCGCTGCTGGCAACCATGCGTGAAAGGCAGAAGAAACTGGCCGGTGCAAAAGTTCCTCTGCCGGGTATTGCTCCCAGCGAGGGATTGAACAGCACAGCGGAAAGCTCCGTCTCACTGGAAGCCATGCCCAGCGCACCGGACGAACTGCGTCCGGAATCTCTGCTGCTTGCCCATGCCGAACAAGAGGATGACGGCGGAAAGACACTGCGTCCGGAGGAAAAAAGTTCCAATCTTGTCGGCCCGGAAGATCCCGACAAGGCCTTTGAGGACTTCCCTCCCTTTACGGAAGAGATGCGCCGCACGCATACCATTCTCATCCCCCAGATGTCGCCGCTGCACTTTCAGTTCCTCCCCGCCATGTTCACCGCCTGCGGCTATAAGGCCGAACTGCTGCCGACGGTATCCCGCGCGGCCGTCGAACTCGGGCTTCGTCATGTCAACAACGACGTATGCTACCCCGCCATTACGGTCATAGGGCAGCTGCTGTATGCCGTCCAGAGCGGGAAATACGACCCGAACCGTATTGCGCTGATTATCTCGCAAACCGGGGGCGGATGCCGCGCCACAAACTATATCAGCTTCCTCCGCAAGGCCTTGAAGGCCTGCGGCCTGACACAAATTCCCCTGATTTCCTTCAATATGGCCGGTCTGGATCATAACCCCGGCTTTCATCTGAACTGGGCCCTGCTGCGCAGGGCAATCATGGGATGCCTGTACGGAGACTGCATCATGCGGATGCTGTACAGAGTGCGCCCCTATGAATCCGAACCGGGGAGC
>LBJMC04202__coassemble_950_pt1 | contig 17073 bp, 14 predicted proteins | sample LBJMC04202__metabat2_low_PE_018 | metagenome-assembled genome bin LBJMC04202 | reverse complement strand
ATGGTTCTCGGCGTTGTCATCGTGACCATCTTCCCGCAAATAGCAACATGGCTCCCCTATACCCTTATGGGGCCTGAGCTGATGTAGCGACGCCGCAAAGGGCCGGGAATGAAAATTCCCGGCCCTTTCTCTTGACGGAGAAAATGACTGGAGATATATTTATTCAATAGCTGATAACGTAATAAAAGGAGAGCATATCATGGGTCATCCCACAGTCTATCCCACCGGCGTCACCCTGTACGATCCCCAAAAAGCCTGGAGCGGCTATACCATCATCCCCACCAAGGGGCAGGGGGCCACGCTTATTGATATGAACGGACAGGAAGTGCATGTATGGAAGGATGTACATGGCTTTCCGAACAAGATTTTCCCCGGCGGCATGCTGATGGGCAGCCGCGGCGTGCGTAATCCCAAATACGGCCTTCAGGATCAGCTGGATCTCATTCAGGTGGACTGGGACGGCAACGTTGTCTGGGAATTTACAAAGGCCGAATTCATCGAGGATCCGGGCGAAAAACCGCAGTGGATGGCTCGCCAGCATCACGACTATCAGCGTGAAGGTAATCCCGTGGGTTACTATGTACCCGGTATGGAACCCAAAATTGATTCCGGCAATACGCTCGTTCTCTGCCACAGAGAAGTGAAGTGCCCGTATATCAGTGAAAAGCCCCTGCTGGACGACGTTGTCTACGAAGTCAACTGGGAAGGCGAAATCGTCTGGGAATGGCTGTGTTCCGATCATGTTGAGGAATTCGGCTTCTCCGAAGAAGCGCGTAACGCCATGAGCCGTTGCCCCAACTACCGCGGCGGTACCCTGATTGAAAATGCTCCCGCCCTCGGCGACTGGATGCACATCAACTCCATGTCCGTACTCGGCCCCAACAAGTGGTATGACGCGGGTGACGAACGCTTCCATCCCGACAACATCATCATGGACGGCCGTGAAACCAACATTCTGTTCATCATAGACAAAAAGACGGGCAAGGTTGTGTGGCAGGTCGGTCCGTATTACAACACCACCCCCGAACTGAAGAAGCTGGGCTGGATCATCGGTCAGCATCACGCGCACATGATTCCCCGCGGTCTGCCGGGCGAAGGCAATATCCTGGTGTATGACAACGGCGGCTGGGCCGGATACGGCGCGCCCAACCCTGCGGCTCCCATGGGTGTGAAGAACGCTACCCGCGACTGGTCGCGCGTGCTGGAATTTGATCCCGTGACCCTCAAGCTGGTGTGGTCCTACACACCCCACGATGCAGGGTTCGTGGAGCCTCTGGATGCAAACCGTTTCTACAGCCCCTTCATCAGTTCCGCTCAGCGTCTGCCCAACGGCAATACGCTGATCACCGAAGGTTCCGACGGTCGTATCTTTGAAGTGACGCCGGAACATGAAGTGGTGTGGGAATTCATCAATCCCCATATGGACAACCGCAACATGAACATGGTCTACCGCGCCTATCGCGTACCTTATGAATGGGTGCCGCAGGCCGAACATGGACCGGAAGTCGCCATTGCCAAGCCGGATATGAAGAACTTCCGTATGCCCGGTTCCGCTCCCCTGGGAGCCAAGACGACCGTCAGCGTGGCCGGTACCACCGGATATCCTGCCGCCGCCGGCGACTGCGTGGGCGCAACGAACTAACTGTACATTTGCCTCCGAAATACCATAGAAAAGCGGATCTCCGGCGGATTGTCCCCTGCTTCCCCGGAGATCCGCTTTTCTGCGTCTTCCTGCGGCAGTCCTTGTGCGGTATGGGAAGTCTTGGGGCAAGTTCATTTTAAACCTGCTTCCGGATTCAAGCGAAGCGAGACTGCTCCGTGAGGCCGGAGTCGCTGTAATATGCTTGCGGCGTACGGCTTCGACGGGGGCGTGAAACCTGCGATCGGGAACCAGGTTTCTGGCCGGAAGGCATTTTCAAGAGCAAAAGGTTCTGGCGAAAGGACGCCCTGTACCGGGGTCGTTTTTATCGACAGGAATGCGAATTTGGGCAGCAGGCTGATATGCGCCATCCCGGATCGATTTGTTGACGGGGGAAAGAATTGTGCCTGTGCTGTTCCCCGGTTCTGGAGGTGTCTGGGGGGTATGGACAAAACCCTGAAGGCCGAGGAGGCTCTTTTGCTGCATCAGCGACATGCTTTCGCGTCGTTCCGCCTGGTCTGTACCGGCGGAGGATATCCGTCCCTGCGCGGAAACGGAATTTTTGAGCGACGTTCAGTGTGAGGAGTTGTGCGGAAGTGTTTTGCCGTCCGGAGGGAATACATGGCCGGGAAAGCTTCGGTATTCGCAAAATCTGACGATATATGTCAGGAGAATGCTGACATGGTGCCATTCGCAGCGGCTGGAGGAAGCTTTTCCGGCAAAGGTTGCGCAGTGTGTTCATGGTTGTGCTTTCGGAGAGGTTGCCGCAGGGGAGAGAATGGAACGGTGTGAGCAGTCGTGCAGGCTGCAAAGGGCTGGGGGCTGGATAGATGAGGAATGTTGTTTTCAGGCGCATGGGAGCGGACTGAGTGAAGCAGGATTGACGCGGAAAAGAGGAGGCTCTGACCGGGAGAGGGGAATCGGGGATGGGCGACGCCGCACAGAAAATATTTTTATCGGAGGATTCCGGCATGGCCACAGTGTTTCGTTCTCATATGCGATGGTTGCCTTTTTTTGCCCTGACGCTGCCGATGCTGCTCGTGTCTGCCGGAGAAAGCTGCGCTGCTGAATCTGGATCTCCGAAAAAGGGGTTCATCATGGATCTGGATCCTTTTCTCGGTCAGAACGGACGGTTGCGTGCCATTGCTCCGGGCTGCCGGGCCATGACGGGCATGATGGGCAGTCAGCCCTTTGTCTGGAGCCGTGATTCTGGTCTGTCCCTGATGAATATTCCGGAAACCAGCTACGGCATGGGGGAATTTCTGAGCGACGACGGGCGCGTTGTGACGGGCTTTCTTTCGCGCAGTGAGAGTCGTTTTCCCCTTCCGCCGGGGCAGGTGTGGGGACATTCCGGATTTGTCTGGCAGCCTGGCGGGCAGACACATGAGCTTTTCCGGCGTGGGATTCTGGATGTGGACTGGAGGGGGCTGTCGGCCGACGGCCGCCTTGCCGCAGGCAAGGGGCAGGAACCGGTTCCCGGCGCTCCCCGGGAGGATGCACCCTGGGAGGAGCAGAAACGCTTTGCGGAGACGCCGCAGGGCCGGGAAGCCATGAGCCGGGGATATGCCTACAACAGACCGTTCTGGTTCACGCTGCGCGGAGGAACAACATTAAAAAAAAGAGCTTGATGATTTTTATTATGAGACGAGCCTTCCCAGCAGAATACTGAGCCGCGACGGGAAGAAAATGCTGCGTACCAAGGGGGTCACGACGTATGTTCTGGATCTTCAGAGCGGGAACATGCGGGAGCTGACTTTCGGAAAGGCCATTGCCTCCGGCCTGCCGCAGGAGAACAGCATAGTGAGGGCGGGTGATCCGGGTAACCCTCTGTTCCGCTGGGGACAGGAGCGCTGGATGGCGGGCATACGGAGGCAGCATGAAATCATTCCTGAAAGCGAAGTGGGGGGAGTGGTTGCGAACAGCCCGATGTTCTTTGACTGGCATGTTAAGGAAATACGGAGCGGCGTCCCGAATTTTGATGCGGGATTCGTACTGTGTGATGTGCGCGTGGAACGTTTTGATGAGGAAACAGGAAGAGTTCCGAGAGGCCGTCTGGAGAAGTTCAACGTCATGGTGCGCCTGGATGAAAAGGGGAACGGCGTTCCCATCGACGACAGTTGCGGCGGGCTGACTCCCTGGATGGCGGATATCAGCGACAACGGACGGATCATTCTGTATATGAAGGGCAATGATTTCTGGATCTGGGATGAGGATTTCCGCCGAGAGAATAAGGTTTTTCCCACGGCTCTGCCGTTTTTGGAGTATCTGGCTTTCTACGGCATTACCCTTCCTCCGGATCACAATATTGTGACTGCTCTCATGAGTCCGGACGGACGCTGCTTTTACGGCGAACTTTCCGAGAACGAGGACGGAAGCGCATTTCCCTACAGGAGTTTTCTTGCCTGTACGGGAGGGGATATCACTCCGCCGCTACTGAATCCGGAAGGGGAACGGAAGGGACAATAAAACGTATCGTTTCGGGAGCCGGAAAATATGAGGTTCGGCCCCTCTTGCATTTAGGCATCCAATTTTCGGGCCGGTACCGAAAATTGAGACTTGTGTTCGGCTGCAAAGCAGTGTATGACAGCCGGATGCGCGGCAACCCCGTTAAATGTATTCCCTGCCGCGCGCGGTTCGCCGCAACGGCTTCCTCTACCCTCGGAGCCAAAGGCGACAGGCAATGAATGTACGAAACGGGGGAATGTTCTTTTGTGCCTCGCGCAATGCTTGACGTGCGTCGAAAAGCGGGCTAAAAGACTCCTTCTCTTTTCTTCGGAGGTTTTTGATGTACGCTATTATCGAAGCGGGCGGGAAGCAGTTCCGCGTCCAGGAAGGCAATAAACTCGTTGTGGATCGCATGGATGTCGAAGCCGGCCAGGAAGTGACCTTTGATCGCGTGATCATGATCGGCGGCGAATCCACGAAAATCGGCGCTCCTCTGGTGGAAGGCGCAAGCGTCGTCGCCAAGGTGATCGAACATTTCCGCGGCGAAAAGATTCGCGTTTTCAAGAAGCGTCGTCGCAAGGGTTCCATGCGCACGCAGGGCCATCGCCAGGATTATACGGCGCTGACCGTTACGGCCGTCAACGCCTGAGCGGCGGACGGAGCAGATTCGGCGCCTCTTCCTCTTCTTGTGGAGAGCAGCCGGGAAAGCAGCATCTCCGCCAAGCGGCGGGAAATTTGAAGGAGTTCCATCATGGCTCATAAAAAAGCAGGCGGCAGTTCCCGCAACGGTCGCGACAGTGCAGGTCAGCGGCGCGGCGTGAAGCGTTTCGGCGGTCAGCACGTTCTCGCGGGCAATATCATCGTGCGTCAGCTCGGAACCAGAGTGTTCCCCGGTGAAAACGTGGGCATGGGCCGCGATTATACCCTGTTCGCCAAGACGGACGGCGTAGTCAAGTTCGAAAGCTTCATTCGCAAGCGTAAGGTGCATAAGCGCGTGCATATTGTGCCCGTTGCCGAAGCCGCCGCGTAAGCTCTCGCGGTTACGGATTTTGAAAGGGAAGAGGCCGTAAGGCTTCTTCCCTTTTATATTTGGGGGCCGGGCAACTATCGGAAGAGTGTTCACGAGCAGGATATGAGGAATATGTTTCCCTGCCCCGGCAGTTCCGATCCGGCCGTCGGGGGAATGATTCCCCCGCATCCTTATATATGGGCACAGAGAACCGGAAAACGAAAAGAGCCTCACTGTTCAAGTTCCAGCCCCGCAATCCGCTACGCAAAAAATTCGTTCTCCGGATAACGTCGTTTCTCCGGCAGAACGATCTGTGATAATGCCGAGACCTGCCAGACAAGGACAAGGCTTGCGAGATACTTTTCCACGGTGCGCAGACTCGCGTTGGGGGGGCGCGGGGGGATCATTCCCCCCGAAAACCTGTTCCCGGTGAGTGTATGACACACAGCCCCGATGCTTGTTCTGCTTCGGGAAGGCTGACATGCAGACCTTGTGATTGATATTTTTTCAGAAAGGAAATAGCGGGCTGGACGCCCTGCCGGGCTTGGGCTAGGCTGGGACGACGCAAAAGGTAACGAACTCCCATCAAGGGAAAGGAACGATATGAGATTTGTGGATGAGGCCGTCATTACGGTGAAGGCCGGCAAAGGCGGCAACGGTTGTCTGAGTTTTCGTCGGGAGAAGTTTATGCCCAAGGGCGGCCCCGACGGGGGCAACGGCGGAGACGGCGGCAGTGTATACGGCGTAGGGACGAATCGCCTTCTCAGCCTGTATGATTTCCGTCTCAAGCGTCTGTATGAGGCGCAGAACGGGCAGGGAGGCATGGGGAGTCAGTGCGACGGACGCAAGGGCGAAGATCTCGTTCTGGAACTGCCGTTGGGGACTCAGCTTTATGAACGCACGCCGGAGGGCGAGGTTCTGTTTGCCGACTTGTCGGAACCTGATGAACCCGTACTGCTGGCCAGGGGCGGACGCGGGGGCAAGGGGAACGAGCATTTCAAATCCTCCACCATGCGGGCTCCGCGTTTTGCACAGAAGGGTGAACCGGGGGAAGAGCGCAGTTTCCGTCTGGAGCTGAAGATTCTGGCGGATGCTGGTCTGCTGGGCCTGCCCAATGCGGGCAAGTCAACATTTTTGTCGCGGGTGTCAGCGGCGCGTCCGAAAATCGCGGATTATCCCTTTACCACGCTGACCCCGAATCTTGGGGTCATCATCGACGAACACGATCCAGATCGGCGTATGGTCATTGCAGACATTCCCGGTCTGATTGAAGGGGCGCATACCGGTCAGGGCCTGGGGGATCGTTTTCTGCGTCATGTGGAGCGCACCCGTTTTCTGGTGCATATTTTAAGCGTTGAGGATATGCAGCTTGACGGTAACCCCTGGGCAGGCTTTGATCTGATTAATGATGAGCTGGCACAGTTCGATCCCGAGCTTGCGGAGCGGAAACAGATCGAAGTAGTCAACAAAATTGATTTACTCGAACCTGATGCACTGGCTGCTCTGAAAGCCCGGGCCGATGCCGAAGGGCGACGCATCTTTTTCATTTCCGCCCGCGAAGGAGAAGGGTTGGAAGCTCTGCTGGCGGAACTCTGGAAGCTCCGCGACGATCTGGATCGGCATGCGCCCCTTGTGCGCTTTGTCGAGGAAGAAGAGGAAAGTGAAGAATTCCCTGAAATCGAAGTGGAATGGGTGCGCGAATGACTTGTCCATATTCCCGCGAAGATCGGCTTGAAAGACTGAAACATGCCCGTTCTCTGGTGGTCAAGGTGGGCAGCGCCGTGCTGACCACGCCGGAAGGTCTGAATATGCCCGTGCTTCGCAATCTTGCGCAGCAGCTTTCCGCTCTTGCCCGTGAGGGGCGGCGCGTCACGCTGGTCAGCTCCGGCGCCGTAGCCGCCGGACGGGCGGCTCTTTCCGCCGGCAAGCACAGAGTGGAAGGTCTGCCCGGCAAGCAGGGGGCCGCAGCCGTCGGGCAGGGCCGTCTGATGCGGGAATACGAGGACGCCTTTGCCGCGCATGGCATGGTCTGTGCGCAGGTGCTGCTGACGCGCGACGATCTGCGCAGCCGCGAACGCTTCATGAACGCCCGGCACACCTTTGCCCAGCTCCTGGACTGGGGCGTAATTCCCGTGGTTAACGAAAATGATACCGTGGCCGTGCAGGAACTCAAGTTCGGCGATAACGACGCGCTGGCAAGCCTGCTGCTCAATCCTCTGGAAGGGGATCTTTTCGTCAACCTTACATCCACGGGCGGCGTTCTGGCGGAAAATCCCCTGACCAGTTCCAATCCCGATGCCATCCCCCTGCTGGAAAGCATAGAGGATATCCGCACGCTGGATCTCGACGCCCTCTGCGGCGGCAAAACCGCTGTAGGAACCGGCGGCATGTATTCCAAACTCCTGTCCGCCCGCCGTGCGGCGCAACTCGGCGTGCCTACTCTGATTCTGCCCGGACGTGAGCAGAATGTTCTGAGTCGCGCCTTCGCCGGGGAAATGCTCGGCACCTGGATCTGTCCGGAAGAGCATCCCGTTTCCCGTCGCAAATACTGGATGGCCTATCAGTCCGATCCCCGGGGTGTTGTTCATGTCGATCCCGGTGCGGCTCGCGCCCTCATTGAACAGGGGCGCAGCCTCCTGCCCGGGGGAATCACCTCCGTGGAAGGCGAGTTCCGCCCCGGAGATCTCCTGCGCGTGATCGCTGATTCAGAACAGGGGGCCTGTCAGATCGGCGTCGGAATCTCAAACTACAGTTCGGATGACCTCGCAAGAATCAGAGGGCTGAAACGTCTCGAAGTCGCAGCTATCCTCGGCGATGCTCATTACCCGGAAGTCATTCACCGCGACAACCTCCTGCTCGACGCCGCAGTCTGAATCTTTTCGGAGCCGGAGGAGTATCGGGGCTGCGCCCCGCACCCCATAAGGGGAGCAGCTTTCCGGGGGGAATGATTCCCCCCGTGCCCCCTCAACGGGAGCTTGCGTACTGCGGGCAGCCTGTCTAGCGAGTTCTGCTCTTGTCCGGCAGATTTCGGCATTATGGTATATTGGATATTGCCCGTGAAGCGGCTTTTCGGGAGAAAGAAAGCAGCTTTTGCGTACCTGAGTGACTGGGCTGCGTCTTGGGAGGGTAGCCCGTTCTGTTTTTCGGTCGTCTGTGTCTCATACATGGAGGGAGCAAGGGAATCATTCCCATAGCCCCACACGATCTATATAGGGAGTAAAAAAGAGGGGAAATCGGCGTGTAGCGTTCCCCCCAGGACTCTACCGTGAAGAGTTCAGGCGCGCATAATAATCACAGCCGGTTTGATTGCTGTTATCGCATGCCTTACCGAACCAATCCTTGGCAGTGGCAAGGTTTTTCCGCACGCCGCGGCCATGATTGTACAAGGTGCCGAGATTCAATTGTGCGGTGGCAAATCCTTGTGCAGCCGCTTTTTCATACCATTCTCTGGCTTTCTGGTAATCTTGTCGCACACCGCGGCCTTGATTGTACAAGATGCCGAGATTCATTTGTGCTTCGGGAAGCCCTTGCACAGCCGCCTTTTCATACCATTCTCTGGCTTTATGGTAATCTTGTCGCACGCCGCGGCCTTGATTGTACAAAATGCCGAGATTCATTTGTGCTTCAGGATGCCCTTGCACAGCCGCCTTTTCATACCATTCTCGGGCTTTATGGTAATCTTGTCGCACGCCGCGGCCTTTCTCGTATAAGAAGCCGAGAGTCACCTGTGCTTTTGCATCTCCTTGCTCTGCAGCCAGTTTTATTTCTTCAAATGTTGCAGAAAATGCAACAGATGAATAACAACATATAAGGGTAATTACAATTAATAGCAGTCTTTTCATTCGTCACTCCTTTCAATGGCTTTACACTGGAGTATTGAGTATTTTTTTGACCTGCTCGCCCATTGGTGGACTTCTGGCCGGAATAGCAGTGTCACGGCTCTTTTTTAGTTAGCGGCCTCTATCGTTGGTCTTTGCTTCTGTAATCTCGTTTTTCGGACGGCCTCATTCTATTCCTTGAAAGCTTGTTGCTCAAGCATATTACGCTTTTCCTTCGGTTTTACAGCCCATTTTTTCGCTAGTCCGTGCATTATTGCACGGCGAATTTTTATCCTCGCGTCTTCCATAGCAGGGGCGTGCGCCCTGTTGCAAAGGGGCACTGTCGGTGAAGGGCAGGAGTTTTTAACAGTGTAGCGTGACCCGGAGGGGGGAGGAGAGGAGTTTTGTTCTGGACAGTTCTTCGACTGCTTCCCGGCGGGATAGTATTTTTCTCCGGCCTTTTCTCTGCTGCTTCGGAGCGCGTCCGTACGGGAAAGGGGAAAATAATGCGTTCGTGCCGTTCTGAGGGACGAGGGGGAGGCGGATTCGATGAGGGGGCAGGGGAATACTTCCCCTGCCGGTGGTACGGGGCAGAGCCCCCGCAAAAGGGAATATTCTCGGGGGGGAATGGAATCCCCCCCGTGCCCCCTCAACGGGGGCTGTGGCGTATAAGAGATAGTTCTGGCGTTGCGGCTTTGGTTTGGGGGTTAGCCGCAACGGCTGTAGCCGCAGTTCTGGCAGATATGGCACCCTTCCTGGAAGGTCATTTCTGCACCGCATTCGGGGCAGGAGGGATTCTGGAGATCCATGTCGGAATGTGAGGGCACGGGAGCGGATCCCTTGAGGTAGCGGTTTTCCAGTACCCAGGCGATGGCGTCGGGAATGGAAAGCAGGATGCCTTTTTTCTGGAATATGGGGTGTTCGCCGCCTATGCCCTTGAGCTGGGCAACCACGTCGCGCACGGCGACGCCGGAGCGCAGACAGAGGGATACCAGTCGACCTATGGCTTCGGCCTTTGCGGTGATGGAACGCCCGGATTTTCCGATGGTGGCGAAAACTTCAAAGGGTTTGCCGTCCAGTTCGTTGACGGTAAGGTACAGCACGCCGAGTCCCGTCTGGATTTTCTGAGTGAAGCCCATGACGATATCGGGGCGTTGGCGTACGCGACTTGCGGACTGTCCGTCGTTTTGCTTTTCCGCAGAAGAGGAACCGGTTGTGAGTACCTGCACGGATTTGCAGCCGTCGCGGTAGACGGTGACGCCCTTGCAGCCGAGTTCAAAGGCCAGGCGATAGATGCGTTCGATATCCTCGACGCTCGCGCTGTGGGGGAGATTGACGGTTTTGGAGACGGCGTTGTCCGTGTACTTCTGGAAAGCGGCCTGCATACGCAGGTGATCTTCCGGCGATATGTCCATGGCGGTGACGAAGACGCGGCGCAGTCGCTCAGGCAGGAAGTCCATGGCCTGAATGGAGCCGCATTCGGCCACGGCGTCCATGAGTTCTGTGCTGTACATATTGGCGTTGCGGAGGGCTTCCTCAAAGTGAGGATTCACTTCGACAAGGCGTTCGCCGTCCATGACGTTTCTGGCAAAGCACAGAGCGAACAGAGGCTCGACACCGGAGGAGCAGGCGCCGATGATGGAGAGTGTGCCCGTAGGCGCAATGGTGGTTACGGTAGCGTTTCGCAGGGGAGGCATACCGCGTTCCGCAAAGACGGATTCCGCAAAGGCCGGGAAGGGGCCGCGTTCTTCCGCGAGCAGAGCCGAGGCGGAACGTCCTTCCTGCTGGATGAAGGACATGATTTTTTCGGCCAGATCCCGCGCTTCCTGACTGTCGTAGGGGACTTCAAGCTGGAAAAGCATATCAGCCCAGCCCATGACGCCGAGGCCTATTTTACGGTTGGCGCGCACTTTTTCCGCGATGCGATCCAGAGGAAAGCGCGAGGCGTCGATAACGTCGTCAAGAAAACGTACAGCCAGATGAACGACACGGCGCAGGCCTTCCCAGTCCACGTTGTCCGCAGGTTCATCGGCGGAGTGACGCGGGCTGACGACAAAGCGGGAAAGGTTGATGGAACCGAGATTACAGGCCTCATACGGCAGGAGGGGCTGTTCGCCGCAGGGGTTGGTGGATTCTATATCGCCCTGTGCGGGAGTGGGATTATCGCGGTTGATGCGATCGAGAAAGATGATGCCCGGATCGCCGCTGGCCCATGCCTTGTGTACCAGAAGATCAAAGATTTCACGGGCATTGAGCGTGCCGCAGCTCTGGCCGGAAACGGGATTGATCAGGGGATAGTCCTCTCCGGCGTCCACCGCTCTCATGAAGGCTTCCGTAAGGCCCACGGAAAGATTGAAGTTATTGAACTCTCCTTCCTTTTCCTTGGCCTTGATGAAGTCGATGATGTCCGGGTGGTCAACGCGCAGGATACCCATGTTCGCACCGCGCCTTGTGCCCCCCTGTTTGATTTGTTCCGTGGCGGTATTGAAGATGCGCAGGAAGGAAACGGGGCCGGACGCAACGCCGCCCGTGGTGCCCACGCGCGAATCCTTCGGACGCAGACGGGAGAAGGAAAAGCCTGTGCCGCCGCCGGATTTGTGGATCATGGCGGCGAATTTCACCGCATCGAAAATTTCTTCGATGGAATCTCCCACGGGCAGGACAAAGCAGGCGGAAAGCTGCCCCAGCGCGCTGCCGGCGTTCATCAGCGTGGGAGAATTGGGCAGAAAAATTCCCTGACTGAGCAGAGCGTAAAATTCCCGGGCCAGGGCTTCCGGCTCCCAGGGAGATTTTTCATACTTCGCTTCTTCTTCGGCAATGCTGGAAGAAACCCGCCAGAACAGACCGGCCGCGTCTTCCGTGGCTTTGCCTTCGGCATCTTTACGGTAATATCGTTTGGAAAGTACCAGCTCCGCATTCGAGGTCAGACGAGGAGCCGGCAAATCGGCGGGCATGTCCATCATGGCAATATTTTTCCCGGCGTGAAGACGGTCATTTAAAAGACGATCCTCATGGCCTTAGTTTCAGGTTGAGGAAAACGGCGGGAACACGACACATGCCCCGTGCAAAGGGCAGACTATACACGTTTGCGCTGAAAAGACCAGCCTCGCCGAAACGTGAAGTTTAGAGCAATCGTGAACAAAGTGTCTTGAAAAGGAAAAAGAGTGTCTTATTGAAAGATCAATTTTTCAACATAATTATAATGATAAAAGAGCGAGTGGGCGACGAGTTGTGCCGGGAAAGGAGGGCGGGAAATGGGCAAGTTCTGCGGGGAGCGACAAACGCGGACAAAAGAGGCACGGTTCCGTGAAGAAATCCCCAAAGGAGCAGTGGGGAAGCTGTTCCCGCAATGTTCGGAAAAGGGAAAAAACTCGTGGAAACAGGGGAATCCCTGCCGGAGAAGAGTGATTGACAAGAAAAGACGGGGATGGAATCGTATTGCCGTTCGTGCCGGGGTCCGTTTTTTTCGGCTCATGTCGCAAAAGGAGTGTTCATGTCCCGCTATCGACGGCGTTGTGAAGGGAGAACCTCAAGTGAGGAGGGGCAGCCTCCTGCGAGTTTCGGTTCTCTGGTGCGCGTCTGGCTGGCTGGAAAAGGCTGTGATCCCCGCCGTGAACATCTCGAGCAACTCTGGAAAAACTGGGGCATGGTCATGGGGCAGGAAATTTCCCTTCTGGCCCGTCCGCTCGGACACAGGGAGGGTATCCTGCTTGTGGGCGGGGAGGACAATCCTGTCCTTCAGGAGCTGAGTTATTATGCTCCGGAAATGCTGGACAGAGCCAACGCCTTCATGGGAGAGGAGTTTTTCCACAAGGTGGAGCTGTATCTGCTGGAAGGCAGGCTCCCTCTGGATGAAACATTGATCAGGGCAAAAGCTGTTCCTCGTAAGCTTCTGCGGCGTCCTGAACATCTGGGAACGCTTACGGACAGTCTCGATCCTCAAAGTCCCGTCGGACGCTGCTATCGTGCCTATCTTCATATGTTTGAAGAGAGCGGACAGGACGGAAACAGTGCGCGCTCTGCGACGCCCTCTTCCGGAAGGACGACTTGACAAGGGCCGCGCCCGCCCCTATAAAGAACGCACGCAAAGGGGAGTAGCTGAGTCCAGAGAGACTCCGGCAACGTCAACAGCGTGGCAGAATAAAAGTTCTGCCTGGTGTTGCCATCGCGTTCAGAGCGATTAGTGAGACCTTCGCGGCAATTTTAGGTTGCCGGGGAGGTCTTTTTTTTGCTCTCCGGAAAAAACGAGAGGTAGACGTTATGTTTGGCGAACACTCCATTGTGGAAGTTTTTGTATTCATCGGGCTTGTGGCCTTCTGTCTCTGGCTGGATCTCTACGCCCATAGAGGCGACAAGGCCGTTTCCGCCCGCGACGCCGGAATGTGGACTGCCGGCTGGGTCACGCTTGCGCTGCTCTTCTGCGCCTATATCGGCTATACCGAGGGAGCGTCCCAGGCCCAGCTCTTTCTGGCGGGCTATCTGCTGGAAGAATCTCTTTCCGTGGATAACCTCTTTGTCATGATGGCCATTTTCGGTTCCTTCTCCGTGCCGGACAGGCTTCAGCATCGCGTGCTGTTCTACGGCATACTCGGCGCCATCGTCATGCGCCTCATTTTTGTGGCGGCGGGCAGTACCCTTGTCGCCATGTTCGGCCCGTATGCCCTTGCAGGGTTCGGCGTCTTCGTCATCTGGACGGCGTGGAAAATGTTCCAGGCCATGTACAAGGAAAAGAAGGAAATCGTTGACTATTCCGAACACTGGGCCGTGCGCTGGACGCAGAAGTTCATCCCTGTCCATCCGCGCCTGAACGGACACGACTTCTTCGTCAAGGAAGAACACAACGGCAAACTTATCTGGAAGGCGACGCCGCTCTTCCTCTGTCTCGTCGTCGTGGAGTTCTCGGACGTTATGTTCGCCTTTGACTCCGTGCCCGCCATTATCGCCATAACCTCCGATCCCTTCCTTGTGTATACCAGCAATATCTTCGCAATCCTCGGGATGCGGTCCCTTTACTTCCTGCTTGCCGCTGCCAAGCGTTATCTCCGGCATCTGGAAAAGGCCGTCATTATCATCCTTGCGTTCATCGGCGTCAAAATGCTCCTCGATGTCACGGGCGTGATCCATATCCCGCCCATGATCAGCCTGTGCGTGGTCGTTGTTCTCCTCGCCCTCGGTATCCTGGCCTCCTTCCTGCCTGAAAAGGCAAAGTAAGCTCTCCGGTATCTCCTTAAACGTATGCCCCGGCGATCTTGAGGTCCCGGGGCTTCTTTTTTATTTCTGTCTGGTATGGCTGGAGGTGGAGCAGAGCGGAGGTCGCGTCTGTTTCCGTACCTTATCGGGAGCTGATTTTCAGAGGGAATGATTCCCCCATGCTGTCTCGCTGGCCTTGCGTTCTACGGGTAATATGCAGCTCAAGCTTTTCCCCGGCTATCGGCATCGGCGGAGTTGTCCCTTTCGTTTGTACGTACACCCGCAGAGCGGGGGCAGGGGGCATGTCCTGCCGGGCTACTTGGGCCTTGTGGGGGAACGGAGAGGGAAATACTCCCTCCTCGTGGAGGTTGTTTCATCCGCCTGCCGGAGCTGCCTGTTCAACATACTCAGGCAGGCGGTACGTGTGAGGCGTGAGAGATTAGAGAATGAAGCGGCTGAGGTCGACGTCTTCTCGTACGTCCTGAAGGTTGGCGTTGACGTAGGCCTTGTTGACGACGATTTTCTGCCCTCGGCAGTCCGGCGCGTGGAAAGAGATATCGGCGAGGATTTTTTCCAGCATGGTATAAAGGCGTCTGGCGCCGATGTTTTCCGTGCGGGAATTTGTTTCTTCGGCAAAGGCGGCGATTTCTTCAAGACCGTCGTCTGTGAATTCCAGCTCGACGCCTTCTGTGGAAAGCAGTGCGCTGTACTGTTTCTGGAGGGAGTTGTCCGGTTCGGTGAGGATGCGCAGAAATTCGGCTTTGCCGAGGGGCTGGAGTTCCACACGGAGGGGGAAACGTCCCTGAAGTTCCGGTACGAGGTCGGAAGGTTTGCTGAAGTGGAAAGCTCCGGCGGCGATGAACAGAATGTGATCCGTTTTAATCATGCCGTGCTTGGTGTTTACCGTGCTTCCTTCCACAATGGGCAGCAGGTCGCGCTGAACGCCCTCGCGGGAGATGTCGGAGGAACGCTGGGAGGCCGCGCTGCTGGCGATTTTGTCTATTTCGTCGATGAACACGATACCGCTTTGCTCCACCCGTTCGCGGGCCATTTCTACAATGCGTTCCTCGTCGAGAAGTTCGTCCATGCACTGATCGAGCAGGATATTCCAGGCCGCGCGGATTTTCATACGTTTTTTCTGGGTGCGCGGCGGAACGATACGTCCCATCATGTTTTTCATCTGGCTGCCGAACTGCTCCATGCCGGGCATGGAGAACATATCGATCTGCGGCCCGTTTTCCTTGACCTCAACCTCGACTTCCCGATCGTCAAGATAGCCCATGCGCCATTGCTGGCGCAGTTTTTCCCGCGTGGAGTCCGTTCCGCCGCCGGGAAGAAGCAGATCGAGCAGCTTGTCTTCCGCCGTGCTTTCGGCCTGAGCGCGTACCCGTTCGTGTTCTTCTTCGCGCACGAGTTTGATTCCAAGCTCCATCAGGTCGCGGATCATGGATTCCACATCGCGGCCGACATAGCCGACTTCCGTGTATTTTGTGGCCTCAACCTTGATGAAGGGCGCGCCTGTGAGTTTTGCCAGACGTCGGGCTATTTCCGTTTTTCCCACGCCGGTAGGCCCCATGAGTATGATATTTTTGGGGGCAATTTCGTCGCGGAGATCGGCGGGCAGCTGCTGGCGCCGCCAGCGGTTGCGCACGGCTATGGCTACCATGCGTTTGGCCTGTTCCTGTCCTATGATGTATTTATCCAGCTCCGCCACAATCTGGCGGGGGGTAAGAGAACTCATGTTCTGTCTCCTTATCGCTGATGCCCGCTCCGGAAATAGAGAGCGAATCGTTTCAGAGCGTGTTCATAGAACAGATAATACCGTTTAATGAAAAGGGAATCCATCCCCGGGAAAAGTTTGTTGAGTATCGTTTTTTTCAGGTAAAAATATACGGTTCAGGCATTATTTCCGTGCAGCAGGATCTCGTCCGGACCGCCCGGAACATGGAGAGATTCCAGCAGCTCGTCGAGCAGTTTTCCCTGAGATGGATCCAGCACATCCGTCTTGTTCAGCAGAACGATGCGCCGGGCGGAGGAGGGCGTGCCCCGGAAGGGGCCTTCCTCATGCAGAAGCAGTGTTGCGGCCATGCGTGGAGTGACGGGGGCGTATAAGGTCACGCCGAGCCGCTCCGCAGCAAGCTCCGGACGATGGACAACTGTCGCAAGCGGTTTCCCCAGCGCGTCCAGCCCCATGACCGCTACCACCAGATCCGCACAAGACGGAATTTGCGGCTCGTGGGCAGCGTGTGCCTTGAGAGGATGCCGTGCCGCACCGTCCGCCTCCACCAGCAGTACCGCGCGCCGTGACAGTTTTTCCTTCTCAAGAAACTGCTGCAGCCGACAGATCGTTTCCGGAGAAAGTCCGCGCAGCTTGCTTCTGGGGCTGTGACGCACCACTTCTTCCCCCAGCACCAGGCATAATGCCCTGTTCGGGCATAATGCCGAAGACTTTTCCGGCAACGGAAGGAGCCGGCGGGGTACGCCGTCCATGGTGCATAGAACAGCGCGTAATTCTTCGGAAAGCGCGCGATCAGAACGTCCTCGCCTCAGCAGCAGGGCGTCACAGGTTTGTGTTCCGCACTCAGCCAGTCTCTGCTCCTCTTCTGGAGAGCAGGAACGGGGACGTGGCATGTAAATGCGGGTACTCGGCGCGATGATTCCACTATGTCCGGCTTTGGAAAGATGAATGGACAGCCCGGCTGCAAGACTGCTTTTGCCGCCTGCTCCGGTGACGGCAAGACAGGGAACATGGCCGGGGGGACAGGCACAGAGAAGATCCATGATCCGGGAAAGAAACTGTTGCACGATAATTACTCCGGCGCGGAGCATAGCCTTTTCAATCCCTGGGGAAAAGCCCCCGAAAGTAGCCGGGGAAATGGATAAACGTGCGGATGACAGGAGATACGGGAACAGCGAAGAAGCGGAATATCAGAGAAAAGGGGTAGGGGAGGATGGGGGAAGCCGAAAAGTTG
>LBJMC04202__coassemble_931_pt1 | contig 17369 bp, 14 predicted proteins | sample LBJMC04202__metabat2_low_PE_018 | metagenome-assembled genome bin LBJMC04202 | reverse complement strand
GAAGGTATTGTGTGGGGATAGCGGACTGTACGAAGGGTCGCATGCTGAAAAATCCGTTTTCGGCTTTGAACGGAATCTGCCCCGACACCATCTGATGATGTCGGGGCAGACGAAAAAGTATTTTTATGATAAAATCGAATCAGCGAAGGGGTACGCTTCAGAAGATCGCTTCAACGGTGGTCATTTTTGCCATATCGCGGTTATAACATTGAGCTATGATAAAATAGAGCAGTCCGGATACGGCATAGAAAGTCGACATGAAGATCATGGCGTTACCAAGAGAGAAGTGATCGGACAGCACGCCGGTGATAAAGGGGCCGATAGCCATGCCGAAGATGTTCTGAAAGGTGACCAGCAGTCCTACGGCGGTTCCTCTCTGCTGAGGCTGGGACAGATCGGCGGTGATGGAAATGCCGACGGTCACTACTGTCTGGGCAAACAGATTCTGTGCAAAGAGCAGCAGAAGCTGAACAAGACTTCCCGGCGTGGCCAGAGCAAACGCCACCCACAACATCCCGAAGGCAAGCAGGCAGGCCAGTCCCTGAAGATAGGACGTGGCTTTCATGCCGTAACGGCGCATGAAGTCTACAAAAGGTCCGCCGGCAAATATGGCAATGCTGTAAATGACAAGATAAAGCGCACTCAGCGAACTTGCTTCCGTCATCGGCATGGCTGCTTCGCGGTTGAAATAGGAGGGAAGCCAGTTCATCAGGGTAATGGCTTCCAGCACGAGCATGGCCTGAGCGATGAAGACGAAAAACAGGGTAGGCTTGGAAAGCAGAGAGCTTACAGTTTTCCAATACGGTTCAGGTGTTACGAGCGCGTCAGGCTCGCAGGGATCGGGAGCCTTGTTTTTGAAGTCTTTGATGAAAAAGGCCAGAAAGGAGACCAGCAAACCCGGTATGGCCACAATGCCGAAAGCGTGTCGCCAGCCCCAGGTTTCGGCGATGTAGGCTCCGAGAATCAGGCCCAGGGGCGCGCCGATGCCCATGCTGCACTGAAAGGCGGAGAGCGCGGTACCTCTCAGACGGCGGGGAAAGCTTGCCGCCAGCAGGCTCTGGCCGGCCGGATTATAGCCGGCTTCTCCCGCGCCGATGAAAAAGCGGGCAATCAGCAGATGCGAGAAGGTTCCGGCAAAGGCGCAGGCTCCTGTGGCGAGGCTCCAGACTATGCCCATGAGAGCCATCATCTTTTTTCTGCTCCACCGGTCAATAAGATAGGCGCTGGGGATAACCAGTACGGCAATGGCAATGTTCACGACGGAAACGAGCATACCGAGCTGGGTATCGGACAGGGAGTATTCCGCCTTGATATAGGGGAAAAGTGCGGCAAGAACCTGCCGGTCGATGAAGTCGAATATTCCGAGGGCAAGCGTGACGAACAGGGTGAAAAATGCCGAGCTCTTACCCACAGGCCAGCGGGAATCCGGCTCAAGGCATTCTGGAGAAACAGGTGTATAAGACATGCTGACTCCTGCCGGCCCATGCTGGAGCATCTGCTCGGGCATTACGCCGGCGAGGGAGAGGAAAGCTCCGTCATCCATTTTACGGACGACGGCGTGCGTCATGCCAGTCCGGAGGCGTTGCTGCGTCGCTGTCCCGGGCTGAAGCGCGTGATGCGTCAGGTGGATATCGTGGCTCCGCGCAACAGTACCGTGCTGATTCAGGGGCCGAGCGGCAGCGGCAAGGAGCTGGTGGCGGAGACCATTCACAGCCTTTCCCCGAGGGCGGAACGGCCGCTGATCAAGGTGAACTGCGGAGCCATTCCGCCGACGCTGCTGGACAGCGAACTGTTCGGACACGAGAAGGGTGCTTTTACCGGGGCAGCTTCGGCACATGCCGGATATTTTGAACAGGCCCGCGGCGGAACTCTTTATCTGGATGAGATCGGCGAGCTGGAACTTCCTGTGCAGGTTCGTCTGTTGCGAGTGCTGGAGTCCCGCGAAATACGCCGCGTCGGGGGGACAAGACGCATTCCTGTGGATGTGCGTATTATTGCCGCAACCCATCGTAATCTTGAAGAAATGGTACGGGACGGAAGATTCAGGGAAGACCTCTGGTACAGGTTGTGCGTCTATCCTCTGGATATTCCCGCGCTGGCGCACCGTCCGGGGGATATTCCCGTGCTGGCTTCGCATTTTTACACAGTATACGCCCGCGAAATGGAGGCCTCTTCTCCTCCTGTTCTGTCCAGTCGCTTTCTGCTGGATCTGGCCTCGCGCCCGTGGCCGGGGAATGTGCGTCAACTTCGCTATGTCATGGAGCGGGCCATGCTGGAGAGTCTGGCGGCCGGCCTGCCCGAACTGCATCTTGCGGGCAGGGACGTTCAGGTTCTGCCTCCGCCATCCTCAAAGCGTCGTTCCGTTCCGGCGGCGGATATTCTTGACGCTCTTTCCCGTGCCCATGGCAAAATTCAGGGAAAGGAGGGGGCGGCGGCCCTGCTGGGACTCAGCCCCAGTACGCTCCGCAGCAGGATGAAAGCCCTCGGCCTGTCCCGACCGCTGATCCGAAAATAGGGCGTTCTGTATGGGTATGGCAAAAGCGCATCAGAAACTGCCGGAATCTTCTGTCTGGCAAGGCTTCCTGCGCAGAAACGAGCATATCGTCGCGTTGCCCGTATCGCCTCCGGCCCCGTTTGCTCCCTGTTCATGAAGCGGCGGGAGAGCCGCATATTCGGCAGGTACAGGCGTTCCTGAAGGTCGTATACGTCAGGCGCGCTCTGCTTTGGTCTGTTGGCCTTTGGATTGCTTTTCTCTTGTGTACGGTCACTATGCCTGAATCGGAGCAGTACGCCGGAAAGCTCTGCACGAATTGGGGAGTCGTATTTGAGAGCTTGCCCGAGAGACTTTTGCGCGAACTATGTATTCGATACCGTCCGGACTATGTCCGCTTTGAGACGAACTGGCATGCTCCGAAGGCTTGATCCGGGATATATCTCCCTAGTTCACTTTTTCCAGCCGTGCGGAAAAGCTCCCCTCCATACGGGACAGAGCCTCCGTACCGGACACAATGTTTCCCAGCGGAACAAGGCCGTGGGATTCTCGGAAGTCGCGGTAGAAAATTGCCAGATTGCCCCATGGAGCGTAGTAGGTGAAGCTCCCCTCCTCCGGATCACAACGGTCCGGAGCATCCCCCAGGTTCAGTTTTCGAGGAGGATAGGCGATTTTTTCCGTTCCGTTGTAGTCCTCAAAGGTCAGTGTCAGGGGCAGCATGGAGAGCAGGTCGCGGCTTGCCGCATTGTCCTCCAGGGCGACGACAAGTTCTCCGCCTTCGAAAACCAGCCGTATTGTCGTCGGTTCTTCGCCGCCTTGTGCGTTTCCGTATGTACTGAGGATAAATCCTGCGATGAGCGTCATGATGAGATTTCGTTTCAGCATGGGAAGCTCCTGTGGCGTGCTGAACGCACGTCTGCGCGTTGTCTGTTGAGGAATGCGGCGTTTCTGAAAGAAAGCGGCCGCTTCTGGCTGTTCTCCTGTCGGGATGCTGCTCCGGGCCGTTCTGAAAGAAACATGACGTGTTGGGCAGACCCAGAACGCGGCAGAAGCCTCGTTCCCGGAACTGCCCTGCATTATTTTTTTAAAATAGGGCGGAAAAGAAAGGCGGTAAAGATGATATCCTCGCAAAAACATGCCCGATTCTGTCATCGAAAGGGGGGGGCCGTATGTTGCCTGCGGGAGGGGGAGCGGGTACAAGAAAACGATGGGATCAGGAACTTTTACGGGATGAGGTGGACGCATGAAGCAGGGGCTTCTTCTGAAGGCGTATGGCATGCTGTGGGGGGTGCTGACTCCTTTTCTGCATCGTAATGCCCGTCTGGCGGATGGCTGGAAGGAACGCCGCATCCCTGTAGACTGGCTGGCGCATGTGCCCTGGGCGATGCGGGAACGTCGCGGCTGTGACATATGGCTTCAGGCGGCTTCGGGCGGGGAGGCCCGTCTTGCGCTTGCCGTACTTGCCGCACTGCCCCGCAGAGAGCGCAGCGGAGAAGAACGCCCCGGAGAGGAAGAGAATGCATGGCGCGTGCTGCTGACCACCTGGACGCGGCAGGGAAGAGACATACTGGAAAAAGGAACAGCGCAGTTGTGCAGGGAGCGTCCCGACATCCTCTGTGCCGTCCGTTTCGCGCCACTGGACGCTCCGGCTCTTGCGCTTCGCGCGGTGGATCTGGCGGAGCCGCGCCTCATGGCGATGCTGGAAACCGAACTCTGGCCCGGCCTGATGGCCGCCTGCCGGGAAAGGGGGGTGCCTCTGGCGGTCGTCAACGGGAGAATGACCAGCTCCAGTTACGAATGTTACAGGATCATCCGCGCTATGTTGCGTGCGGCGCCGCCGCAGCGCGTGCTGGCCATGAGCGGAGACGATCTTGCCCGTTTTTCCGGAATTTTCGAGGGTGCGGGCGAACCAGTCTGTCGGCTGGAGCGTATGCCCAACATCAAGTTTGATCTGGCGGCCCGCGTTCTGGACGATACATGCGCAGACACCGCTCATGTCCTGACGGAAATGAGCTGCGGCGGAGACCTCCATCTGCTGTTCGGCGGGGTGCCTCTGGCCTTGTATGCTTCGATCCGGGAGCAGGAGGAGAACAGACTCTGCCCCGGCATACTGGAACTGCGTCGGAAAAATCCGTATTGCAGCATTATCGTCGCTCCCCGCCACATGCACAGGGTGGAGCCGTGGCGTCAGCGTTTTCATGATCTGGGGCTGTCCTGCGTATCTGCTTCCTCGCTGGATATGAACGCGCCCTGCGAATCGCTTGCGCCCGGGAGCATAATACTCTGGGATCGCTTCGGAGATCTGCCGTATCTGTATGCTGCGGCGGATGCCGTTTATGTGGGAGGCGCGTTCGGACAGGGAGGACAGAATTTTCTGGAAGCCCTTGCCGGAGGCGTGGTTCCCTGCGTAGGCCCCGGCTTGGGGAATTTTCTCTGGGCGCTGGGAAAGGATAGTCCGCCGGATCTCGTTGAGGCGGGGCTGCTCCGCATTTGCCGGAAAAGCTCCGAAGTTCGTGATCATATGATCAGGGAAACGGCTTCCCGCAGAACGGAATCAGAAAGATCTGGAATACGATCGCGCTTCAGAACATGGCTGGCGGCAAGAACCGGAGGAACTGTGCAGGCGGCGAACGCGCTTGTGCAGATGCTGGACGAACGGGAAACCATTCGGAGAACTTGAGTCCCGGAGAACAGAGCGCACTTCATGGACGTTGCGTTTTACAGGGCGGTGCTTGTCGGAGCTGTCTGGAAAGCAGACCTTGCTGTGAGCGTGCTCTCTCCGGGCTGCGCCGAAAGGATGAGCAGAAGGATGAGCGGCATCAGGAAACAGATACGGAAGGCTGTTTCCGGGGGAGCGTTCTCCCCGCTTCAGAATGTTATGGATAACAGAACACGCTAGCGCAGCCGCATCTGCTCCGGCGTAAGTCCGGCCCGACGCAGATGCAGATAGATACCGGCGCAGGCCAGCGCGTCGGAATCGGCCTTGTGGTGTTCGAGCGGAATGCCGAGGTACTCGCACACGTCGTTCAGGCGGTTGTGGCGCAGGCGGAATCCTCTGCGCGATCCGACGAGCGTGCAGAGAAAGGGCTGAGCGGGGGCCTTGATTCCGGTCGCAAAGCAGCATCCGCGCAAAATCCTGCGATCGAAGCCGGCATTGTGGGCAACGAGGTAATCCGCTCCGCGCAGAAAGGCGGCGAAGTCCGGCCACAGCTCTGCAAAGGTGGGGCGGTTTTTGACCATCTCCCAGGTAATGCCGTGTATTTCCGTGAACATGACGCGGGGGCGCGGCGGACGGATCAGCTCGCACAGCGTATTCGTGACGGTTCCGCCCTCAATGCGGACCATGCCGAGGGCACAGGCGCTGTCCGCACGCATATCCGAGGTTTCAAAGTCCAGCGCCACGACTGTTTCAGGAATGGCGGGGAATGAAAGAGTGTTCATGAAGAACTTTTCCTTGCGCATGCCGATATGTTTCCGGCCTGTCAGGAGGCCCTGCCCCGGAGCTGACGCTTATCCCCGACCCGCATGGTGAAACGTTCCCGATCGAAATATTCCAGAAGAGGAATGAGATACTTGCGGGTCAGTCCTCCGGTCACTTCCTTGAAGTCGCCGGGGGTGAGATCGTCATGGGTTTCAAACCACATGCGGGTGCGTTTTTTCAGTTCCTCAATGGCGTCGGCGTCATACCACAGACCTTCGGAAACTTTGATCAGAAGCCCCTCCTGCTGAAGCAGTTTCAATACTGGGGCCGCTTCCTTGGGCGTAACGCCCAGCTCTTCAAGCACATCCTTGAGATTGGGCGGCGTCATGGGGGAATTCTGGTGGGCCTTCAGCAGCTTTTCCCGCAGCAGGCTCTGATCGGAAGCCAGCGAAACCCGGTGATCCGCCAGACGTACCAGATCGCCCTCCGCCACCAGCGCGCCCGAACGGATCAGCTTTTCCAGCATGAAATGTGCCAGCTTCGGGGGCAGTTGGGCGGGGATGAGAACGCCCTTGGCCATGCCGGGCTTGAGGGGTTCCCGCTTGTGGAATTCCGCCGCACGGGCCAGAGCCGTTTCGGAAAGTCTGTTCAGGGCGGAACTTGCAATCCAGGCGCGTCCTTCCTTGTCATAGCAGGCGATGCGTCCCTTGCCGGACAGCGACTGCACCAGCTTTTCCAGGCGTCTGTTATCCAGATTGGTCAGCACGGACAGCGCGGCCTGTGTCGCGCCGTGAGAGCCGGCAAGTTCCAGCTGGGTGACGAGGCGTTCTTCTTCTCCCGCCTGATCGATCGCGTCCGGCATGGCCAGCAGTCGGGCCTGCATGTCCGGGCCGATATCGCGGCGGCGGGGCGCGCTGTCCAGCGGAATGAGGACGGAGCCGCCCGCCACGGTACGCAGCGGCGAAAAGGCCCGGATGACGCAGCGGTCGCCGAAGACGCCCGCCATGAGCGTTTCCTCACCGTTTTCCGGCGAGAAGCGGACTTCTGCCAGCGCAGTTTCTCCGGGGGCGAGTTTGTCGCGATCGTAAAAATACAGACGTGCGGGAACTTCCTTTGCGCCGTGGTGGAAATGTATTTCCGCTCTGTGGCGCAAAGCCCGAGGCGAAGACGAGAGGCAGGTGAGGGAAATGACCCAGCGCGGAGAAGGAAAGAGCGTCCCCGGCCGTGCGACGACGTCTCCGCGGCGTATATCTTCCACATCCAGCCCGGCAAGATTGATGGATGTCCGGTGCCCGGGCGTGGCTTCCTGCACGTCCATGCCGTGAGTCTGAATACTGCGGATGCGGGAAGGACGACGGGAGGGCAGCAGTTCCACATCGTCGCCCGGCTTTGCCCGTCCGGAAATCAGCGTACCCGTCACGACTGTGCCGTGTCCCTTGAGCGTGAACACACGATCCACGGGCAGGCGGAACAGATCCTCGCGTCGTTTCGGGGCCATTTCCCTGTTGCGCGCATAGATGGCCTGACGCAGTTCTTCCAGACCTTCGCCCGTGACTGAGGAAACGGGATATATGGGGGCGTTTTCCAGAAAGGTGCCCTTCAGAAATGTGGCGACGTCTTCCTTCGCCAGCTCCAGCAGATCGGGCTCCACCATGTCGATCTTGGTCAGAGCCACCAGCCCCTGACGTATGCCGAGCAGGGAACATATTTCCAGGTGCTCGCGGGTTTGCGGCATGACGCCTTCGTCCGCCGCAATAACCAGCAGCACGAAGTCTATGCCCGTCGCTCCGGCCACCATGTTGCGCACAAAGCGTTCGTGCCCGGGAACGTCCACCACGCCCATGCGCTCGCCGTCGGGCAGGGTGAAGTAGGCAAAGCCCAGTTCTATGGTGATGCCCCGGCGTTTTTCCTCTTCCAGACGATCGCAGTCTATGCCGGTGAGGGCGCGCACAAGGCTGGTTTTGCCATGATCGATGTGTCCGGCGGTGCCCATGATGACGGCCATGTCTTTCTCCTTGCTGCCCTGCTCCCTTCGCAAGCTGCGCCGGGACGGAAGGACTGTTTGCGATGGAACGGGTTGCCGGTCAGAGCCGGGAAACAGCGTGCCTCTTCTGACAACAGGGGCGGAACTGCGTTCGCCGCCGTTCGTGCGTGGCGGGACGCTGAATATGCCCCCTCATGGTTCCGGAAGTGTCGCAACATGCACTGCCTCCGGACGATTCCGGGCCTGAGGGCAGTATAATTCGAAACGGCATCCGGAACAAACAGGGCAGATCTGACGATGTCTGCCTGCGGGGATAGGGGTATTTTTTCACCTGCTTCGGACATTTTGCCGAAAGCGTTTCTCTGCTGTTTTTTCGCGCCGCAGGGGCGTCGGCGTTACGGCGGCCGCGTTAAGCCCGGGTCAGGCGGAACGGCACCCAGAATCATGCGGCCGCTCATGGTGACGCGAAACTACTTCAGCAGCACATTGCCCGGCATAGCTCCGTCCTCCCGGTGGTCTTCCACTTCCGTACCCTGCGGAGGAACAAAGCTGAATTCTTTGACAGAGAGCTTGTTGTCCGGATGAAATGCCGTGAAAGTGATCCGGTTTGTGTTGCCGTAGAAATCCATGACCTGCGCACGGCGGATAAAGCCGGTTTTTATGTCGAGCCAGAGCTGAATTTCCACCATCTGAGGAGTGGGTTCCTTCGGGTAGAGCAGCAGATGCGTGGTTCCGGTCAGTTCCTGTTCCTTATCCGAAGTTTCGCCGGCCGGAATTTCATTCATGGCTTCCACGTCAAAATCCCTGTCCAGAGGGCTTTGCCCGGTGAGTACGGCGATGAGGGATCGGGAGTCCTTTACCATATCAAGGTTATAGCGATAGGCCAGCTCTTCGTCCGGCAGCCAGTTCCAGATGTCCTTTTCCCCCACGAGCAGAAGTTCCTGATGCGGGGGAACGCTTTCCCAGCGCACGAGCAGAGGCTTTTTAAACAGAAGCGTACCCGTGCGGGTTTCCGTCGTGCCGCTTTCCTGATGGGTAAGTTCCTGGGTGAAGTCGGCGCGAAAACCGTTCAGAGCCTTGTATGAGGCCTGCATTGCGGCCACGGTGTCCCTGAGGGAGGGCGCGGCGTCTGCGGGGATGGAACAAAGCAGGAAGCATAGGCAGAGGAACGCTGCGCGGACGCCGGGGAAAAAACGGGAAATCAACATGGGTACTCCGGGCGGATGCGGCGGACGCTGTGGATGCGATGGATGCTGGGGATGCGCCGCCTGCTCCGTTGGATGTATTGATATCGGGAATGCCATTCTGGCAGGAAAACAGCCCCGGCGCGCCTGTGCCGCTTCGCAGAAAAAGCGGGGGCAATCGCCGGGGCAGGGCCGGGACGAAAGTCCCGGCCTCCGGGTTATTCGTCGAACTCTTCTTCCTCGTCGGCAACAAAGCCGAAGTTGTCCGCGAGAACGGGGCCGAAATACATGGCCGTGTCGTCGAGGTCTTCCTCGATGCGCAGAAGCTGGTTGTATTTGGCGATTCTGTCGGAACGGGAAAGAGAGCCTGTCTTGATCTGCCCGGCGTTTACGGCCACGGCGAGATCGGCGATGAAGGCGTCTTCGGTTTCGCCGGAACGGTGAGATATGACCGTGGCATATCCGGCGGTTTTGGCAATTTCAATGGTGTCCATGGTTTCGGTCAGCGTGCCGATCTGGTTCACTTTAATCAGAATGGCGTTGGCGATGCCGTCTTCAATGCCTTCCTGAAGAATGTAGGGGTTGGTGACGAACACGTCGTCGCCGACGAGCTGTACGTCGTCCCCGAGGCGTTCCGTGAGCATACGCCAGCCGTCGCGGTCGCCTTCCGCCATGCCGTCTTCTATCGAGACGAGGGGATAACGTTCGGCAAAATCGGCCAGCCAGTCCACCATTTCCGCGGAGGACAGCACCTTGTTTTCCCCTTTGATGTAATACTTGCCGTCCTGATAGAATTCCGAAGCGGCGGCGTCGATGGCAAGGGCCACTTCCGATCCGGGAATGTAGCCGGCTTCTTCAATGGCGGCCACAAGATAGCGGAATGCTTCGTCATGGCTCTTGAGGTTGGGGGCAAAGCCGCCTTCGTCTCCCACGCTGGTGACATGACCGTCGCGGGCGAGCAGAGCCTTGAGCGTATGGAAGACTTCCGCGCCGATACGCAGGGCGTCGTGGAAGGTTTCCGCGCCGAGAGGCATGATCATGAATTCCTGAATGTCCAGATTGTTGGGAGCGTGGGCGCCGCCGTTGATCACGTTCATCATGGGCGCAGGCATGATCTTGGCGTTGATTCCCCCGAGGTACTGATACAGGGGCAGGCCGAGAAATTCCGAAGCGGCGCGTGCCGTGGCGAGCGATACGCCGAGCATGGCGTTCGCTCCGAGGCGGGACTTGTTGTCCGTGCCGTCGAGGTCAAGCAGCGTGGTGTCCACCTGCACCTGACGCAGCGCGTCAAGTCCGATGACGGCTTCCGCTATTTCTCCGTTCACATGCTCCACCGCCTTGGAGACGCCCTTGCCCTTATAGCGGGCGGGATCTCCGTCGCGCAGTTCAAGGGCTTCCCTCGTGCCGGTGGATGCGCCGGAAGGTACGGCGGCACGTCCTACATGACCGGATTCCAGCCCCACTTCCACTTCCACGGTGGGATTGCCGCGGGAATCCAGAACCTCGCGGGCCCAGACCGAGGTAATCGTGCTGCTGTCCATAGTATCTCCTTGTGTTTGACGGGCATACGGCCCGTGATGTTCATAGGGAAGCCGGGACAGCCCCGGCTCGGAGTTCCCGGAAGGAACAGCCCGGAGTTTACCTCCGGCCCGACTTCCACGCAAGGCGCAGTCCTTCCAGGATCAGATCCGGGCGGACATGATCGATGCAGGAACTCACTGCGGCAATAGCGGGCGCAAAGCCTCCCGTTCCGAGAACAAGGCAGGGGCCGGGCAGCTGCTTTTTGAGACGCGCGCACAGACCTTCCGTCATGGCGGCAAAGCCGAAGACAAAGCCGTGCCGCATGCTTGTGGAAGTGTTGCTTCCGATAAGCGGCGCATCGGCGTCTGCTTCCAGAGAAATGCGCGGGAGTTTTGCCGTGCCCGAAGCCAGCGCGCCGTGCGAGGAGAGTACGCCGGGGCAGATAAGTCCGCCCAGATAGGCCTGCCCCGTCACGCAGTCAAAGGTCGTGGCCGTGCCGAAATCCACGGAAATCAGCGATGCCGGTTCCGGGAAGAGAGTCCGGGCCGCAAAGGCCGCCAGCAGACGATCCGCGCCGACCTGAGTCGGCTGATCGTAGCGGTTTTCCAGACCGGGAGGAAAATCGTCGGGGTAGTTCAGCACGGGGCAGGAAAGATAGAGCCTTACCGCATCGCGCAGGATCGGGGTGAGATCCGGCACGACGGAGCAGATGGCGCAGGCTGAAAAATCGCCTTCCCCAAGGCCTTCCCGGCCGAGCAGTCCGATCAGGGCCAGGCCGAGGCTGTCCCTGGTGTGGGGCATGCGTGTGGGCAGAGACCAGGTGCGAAACGGCCCGACGCCTTCCGGCCCGGAATCGTCCGCCAGACCGAGCTTGATGCAGGTATTGCCGATATCGGCCAGAAGAATACGTTCCATGAAGTTTGTCCTGAAAAATGCGGAGGCCGGACGGAGCAGGCTTCCGCAGAAGATATGACGGCCCCGGCGGAAGAAGACCTGCCTCTGTTCCGCCGGGAACCTGTACATTTCCGTTTTTTCTGCCCATGGTTCAGAATCTGGTCGGAAATCAGGGGCAGAGCGTCCCTGTCCGGAAGAATCGGACAGAATTATTTGCTCTGGCGGGGTCTGCCCACAGACTGAGTGGCCTGAGCCTTCCAGCCTCCCGGCAGGAAGGAGAACAGGCTCTGATCCCGGGTGGTGGAGGCCTTGACCACATTGGCCAGACCGGCCGAAGCGCAGAACAGCCCGACGTTCTGATATACGGAGCCGACGTGCATACCTCCGCAGGGATCGTTTTCCGGTACGGCAAAGATCAGCACGACGGGAGCGTCGTTCAGAGGCTTGCCCAGAGGCGCGTCCGCAACGCGGACAAGCGCGTGATTGCCGGCGTCATACTGCCACACGCCGTCTGCCTTGTTGACGTAAAGTTCCAGTTGCTGCTTGTTCAATGCGCTGGGGGCCGTGCGTTTTCCGTCGGGGCGGTTTTTTCCCCATGCGGCCCAGAGCAGGTTGCCGAGCGTGGTTTCATCAAGAGCCTCCGGGCTGAGGGCGCGCGTCGAATGACGCTCCGCCAGGGCCTGCATCAGGGGCATGCCGCCCTTTTTGTCCGGTTCGGGCAGTTTGACGCTTTCGCCCGCAGCCAGAGCGGAGCCGGAAAAAAGAAGGGAACAGGCCAGAAAAAGGGCGGAAATGGTACGCATGCAGCTATCCTTTGTCTTGAGTTGAAGGGGCGGGGGCGGTATTGTTTACGTTTTTTTCCTCTGTATGGTGGAACTCATGTTCCAGCCCCTGCGCAATATCTTCGACAATGTCCGCTTCCACGGCGGTTTGCGCCTGTTCCAGACGAGCCGTCAGCGGAGCCGTGTTTTCCCCTGCGGCGGGGCCTTCTTCCTGTTTAAAAGAGTTGATGAAGGAAGGCAGAGCGTCCAGTCTGGCCTTTTCGCGCTCGAACATGCGTTCCAGCGCGTCGGCGTCGAAGACGAGACGCCCGCTTCTGACCAGCCAGGCCCGGGTCATGGGCAGATACATGTTGTGCAGAAAAAGCGGTTCCAGCAGGCAGTCGAGATTATGGGAAAAATCTCCTTCCATGGCCTTGCGGGCGGAATAGGCATTCAGGCGGTAGAGCTGGATGAAGGCGCACAGATCTCTGATCGATACCAGACCGAAATCGCTCATGACCCGGCGAGCTGACACGGCGCGGGGCAGGCGGCGCGGAAGAAGGCGTGCGGCGAGGCGGTTGCCGTAGCGGCCCGCAATCAGCCGGGAAATCAACAATCCCGCGCTGGCAAAGCTGAACAGCAGGCCGATCATGCGCCAGCGTCCGAAGCTGGCGAGAAAGCCCCAGCGCAGAGCTTCCACCACAAGCAGCAGCGTCAGCAGCGTGCCCGCAGCGTACATTCCCATGACAAAAAGGCGGGCCAGCTTTTCATGGGTGAAGTATCCCTCACGCATGGAAACCTCCTGCGCGGCTATTTTCCCGTGTTTCGGGCGGAATGTCCAGTCCGCGGCGCGAGAGCGGCGCAGGAAATCATGCCACCTGTTCAGGGGCGGCGTAACGGCGATAGTCCATGCCGTATTTTTTCATCTTATAATACAGCATCCGATAGGTTATGTGCAGTTTGCGGGCGGCTTCGTGAATATTGCCTCCGCTTGCCTTCAGAGCTTCGTCGATGAGCCGCGTTTCCAGACGGCTGACGCTTTCGAGCAGAGATTCGGAAGCTCCGTCGTCGTGAACCTCTTCCTCATGACGTGTGGAGCAACGGATGAGATCGGGAAGATCTCTGGTGCTTATGACGCCGTCTTCGCAGAGCAGAAAGGCGCGTTCCATCACATTTTGCAGTTCGCGCACATTGCCCGGCCAGGACCATGCCAGCAGTGTTTCAAGCGCGGGGGAGGAAAGCTCGGGAACCTGCCCCGTGCCGCCGGGAGAGGTGCCGTATTCCCGTTGGAAACGGCGGAGAAAATGCCCTGCCAGCAGGGGGATGTCTTCCTTGCGCCGTCGCAACGGGGGCATGTTTATGGGAAAGACGTTGATACGGTAGTACAGGTCTTCCCGGAAGCGTCCGTCGCGTACCAGTTGTTCCAGAGGACGGTTTGTCGCGCAGATCAGGCGCACGTCCACGGAGACGGAACGTTCGCTGCCCAGACTCTGAATACGTCGCTCCTGAATGGCGCGGAGTACCTTGGCCTGGGCCTGAAGGGAAAGATCGCCTATTTCGTCAAGAAAAAGCGTGCCCCCGTCTGCCTGTTCAAACAGGCCCCGGTGATTCTGCACCGCGTTGGTGAACGCGCCCCGGCGCCAGCCGAACAGCTCGCCTTCCAGCAGCTCGGAGGGCAGAGCCGCGCAGTTCAGCGTCACAAAGGGGCGGGCACGTCTGGGACTGGTTTTGTGAATGGCTTCCGCCATGAGTTCCTTGCCGGAACCGGATTCGCCGAGGATAAGAACGGTGGCGCGGCTGGGGGCGGCAAGCAGAGCCTGACGCAGGGCGGCGCGCATGGCCGGAGCCTGTCCGACGACAAAATCATCCATGCCGACGGGAAGTTCTTCTCCTCCGCTCCGTTCTTCCGCACCTGCATCCATATCTTTCTGAATCCATGCCACATGACTGCCGATCATCAGGGCCACACATTCAAGAAAGTCGCACAGTGTTTTCTGTTTAGATGCGTCGTCTTTGTTTCCTGCCGGAGTGTCCGCGCTCAGGGTTCCCAGCGTTCTGCCTCTTGCCTGTACCGGCACGCAGATAAAACCCAGAGAGGCCAGCTCCTCTTCCGAACGGAGAAAAAGCCGGTTGCGGAAGTCGGGATGATCCTTCATGAGCGGTACGATGATGGATTTCCCGCTGGAAAAGACTCTGCCCGTCACGCCTCGTCCGGGCATGTAGGCAACATGGGCGCAGGCCTGACCGCAGCACAGGGAAAGGCGCAGATTGTGACTTTCCGGATCTTCGACGACAATATGCGTCCGCAGCAGTCCGAGACGCTGTTCCAGCGTGCGCAGGATATCCGTCAGCGTTGTGCGCAGGGACTTTCGTTCGGCAAGATATCCGGCAATATCGTGCAGGGCATCCAGAATCGGAAGGGAAGACGGTACGGACATGTTTTGACAAAAATGTTAGTTACTGCTCGAGGTGGTTTAATAACAAAGTTTTGCAGTAATAAATTATGACTTTTTTGTCAAAACAACATACCGCAGAGAGCTTCCGACGTTTCGGGATGCGCTCTGCGGTATGTTGTTTCGGGAGTACAGGGCTGTTCCTGTATGATGTCAACCGACAGAAATGCAACTTCTCTGAAGATGTTTTCATCCTCTTGTCCGCACTGTATGCGTTCAGAACTTCTATCCTGCTGCGGACATGTTTTTCAGGGGGGAGCCTCCGCCGGACTACGCCGTCCGGGGAAGCTCCCCGAGGGAGAGGAGCCATACGGCCGGTTTTGGTGTCAGAGTGCTTCTCCCGTGCGGACACGGAAGCCTTTAATCCCTTCCACCATATAGATGACCCCGTCGCCTTCCTTACCTGTGCGCGCGCCTTCGGCAATGGCCTGCATGGCCTCCTCGGCCTTGTCGTCTTCGACGCACAGCTCAAGGCGCAGTTTTTTGAGCAGGGTGACTTCAGTGATGACGCCGCGGTACATTTCCGTATAACCCTTCTGACGTCCCGAACCGAGGATGTTGGTGACGGAGAGGGCATACAGCCCGTGGGCGAACAGTTCCTTCTTGACGTGGGACAGACGTTCCGGCCGGATATAGGCAATGATGATTTTCATGTCCGTCCTCCTATTCGTTGATGAAGATCTGGAAGCCGCTGTAAGCGTTCGCGCCGTGTTCGGGAATATCCAGACCCTTGAGTTCTTCTTCCGGGCTGACCCGCAGAGGCATCAGCATGCCGAGCAGCTTGAAGAGGATGAATCCGCAGCCGAAGGCCCACACAAATACGCTGAAGGCGCCGGCAAGCTGGACAAGAAGCTGATGAATTCCGCCGCCGTAGAAGAGGCCCGTGCAGCTTCCGTAGTCGGGAGAGGCAAAGAGTCCGACCATCACGGTACCGAAGAACCCGCATACGCCGTGTACGGAGGACGCGCCTACCGGGTCGTCAATACGCAGCTTCTGATCGATGAACAGTACGGAAAACACGACCAGCACACCGCAGAGAAGGCCGATGATGATGGCTCCGCCCGGAGCTACTTCCGCACAGCCTGCGGTGATCCCGACCAGTCCTGCCAGCACGCCGTTGAAGGTCATGGAAGGATCGGGCTTGCCGAACTTCACCCACATGGTCAGCATGGCCGCAAGACCGCCCGCGCAGGCGGAAAGGCAGGTGTTGGCGGCAATGAATCCGATGGTGCCGTCGGGCGTGGTGGTGGAACCGCAGTTGAATCCGAACCAGGCAAACCAGAGAATGAACACGCCGAGGCCTGCCATGGGAATGTTGTGTCCGGGAATGGCCCGGGCTATGCCGTCGGCACTGTACTTGCCGATGCGCGGCCCGATGACTATGGCTCCGGCCAGAGCAATCCAGCCGCCCACGGAATGCACCACTGTGGAACCTGCAAAGTCGATGAAGCCGAGTCCTTCAAGCCAGCCGCCGCCTTCGCCGAACAGACCGCTCCATGCCCAGTGACCGCTGACGGGATAGATGAGCGCGGAAATGACGGCGCTGCCGATCAGATAGACGCTGAAACGGGTACGTTCGGCCATGGCTCCGGAAACGATGGTTGCGGACGTGGCCGCGAACATGGCCTGGAAGAACCAGAAGGTCCACAACCATCCGCCTTCGCCCGTGCCGCTTGAGCCGGACATGCCGAACATCGACGTACCGACGATGCCGCCGGCATCGGTGCCGAACATCAGGCCGAAACCAATCAGGAAATAGATGATGCCGCCCATGAGAAAGTCGGCATAGTTTTTCATCATGATGTTGGCCGCATTCTTTGCCCGTGTCAGACCGCATTCCACCAGAGCGAAACCGGGCTGCATGAACATGACCAGCATACCGCCGATCAGCGTCCAGAGAATGTTGGCATTTTCCTGAGAAAGCCCGTCTTCTGCCAGAGCCGGGTCCGGGCCGGCAAGAAGACAGCAGGCCAGAGCCGTTGTCAGACATAGTCCTGTGCGTGCAGACATGTTTGTTCCTCTCCTTGTTTGCGCGGGGATGCCGCGTTCTGATTTGAAAAGGACTAAGCATGGAACGTGCCAAAAGATGCTGCACTATAATATATTGATATAATATATATTTTTTATGATGAGTCTGTAAGGGACAGTACCTGTTCGTATCGCGGAGCGGGGTTTCGATACGAAATTGTATCAGAGGGGGGCGAAGGTTCCGTCCGCGGAAGGTGGAAAACGGGGCGCGTTTTCCCTCACGGGCATACGGATGCAGATGCTATGAAAGGAAGCAGCGCGTCAGGAGGCATTTTCGTGCCGGAAACGCTGAACGGCATATGACAGAGCTTGTGTCCGGGAATGGCCCGGGCTATGCCGTCTGTACTTGCCGATATGCGGTCCGATGGCTCTGCTTCGATCAGATCAGCCCGGCCACCCAGCCGCCTGCGGAATGCGCTGCGGCGGAATCTGCAAACATGTTCCTTTCCCGGCGCGTTTCAATCGCCGAAAAAAGCTCCGATTCCGACCTTGCGGAACCGGAGCCTCCGTCTGGTTGTCATGGGGTTCAGGCGTTGCTTTTTTGGGCAGATCGCTTCAGGGGCAGATCGGATTTTTCTTTGGGGCTGTCCTAGCTAAGAAAAAAGAGCTAGGATACCGGCATGTATGAAAGA
>LBJMC04202__coassemble_924_pt1 | contig 17481 bp, 15 predicted proteins | sample LBJMC04202__metabat2_low_PE_018 | metagenome-assembled genome bin LBJMC04202 | reverse complement strand
AAGTTTAGAAACGTCCGCTTATCGTATCTTCTGTACTCACCGTCCCGCAGATGCTGGAAAAACGCTATAACAGCCGCGCAGTCCGCATCATCGCCGCCGTTGCCATTCTGATTGGTCTCGGCGGTTCTCTGGTAGCCCAGTTCAAGGCCACCGGGGAAATTTTCTCCGCTATTCTCGGCATGGACTACCTGCACGGTCTGTTCATCGGCTCCATCATCGTTGGTGTTTACTGCATCATGGGCGGTTATCTGGCCTCTGTGTGGACCGACTTCATTCAGGGCATCATCATGGTGTTCGGTTCCATCGCCATTTTCGTGGCCACGGCACATGTTGCCTTCGGCGGACTTTCCCCCGATCTGCTCTCTCAGCTCAACTCCACACTGGGTTCCATCGATCCCAATCTGCTGGATATTACGGGCGGCGGAAAGATGAGCTGGTCAAACCTGCTCATCATTCTTGCCATTACCATGCTGGTCGGCATCGCCATGCCCCAGCAGAGTGTGGCCATCTTCTCCATGCGCGACGTGCGTACCGCGCGTGTGGCCATGATCGTCTGCGTGGTCTTTTCCGCCATTCTTGCATGGACGCTGGCTACAACCGGCATGATGAGCCATCTGGTACTTGATCCGGCAGAAGTGAAGAACCCCGATCTGGTTATTCCTCTGCTCATCCCCAAAGTTCTTTCCCCCTTGCTGGGCGGTATCTATCTCGCCGCAGTACTCGCCGCCATCATGTCCACGGTAAGCGGCTCCATCGTGGTGGCAGCTTCCTCGCTGACGGAAGATATCTTCAAGCTGGCCATTCCCGAACGCTACAACCAGCACCCCATGTTCTATAACCGCATCGGCGCCACAGTCTTTGTGCTGCTGCCGCTGCTCTTTGCCATCAATCCCCCGACCATCATCTTCTGGATCGGTGTGTTCGCCTTCGGATTCCTGGTCTTCACCTTCCTCATGCCCATGGTGGGCGTCATTCTGCTGCCCTCCGCAACCAAGCAGGCCGTCATCATTCAGATGCTCTGCACCATGATCATCATCCCCGTCTGGACCATCTGGCTCCAGAAGAGTACGGGCATTCCCGCCCTGCTCATCGGTCTGATCGGCGCTCCGCTCATCTTCTTCATAGTCAATGCCATCTACAAGAAGAATGAGGTCAATCCGGAAATCGACGCGCTGTGGGACAAGTTCCGTCAACTCTGATTCATCCCGCGTCCGGCGGATAAAGACGCCGGACGCGGATAACCTAGCGGAGTCCAGCCATGCCCCGGCCAATTTCCCCCATGACACTCACTTCCACCGGTGTGGAATGGGACGAAGACAGCCTTGCAAAGCGCTATGCGTTTTTCCGCAAAGTGCGAAATGAGGTACGGCTTGATCTGCTGTACTACCCCTACTGGGTCGTTGAACTGCACGGCAAAGCAACATGGCGCTTTTTCGGACAGAAAGCCGTGGCTATGCTTCTGGTCAGCGACGCGCGCTCGGGACGCTGCCTGCGCATCAGCGCGCCCCCCGTTCTTTGCGAGGAACATATCCTCCCCTCGGAAACGGAAGAAGAAAGCCCCTTTTTCCCTGCCGAACTGAAAAGCGGCCCGGGGTCTTCCGTCCAGACTCGCGCCCACATAGCCCCTGCGCTGCGCGAAGAAGATACTGTGATACAGGCGGCTGAAGCCTTTGCACTCTCGGCATGGAGCCGTCGCTACAATCTTCCGCTCGGTCCGCGTGCCGACATTGCCTGTACAGAAAAGAAAGCTCTTTTCCTGCACAAGCCTTTCTGGATCATGACGATGAAAGAAGCTCAAAAGGATCAAAAAGAAAAGCTGTTCATCTTTGACGCCAGCACAGGACTCGGCGGACTCTCCGAATACTGGAATGTCGCGGAATATGCCATGAGTCTCCGGGACTCATCCTCCGACTCCCCGCATTCCCCCTCTCCTTCTGCCAATTAGGCCCGCGGGTTCATCCCGTCCCTTCACATACATAACAAGAGGTTTTCTCATGCAACGTGCATTTCCCGAACCTTTCCGCTTCAAGGCCATTGAACGCATCCATCTCCCCTCTCAGGAAGATCGCGAGCGTGCCTTGAAGGAAGCGCATTTCAATATGTTCGCCCTCAAGGCGAAGGACGTTTATATCGACCTGCTCACCGACTCCGGCACCGGCGCCCTGAGCAAAGAACAGTGGGCTGCCCTCATGCTGGGCGACGAATCCTACGCGGGAGCCGACAGCTTCTTCCGCCTCAAGGATGCCGTGAAGGACATGCTGGGCTTCGACTATATCGTCCCCGCGCATCAGGGCCGCGCGGCGGAAAACATTCTCATCGGGTCTCTGGTGAAGCCCGGCGACTTCATTCCGATCAACATGCCCTTCGACACGACCCGCGCCCACATCTTCAATGCCCAGTCCCAGCCCATCAACTGCGTGGTGGACGCGGCCTTCAATCCCGAACTGGAACAGCCCTTCAAGGGTAACGTGGATCTCGCCAAGCTGGAAGACGCCCTCAAGACGCATGGCGACAAGATCCCCTTTGTTATGGTCACCGTCACCAACAACTCCGGAGGCGGACAGCCTGTCAGCCTGCAGAACCTGCGTGATGTCAGCGCCATGGCCAAAAAATACGGCAAAAAGCTCTTCCTTGACGCCGCCCGTATGGCGGAAAACGCCTTCTTCATCAAGGAACGCGAACCGGAATGCGCCAAGATGAGCGTTGCCGCCATCCTCAAGGCCATGATGGATACCGCCGACGGTGCGACCATTTCCTGCAAAAAGGACCCCATGGTCAATATCGGCGGCCTCGTAGTGCTGCGTTCCGAAGAAGATTACATGAGCCTGCTGCCCCGTGTGGTGCTGTTTGAAGGCTTCATCACCTACGGCGGTCTGGCCGGACGCGATCTCGACGCTCTGGCCGTCGGCCTGCGGGAAATGGTGGACGAAGAATATCTGGCCCATCGTCTGAGCCAGGTACGCATGCTCGGCGACATGCTCATCGAAGGCGGTGTGCCGATCATCCGTCCTGTGGGCGGACACGCCATCTTCATCGACGCTTGCCGCTTCTTCCCCCACATTCCTCAAAAGTACTTCCCTGCGGACGTGCTTTCCATCGAAATCTACCGGGAAGGCGCCGTACGCGGCGTAGGCCTCGGTGCGCTGGCCTTTGAAGACAAGGATCCGGTGACCGGCGAAAAGATCATGCCCAAGCTGGAACTGTATCGCATGGCTATTGCCCGCCGCACCTATTCCAACAGCCATATGGAATACATCGCCCAGACCGTGGTCGACGTGTACAAGCGTCGTGACGCCGTACGCTACGGGCTCAAGCTCACCTACGAACCGCCGGTTCCGGGCATCACTCACTTCCTCGCCCGCCTCGAACCCTTCTCACTCTAATCTGCTCACTTCAGGGATACGGGTCGCTGGCGCCATCCGTATCCTGCTCTCCCCCGGCCGTATCCGTATTGCCCACGGATACGGCTTTTTTATACCGTCGCAGAGTTCATCCGAGGCCTGCCCCGGAATCGGAGTCCTGCCGGATACATCGCTATATAACCACGTGCGGCTTCAGAGATTGTTGAAAAAATTTCCGAGGACAGGTCCTTCGCCCAAAGACCAGGCCGGACGATTCGCTGAAGAAGCAGTGGAATGTTCAGATTGTCGGAGTCAGTATCCTGAGTCTGCGGATAAACTCTCTGCGGGGAATCTCCCGTGCGCCGAAACGCAGCATATGAGCCGTTGTCTGCTGGCAGTCGATCATTTCCACATCCAGTTCCCTGCACATGGCGACAAGCGCGGCAACAGCGGCTTTTGATCCGTCCGAACGCGCATGGAACATGGATTCTCCAAAAAAGACCCTTCCCATCAACACGCCGTACAGGCCGCCTGCCAGGATTTCCTCACCGGCCACGCGCTCCCAGGCTTCCACCGAACGCGCCAGTCCCAGATGATGCAGACGAATATACGCCTTCACCATTTCCGGGATCAGCCATGTGCCTTTCTGGCCGGGACGCGGGGCGGCAGCGCATGCTCGGATTACCCGTTCGAAATCGGCGTCGACGGTAAAACGGAATTTTCCCCTGCGCATATCGCGCCCCAGACGACGGGGAATATGCGCCTCATCAGGAAACAGAACGCACCTCGGATCCGGCGACCACCAGAGTATGGGCGAATCTTCGTCATACCAGGGGAATATTCCCGAGCGGTACGCCAGAACAAGACGTTCGGGAGACAGATCGCCTCCGGCTGCGACGATTCCATCTTCCGAAGCCCTGTCCACGGGCGGAAACCACAACGGCGCGCCGGGCGGGAGCAGGGGAATGGTGATCATACCTTCTCTCCCGTTCCGCGCAACAACTCAAACCTGTTGCGTTCAAAACGAATCAGCCCCTCATCGCGCAGCTTCCCCAGTTCGCGGGACAGCGCGCTGCGATCCACAGAAAGAAAAGCTGCCAGTTCTTCCCGATTGAAGGGGATCTCGACCGTAACGCACCCCTCCCCGCGCACGCCTCCCCGCTCTGCCATATCGGAAAGGTAGGCGAGCGCCTTTTCTCTTGTGCCGGGAAGCGTCAGCAGATCAATCCTGCGCAGCAGTTCCATGTTTTTGCGCGCCAGCAGAGCCAGAACATTACGGATCAGGCGGGTATGAAAGGCACATGCGGACGTGCAGCTGGTCATGACCTTATTATAGTTGAGCAGCAGAATTTCCGAATCCTGCGCGGCCACGGCGCTGACCGGAGCCGCATTCTCACCTCCAGGCAGCCCGAGGGAAAAACTCTCGCCGAACGTTTCCCCGGCTTCCGCCCGACCGAGAATGGAACGCCTGCCCCAGAAATCAAGACGCTCCACCCGTATTGCGCCGGACAGAACCAGCCCCAGCTCGGGAACGGCCGCACCGGCCTCGAACACGACTTCATTTTTCCCGACGAGTTCTTTTCTCGCGCCCAGACAGTCCAGCAGCGCAGGGAGAGAGGCGCAATCTATCCCCTGAAACAGAGGGTTGACGGGAAAACTCTGCATAAAACCTCAATTATTCCACGTACATTTTCAGCACGAAAAAAATTTTTCTCTTTTTGTTGCAAAAACAACGGCGCTCTCATTCGAAACGGTCTATTGTCTCTTCATACGATCCGCATAGCTCCGCACTACCTCTGAAGGCGGAAATAATCAATGCGGATCGGGCGCATTGCGCAAGGAGAGTTCACATGGAAAACATGTTCTGCTTCCAGTGTCAGGAAAGCGCCGGCGGCAAAGGCTGTACCCGCCGGGGCGTATGCGGCAAGGAACCCCGCGTTGCAGCCCTTCAGGATATGCTCGTCTGGTTGAGCAAGGGGCTGGGCGCACATGTCGCAGCTGTTAACGGTACGGACAAACCCGTGAGCCGGGAAATTTTCGAACTTCTGATCGACAATCTTTTCACCACCATCACCAACGCCAACTTCGACGAACAGGCCATAGCGGATCGCGTGCGCCGTACCGTGCAGGTACGAAACGCTCTGCCCCAGCCCGAAACAATAACGCTTCCCGCCGCCGCCCTCTGGAGCAGGGACAGCGACAGCCCCAGTCTTGACGCCATGCTGGAACAGGCTCCCTCCATCGGCGTACTGTCCACGGAAAATGAGGATATCCGCAGTCTGCGCGAACTCGTGACCTATGGTCTGAAAGGCCTGGCCGCCTATGCGCATCATGCGGCAGTTCTGGGAGCGTTTTCAGAAAAGCTCGAAGCATTTCTGCCCCGCGCTCTGGCCGCCACCCTGCCCGACGGCCCGCTCGGCGGACTTGGCGCCGACGCGCTGACTGCGCTTGCGCTGGAAAGCGGCAATATGGGTGTGGAAGCCATGGCGCTGCTGGACAAAGCCAATACCTCCTGCTTCGGCAAGCCGCAAATCAGCAAAGTGGATCTCGGCGTGGGCGAACGCCCCGGCATACTTATTTCCGGGCACGATCTGCGCGATCTGGAAATGCTGCTGGAACAGACGATGGACAGCGGGGTAGACGTATACACCCACTCGGAAATGCTGCCCGCCCATGCCTATCCGGCCTTCAAGAAATATCCGCACCTGCGCGGCAACTACGGCAATGCCTGGTGGAAACAGAATGAGGAATTTGAAGCCTTCAACGGTCCCATTCTCATGACCACCAACTGCATCATCCCCCCCCGGGACAGCTACAAAGGCCGTCTGTACACCACCGGCGCCGTCGGCTGGCCGGGCTGCCCGCACATCGAGGCGGACGACAGGGGACACAAGGATTTTTCCGCAATCATCAAGCAGGCAAAAGGCTGCGCCGCACCCAAGGCTCTGGAGGAAGGCGATCTGACCATCGGTTTTGCCCATGATCAGGTTCTTGCGCTTGCCGATAAGGTCATCGAGGCCGTAAACTCCGGCGCAATCAAGAAATTCGTGGTCATGGCCGGATGTGACGGCCGCATGAAATCCCGCCAGTATTATGCCGATTTCGCCAAAGCTCTGCCCGGCGATGCGGTGATCCTCACGGCCGGATGCGCCAAGTACAAATACAACAAGCTCGGACTGGGAGACATCAACGGCATTCCGCGTGTTCTTGACGCCGGGCAGTGCAACGACTCCTATTCTCTGGTCGTGACCGCCCTTGCGCTCAAGGACGCCTTCGGTCTGGACGACGTGAACAAACTGCCCATAGTGTACAACATCGCCTGGTATGAACAGAAGGCCGTCATTGTACTGCTGGCACTGCTGGCGCTGGGCGTAAAGAACATTCATCTCGGCCCGACCCTGCCCGCCTTCCTTTCCCCCGCCGTTGCCAGAGTGCTGGTGGAAAATTTCGGCATCGCAGGCATTGGTACGGTGGAAGACGATATTCGCGCCTTCTTCGGATAGTCCATTCTCCTTAAACGAGCTCCGGTCATAAAAAAAGATACAGGTTCCGAAAACGGAGCCTGTATCTTTTTTATATATGATTACCTGTGCGGAATCAGTCCTCTCCTGGAGCCGCTTTCCTCCGGAACACGACCTGTATTGCGCGCACCTGACAAAGCGGAAACTGCTGTTGCTCGACATGCCGTCAAAAAGCCTGTCGTTCCTTTCAGGAAAGTTTTCTCCCCCGACACGCAGCGGTCGAAACCGCTCCCGGGCCAAACAGAGGCCTATCCGATCGGAACTTACTTCCGCGGCTCAACCTGAAAACTCAGGTGCTGGGCGTCTGGAGAAGTCGCGTCGACAGTAACCCGTCCGCCGCGCTCCAGATCGCCGAACAACACACGTTTTGCCAGTTCGTCTTCCAGCTCCGTGCGTACCAGCCGCTGAAGAGGCCTGGCCCCCATCTTTGCATCAAAGCCGCGTACAGCAAGCCAGTTGCGGGCCGCATCGCTCAGAGACAGATGCACCTTTTTTGCTTCCAGTCCGGCAAACAGCTCCCGCACAGTCTTGTCCACAATACGCCCCATGAGTTCCGGCGTCAGACTGTGGAAGGCAATCATGGCATCCAGACGGTTGCGGAATTCCGGGCTGAATTCCCGTTCCACGGCCTTGACGCCGCGTCGCGAGGCATCGTCTCTGCCCCTTCCGTCGCTCCCGGCAGGAAAGCCCAGCGGAGAAGCGTCCATTTCCCGCGCGCCCGCATTGGTGGTCATGATCAGAATCACATTGCGGAAATCCGCCTTGCGGCCGCTGTTGTCGGTCAATGTGGCATAATCCATGACCTGAAGCAGGATATTATAAATATCGGGATGCGCCTTCTCTATTTCATCCAGAAGCACCACGGCACGGGGTGTACGGCGCACGGCTTCGGTCAACAGGCCGCCCTGCTCAAAGCCCACATAACCGGGAGGGGAGCCGATAAGCCTGGCCACGGCATGTTTTTCCATATATTCGCTCATGTCGAAACGCAGGAACGTCACCCCGAGAATATCGGCCAGACTCCTGGCAAGCTCCGTCTTGCCTACGCCTGTCGGGCCGTGGAACAGGAAGGAGGCCGCCGGACGCTCCGCTTTGCCGAGTCCTGCACGGGAACACAGAATAGCCCGGGTCACGCCGTCAACAGCTTCATCCTGCCCGAAAATACGGGCCCGCAAATCGCTTTCCAGATGCTTCAGTCTTTCCTTTTCTCCACGGTTCACGGCCCGGGGAGGCAGACCGGCCATACGGGCCACCACCCGTTCCATATCCTGCACCGAAATCACGACGCCGGGCTTGAAGCCCGGTCGCAGAGACGCCGCAGCCCCGGCTTCATCCATGACATCAATGGCCTTGTCCGGCAGAAGACGTTCCCGCACATAGCGGGAAGAGAGTTCCACTGCGGCCTGTATCGCGCCCTTGGAGTAGCGCACCTTGTGGAACATTTCATATTTCGGCTGAAGCCCGCGTAAAATTTCCAGACAATCTTCTTCTGAAGGTTCGTTGATTTCAATACGCTGAAAACGGCGGGACAAGGCCCTGTCCTTCTCGAAGTGATTACGGAACTCCTCGTGTGTGGTAGAGCCTACGCAACGCAAGCCGCCGGAAGCCAGCACGGGCTTGAGCAGATTGGATGCGTCCATACTGCCGCCGGATGTGGCGCCCGCTCCCACGATGGTATGAATTTCATCAATCACCAGAATCGCGCCGGGCTTTTCCCCAAGTTCGCGTACAACGGCCTTCATGCGGGATTCAAAATCTCCCCGGTACCGCGCTCCGGCAAGCAATGCTCCCATATCCAGCGAATAGACGGGAAGATCCCGGAAGCTGTCCGGTACCCGCCCTTCCGCTATGCGTAGGGCCAGCCCTTCGGCCACGGCAGTCTTGCCCGTGCCCGGCTCGCCCACCAGAAGGGGATTGTTTTTGCGTCGCCGGGAAAGCACTTCCATCAGGCGGGCAAGTTCCCGCTCCCGTCCCACCAGAGGATCGATTCCACCCCGACGAGCCAGCTCAACCAGATCCCGGGTATATTTTTCCAGAGCCGAAGCCTTCGCGCCCTCACCTGTTCCGCCGTCTGCCGCCATACCGGAATGAGCCTCGTTCACTCTGGCGATATCGTTCTCGAAATTCTGTTCATGAAGAATCTGCGGCAGATCGTGGGAAATGAACTCCAGAACGTCAAGGCGAGTGATGCCCTGCCGACGCAGGAAATAGACGGCAAAACAGTCTTCTTCCTCATACATGGCGGCCAGCATGTCCCCAACTTCGGCGCGGCTGCGCCCCGCAGACTGCATATGCCGAAAGGCCCGCTCAAGCGTGCGTTCCACGGCGGGACTCTGCACAACTTCAATATCTTCACCATTTTCCAGAGAAGGCAGATAACGGGTAATATGCTCTTCCAGATCATGGCGCAGAGCGCCCAGATCCACACCCAGCCCCTCAAGAATGATTCTGCCCGTGCGCTCGTGGGTCATGGCCAGCAGCACATGTTCCAGTGTCAGACACTCGTTGCGGCGACGGCGCATGTCCATCACGGCCAGAGCCAGAGCCTGCATGAGAGAACGCCCCATCAGTCTTCCTCCATGGTACAGCGCAGGGGAAAGCCCGCCAGACGCGCTCTTTTTTCCACTTCATGCACACGGAATTCCGCGACTTCGCGCGGATACACGCCGCACACCCCCATACCGTTCCTGTGTACGGAAAGCATGATTTCCGACGCTTCTTCCGCCGTCTTGCGGAAAATATCCACCAGAACCAGGATAACGAATTCCATGGTCGTATAGTCGTCATTATGCAGCAGCACCCGGTACATGCGGGGTTCCCGCAGCTCCTCTTCGGAAAGCAGGCCGGACTGCCCTTCTTCCTCACGTTCGGATTCAAACTCACTCATGAACGTATCCTTCTCCGGGCTTCATGCCCTGCGGCCCCCTGCGTCTCGACGACGCAGAACCATCTTCTCCATGGCAAAACAGTATTGCGGCTCCGGCAGTTCTCCGAATTTGTCCGCCGTCAGCGTCCCGCGCCCTCGGCTTCCGCCCGGAGGGCCTCCGCCTGCGCCTGTGCCGCAAGCGCGTCGATCATCCCCTCTATGTCGCCGTCCATAAAGCGATCCAGCGAATACAGGGTGAGATTGACGCGGTGATCCGTCACGCGCCCCTGCGGGAAATTATAGGTGCGGATGCGTTCGGAACGGTCTCCAGAGCCAACCTGAGACTTGCGATCCGCAGCCTGTTCGGAATGCTGCTTTTCACGCTCCGCCTGAAGAATGCGCGAGGCAAGCACCTTCATGGCCCGGGCCTTGTTCTTGTGCTGGGATTTTTCATCCTGACAGGTCACCACCACGCCGGTGGGAATATGCGTAATGCGCACAGCCGATTCCGTCTTGTTGACGTGCTGACCGCCCGCCCCGGAGGCGCGGTACACATCGATGCGAAGATCTTCCGGCTTGATATCCACATCCACTTCTTCCGCTTCAGGCATCACGGCCACAGTAGCGGCAGAGGTATGAATGCGCCCCTGAGATTCCGTCGCAGGCACGCGCTGCACGCGGTGCGTACCGGATTCATACTTAAGATGACTGTACACGCGATTGCCGGAAATAAGCGCGATAACTTCCTTGTATCCGCCGTTATCCGTGGGGCTTTCATCAATGATTTCCACTTTCCAGCCCATGATTTCCGCATACCGGCAATACATGCGGAAAAGGTCCCCGGCGAACAGGGCCGCCTCTTCCCCGCCTGTGCCTGCGCGGATTTCCAGCACGATATTCTTTTCATCCAGAGGATCGGGCGGCAGAAGCAGCACCTTGAGACGCTGTTCCACTTCAGGAATTTCCGCTTCAATATGGCGGATTTCCTCCTGCGCCATTTCCCGCATATCGGCGTCGGCGTCGTTCAGCAGCTCCTTGTTTTCGGCCAGCTGCCGATCGAGATCGCGATAATGCCGGAACAGCGTCACAACGTCGCGCAAATCCGCATGAGCCTTGGCGAGCTTGCGATAACGTTCCTGATTTTCATAGGCGTCCGGCGCGGCCAGCTGTTCTTCCAGCTCCATATAGCGTTTTTCCAGATTTTCCAGCTTGGCGAGCATGGGCACTCCTTGCATATCTTGAGGGAGGAAAACCTCCCGGTTATTCCAGAACGATATAGGCCGCGGTGTGCATATCTTCCGGCGCGCTGTCGCCCAGAGCCTCCCTTAAGGCAACTACGGCGACTTCAAGCTGCTCCATATCCGGTTCCCGGGTGGTCAGCAGCTGAATCAGAAAGCCCGGCGCACGCAGAATACGCCCCGTAACGGAGTTGCCCAGGCGTGCGGCCAGACGGATCAGTTCATATGCCAGAGAACTGACGGGAATCATCAGCCCCACCTTAAACAGCAGCACTCCCGCATGGCGCAAAAGCTGATTTTCCGGTTTCCATACCGACAGAAGCAGCGGTACGGCAACAGCATGTACCAGAATGGCAAGCGCCAGCACAAACAGCATGAACGTGGTACCGCAACGGGCATGAAGACGGCTGTGTCGTTTCGCACTTCGTGCCGATACGGGCTCGCCGGACTCCAGCGCCGCAATGACCTTGTGTTCCGCTCCATGATATTGAAACACTCTGCGTATTTCCGGAATGCAGGAAATGGCGGCAATGTAGCCGATAAACATGGCGAATTTGAACAGACCGTCCCACATATGGAAGGAAAATCCCTCCATATCTCCGCCCATGCCTATTGCCTGCATCCCGAGAGAAAGCATATGGGGAATGACGACAAACATAAGCGCGGCCAGTCCGAATGCGGCAACCACACTCAGAAAAATCTGCCAGAGGGAAGGGCTTTCCTCCCCGTCTTCCTCTCCGGACAGCTCCGCGGAACGATTCAATGCCCGGACTCCGTTGACCAGCGTTTCAACCAGCAGAGGGAACCCGCGCAAAAAGGGACGGGAAAGCGGCCCCTTTCGTGTCAGTCCGAACCATCCGTGCCGCTCGACAAAAATTTTGCCGTCCTTCCGACGCACCGCCACAGCATAGCGACCGCCGTTGCGCATCAGAATGCCTTCCATGACCGCCTGACCGCCCACGGTCGGACAGGAACGGGACGAAACGTTTCTTCTTCCGCGTGCGTCGGAGCCCCTGTGACGATCCATGTCCGCGACCATGGAACCCCAGTCGCCGGAATCGTCATGTTCCTCTGCGGAGAGATTCCTGCCATTTTCATGACCGGAAGACAGCAACTCCCGCTCCGCTTCCGGAGCTTCCCCCGGCCGGTTCAGAAGCATCATTGCCGGTATCAGCGCGGCACGCAACACGGCCATCGTCATGGATTATACTCCCGCCATTCGTTTTTTCCAGAAAGGAAAAACGGATTCAGGCCGCACGGCACAACACGGAAAAAGAAAAAACATCCTGAAACGCATAAAGCCTCCCCACAGCAGCCCGGATGGGTCGCCCTGGGGAGGTTGCAAATCCGGCGCAAAGCGGCAAGCCGGTTCTACTTTTCGAACTTGGCGTACTTTTTGCGGAATCGGTCGATGCGACCGGCAGTATCCACAAAACGCTGCTTGCCGGTGAAGAAGGGATGGCAGTTGGAGCAGATTTCCACATGCACATTTTCGCCCTTGGTGGAAAGGGCTTCAACCTGGAACCCGCAGGCGCAGGTAATCTTCGCATTATACACTTTGGGATGAATGCCGTCTTTCATGGTACACTCCTCATAAATTCGGAACAAGGAGATATACGACCTTTCTCCCCTCTTGGCAAGAGGCAAAAGCAGCGGCTTCGAAGATGTTCAGGCTTTTCTTCACCGGTCCGGCTCTTATTCTGTCCGTATTTCTGAAAAGGTATTCGCTGATAGGGAAAAGTGCCACAAGCCCCCCCTGTATGAAGGAAGGCAACGATGCGCGCAGGACTCCACGGATTGCCCCGGATATGCAAGCCCTTTTCATCGGCGTCAGCGGCACGCCATATGGCTTTCTGTCGCGGGAGGGAAAGGGGTGATGCCCTTCTCCATTCTATCCGTGGCGATCCCGGCTGCAATACTGAACGGGAACGGAGTCAAAGTTCCTTTTCCGACCTGCGTGTTGAACGCCATGCAGTGTTTCGCAGGGGTGGGGGCTTTTTTTTCCCTTCACAGGATTGCTCCTGTATCTCCCTCTGCCCGTGAAGAATGAGGCAGGACTGACGATACTCTGCACGGACGCCATGTTATGGATCATCAACCCTGCCCTCTCCATCGCACTGCTTCCGGCTGGAACGGGCAGGAACGGAAAATTCTGCGTGAACCAGCCTTCTCCCCCCATACTGGGGATGAAGCGCTCCCTGTACCGCATGCTGCTGGAAAATGAAACTTCGCGCGCTGTCCGGGAGAGCGGGCACATTGCCCATAACGCAGACGGCGTCTCCCTGTCCCGGCTCACCGCAGCTTACCTCCCGTCTTGCCGCTCCGCGTCCGGCCATGTATGATGTATTCCGGAGGATGCCATGCCCCGGAAAAACGTATCACACCCGCCCTTTTCCTTCTCTGCCGGCGGCAAATGCCGGGCAGACGAACTGGTCTTTCGTCAGGGCCTTGCCGAAAGCCGCGAACAGGCCCAGCGTCTGATTATGGCAGGAAAGGTTTTTCTTGCTCCCCCAGAAGGAGAGACGGAGGAGCACAATCCCGTTCAGGTAGACAAGCCGGGGCGGCAATTCCGTCCGGAAACGCGCTTCATGCTGAGCGGCATGGAACGCTTCGTGAGTCGGGGTGCCTACAAACTGCTGACGGCCATTGAATATTTCAAACTGGATGTTTCCGGATTCGTCTGTCTGGATGCAGGAGCCTCCACGGGAGGATTTACCGACTGTCTGCTCCAGTACGGTGCAGAGCGTGTCTATGCCGTAGATGTAGGCCATGCCCAGCTTCATGAGCGCCTGCGCGACGACCCTCGCGTCATTTCCCGCGAAGGCGTCAATCTGCGCTCCGTCGATGCCGACTTCATTCCCGAAGCTCTGGATATGATAGTGGCCGATGTTTCGTTCATTTCCCTTACCCTCGTTCTTCCGCCCTGTCTGCGCTGGCTGAAGGAGGGCGGCCTTGTGGTGGGCCTGATCAAACCCCAGTTCGAAGTAGGCCCGCATCAGACGGTCAAAGGCGTCGTCCGGGACGAAGCTGTCCGGCAGGAAGCCGTGGACAAGGTTCTGACCTTCTGTGAAGCACAGGGCCTGACGGCGCTCGGCGTGGTTCCTTCCGCCATCAAGGGGCCAAAAGGCAATCAGGAATATCTGGCCTGCTGGCGCAAAAATTTCTGAATTCTGCATACTCCTGCCCTTTTTCGACATGGAGCCCGTGACATGAACGCTACTTCCTCCGTTCCCGAACCTCGCAGCATTCTTGTCTGTCAGCAGCGTCAGATCGGCGACGTGCTGCTGGTCACGCCCCTCCTCGAACTCCTCCGGAAACGCTGGCCGCAGGCCCGTCTGACCCTGTTTACGGAAAAAAAATGTGTGCCGCTCCTCGAAGGTAATCCGCATATAGACGAATTTCTCGCTCTGGATAAAGCCGCTCTGCATGGGCTTCGGGCTCAGGCAACATGGTACCGCAAAGCGGCCGCCCGGGGCTTCGATCTTGTGGTGGATTGCCAGCAACTGCCACGCTGCCGCATGCTTACGCTTTTCTGTGCCCTGAAGGGAACAAGAACTCGCCTGTCCTTCCCCTCTGTCTGGGAGAAACTCGGGCTGTATAATCTGACGGCCGCCCCCGCTCATGGCCTTTATGCAGCTGCGACCAAAGCCTCTCTGCTTGCTCCGCTAGGCATTGCGTATGCCGGAGAAAAACCATGCATCTGCCTTAAGGATGAGGAGTTGCAGGAGGCGTCCGCCCTTCTGGAAAGTCTTGGTCTTTCCCGCGGCACACGCCTGATCACGGTAGACGCAACCCACCGACGGGCCTCAAAACGCTGGCCGGCCGAACGCTGGGCAAAATTGCTGGATCTGCTCATGGAACGGGATGCCTCCCTTCGCTTCATGCTGCTGCGCGGCCCCGGAGAAGATGAGGAAATCCGGGCATTGAAGTCCCGATGCCTTCATCCGGAACGCATTATTGTCCCTGATCCCGCTCCTTCTCTGCGCCTTTCCGCCGCCTGCATGGCCCACGCCGCCCTGCATCTGGGGCATTGCTCCGCACCGCGTCATATGGCGGTAGCCCTGAATATACCGAGCATTGTCATCCCGGGAGCATCCGGCCCTGAATGGCGTTATCCCTCTCCAGAGCATGTGGAATTTCGCCCCCGCCTGACATGCTCCCCCTGTGACAAAGTAGAATGCTCTGATCCGCAATGTCTGCTGCTCGTCCAGCCGGAAGAAGTCGCAGCGAAAGCAATGGAAATGCTGGAAAAAGCGGAATCATACCGTTAATTCTTTAACACCGTAACAAAAGAGCATTTCTCTCCTGAACACGTTTCAAATATGCTGCATCAGATATGCAACAAAATTTTTATATTACTGCACAACATATTATATACATTCACACATTGAATATTTGTAAAAATAGATTTTTATTCCATACCAAATAGAAAACGTATAAAATTCATTATATATTTTATAAAATATATTAATATTATTTTAATATATATTATATTGAAAATTGTACTTCATTACTACAAAAAAACCCGTCAACAACATGTCGACGGGAGTATAATTTAAAAAATCATTCTTTTATTTCAATTTTAAATCCAGAGTATACAAAGTCTTTCCATCCGCTTCCTTTTCATCTGGGCGGACATACCGGATTGTTGCGCTGTCACCGTTCACATCCACAACAGTAAAGCCGGAATCAGGAATATAAAACTCATATCCCGTTTCTTCGGTACTGAACTTCCACGGCGCGCCGACGGAACCGTTGCAGATATAATGGATACCGTCCACTTCCATATCGGTAAATACATGATCGTGCGCGTAGAAAAACACCTGAACGCCATACTTCTTCATCATTTCATGGATTTTTGCCTGCTCGCCCACATGGGCGGCCCGTCCTCCTCCACGGCCGTAACGGGTATTTACATCATCCCCGGCATTACCTCCGACGGCATGGTGAATAAACAGAAACTTCCAAGGCGCACGAGATTCTTTCAGCGTTTTTTCCAGCCAGGCAAGCTGTTCGCGACCCAGCGTCCAGTCGTCTCCTCGCCCTGTTCCAAGCGTATGCTCGTGATTGATGCTGTTGTAGCCCGTGGCATTGAGAACCACAAAAAGAGCATTCCCCCATTCGAAGGTATAATAATCTTCATTCCTGCTTCCACCCTGAGGATAGGTATCGCTGCCTGGAGCCGGCGCGAACAGCATGCGGGCGTCGCGTGCCCATTGGCGGTTCTGCTCAGGATGCCACCCGTTTTCCCCTTCCCAGTTGCCATTCACGACAAAATTTGCAGCGTCACCCTGTAATTTTCCCAAAACCTGCCGCCAGTACAGATAAAAAATGGACGGATGCTCTTCCTGCGTTGCCGGGCCGCCATGTGAGGAAGCGACAGTCTGGATATTATCTCCCATATGGAACACAAAGTCCGGATTCAAGCGATCTGCAACATCAGCACAGGTTCGCAGAACAATATTCCGCTCGGGGTTCAACGGATTGACATGAGCGTCCGTCATGGCGACAAAGCGGAACGGAGCTGAACCGGAACGCTGCGTCACAAAAGTTCCCTGTCCGTTGAACAGCGGACGGTCTTCCTGATCACGCACTTCAAAATGATAGCGTGTCGCTTCCTTGAGGCCGTCGATCTGGACAAGTTTCGTTCCGCCTTTCAGATTTTCCTGACTTGTCGCCCCCAACTCCAGCGGCCGGCACGTCCAACTGTCCGCCCCCTCCTCCTGCGTACAGAGCTTTCCCGTAAAAGGAGTTTCTCCATTCACAACGCTCAGTGTCACCGAACGTTCCGCAGGTCTGCCCACAAATACAGGACAAAGCAGTTCTGCCTCCCGGCTCATCTCCACCTCCGCCGCATTCGCCGTCGCAGCGAGAATCAAGCTCAAACCGCACAGACCGGCTGTCAGATATCTGAATTTCATGCTTACTCCTTGCCGCAACATCAGGGTTCATTGTTGAGGGTAACATGCCAGAAGCACCGGCAAAAGAAAACCATTTTCAGCAGAATATATAGGATGGTTCACACTCCGTACCAAGCGCAACTTCCACCGGAAAACGGCCCGTGCAGTATGAGGAATTATCAAACTGAAGGTGAAGCACTTTCCCCTTCAGTTCACCACATAACCTGTATTGTCTATGGACTCAGGCGTGAGCCCCTATAGACGGTGGGAGAGGGGAGCCGCCGCAGAACCGAACCAGAGAGGGAGGATTCTTACGTTCCCCGGAGCAGTCCAGCTTCATCTGATCCCGAACCTGACGCCAACTCATGTTCAAGGAAAAGGCAGGCCGCAACTGTGCGGCCGCTCCTTTTTGCAGGATTTCAGCTCTGCCGGCGAACAGCATCATAGTTCAGCGTTCATGCCCAGAGGTTACCCAGATTAAGAGCTTCCGGCGGAGTTTTTTTGCAGCGCGTTTTTTCGTCCCTTCCGGTTCGGCACCGCCCTTTTGGGAAGGGGAGGCTTTAAACACAAAAAGCCCCGGTAAAACCGGGGCCTTTGTAAATTTACCTTGGCGTC
>LBJMC04202__coassemble_893_pt1 | contig 17843 bp, 12 predicted proteins | sample LBJMC04202__metabat2_low_PE_018 | metagenome-assembled genome bin LBJMC04202 | reverse complement strand
AGCTGTGCGCTTCAAAAATCATTCGCCCCGGCAATACCTGGGTATATGAAACGAGCAGGGATATTCCGAAGTATATTTTCAATGCGGCAACGCAATATCATTGGAAGGACAGGGCAGATCTGGACTGGGTCATTAAGTGTTACCAGTCTATAGTGTCCAACATCGTCAGCAGGAAGGTCACGGATATAGCCGTTCCTCCGCTTGGCTGCGGCGCGGGCGGGCTGCGCTGGAAAATAGTCAGACAGTATGCTGAAAAAGCTCTGGACGGCGATCCCTATGTGAAAAACCATTGTCGCGTTGTCTGCTACGAACCTGAAGAGTAAAGCGTCCGATAGTTTTTTCAGCATCCGGATGTTGCTCCTTTTCCGTTTGTGAGGTTTCCGTCTGAAAGGCAGGAGCAACCCGGGATGAAAGAAACGACGTCGTTCACTTTCTCATCTGCTTTTTGAAGCCCGGAGTGTTTCTCCGGGCTTCTGTTTTTTGCGGTGCGTGCAGGAAACCTGCTCCGGGAAGTTGTACTCTGCCGCTATCCGACAGTGATGCAGGTGTGACGCATTTCGTTCCGGAAATGCGCTGTGGAGTCGAGCAGGGCAAGACGGGGCGCGATGCTGGACAGCCGTCATTCACTTAAGACGGCGAGTACCTGCGGCGTGAGACCTGTGAGCCGGAACATGGAATTGTGGCCGGCAGATATTTTCAACTGCAACACGCTCTCGTGATGCAACATATGGTTTGTCATCCTTCGGAAAGGGGGCGGCATGATGTTGAAATGCCGCTCTTACGACAGCGCGTTATAGCGGCCTGCGGCAAGTCGAAGGAAGGCGCGGGGGCGACCGTATCAGGCATTGGAGTTTTCATGCAGGCGCAGGGGCAGTTCGTAGTTCATTCCGTCCAGTGTCATGCGCAGAGTGAGGATATCGCTTTCTGCCATGCGTCCAGACAGCGGAGGAATGGAGAGGATGTTTGCGCCGCGTTCGGCGGCAAGACCAGCAGTCCACAACGTTCTTTCCTGCCTGTCCAGCAGGGAGAAGTATGCCTTCGTATTCCGATCCGCTCTGAAGCGGACTTCATACGTGCCGCGATCCGGATGGAGGACAAGATCGCAGGCGTCCGGAACATATGTTTCCGGCGAAGCGTTTTGCGCGGGCTTGAGCGTGATCACCATTTCAGGAAAACCGGCGGGCAGATCCGGCTCCGTCATTCCTGCCCGAGCCAGCCCGCGCCGGGCTTCTTCCGTCTGCATGAACAGCTTCCAGAGCAGGCCGGAGCGGTAGTTTTCCACCATGCACACAATGGGAAGCTGATCAATGGCGTTATAGGTGCGCGCATACCAGACCTTTTCCGGATTGAGCGAGGGGCGCAGCGCATCATAGGGGCCCCAGGGGCCGATCATGTCCTTTTCCAGCGGGCCGTACAGTTCGCGCAACACCTGCAACGCATAGTAGGGTGCGTAGGGCATGGAAGACAGCGCGGCAGTCGGCGCGACGACGCCGTGTTCGTTTCCCGGAGCATTGAAGGTATAGCCCTCGGGAGCGTCACACGAGGTCAGTCCCCACAGGGTTTTCCGATATCCGTATTCCTTCGGCGCAGTCTCCAGGCAGTACGCGCGATTGACCAGCGTCTGCGTCACGTTGCGCACGCCGTAGCCCTTGCGTACCTTATCGTCCGCAATACGGAAGGGATCTATGCCGATGAAGGAATAGTGGGTGACGAAAAGCGGGCCGGTATAGGGCATGGCTGCTTCCACCGTATAGCCGTTGCCGCTTTTGGGCAGGTATTCGTCGGTGGATTTCCAGTAGGCATAGGCTTCTGCAGGGATGGGATGTGTAGGAGAGGCCAGCGCCATGACATACAGCGCGAGACATTCGTTGAAGCCTGATACCTTCATGTTCATCTCAAAGCCGTATTCCGGACTCCAATGCCAATACATGCCGTTGTTTTCCGGGTGTTCGCGGCCTTCGGGGCCGGCAGCGAACCAGTCCCACTCCACGTCTTCCCACAGCTCCGTAATGATGGAGCGCAGCTGAGCTTCGGCATCCGGGCCGTTAAAATATTCGCGGGCAATGAGCAGATTCTGTATCAGAAAGGCCGTTTCCACGATGTCCGCGCCTATGTCCTTCTGCCCGAAGGGCATGGTTGCTCCGGTAATTCCGTTCACCCAGTGGGGAAAGGCTCCATGCAGGCTTTTGCGTGCGGTATTGTCGCGCAGAAAGCGAACAAGCGTAAGCAGCCGTTCTACGGCCTGTTCGCGGGAGATCCACCCGCGCTCTACGGCAACCACAATGGCCGAAACGCCGAATCCCGTGCCTCCGATGGTTGCCGGGCCGTCGGCGTAGCGATTGTTCTCGAATGTCATGCCCGAGGGGTAGGCGTGTTCCCACATGTACAGAAAACATTCGCGCTGGACTCTGTCCAGCAGAAGTGCGTCGGAACCGGACGAAGGGGAGGCGGAAGCCCCGGCAGAGAGCGGGATGCAGAGAGCGAGACAGAAAAATAAAAGACTCGTGAGACGGGCGGAGATGTTGTGCATGGTATGCCTGTTGCGTCTGGCTGGCGTATGCCCCGGAGCATCGTGTTCCGGTCGGAGGTGAAAGAGGGGAAAATGCGTTTTGCAAAAAGGTTGCCGATGGAAGTATGGAATACACGCTTTATTCATACGGGAATGTGCCCGGCGTTTTCGGCGGGAACAGCCTGATCCGCATACCGAAGTTCGATATGGACGCGCTTCGATTCCGGTTGGTTCTGCCCGTAGTCTGCCCCGTCCGACACAGGGGCGTTTTAATCTTGAAACTATCCGCAATTCAGGAGGCCATGTCCCAGCTTGCAGCCTTTATGCCTCCGCCGGAGCTTGCTCTGCTGTCATGACTGTCGCCCCGCGGGCTACAGACACGGTTCTGCGAGCCGTCCGTCGGGTGACACCGCAAGAACAGTACGGCTGCTCCGGAATCGCGGCGTAGTCTCGTTTCTCTTGACTCCGGGAGCATGTTCAAAATGAACATGCTCCAGAAGAAGAGGCGCAGGCATGAGATCTGAAGAAGGCGAAGCATGTCTGCCGTCCGCTTTCTTCCATGAATCGGGGGCTTATCGCATGTTTCCAGAAGGATGGCAATTTCCTCCCTGTCGAAATGGAGTCGAGCCGTACGGAAAGGAGAAATGCAGAAAGGAGCCCCGAGTGCGGACAACGACAACAGCTCAGGACTCCCTTGTCAGAAAAAGGCCGTTCGGGATAAGCCGGGAAGCAGAAGCACTCTGAAGCAGGAACTGTTTTCTTTCATACAGGTGAAGGGATTCGGAAAGCCTACGTTATGCCGGGGAAAGGGCTATTCCCCTGTCGGCACGGCGATACGACTTATTTTTCTTTCGCGTCATGCGCGATGCGGCGTTTTTCCCAAAGCTGCATATCTTTCATTTTTTTGCGGCGTTCACGCTGCAACTCCTTGCAGACCAGAGGCGTATTTTTCTTGAAGCCCCATTTTTCACGATAGCCGGCAGCGTCAAGGCCGTGAGTGGCAAGATGCTTCTTGGTAATAATTTTGAAGCTCTTGCCGCATTCAAGGCAGGTTACGGATTTTTCCTTGATGGATTTTGCCGCTTCCATCACGGGCATACGTTCTTCGGCAACGGAATCCGGTTCTTCCTCAAGCTGCTTGAGGCTTGCGGCCACGGCTTTGACCATGGAAATGATGGCTTCTTCTTCCATGACACGGACGGAAGCCTGCGCCTTTACGATTTCAAGAGCATGTTTCAGATAGTCTTCCATAATAATATCCTTTGTAATATATTTTCTACAGACAAAATCAGATTATGGCACTTGGCATCATATGGCAAGGTTATAATGCCTTAACTTTGCCAATGACTCGAAAAAAATACCTCCCTGCGTTTCGGTATGAGCATAAGAGAAAAGAACATGAGTCGGAGAGCGCGGGCAGACAACAAACGGACGAGCTTCCGCAGTGTTCGTATCCCGGCCCTGTGGGAAAGCTGTCTGCGTCGACGGGGGAAAGGTTCAGGGCTTTTGTTTTTCAAAAATACGGGCTATGATTTCTGCTCAAGCCTTCTCACCTTCTCACAGGAAGCTGTCGTATGAAATTTTTACGGACTCTTGCTTTCGGCGTTCTGGGGCTGGTTCTGCCTCTGACCGCCTATGCCGACACCATCAAAATCGGACTCATGTGTCCTCTGACCGGCGGCTGGGCCAGCGAAGGTCAGGATATGAAGCAGATTGTCAACCTGCTTGCCGATGAGGTGAACAAGGCGGGCGGAATAAACGGCAAACAGCTGGAAATTGTGGTTGAGGATGACGGCGGCGATCCGCGCACGGCTGCTCTTGCCGCGCAGAAGCTGGTTACGTCGGAAGTGGTAGCCGTAATCGGCACCTACGGCTCCGCCGTGACCGAAGCAGCCCAGAATATTCTGGACGAATCCGAAGTGATGCAGATCGCCACAGGCTCCACTAGCGTCCGGCTTACGGCCAAGGGGATGCCCTACTTCTTCCGTACCTGCCCGCGCGATGACGAGCAGGGACGTGTGGCCGCCCGAATCATCAAGGATCTCGGCTTCAAAAAGGTTGCCATCCTGCATGACAACTCCTCCTATGCCAAGGGCTTGGCCGAAGAAAGTGAAGCCGTGCTGAAGGGCGAAGGGGTGGAGATTGTATTTTTCGACGCGCTTACTCCCAAAGAGCGTGACTATTCTCCCATTCTGACCAAGCTTCGTTCCACAGAACCCGATCTGGTGTTCTATACCGGCTACTATCCTGAAGCAGGGCTGCTTCTCCGCCAGAAAAAGGAAATGGGCTGGGATGTGCCCATGATGGGCGGCGATGCCGTAAACAATCCCGATCTCGTAAGCATCGCAGGGCCTTCTTCTGCCGAAGGCTTCCTGTTCCTCAGCCCGCCCGTACCCGCGGATCTCGTTACCGAGCGCGGCAAGGCCTTTATCGAAAGCTACAAAAAAATGTATAACGGGCTTCCGTATTCCGTATGGGCGTTGCTGGCCGGAGACGCCTTTAACGTTCTCGTTGAGGCTCTACGCAATACCGACGCTTCTTCCGAAGCCATGGCGGCCTATCTCAAGAACAATCTCAAGGATTATTCCGGTATTACCGGAACCTTCTCCTTCAGCGACACGGGGGATCGCGTGGGCGATCTCTATCAGCTGTACACGGTCAGCCCTGAAGGCAAGTTCGTTATCAAACAGTAAACGCGGATCGTCCCGTACGTCCCGCCGGAACCGCAGGGTATCCGCTCCTTCCGCCCGTCCGGTACACCGATGCCGGGCGGGCGGAAGGACTGACAGGGGCGGGAATGATTTCTGGATCAGACATGGATCAATTTCTGCAACAACTTGTGAACGGGCTGGCCATCGGTGGCATCTATGCGCTGGTGGCCCTCGGCTATACCATGGTGTACGGAGTGCTCAAGCTGATCAACTTCGCCCATGGCGATCTGTTCACCATCGGAGCCTATCTCGGAATGACGCTTTTCGTCAGTCTGGGGCTCTCGGGAAAGCTGCCTGCATGGGCGGCGGTGACGCTGGTGGCCGTTATGGTCATGGGGCTGGTGGCGCTGCTCGGCTGGCTGCTGGAACGGGCTGCCTACAGGCCGCTCCGCTCGGCAGGGAGGCTTTCCGCCGTAGTATCTGCTCTTGGAGCCTCCATATTTTTTCAGAACGCGGTCATGCTGATCTGGGGAGCCAAATATTATGTCTACCCCGAAGCCATGCGCCCCGATGTCATTTTTCATCTCTTCGGCATGGGGATACCGGCTATTCGTCTTGTGATCATAGCCGCATCCGTCCTTCTGATGCTGGCTCTGTACTGGTTCATCAACCGCACCCGGCTGGGGACGGCCATCCGGGCCGCGGCCATTGATCAGGGGGCGGCCCGGCTTATGGGGATCAACGTGAATCGGATCATTGCGCTGGTTTTTCTCATCGGGCCAGGACTTGGGGGGGTGGCCGGTGTGATGGTCGGTCTGACCTACGGGCAGATTTCCTTCGACATGGGCTTTTCATACGGACTCAAGGCGTTTACCGCCGCCATTCTGGGCGGAATCGGAAATATCCCCGGCGCAATGCTGGGCGGTATGCTGCTCGGACTTATCGAGACGCTGGGAGCCGCCTATCTGACCATGGCCTGGAAGGATGCGCTTTCCTTCCTGGTTCTCATTCTTATTCTCATCATCAGGCCTACGGGCATTCTCGGCGAAAGGGTGGCCGAAAAACTATGAGCGCGCCGGAATCGCTGAACAGAAGTGCAGAGGGAAAAAAGGAAATCGGGCGTTCTTTTCATCTGCCGCCCGCCATGCGTCTTCCCGCCGTATTGCTGGCGCTTGCTGTCATGGCCGCCCTGCCTCTGGTCATGAATCTGTACTGGATTGACGTATTTGTGAGCATTGGTCTGGGGGTGTTGCTCTCTCTGTCGCTCAACGTCATCCTCGGTCAGACCGGCATTTTCAACATGGGACATGCGGCCTTCTATGCTGTCGGAGCCTATGTCACGGCCATTCTGAACACGCGGCTGGGAATTCCCGTACTCTGGCTGATTCCCGTTGCCGGGGCGGTTTCCGCTCTGTTTGCTCTGGTGGTGGCCCGTCCCATCATTCATCTGCGAGGGGATTATCTGCTGGTTGTGACCATCGGTATTGTGGAGATCGTCCGCATTGCCCTGACCAACGATCCCGGAGGGCTGACCGGGGGAGCCAACGGCATTTTCGGCATCGCGCGGCCTGAAATTTTCGGTATGAAGATCAGAAAGGGCATCGAGTTCTATTATCTGATCTGGGGGGCTGTCGGAATTACCGTGCTGCTGTTCTGGTGGCTGCACAATTCCCGTTTCGGCAGGGCTCTTTCCTGCATCAAGGAAGATGATATCGCGGCGGAGGGCTGCGGAATCAATGTAGCGCATTACAAGCTCATGGCCTTTGTGCTGGGTGCCTTCTGGGCCGGCATGACAGGCACGCTGTTTGCCGCGAAGATGACCATTATTTCGCCGAGTTCTTTCACCTTCTGGGATTCCGTGCTGCTGTTCGCCGCGGTGATTCTCGGGGGCGGAAGCCTTACCGGAGTCATTCTCGGTGCTTTTCTGGTCTACGGCCTGCCGGAAATATTCCGTGATTTCGCTCAGGCCCGCATGCTTATTTTCGGGCTGGCTTTGATGATAATGATGATTATCCGCCCGCAGGGCATCCTGCCGCCTGCTCCCAGACGCTATGATGTGCGCGCAATTCTTGCTTCCCTGCGTTCCGGACGGGAGACGGCGCGTCATGAACACGCCGCGGAAGCAAATGCAGAAGGGGAATCCTCATGAGCGAACTGCTGACGCTTTCCGGCGTAACCAAAACCTTCGGCGGGCTGGTGGCCGTCAATGATGTGTCCTTTACGGTAGAGCAGGGCAGCATCATGGGGATCATCGGGCCGAACGGAGCAGGCAAGACCACGGTATTCAATCTGATAACCGGCAATTATACGCCCGATCACGGTGAAATTCTTTTCCGCGGGCAATCGCTGGTCGGACGGAAGCCGCATCATATCGTAGATATGGGTGTTGCCCGTACCTTTCAGTCCATTCGGCTTTTTTCTTCCCTGCCTGCCCTGGAAAACGTACTGGCGGGGCGTCACTGCCGCATGAAGTCCGGGATGCTGGCTTCCATGTTCCGCACTCCTTCCCAGCGGCGCGAAGAAATGGCCGCAAGAGAGCGGGCCATGCGCGAGCTGGAGTTTGTCGGCCTTGCCGACTGCTACGATGAGGAAGCGGGCAGTCTGTCCTACGGCAATCAACGTCTGCTTGAAATGGCCCGTGCCCTGGCTTCCGATCCCGCGCTGCTTATTCTCGACGAACCCGCAGGCAGTATGAATCAGCCGGAAACCGCGGTACTTGTCCGGTTGATCCGGGCAATCCGCGATCGGGGAATCACCGTCATGCTCATCGAACACGATATGGGGCTGGTGATGAAAGTGTGCGAAAAGCTTGTTGTCCTGGAATATGGCGCGAAGATCGCAGACGGCGTTCCGGCTGAAGTGCGCAACAATCCCCGCGTCATAGAAGCCTATCTTGGACAGGATGATTAGTCCTTTTTCAGCAGGACGCCGAAATTGCCGGTATGTCCGGCGCAGATAAGGAGCAAGCATGTTTCTGGAACTGGACAATCTGCACGCCGGTTACGGCAAGGTGGAAGTCCTGCACGGCGTTACGCTGCATGTGGATGAAGGCGAAATCGTCAGCATTCTCGGCGCGAATGGCGCGGGCAAGACCACCACGCTGCAAACAGTCAGCGGTCTTGCCACCTACATGAGCGGAGCAATCCGTCTGCGCGGCGAGGCCATTCACAGTTTGCCCAGTCATGAAATCGTGACCAGAGGGCTGGCTCAGTCGCCGGAGGGGCGTCGCGTATTCGGCGCGCTGACCGTGTTGGAAAACCTTCGCCTCGGGGCTTTTACCATCCGTGACCGGGAATCCTCCTCCCGCACGCGGGACTGGATTTTTGAACTCTTCCCCCGCTTGTATGAACGCCGGGAACAACTGGCCGGAACTCTTTCCGGAGGGGAACAGCAGATGCTGGCCATTGCCCGCGCGCTCATGGCTCAGCCGCGCGTTCTGCTGCTTGACGAGCCTTCCCTTGGTCTTGCGCCGCTCATGGTTAAAGCCATTTTTGAGACAGTCCGCAAAGTGAATGAAAGCGGCGTCACCATTCTCATTGTTGAGCAGAACGCCCGAGCTGCGCTCAAACTGGCTTCACGTGGTTATGTGTTGGAACTGGGGCGCATCGTCATGGAAGACAGTGCGGCAAATCTTCTTGCCAATCCCAGTGTACAGCAGGCCTATCTTGGAGCATAGGGTATTTGGGAGAAGAGTACGGAAATACCGGCAGGGCGCTTTTTCCTGTAGCCGACATCTGTCCTGAAGTCTTGTTCTCGCCGATTCTCGCCGAGTATTGTTGTGTGCGGCTTGTCTGCGTCTTTGCTTTCAACATGCATGACAGGAGAAAAGAACAGGTGTTTCTCCCTTTGAAGCGACTGAACACTTTGTTCCTGTTTACGCCTCCAGCAATGTGACAAAAATGTTGTCATCCCCTCGGGAGATATGGAACTCTAGTTCTCAATAGTGACTTTTGATTAATATATTCTCTTCGAAAAAGAACAAAGATTTATAAAGGGAAATGTACGTTGCAACGGTATGGCATGGCTCTTGCAGAATTTATTGTGAAAAGGGAGCTTGCCAATACTGTTGGCGAAGATGCTCTGGAGCATGTTCATTTTGAATATGTTCCCGGAGTCGAGGGAAGCAGGACTGCGCCGCGACGCCGGACAAGCGCAACATAGTTGCGCGCAGTCATCCGACGAGGGACCCGCAGAGGTATGTCTGGAGCATACAGACATGGCCGCTGGACTAAGTTTCGCCGGAGGCGTGAAAGCTGCGAACCGGACCATAGGGGTTCAGGATTGCAGCTATGTTCGAGAGCAAGACGCGTTAAGGACTGGTTCGGCGGAAACTTTTGCGTTGTGTCTGTTCCCTGGGCTTCTGCATGGATGATGAGAAAAAGGAGAACGCCATGTCGCAAGTCGGTCAGGTTGGTCGTCCTGCTGTTCAACAGGAAATGGGGGTTACTGCTCCCCGTGTGGCAACGGAAGCTCCTGCCGAGTTGAGGGGGGCGAGGCTTTCCTCCGGGCGCAGGGCATTGCGTGTGGTTCTGGGGATTTTTACGCTGGGAATTTCTGAAGGTGTTCTCGCTCTGGTACGTCATGCCCGCGAAGGGCAGGTTCCTCAGCCTCGTGTTGCCGCTGCCGGTCTTCCTGCTGCGCCGCCCCGTGCAGATGTGTTCAATAAGGAAATTGCCGACGGGCTGCATGATAATAAAATCCCAGCGACATTTCAGGCCGCCGTCGGGGAAGCGCTCGAACAACTCCGTAACCGTTTCGGGGCAGAGTATGTTCCTCAGGATGCCTCGCTTGCAACATTGCCTCAGGGCAGAGAACTGTGCCATACTCTGGGGCTTGCTCTGAAAAGAATGCCGGATGAGCTTTCTCCTCAGGTTCTGCGCGCACAGGTGGAGGAAAAAGGAGTGCAGCTCATCGCGAGACAGGCAATGCAGTCGCGCGTTGCAGCCTGCTGTGCGGAAATCGGATATGACGCCGGAAGGCCCGGCCTGATTTCCTCCGCTTTTCTGAGCAAGAACCCTGCTCTGCTTGAAGAACTTCAATCCTGCGCCAATCTGGAAGAGATGAATCGCGTGATTGATGCGAACATGGACTCCATCAGAGACAATATCGCGCTGAGGCAGGAAATACATACTGCGGAGACCGAGGCAAAGAACTCCGTCATCACGAATCTTGCACGGGCTACGGGGCTGAATGAAGACAGCGTGCGGGCACGCCTTGATTTGAAGAAGCTGGAGGATTCCTTCGCGTATCTGGGTACCGATCTCCTTTCGGGAGCCAAGAGCTTGCGCGGAGATGCCCTTTCCGAAGCCTTCAACGGCATTGCGGATAAATTTGTAAGAAACAAGGCGGAGCTTTTTGCTTCTGTGGACAGGCTTGGTCTTCCGCCGCAAATCAGCGATGAGTGGAAGGAATGCGTGCTGACGCAACGCACGTTGAGCAAAGGAGATATGTTCGCCGTCTGGCATGGCATTGGAAGCGGCATGAATATCGGCAACAGCTTGCTGACGGTTCTGAACGCTCCGGCAGAAGCGTTCAGTGACAGAGAAATTCTTGGTCTGGTGGAATCGCTGGGGGCGAAGCTGACGGATGCCCTGTTTGCCCATTATGGCCCGCAGGGCTGGGCCGAACTGGGCGGCGACGGACAGGGCGATGCCCGTTATTATGCGGGGCAGGCCATGCTTGCCGCTCACCCCGAGCTGATGGAAGCTCTTTCGGCACGTCCCGAACTGGTGAGCAGGCTCATGGGAATGTGCGGGGACGATATCGGCGCGAGCATGGAAGCGCAGATGACAAGCACCCTCAATGAGGCTGCCGTTCAGCAGAAGAGGGCGGCGGAAACGGCTCAGGCGATTTTGCTCGGTGTACCGCGCTCTGCTACGGAATATAACAGAGAGCTGGCTGCTTCGTTGGGTACGGCGGATATGCCTGTATTCCATGGGCAGGCTCTGGAGCAGGCTGTTGCCGACATGCGCGCAAGATACGGAGACGACTGCCTGCCCGCAGGAAATCTTGCTCAGGCCCTGAACGGACGGGATCCCGTGGCGGGCGGGGAACGCCTTTCTATACTCATGGCCGCTGCGCTTCGCGGTGCGGCAACTCCTATTACTTCCGGAGAGATTGCGTCGCTTTTTGAAGGTATCGGACGCAGTGCCGCAGCCTACGGAGCGTTTCAGGGTATTCTGTCCGGTATGGCAAGAGAGGCCGGTTTGCAGGTAAATGAGGAAGGCATACGCTGGATTTCCTCCATGTTACGCAAGCGCCATCCGGATCTTTTGCTGCTTATTACCGGAGCGGAGAGCAGAGCCGATGTGAAGGCGCTTATTGATACGCTGCCCGAGGTGGCCTCGCTGCTGCGTATCGAGCATGATATTCAGTCTGCATGGGACAACGGAATTGAAACGGTTCGCGCCGGTATGGCTGCTGCGACGGGCCTGCCCCGGGAAGAAGTGGATGCGCAGCTCAATCTGTCGCCGATGACGGACGGACGTTTCAGCTATATGCGTAAGGATATCCGCGACCTGTATGGTAATCCGGAAACGGGACTGAACGATTTGCCCGGTTCCCGACAGATTCAGGAGGAGTACCGGGGAATTGCCGAGTCCTTTCTGGCCGGAAAGCGCGGATTGTATGGGTCCGTTGACGAGCTTGGACTTTCTCCGGAACTCACAACGCGCTGGAAGGCGGAAGTTCTGACCAATCCCACGTTGCGAAAGGCGGATTTTCTGCGGCGAAGCGTGGACATAGCACGCGCTATGAATGATGCCGGCCTGACTGCTCTTCTGGGAGAACCGGACATAAGCGAGGAGCAGATTCTCGGAAATCTTCTTTCCATCGGTATGCAGAAAGAGGTGCGCGCTCATGTCGTCTATACTCCTGCGGAGTTGGACGATATGGGATCTGACGAATATTCGGTCATCAATTCCACAGTGAGTGAGGCATTTCTGGATCTTCATCCCGGAATGGTGACGGCTATGCAGGCCGACAGGGAGCGTATGCGGGCTGTATTTTCTCTGGGAGAGGATCGGATGATTGAGATTCAGCATCAGATGAACGTGGTCAGACATAATTCTCCGCAATGGGCTGAACTTCAGGCGGAGTATGCCGCTCTGGGCATGGTATGCGGAATAATTCTCGCTGTGATCGGATCGGAGTAATATCGTTGAATGCGCGCAATCGGGATGATTCCCGTTGCGCCGGTTTGCAGGGGTGGAACTATGCGTGCAAATGAACTTGTCGTTGAACTTGGGGTAAAGCTCGGAATTCCTCTCCGCCTGAGCGAGGCCGGTACATGCCGCGTCACCTTTGATGATGACGATGTGGATTTTGAGCAATCCGGAGATGCTCTCTATATTATGGCTGAAATTGCGTCGGCCGCAGGCAGGGAAGATGCCTGCGGGCGTCTGCTGACGGCCAACTGGTTGGGGGCGGAAAGCGGCGGAGCCTGCATCGGGCTGGATGCGGAACGAAATGCCTTCGCGCTGTATGCCGTGGAACGCGGCGACGTATCGTATGAGGAGTTTGAGGCTCGGCTCACGCTGTTTATACGGGCGCTGCGCTATTGGAAGGAGTGGCTTGCTCAGCCCCTCGCCCCCTCTTCCGCGTCTCCTGCAATGGAAACATTCAGCCCAGGGATGATCAGAATATAGGAAACATAAAAGAGCAGGCGCACGCAGAGCAGAGGTTTTCGGAGACGTTCCGGCGTCCTCGGCTCGACTCGATACCGATATCTGTCGCGAGCTTTGTTTCTGCGGAAAAGAGATAGTAAACCGGAGCAGGCGAAGCTTCCGGGAATATACCTGTTTCCCGGTTGAGTTCTCACGGGGAGAGTCTCAACCGGGATTATATGCGTTGCAGAAGAATGCGCCGCCGTGTTGAGCATAAAACGCATTCAGGAATAAATTGTTTCAATTTTGCAGCGGCTCTTCCCCGGCCCCCTTTCGGAGGGCGGCTCCGTCGCCTCTGGAGTAAGCGTCAACGACGTTTTTCGTCACGCCCGAGAATGAGCCAGCCTGCAAGACAGAACAGACCGGCAGCCATACTGATGGCGGATGTGGCGACAAGCGGGTCAACCCACAAGCCGCTGGCCAGCATGGCAAGACTGCCGCAAAGCACGGCCGCACTGCCGATGAGCGAGGCAACAGTACCCGTATCACTGTCGAGCAGAGTCATGAGAATAATGGTTGAGGGCGGGCGGATTGCCGAGGAACAGAAGGTGACGGGCAGCATCAGCGTCGCGAACCAGAAGGGGCCGTTGTGTCCGAACAGGAAAATCAGTGCGGCTCCGATCACAACGACGGCAAAACAGGTGGTAATCAGTCCGCGTTGAGGCAGATCTCGGAGGACGCGGGGATAAAGCATGGGGCCCAGTACGGAAACCAGTGCATTGGCACAGAAGAATGCGCTGTAGAGCTGGGGGCTCACGCCGAAGCTCTGCTGATACACATAGGAAGAGGTTGCCAGATAGACCATGGTCGGCATGCTGGCCACGGAAAAGACTGCCAGCAGCGCGGAAAAACGGCGATGCCCCAGCACGAAGCCTATTCTTCCCAGAGATTTCAGCGCAGGGCCTTCCGTGGGATGTTCCAGCGATTCCCGCAGGGGAAGTATGCCCAGCCAGGCGACGATGCCGCAAATGACGAAGGCCCAGAAAATTCCGCGCCAGGAAGTGATCGCCAGCAGGAATCCGCCCAGTACCGGGGCGACCATGGGGGCAATGAGCATCATGGTCTGGATGGTGGTGAGGACGTTTTCCATGGTGCGGCCTTTGAACACGTCCTTGGTAATGGCCATGGCCACGGCGCTGACCGCACCGCTGCCTGTAGCCTGAACGACTCGTCCGCCGATGAGCATCCAGATATTGGTGGAAAGTGCGCACAGTATGCTTGCAAGCAGGTACAGCGTCAGACCGGCGAGAATGACGGGACGCCTGCCGTACTTGTCGCTGAGGGGCCCCCAGATCAGCATGGACAGGGCAAAAAAGAACATGAAGCCCATGAGCGTCAGATTGGTGAGCCCAGGCGATGCCTGAAAATAGTCGGACATGATGGGCAGGGCCGGGAGGAAAAGATCGGTGGAAAGCGGAGTGAAGGCACTGAGGAAGGCAAGATAGGCAATGAGAGCCTTTCTGCCGAGCCCGTAAGCGGGGCAGCTGTCAAAAGTGCAATCGGTATCCATAGGAAGGTGTCCCTGTTAAAGCGGCATAAAGCGCCGAGATCGGGTGGCCCGGGACGGGGGGACGCCCGCATTGCTGATGCGGGCGTGGGACAGAAACGATGAAGGGCATAGAGTATAGGGGTGCTTTTTCTTCATGTCAAAGAGGTCGTGGAGAAAGAAAGCGTTACAAAAAATTACAGGAAAGAAGTTCGGCCCGTGTTATGCGGTTTAAATAAAAGCGGCCAGCCGTGGGGCTGGCCGCTTGAAAGGTCAGACGGTATTTTTATTAGACGTCGGCAGGCGCGCCTTCAACAGGTCTGCGGCCGATGGTGAGGAGCAGGGCAAGGCAGGCCAGGGCAAAGACTATTCCGATGACTTCGGAAATACCGATGCTTATACCGAGTCCCATGTCCTGTTCATAGCAGATGTAGGTCACGCTGGCTGCAGTGATGAAAACGGCGGGCACGGTGCATATCCAGTGCAGTTTGTCGCGACGCAGCAGATAGGCGGCCGCAGCCCACAGCATGATTGCGGCCAGGGTCTGATTTGACCAGCCGAAGTACCGCCAGATGATGTTGAAATCAATTTGCGAAAGAGCAACGCCGATGATGAACAGCGGAATGGCGATGGTCAGACGCTTGGCCGGTGTGAGCTGAGGGAGACGGATCATGTCTGCTATGGTCAGACGAGCTGCGCGGAACGCGGTATCCCCGGACGTGATGGGCAGTACGATGACGCCCAGAATGGCGAGTACCCCACCGAAGGAACCCATGAGCGCACGGGAGGATTCATAAACCACGTTACTGGCAGTACCGGCATCAATAGATGCAGAGAGGGCGGCGGGATCCTGATAGAAGGTCATGCCCACGGTCGCCCAGACCAGACCGATGAAGCCTTCAGCTATCATTGCGCCGTAGAAGACGGAACGTCCTTCCCGTTCGTTATCCACGCAGCGGGCCATGAGCGGCGACTGTGTGGCATGGAAGCCGGAAAGTGCCCCGCAGGCAATGGTGATGAACATGAGCGGCCACAACGGCAGATGCTTGGGATGCTGGTTTACGCCCCATTCCGCCCAGTGATAGAACTTGCCGGAATCATCCACAAAGAGCATCAGGGTAATCCCGACGGCCATGATCAGCAGCAGCGCGCCGAATACGGGATAGATGCGGCCGATGATTTTGTCGATGGGCACGATGGTGGCAAGAAAATAGTAGCAGAAAATCACACCGAGCCAGACCTTGAAGTCCAGCCATTCGGGGGTGAGCCTGGCCAGCAGTCCGGCCGGGGCGGTGGCGAATACCACGCCCACAAGGAGCAGAAGCAGCACGGCGAAAATACGCATCACCCACTGAGCGATTTTACCGAGGTTGTAGCCGACGATTTCCGGTACGTTGGCGCCGTTGTAGCGTACGGACATCATGCCGGAAAAGTAGTCGTGTACTGCGCCGGCAAAGATGGAGCCCAAAACGATCCAGAGCAGAGCGGCGGGGCCGTAAAGCGCACCCATGATGGGGCCGAACACAGGACCCACGCCGGCAATGTTCAAAAGCTGGATCAGCCACAGCTTCCATTTGGGCATGGCCACAAAATCCACCCCGTCGGCGTGGGTAATCGCCGGAGTAGGACGCTGAGGCTGGGGTCCGAAGATCTTTTCCACGATGCGGCCATAAATGAGATAGCCTACGATAAGACCCGCGGTCGCGATGATGAACCACATAAATCTTGGCATTGTATTCTCCCTGCAAGTGGTTCCCGGCATTGACCGGTAGTGTGGCGGAAACTCTATTGATAATTAATCCTAATGGCAAGGCGTCTTCATTTTTTTCCGAATATTTCTATTTCACAGGGAAACAATATTTCCGACAGGAAAAAACGACCCGTTTTTCGGGGCAGGCGGGCATTCGGTCTCCGGACTTGCGTTGTGTGACGGGCGGCATTTCCAGACGCTTCTTGCGCGCGGTATGTCATGGGCAGAATCCGTAAGGAGGCAGCACGTTCAATCTTCCTTATTGCGCGGAGAAAGGTTTAAAACTCCCTGTCTGCCTCTTCCTCCGCCTGTCTGCAGCAGGCCGTAACGGATCAGTTTGCTCCGCAGCGTGCCGGGATTGACGTTAAGCAGGTGTGCCGCTCCTTCAGGCCCCTTAATCACTCCTTTTGTGTGTTCCATGGCACGGCGCAGATAGTCCGCCGTATATTCTTCGAGCGAAGGCCATTCTCCAGAGGGCGGAGGCTGGATATAACGGCGTTTTCGGTAAGCATGAAGGCGGATATTCAAGGTTGGCGAATCGCCGGAATATATCAGTGCCCGTTCAACGGTATGCTCCAGCTCGCGTACGTTTCCCGGCCATTCATAGGCGCATAGGGCGTTGATTTCCTTTTCCACAAGCTGGAGTTTGGGAGAGATATGGATTTGAGCCGCTTTCTTGTTCAGAAAATACCAGAGAAGTACGGGAATATCATTGGGGCGTTCACGCAAGGGCGGAATGTGTACGTGACAGACAAAAAGACGATAACAGAGATCTTCACGGAAGCGTCCCTTTTCCTCTTCAGTCCAGAGATCCCGATTTGTGGCGGCAATGATGCGGACGTTGACTCTGTGATGTTCCTGCGCTCCGACTTTCTGAATCAGGCCGCTTTCCAGGACATGCAGAAGTCGTACCTGCGCGGCGAGGGAAAGTTCGCCGATTTCATCAAGAAAGATGGTACCTCCATCCGCACGGGCAAAATATCCCTCCTTTGACTGTTCCGCACCGGTGAAGGCCCCTTTTTCATAACCGAACAGTTCGCTGTCCAGGAGTGTTTCCGGTATGGCCCCGCAATTAACTTTAATAAAAGGCCCGGTACTTCGAGAGGACAGCTCATGAATTGCTCTGGCTACCACATCTTTACCCGTACCGGATTCGCCGGTAAGCAGAATCAGGCTGTTCAGAGGGGCCAACTGGCGGACAAGGGCTTCCACGCGAGAGAGATCCGGACAAAGCTGGATCAGTTTGAAACTGCTGTTCGGAACAGCATTAAGATCGAACTCATACGGAAAAAAGAAGGAGTTTGCCAGTTCACGGCGCAGAGGGACGGTCAGACGAGAAACGAGCCCGGCATCTTCTGAAGTGAAGATATGGCCTTTGGAGGCATAGCAATAGAGGTAGACCATGTTGTGTTCATTGTTGAGCAGGCAGAGACACATGGCGTTTTCAAGCTGCGGAGCAAGAACGGCAAAAAACTGAGGCTCCTTGTCGCGAGAAAGTATGACGGCACCACCTTCGGCGGATTCAATGCGTGCCTTTGTCGGTGCTTCTACAAGCATGGCCTCATAAATACTGAGACGGGGCCGGGCACTTTTCCCGGTATGGCCGGGGGCGGAGGCCATTCGGAGCAGCCACACGGCGTGGCTCGGCTTGGCGGAACATTCCAGACTGTCAAGCGGCATCTCGTTTTTCAATGCTTCGAACAGAAGTCTGGTACTTTCAGACAGACCATGCGTCCGGTAGGCGTCGGCAATAAGCCAGGCTCTCTCTCTCTCTCTCTCTCTC
>LBJMC04202__coassemble_879_pt1 | contig 18044 bp, 17 predicted proteins | sample LBJMC04202__metabat2_low_PE_018 | metagenome-assembled genome bin LBJMC04202 | reverse complement strand
CGTTATTTCCGTTCTTGGTATAAGCAAGCCGACGGCTCATGCCTGGATGAACAGGCTGCGTCTTAGAGATAGATATAAAATAAAAATTGTAAAAGACGACCACGAGAGCTGATTATAACTATATTGATTTATAGATAAATTTAATGTATGTCTAAAATTACATTAATTATATAAAATTAATAATTCTATAATTTATAAAAATTAAAATATATATAATATATATTATTTATATAAGTAGTGCTATATAAGATTTAATAAAACATAATTAAAGTTTTATAACACTCTTTTTAAATGGAAAAATATACACTTTACGATTATTTCCTGTTATATCTTTTTGTATAGCAGTGTATGAAGATCCTATTAATTTCATAATTCCACAATATGTATAAAATTTATTTCTACGGACTTCGAACATATAAAGAGTTACGCCATTTGAATTTGACTCACTTAATGTTTTATTTTACATAAAATTCAGATTTTGATCCCCTTTTTGTCCCATTCCTGTATAAAGAAATATATCCCCTTTCCATAAGTCATTATACACTGAATGAATTTTATTAGAGATAAGAACGAGTGAATTTGTTTTTAAAGATCGGCGCATACCTCCTTGAGGAGAACATTGGAAGATTTCACATAATGTTTTGTTATCAATGTCCATGCCGATATTTAATTCATCAATTTTCATAGCGAAATCCTCCAAAAATTTTTATGTATTAATGTAAAAGAGAGCTTACATGGGGCACGGATATATAATTTTCTTAAATCAAGATATCATGTCATGATATTTCGTTAATAAAATATGCAAAATAGTGTGCCTCATATAATTTTATTGCGATTAAATCAGGTAGAGTCCAGAGGCTCTCTTGGAAATGCACGGAAAAGCAGGTTTGCTGCAAGAAACTTGGGAATGTTCCTACAGTACGCGGCAGCCGTCTTCTTCCACAATCACCATGTATTCCCAGCGGGCGCCGCCCCAGCCGGGGTAATACAGGCCGGGTTCCACGGTAACGATCATGCCTTCTTTCAGCGGTTTTTCACTGCGAGGGGAAAGGCGGGGTTCCTCGTGGGTTTCCAGCCCCACGCCGTGGCCGAGGGAATGGGTGAAGTGCTTTTCCACACCGCGCGCGGCAAAGCTGTTCATGGCTATTTCCCAGGCTTCTTTGCCGGTCATGCCGGGACGAATGGCGGCAATGGCCTTGCGCTGGGCTTCGCGGACTGCGTCGAGCATATCCAGGAAGCGTTTTTCCGGCTGGTTCCCCACCCAGAAGGTGCGGGTCTGATCGGAGCAATAGTTGCCGAGGCGTGCGCCCACGTCCACCAGAATATGGCAGTTCGGGATGATTTCCGTCGGGCCGCCCGCTTCTTCAAAGGGGTTGTAGTGCGGCAGGGCAGCATGGGCGTCCCGGGCGACGATGGGAGAAAAGCTGCTTTCCGTTGCGCCGTGTTCGCGGAAGAATTTTTCTATACTCCAGGCTATGTTCGCTTCGGTATTGCCCGCCGTGAGGATGGAGGGCAGCCACTCCATGAGCTGATGATTGAGCCGCGCGCTTTCTTCCATGAGGCGTATTTCCTCTTCGTCCTTGATCACGCGCAGTTCTTCTACAAGGCCGTCTGCCGCTTCAAGAGACAGTCCCGGTTCCAGCCGGGTGACGAAATCATGGGAGAGTATGGCGGATTCAATGCCGATACGAGCGGAAACATTGCTTCGGATAAGATCGCGTATTTCCTCCGCTGCCGGGCCTTTGTAGATGAAGACCCGTTCCCTGTCCCAGCGTTCGGCCGCGCTTTCTTCATAGCGGGAGTCGGTACACAGCCAGTCCTTGCCGTTGCGCAGGATGAGCAGATGGCCTGAGCTTTCGTTGCACTGGCAGTCGTGCAGTTCAAAGCCGGAAAGGTAGAAGCGGTTGGCCGGATGGGAGATAAGCAGGGCGTCCAGCCCTTCGCGGGACATGAGTTCGCGCAGTTTTTCCCTCCGCGCGGCATAACGGGCAATATTCATGACGGCACTCCGAACAGAAGATCCGACAAGCGGAGCTGAATGATGTTGCGGAGTCAGATTAAAACCTTCCGCATCTGGAGGCAAGCGGGATATTTTGCTTGTGCTGCTCCTGACCTTTCGTCACGAGGATTCGGAGAGCGGGAGAGGCGTCGCAGGCCTCTCCCGCCGCTTTGTTCTGTCGGGTGTTTTTTCATCCGGCGTGCGCGGAACGTTTCCCGCACGATATGCGGATGTTCCGGCACGCCGTCAAAGCTGTTGCAGAGTTATTTTTTCCACAGTTCAAGGAAAGAGGCCGCGCTTTTTCCTTCATCGAGGTGGCGCAGCAGGGAGGAACCGAATACCGCTGCATCAGGGCGGGCGTCTTCAGGGATTGCGGCAAGCTGCGCCGGGTCGTGCAGGCCGAAGCCCAGAGCCAGCGGGAGCGGGAAGGCGGCGCGCGCTCTGCGCAGCGTATCCAGAACCTGCGGCGGCAGTGAATTGCGTACGCCTGTGGTTCCCATGACGGAAACGACGTAGACAAAGCCTTCCGAAACGGCTGCATAAGCCCGCATGCGGGCTTCATCCGTATTCTGTGCCACCAGAGGGATCAGGGCTATGCCCCGTTCCTTCAGCAAGGCACGCAGTTCCGCGCTTTCTTCCAGCGGTACGTCGGGGATAATACAGCCGTTTACGCCCGCGGCGGCGGCGTCTCGGGCGAAAGCTTCCGTTCCGTATTGCAGAATGGGGTTCAGGTAGCCCATGAGAACCGTTGCGGCGCGCAGACAGGGATGAGCGCGCAGTTCTTTCAGAATACCGTCCAGCGTGACTCCGGCGGCCAAAGCCCGGCGCGAGGCTTCTTCCACGACGGGGCCGTCCGCCACAGGATCGGAAAAGGGAATACCTATTTCAATGATATCCGCCCCGTGGCTGTCCAGATCCGCAAGAGCTGTGCGGAAGCCTTCCGAGGAGGGAAAGCCCGCCGTGATGAAGGGAATGAGGGCCGTGCGGCCTTCGGCATGTGCGTTCCGTATGCGTTGTTCGAGAATGTGCATGGCTGACGTCCCTTTTCAGATATGCTGATATTTTTCGATGATACCCAGATCCTTGTCTCCCCGCCCGGAGAGATTGACCACCACGTTGGGGCCGGAGGGGCGGGAGGGCAGTTCGGCCCGTATTTCTTCCGCATGTTCCAGAACCCATGCCAGGGCGTGGGAGGATTCCAGCGCAGGGAGAATCCCTTCGGCCCGGCACAGTCTGGAAAAGGCGCGCATGGCTTCCGTATCGTTGGCAAGGCCGTAGCGTGCGCGTCCTGTGGCCTGCAGCCATGCGTGTTCCGGCCCGACGCCGGGGTAATCCAGTCCGGCGGATACGGAATGGGAGGGCTGTATCTGTCCGTCTTCCGTCTGAAGAAGCATGGTGTACTGACCATGAAGCACGCCCGGCGAACCGAGGTTGAGAGGCGCGGAATTGAAGCAGCCTGGTTCGCCCGTGCCCGCAGCTTCAACACCGACGATGCGTACTTCATTGTCATTCAGAAAGGGATGGAACATACCGATGGCATTGGAGCCTCCGCCCACGGCTGCAACGACCATATCCGGCAGGGCGCCGGTCAGTTCGAGCATGCGGGCCCGGGTTTCCCGCCCGATGACGGATTGAAAGTCGCGTACCAGTATGGGGAAGGGATGCGGCCCCGCAGCGGTGCCGAAGCAGTAATGCGTGTCTTCCTGATGAACGATCCAGTAACGCAGAGCTTCATTAATGGCGTCCTTGAGCGTGCGCGTTCCGCTTTCCACAGCATGAACTTCCGCGCCCAGCAGCTTCATGCGGCGAACGTTCGGGGCCTGTCGCTCCACGTCTTCGGCACCCATGAAAATGACGCAGTCCATGCCCAGACGTGCGGCGGCCGCTGCTGTGGCTACGCCGTGCTGTCCCGCTCCTGTTTCCGCCATAAGATTTTTCTTGCCCATGCGTTTGGCCAGCAGGGCCTGTCCGAGCGTATTATTTATTTTATGGGCGCCGGTATGGAGCAGATCTTCCCGTTTCAGCCACAGATTGAAGCCCAGTTCCGCCGAAAGTGTGGGGCAGAAGGTGACGGGCGTTTCTCTGCCTGCAAAATTGCGAAGCAGATCTTCCAGCTTTTCCCGGAAGGAGGCTTCGGGCATAATGGTTTCCATGGCGTTTTCCAGTTCCCTCAGCGGCGGCATGAGCAGTTCCGGGACGAACTGTCCGCCGAATTCCCCAAAATAGCCTTTTTTCATGATGACCTCGAATGTTTTGCAAGGAAAAGTTACGAATCAGGGAGGCAGAAGTCTTGTCATATTACCCGGAGGATCCGGGGAAGAGGGTTTTATGTTCCGAGTTTTCCGAGAGCGGAAAGCGCGGCGCGGATCAGCGCGGGATTTTTTCGGCCCGGGGCATATTCCAGGCCGGAATTGAAATCTACGCCGTCCGGGCGGCATCGGGCCACGGAATCCGCCACGTTGGCGCAGTTCAGTCCGCCTGCCAGCAGCCACGGGCGCGGCGATTCCAGCCCGGCAAGAAAGGCGGCGTCCAGAGCGGAGCCGTGTCCGCCGCCGTTACGGCCTGCGTCGAGCAGAAAATATCCGACATCGGGAGCGGCCTTCCGCAGATCCCGTTCCAGCTCTTTTCTGTCCGTATAGCGTTGCGGCCAGAAGACGCGGATCAGGCGTTCCGCCCCGAAGGTCCGGGCCAGAGCTTGAACAAGGGCGTCGGGCTGTCCTCCGTGCAACTGGATCAGATCAAGACGTGCCAGGGCAGCGGCAGACAGAATCTCTTCCTGCGAATCCGTGGTGAAGACTCCCACGCGCCGCATGACGCCCGTGTCCAGTCGGGCGGCCTCGGCAGGCCGCAGCGCGCGCGGGCTGCTCCGGGCAAAGATGAAGCCCGCCATATCCGCGCCGCAGGCCGCTGCCGTATCCAGCGTTTCCTGCTCGCGCATCCCGCATATCTTGACGATCATGCGCGTACTCCTTCAGGCTGAGAATAGCCGGAGCATCCTGTCAGTCGGGCAAGGGCCGCGCCGGGATCGGCGTCGGCCATGAGTCCAGAGCCGATGAGCGCGGCGTCAAAGCCGGCTTCTGCCGCAAGGCGCAGATGTTCGGGTTCGGACATGCCGCTTGCTGCGATCCAGACTTCGTTGCTGCGGCGGGAAGAGCCGAGACGCAGGCAGGCCCCTCTGTCCACATGCAGGCTGTCGAGATCGCGGGCGTTCACCTGAATGATTCGCGCGCCGGATTCCCGCGCCAGATTCAGATCCTGCTCGTTGAAAATCTCCGTTACGGCTTCCATGCCGAAGCGTTCCGCCTCTTCGCGCAGGTCGCGCAGAAGGCGCACGTCCGGCGTGAGGCGGACGATGAGCAGCAGGGCGGAGGCAGGTGTTGCCGCCGTAGCCCGCACCTGAAGAGGATCGAGGATGAAATCCTTACGCAGCAGAGGGAGGCCCGCAGGAGCCATACGCGCCAGAAAGCCCATGTCTCCTTTGAAAAAGGCTCGTTCCGTCAGGACGGAAAGACAGGCCGCTCCGGCCCGGGCATAGCGTGCGGCGATATCCTCCGGAAGGAGATCGAGCCTGATATCTCCTCGCGAAGGAGAGGCCCGCTTATATTCCGCAATGACCGGCAACGCTCCCTCATGCGGGGCACGCAGGGCCGCGCTGAAGGAAGACCTCGGGCCGGGGAGCGGAGCGGGAAAATTTCCCGCGTCCGCCATGCACCGCAGCGACTCCGTTTCCCTTTGTTTTTCCGCTTGGAAGGCGGCCATCATGCCGCCGGGGCGCGGGGTGGAAGAGCTTGTTTCAGGCCGCATGGAGAACCCTCCCTCCCACGCCGTCGGCCAGAGCTTCCCTTGCCTTTGCCATACAAGAGGCAAGGGGAAGGTTGTCTTCCAGCAGGTGAATGGCCATACCCACGTTGAGAATCAGCATATCGCGCATTGGGGCGGGGCCTGCGCCGTTCAGCAGCTCGCGCAGCACCTGTACGGCTTCTTCTTTTGAAGATACGGCAAGATCCTCCGGCGTACAGGGCTGAATGCCGAATTCGGCCGGGTCGAGGGAGAAGGGGGTCAGTTCGCCGTCTTTCAGCAGAAGCATATGATTGATGCCCAGAGGCGTGATTTCGTCATAACCGCCCGCGCCGCAGACTACGGCGGCGCGGCGGACAGGAGACTGAGCCAGCGTTTCCGCCATGAGACGCAGCATGTCCGGTCGGGCGACGCCCAGCAGAATGTGCGAAGGACGCGCCGGATTGATCAGCGGCCCGAGCAGATTGAACAGGGTGCGTATGCCTATTTCCCGCCGCAGAGGCGCGATATTGCGGAAGCAGGGATGAAAACGCTGGGCAAAGAGGAAGACAAAGTTGCGTTGACGCAGCAGGGCGGGCGCGTCTTCCGGTTCGATATCCAGAGGGAAGCCGAGACCTTCCAGCACGTCCGCACTGCCGCTTTTTGAGGAAACCGCACGGTTGCCGTGCTTGACCACCCTGTAGCCCATACCGGCCAGCGTCAGCGCAGTGCCCGTCGAGCAGTTGAAGGAGGAACGGCGATCTCCGCCCGTGCCCACCACTTCGATGAAGGGGCCTTCCAGCCCTTCCACGCGCACGGCGCGGGCCAGAGCCGCACGGGTGGCATGAGCCATTTCCAGAGGGCTTTCGCCCTTCATGCGCAGGCCCATGAGGAAGCTGCCCGCCTGAGCCGGCGTCATTGCGCCGTCCATGAGTGCGGAAAAGCCGGCGGCGGCCATGTCCGCCCCGAGATCCCTGCCTTCCGCCAGCGTTTCCAGAATGGCGTCCACGCGCTTTGTAAGAGATCCTTCCGGCAGAAGTTCGCGGGGGAAGTTTTCCAGCAGACGCAGGCCGTCGGGGGTCAATACGGATTCGGGGTGGAACTGGACGCCTGCCCAGGGGCGATCCTTGTAGCGCAGCCCCATGATCACGCCTTCGGAGTCGTGGGCCGTAACCGTGAAAAGCGCCCCGTCCGCGGCGCGGACGGCAAGGGAATGGTAGCGTCCTACCCGCATGGGATTGGGCAGTCCGTGGAAAAGTCCCTGCCCGTCATGCACGATTTCCGAGCATTTGCCGTGCATGACCACGGGAGCCTCCTCCACATGCCCGCCGCCGAAAAGCCCCAGAATCTGATGCCCGAGGCAGACTCCCAGCACCGGTACGGCAGGATTCAGCAGCCGGAGAAATTCAAGGCAGTAGCCCGCTTCTTCAGGTCTGCCCGGCCCGGGAGAGATGCAGACTCTGTCGAGTTCGGGATGTTCGGCCAGCTCCAGCAGGCGCGGATCGTCATTTTTCATAATCAGCGGGTCCTGCCCGAGTGCGTAAAAGGCCTGCGCCAGATTGTAGGTGAAGGAATCGTAATTATCGATGAGCAGAAACATGATGATCTCCAGAAGTTTCAAGCACGGCGCGCATAATGGCTGATTTGTTGCAGACCTCATTCCATTCCCCGGCCGGATCGGAGTCGTGGACGATGCCGCCCCCGGCCTGCCAGTTGATCCGACCGTTACGCAGCCACATGCTGCGGATGGTGATGCCGGTATCCAGACTCACGGAGTCCCGATCCAGTCCGAACCAGCCCATGCAGCCGGCATAAGGCCCGCGGGGCAGATGTTCCGTTTCCGCAATGATTTCCATGGCCCGTATTTTGGGCGCGCCGCTTACCGTACCGGCGGGGAAGGTCGCGGCCAGAACATCCAGCGCGTCCAGACCGGGATTCAGAAGCGCGGAAATGCGCGAGGTGAGGTGCATGACATGGGAGAAACGCTCTACTTCCATGAGGCGTTCCACCTTCACCGTACCGGGACGGGCCACCCGTCCGAGATCGTTGCGTCCCAGATCGACCAGCATCACATGTTCGGCCCGTTCCTTGGGATCTTCACGCAGTTCCGCGGCCAGACGACTGTCTTCCTCGTCGTCCGCACCGCGTCTGCGCGTACCGGCTATGGGGGAAAGCTGGAGCCTGCCTTCCGTGCAGCGCACCATGACTTCCGGCGAAGAGGCAATGAGCGTGAGTTCCGGAAGCGCCATGTACACCATATAGGGGGAAGGATTGATGCGTCTCATGCGGCGGTACAGTTCAAAGGGATCACCGGAAAAGTCCGCGCTGAAACGGCAGGAGGGGACAATCTGTATGGCGTCTCCCCGGCGCAGCCGTTCCCTGATGTCGCGCACCGCCTGCATATAGCCTTCTTCGCCGGGATCTGCCGTGATTGCGCCGATGCGGGGGGCTGTTCCCGCTCTTCTGTCCGGTGCGGGCAGGGCAGGCCCGTCCGCATCGTCCTCATCCAGAGTGATGCGGCACAATCTGTTGTACAGGTGGTCGAAAACCAGCAATTTACCCGGTAGAACAAGGCAGGCTTCCGCCTGATCCGCGGGCAGACAGGAGGCTAGACGGGGGGTGAAGAGTCCGGCCATGCCGTAGCCGAAGTAGCCGTACAGAGCGCGGGACAGGGGCGGAAGATCGAAGCCTTCCGGCGCGCGCAGTTCCAGTGCGCGCATGAGCGCCCGCAAGCCATCCGGGAAGGGAAGGCCGTTGAAGGCGGAAAGAGGCGCAAGACGTTCGTCGTTGATATCGAGGGAAAGCCGTCCTTCCCGGCAGTGCAGGATAAGGCGGAAATCGCAGGCCAGAATGCTGAAGCGTCCCCAGCGTCCGTCCACCTCCGCGCTTTCAAGCAGAATGCCGTGTGCGCCCTGAAGCGCACGGAAAAGACTGATGGGGGTATCCATGTCCGCCGGCAGCCATGCCGCATGTTGCCGGAGCGTGACGAGGGGGGAGCCTGACTGTGCTGTCATACTGCGAAACCTGCTGTTTGAAGGGAATAAAAAAAGCCGCCATCCTCCGGGGAGGATGGCGGCTGTAAAACCTGACTGGTACTACGGCGCGTTACGCGCCCATGTTATCGGGATGCGACGGGCGCGCTCCTCCCTTCACGTCGGAGACGCGCCACCACCAGAACATGGTGCGGAACGTGGGACGGGAGGTTGAACGGCTCATGAAGAATCCTTTATATGTTTAAGTTGGGTTGCAGACAGTTAATCCTGTCAGAAGAAAAAAGTCAAGTCCTGCTGTGCGGCATGTTGCGTCACAGGCCCAGTTCCTTTACCCATGCGGAAAGTTCTTCGGCGGACGTGTTTTCGTTCATGCGTCTGCCGGGAAGCCAGTGTGCGTCGGGGCAGGTCTTTTTCAGTATGGCGTCGGTATCGCCCATGCCGCTGCTGCCGGAAGTTGCAAAGGGAATAAGCGTCTTTCCCGTAAAGTCGCTGCTTTCCAGAAAGGTGTGAATGATGCGCGGGGCCTCGTACCACCAGATGGGAAAACCCACGAATATGGTGTCATAATCTTCAATGCCGCCGATGTTGTTGCCCAGAGCCGGTCGACTGGCGGTGTCCTTCATTTCGACGCTGCTGCGGCTGTTCGGATTGTGCCAGTCCAGATCGGCCGCACTGTAGGGCTGCGCCGGACGTATTTCACGCAGATCGGCGTGGGTTACGCCGGCCAGAGCCTTTGCCAGCCGGGCTGTTCTGCCGCTTGCGGAAAAGTAGGCTACGAGAGTTCTGCTCATGTTCTGCCTCCGTGATATGTTGACGGTCGGGAACTTCTCTTCCTGCCGGAGTGCTGCTTCATATATAATGCCGAATGGAAAAACGAAAAGTTGCAATTCTGCTCTTTTCTTGCCTGTTTCTTTCACGGGTATGATTTGGGGGAAAGAGAAAGTATGAAATTCCGCCGTCAGGCAGGAGCAACGGGATATTTTTTCTGAATTTTTGAAAGAATCCTGCCATACCCGGCCTTTTCATCCGGGTGTTCAAGCGAAAGAAGATATGCTACAGAAGAAATGGGGGGTAAAGAAACCATCCGTGTATCTGATGAGATGTACTGACCTATGACGGACTACGAACGAGAAAGTATTACGCAGATTAACGGCGCATTGCGGGAACTCCTGCGTTGCCGTCTGCTCGCGCCCGGCAACCTTGCGACGCCCATAGAGGGGCTGCAACTCATCCGTCGCGACGGCGAAGAGTGCGGGGAACGCTGTTTTGAACGGCCTCTTGCCGCGCTTGTCGTGCAGGGAAGCAAGCATTCCGTGTTCGGCGACAGGGAATACGCTTACGGGGAAAATCAGTGCCTCGTGGCGGGCGTGGATATGCCCTCCCAGTTCAACGCCGTGGCTGCGACGCCGGAAAAGCCTTTTCTTTCTCTGTGTCTGTATCTTGATCAGCGGACTGTCTCCGAGCTGTGTGTGGAAATGGCGCGCGAAGGCGTGCCCGACAGCGTGGAATGTTGCGGCGTGGCCGTTGCGGATGCCGGCGCCGATCTGCTGGGCTGTATGTTGCGTCTGGTGGAGCTTCTGGACAAGCCGGAACAGATTCCCTTCCGCGCACCGCTCATCCTGCGCGAGCTGCATTATCTGCTGCTGACCGGGCCGACGGGAGGCGTGCTGCGCAAACTTAATACGCTCGGCACGCATAACAATCAGGTGGTACAGGCCATATCCTGGCTGAAAAAGAACCTTGAAAAGCCCTTCAGAGTGGAGGAACTTGCCCGGCGGGTTCATATGTCCACTTCAAGCCTGCATCGTCACTTCAAGGCAGTGACGGGCTTCAGCCCGCTCCAGTATCACAAGCAGTTGCGTCTGTATGAGGCTCAGCGTCTGATGCTGACGGAGAACGAGCGCGCCGCAAGCGCAGCTCTTGCTGTGGGCTATGAAAGCGTGACGCAGTTCAGCCGCGAATACAAACGCTTTTTCGGCGATTCTCCACGTCGGGATACGATGCGCCGCCGGGAACGCACGCTGGAAAAGGCGGACGTTCTGTAGGGGCGCAAACGCTTTGTACAGAGTGTCTGTCTTATTGGAAACGGGAGTTTTCCGGACGTGTGCTTTCTCTCGCGCGTCAGGGGTGGCGTAAAGCATTTTGTTCCTGACATGCTGTACGGAGTCGGACAAAGCGAGTCTGCGCTGCGAGGCCGGAACAGCCGCAGCAAACTTGCGAAGCAGCCGCCCGCAGGGCCGCACCTGTAACCCGCAGGGTTTACAGGCGCGGCCGACAGAGCAGGATTCGACAGAGGTGTGCAAGCTGCAAGCCGGAATACAGGGTATGAGTTGCAGATAGTTTCAAGAGCAAAATGCTCTAGTGCTGCTCGGTTGTGCCCCAGGCGAAAAGGGCGCCGTTGGGCGCGTCGGGGAAAACCCGTGTTCCGTAGACAAGCGCGCGGCGTTCCACGCGCATGGCAGGCCAGGGGCCGAACTGGGCGTTCAGCGCGCGCAACAGAGCCATGGCCGTTGGGGTGACGGTTTCTCCCTCGCCGGGGAAGGGACGCACGGGCACGCCTTCCAGCAGTTCCAGCACGGCAGGGGCGGGAACGGGAATGACGCCATGCGCGCAGTGGACGCAGCCGTCCGCAACGGGCAGAGGACTGACCACAAAATGCGACGGAGCCAGCCGGATAAAGAGTTCACAGCTCAGGCATATGTCCAGAATACTGTCCAGCGCGCCCACTTCATGGAAATGCACCTCTTCCGGACGTTTGCCGTGTACGTTGGCTTCGGCGCGTGCCAGCAGGGTGAAGGTTTCCGTCGCGAGTCTTTTGGCCGCATCATCCATACCGTTTTCCGCAATCAGCGTCGTGATATCGGCAAGGGTGCGGTGTTCGTGCTGGTGCGGCAGGGAGACTTCGACGTGCCAGCCTCCGATATGATTCACTTCCCGGCGCGTGAGACGCAGGCAGCCCGCCAGATCCGGCATGATGCCGTGCAGCAGGCGTTCCGTTTCTTCCGGGGAAATATCCGTCATGCGCAGCAGACCGGCCAGAAACATATCCCCGGACAGGCCGGAATGTGCCCGGATTGTCAGAACATGCTCTGGAGAGAAGTTTTTTTCTTCCCTGTGTCCATGCTCATGATGAGCGGCATGTTCCTCTGTGTCGTGCGTGTGTTCGTGTCTGTTCATAAGGCGTTAATTACCCTTGCGGCGGCGCAGGCCGCGCCGTAGCCGTTGTCGATATTCATGACGGCCACGCCGGGGGCGCAGCTGGAAAGCATACTGGCCAGCGCGGCGCGTCCTCCCTTTGCCGCTCCATAGCCCACGGAGGTGGGGACGGCAAAGATCGGTTTTGGCGTAAGTCCTCCCATGACGCTGGCAAGAGCCGCGTCCAGCCCGGCTACGACAATCAGGGCGTCATGGCTGTTGACTTCTTCCAGACGTTCGGCAAGCCGCCACAAGCCGGCCACGCCGCAATCTTCGAACACCTTGTGGGGAATGCCCAGATATTGCAGGGTGCGCGCCGCTTCCCAGGTGACGGGACCGTCTGCCGTTCCGGCCGAGACTATTGCGACTCTTCCTCTCGTGCGCGGCGGAAGAGTATCCCCAAAGGCGGTACGGGACAGGGGATGATAGTCGTGGGCCGCACGGACATGATCGGGCATTTCGGCGAAAACTTCCGGCGCAAGCCGCGTAAAGAGGATGGGACGCCCCGATCCTCTGCCGAAGCTGGAAAGCAGTTCTTCCACCGCTTCGAAAGGTTTGCCTTCGCAGAACACTGCTTCAGGAAGGCCGATGCGTGCGGCGCGCGCGTGATCGAACAGTATGCCGTGATCCATGATTGCTCCAGTTGACTGAAAACGCGGGAACATCCCGCGTCGATCGCTATGCCCGGAAAGGGAGGATGAAGGACAGTCTGCCTCCGGCAGGCAGTTTGGAACAGGCCTGATTCTTTCGATTTCTTGCCTGATCCTTTCACGGCATGGTGCATGGTGACTTTTCCGCCCCTGCCGTCCGGACGCTGGTGGATATCACACTTTGCAAGGGCGGGGAATAACCCCCGCAGGCCCTCTCTCCGGGCCGCCCCGAAAGCACGACACGGAATCTCCCGAAAGGAAGATCCCGTGTCGTATCAGACAGTTTTTTCATCCGGAACAGAGAGTATGCGTCCGCTCCGGAGTCTTCCTCCCGGCCGTTTCGGCAGGGCGGAAGTTTGGGGATATAGGGTTAGAATTCCTGTCCGCGTTTTTTCATGGCCTGCATACCGCCTGCGGAATTGACGCTGTCGATGCCGTGACGGCGCAGTTTGAGCTGCACGTCATAGGCGCGCGAACCCGTGTTGCAGATAAGCGCAATCTTTTTGTCGCGGGGAATTTCATTGATGCGGGCCTCGAGTTCTTCCAGCGGAATGGCCAGCCATTCGCCGGGGTATTTCTGCGCCAGGGGCAGCGAACCCTTGGCGGGCCGGACGTCAAGGAAGACATAGCCGTTTTCCTTGCGGTGTTCCCACAGATCGATGAATTCTTCGGGCAGAATGCTCTTATGCAGGCCGGAGAGGACGTTGTCCGCCACGTTGGCCGCGGTGTTGATTACGTCCATGGCCGCGGCAAAGGGCGGCGCGTAGGCAACTTCGAGGTTGGAAAGATCGTTGAGCGTAGGTTTGGAGAACTGGAGCATGGCGGCTACGGCGTCGATGCGGGCCTTGAGCGCGATGCCGTCGGCACAGAAGCCCTGTACGCCGAGGAGGCGGCGGGTGGTTTTATCCACCACCACTTCAAGGCTCATCATGTCCTTTTCGGGGTAGAAATGGGCTTTGTCATACTGCTCCATGGGGATGCCCACAGCGTCGAAGCCCGCCTGCCTTGCCTGACGTTCGGTAAGGCCGGTGCCGCTGGCGCTCATTTTATAGAGCTTCACGCACCAGGAACCGACCACGCCGTCAAAGGTGGATTCTCCGCCGGCAAGATTGGTGCCGATGACACGTCCCTGACGGTTGGCCATGGAACCCATGGGCAGATACGCAGGCTGGCCGGTGATGAGGTTGGGCACGACCACACAGTCGCCGCCGGCATAGATGTCGGGGTCGGTGGTGCGCATGAATCTGTCAACAATGATACCGCCCCGGGGGTGGCAGTCCAGACCGGCATCGGCGGCGATCTGCGAATTGGGGCTGACGCCGACGGAGAAGATCACTTCATCCGCGTCGATGACGCGCTTGTCCGTGACGACCTGGCAGACTTTGCCGTCCTGCCCCTTGAGTTCCTTGACCTGTTCTCCGGTGATGATGGTGATCCCGAGATCTTCCAGATCATGCTGGGCCATGCGGGCAAGGTTGGGCGAAATCTGCGCGGGCAGAACCTGCGGCAGAAGTTCGATGACGGTGGTCTTTATGCCCCACTGATCTGCAAGAGCCACGGCCATTTCCAGACCGATGAAGCCTGCGCCCACAATGACCGCGCTTGAGATGTTGCGTGCGGCGCAGCGTTGCTGTACGGCCAGAGCAGCCTCAATGCAGGTGACGGTCGTGACGTTCTGAAGATCATGTCCGGGAATGGGCGGAACCTTGGGCGAACTGCCGGTGGCGATGACCAGTTTGTCATAGGCGATGTCGCGGGTTTTTCCGGTGTTGACATCCTCCACGGTGACAGTTTTTTCCTTGCGGTTGATCTTCAGGGCGCGGGTACCGAGCAGGACGTCGACATCGCGCAGTTCATGAAAGAACTCGGGGGTACGGATGACTCCGGCGGAAGTCGCGCGCAAGCCGTCTGCCTTTTCCACGTCGCCGCCGACAAAATACGGAATGCCGCAGCCGCCGTAGGAAATGATGGTGCCCTGATCGATGAGGGTGACCTTGCTGTCCGGCTCAAGACGCTTGAAACGGCAGGCGGCCTTCGGGCCGAGAGCCACGCCTCCGATGACAAGAACATGTTTGGGCATGTCGGGAAACCTCGCAGGATTAATGAATAATTGTATTGATGTGCCCTATGACATCTGCCATACAAGCATTTCCTCATATAATAGCAAAAGCTGGCGGCAAAAGGCAAGACAGGCGGGGGAATATTTCCGAACAAGCAATAATTCTTTTTTGCACAAAACAGATGTTTCCGGCGCGGGAACGGACTTTGTCGTATCTTGTCAGAAGGGAAAGATAAGAGTATACCACCGAAATCATGTCGGATATTTCCATTTGAAATATCCTTTTTTCATTTGAAAAGGAAAAGGAGTGTAGAGGTGCGCAACGTTTTCGGAAAAATCGTGTTGGCTTCTTTGGCCTTCATGCTGTTTGTCTCCATGAGCGCGCCGGTTCAGGCTGCGGAAGTGAAGACTTCCTATTTCACTCTTGAACTGCCCGGTGACTGGATTCAGCCTCAGGCAACTCAGGAAGTTAATGGCATGGTAAGCGTTGTGTTTGCCAACAAAAAGGATGGAACGGCCGTATCCATCAATGTTATGACTTCTTCCATGAGTGCTGCGGAAATCTCCAAGGAAACCACCTCCAATATGAAGAAAGGCGGAATTAATGTCGGCGATCCGGTGGAAAAGGACGGTATGAGTGAAGTTTCCTTCAATCAGGCCGGCGGAGTGGGCATGATGTGGTTCGGTTCCAACGGCAAGGAATGCGCCGTGACCTCCATCATCGGCAAGACTCTGGACAGCGGCAAGGAACTGATTAAGCTCGTGAAGCCGGTAGACGCCAAGCTCTTCCCGAAGTTCTGATTAATTCCCGATAATTGCAAAAAGGCCGGACGGAGTGATTCCGATTCCGGCTTTTTTTGTATGAAAGAAAAACTCGCGCCTGACGGGAGCTTTTCTTCCATACAAAAAAGGCGGCCTCCGGAAGACCGGAGACCGCCCCTAAAGGGAAAGTCGGAGAGACTATGCCCGACCTGTCAGCAGATCTCTGAAACTGCCGAAGAAGCTCTGACAGTCCGTGGGGCCGGAGGCTGCTTCAGGGTGATGCTGTACGGTGATGATGGGCTTGGTTCTGTGACGGAAGCCTTCCAGCGTGCCGTCGTTGAGATTGATGTGGGTGGGAATAAGGTCCCCTTCCGGAATGACGTGGAATCCGTGATTCTGAGAGGAGATTTCCACCCTGCCGCTGATCAGGTTCTTGACCGGATGATTGACGCCATGATGACCGAATTTCAGCTTTTCGGTTCGTCCGCCCAGAGCCCAGGCAAGAAGCTGATGCCCGAGACAGATACCCGCCACGGGATAACGCTCGGTCAGTTCTCTGATGATGGCAATTTCATCCGTCAGTGTGGCGGGATCGCCCGGGCCGTTGGACAGGAATATTCCGTCCGGGCGAACGGCGTCCACTTGAGAGGGGGAGAAATCAGGCGGAACAATGAGCAGATCCAGCCCGTATTCGCGCATTTTACGCAGAATATTCCATTTTATTCCGTAGTCGTAGACAACGACGCGCGGTTCTTCGGCATGGTTGCCGGGCCAGGCGTAGGAGCCGTCGGGATCGAGAATCACGGGGGCGGGCAGACCGCGCGTTCCGGCTTTCTCATCCCAGCGATAGGGGGCTCGTGCCGCCACGCGGGGGGTCAGCTTGCAGCCTTCCATGGAAGGTATTTTTCTGGCTTCTTCAACCAGCTTTTCCGGGTCCAGAATGGTTGTGGAAATCGCGCCGCGCATGGCCCCGCTTTTGCGCAGATGCAGCGTGAGGGCGCGGGTGTCCAGACCTTCCACACCGGGAACGTTATGTCGGGCAAGGAAGGCGGGCAGGCTTTCCGTTGCGCGCCAGTTGGAAGGTTCCTTGCAGCATTCCTTCACCAGCAGGGCGGACATATGGACTTTTTCCGACTCCATGTCGTCCGGATTGATGCCGTAGTTGCCGATCAGCGGCCAGGTCATGCACACCATCTGCCCCGTATAGGAGGGGTCGGTGATGAGTTCCTGATAGCCGGTCATGGCGGTATTGAAGATCACTTCCCCGCCGGCCAGTTCAATGGGACCGGTGAAGGATTCGCCTTCCAGAACAAAGCCGTCTTCAAGGGCGAGCAGGGCTTTCATGTGCTATCCTTTTACAGGCGCGGCCTGGTAATAATCCTGAATGCTTTCGACATGCAGCGGGTTGTTCTGCGCCGCATGGATGGCCCGCGCAATGGCGCGCGCTCCCGACATGGTGGTGGTGTAGGGCACCCCGTAATGCAGGGTGGCCTCGCGAATGGCCTTGGAATCGTTTGCCGTACGCTTGCCTGAAGCCGTATTGATGATCAGGGAGACTTCGCCGTTCTTGATCATATCCACCACGTTGGGCCGTCCTTCATACATTTTGAGGACGGTCTTTACATTCAGGCCGTGGGAGCGCAGCAGATCGGCCGTACCCCGTGTGGCAAGCAGTTCAAAGCCCATATCTGCCAGCTGACGCGCCACTTCGGGAGCAAACACCTTGTCGCGGTCGTTGACCGAAAGGAAGACCTTGCCTTCTGTGGGCAGCTTCTGGCCGCTGGCCAGCTGCCCCTTGAGGAAGGCTTCCTCAAAGTTGCTGGCAATCCCCATGACTTCGCCAGTGGAGCGCATTTCCGGTCCGAGAAGAATATCCACGCCGGGGAAGCGTTTGAAGGGGAAGACGGCTTCCTTGACGGAAACGTAACCGCCCTTGCGCCTGCTCCAGGGATCGAGTTCCCGGAGGCTCCTGCCGAGCATGAGCTGGGTGGCAAGGGCAGGCAGGGGAACGCCGGTGGCCTTGGACACGAAAGGCGCGGTACGCGAGGCGCGGGGGTTCACTTCCAGAATGAAGATAACGCCGTCCTTTACCGCAAACTGGATGTTCATGAGTCCGACAACGCGCAGTTCTCTGGCAAGGGCCACTGTCTGACGTTCTATTTCCGCCACGATTCCGGCAGGCAGGGAATAGGGAGGCAGCACGCAGGCGGAGTCGCCGGAATGGATGCCTGCTTCCTCAATATGTTCCATGACTCCGGCAACATACACATCCGTGCCGTCGGCCAGTGCATCCACGTCCACTTCAATGGCATTTTCCAGGAACTGGTCGATGAGAATGGGATGTTCCGGAGTTTCCGTACCGACCACGCTGCGGAAATAATCGGTGAGATCGTTTTCGTCATAGACGATCATCATCGCCCGTCCGCCGAGAACATAACTGGGTCTGACGATGACGGGATAGCCGATGCGCGCGGCAACGTCCTTGGCTTCGGAGAGCTTGGTCACGGTACCGTTGGCAGGCTGACGCAGATCAAGCTTGCGGATCAGGGCCTGGAAACGTTCGCGGTCTTCGGCGCGGTCGATGGCGTCCGGGCTGGTGCCGAGGATGG